>Ga0105048_10007895_pt1 | contig 17057 bp, 18 predicted proteins | sample MAT05_FD_78382 | JGI IMG/M metagenome (GOLD analysis project Ga0105048, IMG submission 78382) | Freshwater microbial communities from Lake Fryxell liftoff mats and glacier meltwater in Antarctica - MAT-05 | ecosystem: Environmental > Aquatic > Freshwater > Ice > Liftoff microbial mat | place...
CGACGTGCTCAAGGCCGACCCGGCCCTCAGTGGCATGGCGCTCCTGCAAAAGGGCCAGCGACTGTCGGTGCAGCCGGTGACGCCAGCGCATTTCGCACACGTGCTGGCGTTGGCGAAGGCGAAGACCCGCTCATGATTTTCTCCCTCAGGTGGCCCCTTGAACGCAGAATGCCCTCATGACGCTGCCAGTCGCCGAGCAGATTTTGAGCACCATTGACCCCAAGACCCCCAAGCGCATTCATCTGGTGGGAGTCGGAGGCACGGGCATGGGCAGCTTCGCCGGCATGCTCAAAGCGGCCGGCTACGAGGTCAGTGGGAGCGACGAGAACCTCTACCCGCCGATGAGCACCATGCTCGAAGCGTGGGGCATCACCGCGCTCACCCCCTACTCGCCCGAGAACCTCGACCGCGCGCGGCCTGATTTGGTGATCATCGGCAACGTGATTCGCCGCATCAACCTCGAGGCCACCGCCGTGCGCGAGCGGGGTCTGCCGCACATGAGCTTCCCCGCGGCGCTGGGCTCGCTGTTCTTGACCTCGAGACACTCGGTGGTGGTGGCGGGCACCCACGGCAAGACCACAACCTCGTCGTTGATGGGGCACGTGCTGACCGACGCCGGGCGCGACCCGTCGTTTCTGGTCGGCGGCGTCACCCGCAACTACTCCGGCAATTATCGCGTCGGTGCTGGGCCTCACTTCGTGGTCGAGGGCGATGAGTACGACACGGCCTACTTCGACAAAGGCCCCAAATTTTTGCACTACCAGGCCAAGACGCTGATTCTCACCAGCGTTGAGTTCGATCACGCCGACATCTATCGCGACCTGGCGCACTACGAAGCCTCCTTCGAAAAGCTCATCGCCGGGCTCGGCCCTGATTCGACCACCCTGGTCAGCGCTTCGTGGCCCAACGCTGTGAAGCTGGCGGCGGCCTCGCGCGGGGCAGTGGTCACCTACACCGGTCACGGAGGCACCCAGGCCGACTTTCGCCCGAGTGGCATCACCCTGGGCCCCTTCGGGGCTCGCTTCACCGTGCTCGAGAGAGGCGTCTCTCAGGGCGAGGTGCTGCTCCCGATGGCCGGTGTGCACAACGTCGAGAACGCGCTCGGTGTCTACGCCGCCGCTCGCAGCCTCGGGCTGACACCCGCCGAGATTGCCCACGGGTTCGCGAGCTTCGAGGGAGTCAAGCGTCGGCAAGAAGAGCGCGGCGCGCCCAATGACGTGCTGGTCCTCGATGACTTCGCGCACCACCCGACGGCCGTGCGCGAGACCATCGCCGCCGTGAAGAGCCGATGGCCGACCCGCCGCTTGTGGGCGGTGTTCGAGCCCCGCTCCAACACCAGTCGGAGAAGCATTCATCAGGAGGACTACGCCCGCAGCTTCACCGGCGCAGACCGCGCCACCATCAAGGTGCCTGAATGGCACGACAAGATACCCAGCGGCGAAGAGCTCGACGTGCCGCTGCTCGCACGAGCCCTGACCGCGAAGGGCATTCCCTGCTCGGCGCCCTCCACGGTGAGCGCGGCGCTCGACGAGGTGGCAAGCCAGGCCCAGCCCAATGACCTGGTGCTGGTGATGAGCAACGGCAGCTTCGGCGGCTTCATCGACACACTGCTCGCCAGGCTCGGTTCGCGGTAAGACCGTCGTATGCGACTTTCGCTGCGATGGTTCTCGATGCTGGTGGTGCTCGATGGGTGCACCGCGCTCGAGCTGTCGACCGTCAAGTCGACGACCTCGGAGCGCTCGCTGACGGCTCAGTCGAAGCCGCCTCCGACCGGGTCGGCCCCAGGGGAGCTCGGGCTCGAGCGGCTTGAGGGAGGCCCCCGTTGGAAGCTGAGCGGAGACCGCGGTCAGGTGGTGCTGCTCGACGTCTGGGCGACCTGGTGCGAGCCCTGTCGTGACGCGCTCCCGCTGTATGAGGGCTTGAGTAAACAGTTCGCCGACCGGGGTCTGAAGGTCTACGCGATCAACGTCGACGAAGACGCCACGCAGATCTCCAAGTTCTTCGAGACGCTGAAGGTCACCCTGCCGATTCTGGTCGACCCTGGCGCGATCAACTCCGAGAGCCTCTTGCACGTGAAGTTGATGCCGACCTCCTTTCTCATCGACCGCAAGGGCATCATTCGCGAGGTGCATGAGGGGTTCTCTGATGACGTGCGCGCGAAGTACGAGCGAGAGATCGAAGCGCTGCTCGCCGAAGCGCCGTGAGCGACCCGCTCTCTGAGCTGCTCGCTGCCGCGACCGGTGCCGCCCGAGCCGGCGGAGCTATCTTGCTCGAGCGCCTCGCCCACGCGCGCACCGTGTCTTTCAAAGGCGGGAGCCGAAGCGACCTGGTGACCGACGCAGATCGCGCCAGCGAAGCGGTCATCGTCGAGTACCTCGCGGCCCGGTACCCCACCCACGCGATCGTGGCCGAGGAGAGCGGCAACAGCGGTACCGGCGACCACACCTGGGTCATCGACCCGCTCGATGGCACCACCAACTACGCCCACGGTGTGCCTCACTTCTGTGTCACCCTCGCCGTCGAAGGCCCTGGCCCCGAAGGCCCAATGCTGTTGGCTGGCGTGGTGTTCGACCCGCTGCGCGACGAGCTGTTCAGCGCGGCACGAGGTCGTGGCGCGAGCCTCAACGGTCGCGCCATTCAGGTCAGCTGCCCCGACGGCCTCGAAGACGCGTTGCTGTGCACCGGCTTCCCCTACGATCTTCGGGCTCGACCTGAGCTGCCGGTGGGGCTGTTCTCGCGATTGGTGACCCGCGCTCAGGGCATGCGCCGCATGGGGAGCGCGGCGCTCGACCTGGCCTACGTCGCCTCCGGCCGCTTCGACGGCTACTTCGAGCTCGGGCTCAAACCGTGGGACATCGCGGCAGGGGCGCTGTTGGTTCAAGAAGCGGGAGGTTCCGTTTCGCGCATCGACGGCGCTCCCTTCGAGATGCGGTGCGGAGATCTGGTCGCCAGCGCGGCCACGGTGGCCGTGAAGCTGACCGGCCTCTGCAGCGACTTCGTTCGCGGGCACGACTGGTCACCCACGCGCTTCGGCTAGAAAAAGCCCTCGGGCACGAAGACGATGTCACCGGGCACCAACACGAAGTTCTTCTCGCGGCCGTTGATGATCTCTTCGACCTTCACCGGCATCTTCATCTCGTGGCCGTCGAGCACCCGCACCACGTTCACGCCGTTTTTCGAGGCTGTCTTGTTGAAGCCACCGGCCTGACTGAGCGCCTGAACGATGGTCATGCCGTCTTCGTACGGAAACGCGCCGGGCTTGGAGACATCGCCGAAGACGAACACCTTCTTCGAGTTGAACTCCTTGACCAGCACCACCACCTGCGGGCGACGCAAGAAGCCATTGCGCAAGCAGTCGGTCAGCGAGGTAGCGACCTCACCTGGCGTCAAGCCCGCCACTTTTACTTTGCCACAGAGCGGAAAGTCGATGACCCCATCGGGTGAGACCCGAAACGGGCCCGACAAATCAGGCTCCTGGTACACCCGCACTTCGAGGAAATCGCCCGAGGCGAGCGCGTTCGAGCCACTGCCTCCATCGACCGCCGTGACGGTCGAGGTTGAGCTGTCAGGCACGCGCGGGTACTGACAACCCACGGCCAACAGCGCGAAGCCCAGGGCCACGAATCGCGCGAAGAGCATCTCAGTAGTGGAGCGTAAGGCGCAAGGTCGCTTCGTGACGGGTGTAGTTCACCGTCGCCACGGTCGCCGAGGAGGTTCTGAAGCTCAGCCCGTAGGCGGCCGACACATCGAACCAACGGGTGATGGCGAAAGACGGCCCCGCGCGACCGCTGACCACGAAATCGTTTCGGCCCGACCCGGTGGTGGGCGAGGTGCCGTAGAACGAGAAGTAGTCGACCGACACGTCAGCGTTGAGGTTCAAGCGCCCCTCCATGAAGCCGATGCGGGCCGAGAGGTAGCCACGATCATCGGCGAAGACGCCGAACACCGGGGTCGGCATCACGCTGCGCACGTACCCGATCGACAGGGTGGTCAGGTCGGTCGGTATGTACGAGACCTGCAGTTGCCCAATCGGCGCCGTGGCGTTCGACACGCCGAAGTCGTGGGCGACGCCCGCCAGCAGGGTCACCGAGATGCGCGGCGAGATGAGGCCGTTCAGCCCACCCTGCACGCGCAAGAGGTTGGCCGGCCGATTCGCCGCCGACGCGTTCCAATAGGTGCGGTAGTCGAAGGAGGAGTCAAGAACGAAGGCTGTCTTCGGCAAGAACTTGTATCGGCCACTCAACGCGAAGTTGAGGTTGCTGTAGTTCATTTGCCCAAGCGTCGACGGGTTGCAGGTGATGTCGCCCGCCTGGCAACCAGCCACCGCGCCCGTCAACAGCGGGTCGAAGAACTCGACGCCCCAGCCGATGCGAGGAGTGATTTCGAGCGCCCGACCACCGGGGTGAATGGGCACCGCGAGGTGCGCCTCGTTGTACAGCGAGAGCACGCCGACGCCGATGACCGGGTTCTGGGTGCGATCAGACCGATTGAAGTTGTCGCCGACCTGAACCTCGACCGCGCCGTCTTTGTTGAAAGCCGTCTCGAGACCCACGTTCGCCTGCAGGCGCGAGAGCGTACGCGACGAGGGCGAGAGAATGCCTGAGAAGAAGAGGTACTCGAGGGCGCCGTTGAACCCGACATTGGTCGATTCGGTCGAGAGCTCGTATTTCGTGCCGCCGCGAAACCCGAAGATGAGCTCTGGGCTCGGTATCGGGTTACCGGCAGCGTCACGGTTGAAGAAACCAACCGCCGAGTCGTAACGACCCTCGACGTCGAGAAACGGGTGCAGTCGCCCGTCGCCGATCTTGAAACCAATCGCCGTGCTCGAGGCCGCCTGAGGGAACGCAGACGACGCGCACACCAGGGCCACCAGCCCCACCCACCGCAACACCGCCTGTGTTCCCCTCACCGGACGCATCGGTCAGTCGCACCTAGCACAGCGGAGCTGGGCTCCAAGTAGATTTCGGCTCACGATATCGCTCGCTTAAGGGGTCGTCGGGCTGGCAGGAATGGGGCGGACGTCAACCAGGGTCATCTGGGGCGGCACCAGCGTGGGGTCGCCCTTCGGCAGGTACTCAGGCGTCTCGACTTCGATGTTCAGGTTCTCGTCAACCCGAAACGCCAGCTGGCCCATGCACTGCTCGGCCTCGGCTCGCAGCTGCTGCACTTTCGATTGCGCGATGCTCACCTTGGTGAACTCGTGCTCCGAGGTGCCCGTCTCCTTGCGCGCGATCGACTCCTGCAGGTTCACGTCAGCGGTCTCTGAGATGCGCAACAACCCTTTGATTTGGGTCAGTTTTTCATTGACGCAGGTCAGCTTGACCACGTCTTTGGTGCTGCGGGCCTCTTCCAGCTTGCCCAGCACGTCTTTGAGGGCCGAGCGCATGCGATTGAGGCCTTCGGCGCTGGTGCGAAGCTTGTCGGGGTCTGACACCTTCGCGGCGTCGACCTCAGGCGAGGGCTCCGGCTTTGCTGGCTGAGCGAGCGCGGCTCCCGCCTGCAGAGCGAGCAACAACATCATTCGTCGGATCACAGCACGGCTCCCCTCGGACAACACGAGCGCAAATATTTAAGGCAGCATTGGTGTAGTCAATGCAGGTTCCGCAACGCAGCAAGGTATGGCTCTGTTCCCGACCGGCGCCAAGCGATTCATCGCACAAACTGCAAACAAGTGCCTGATCTTTAGAGTCGCGCGGCGAGGCGTGTATTCGCCTCACGCAGGCGAGCCGACAGCATGCGCGCGATGTTGATGATCACGAAAGTGAACCCATCGCGGTGCTGCTTTCGAAAAGACGTGAGGTTCTCAGCGGTCAGGTGGAGCAGCTCGCAGTCGCTGTGAGCTCGAATGGTGGCCGAGCGGTACTCTTTGTCGATCAGGCTCATCTCGCCGAAGAACTGCTGAGACCCCAGCACGGCGATCACCTTGTGGGCGCCGGTGGCGTCACGGCGGAGCACGTCGACATCGCCTGACCCGATGATGAAGACGCTGTCGCCCAGCTCGCCTTCTTCGAAGATGACCTGGGTGGCCTCGAAGCGCCGCGGGCGCGACAGATCGGCGACGTACTCGAGCTCCTGGTTCGAGAGCATCTCGAAGAGCGGTGAACCTGACAGCACGGCGAGCTTGTCCATCGAGCTTCTCCCATCACGAGACGACGTCAGCCGAACCTTTGCGCCCAGTCAGAAAGTACGTCTCAAACCGGCGATCGCCCTCTTCGGTCGAGGGCAGCGCCGAGCGCGCGGGTTCGAGAAAGCCGACGCCGCGTTGCCGGTCGACTGAATAGATGGCGAGCGCTTTGACCTCAACGTTGTACCCCTCGCGATCGTCGACCAGCGAGACCGCGAAGGCTTGTCGTTGATCGTCGCGCTGCCGAAAATAGAGGAAATCGGTACCCACTGAAGCGCCGAAGAGATCGCGCGCGCGCTTGCGAACGACGCCCAGCTTCTGCCGCGTGTGATCGACTGCCAGGGCCGCTGCATCGGCATCGACCTTGATGGCGTGCGCCTTCTTCTTCCGCTCCTCCGCCAGGCCGAAGAGCTGCTCCGACTCCTTGCGAACCTTGCGGGCGAGCACGCGCTCCTCGCAGGTGGTCAAGTTCACCTCGGTGCTCCTCGCCCACAAGCGCTCGACCTCCTCCCACAGGCGCTTGCGGCGTGACATCTCGCGCTCGTACTCGTCGGCCAGGGTTCGGTAGCGGCGCTCAAGCGGGTCGATCACCCCCGCCGCGCTCTTCTGCTCTCGAGCGTCATCGAGCGCCTTTTCGGCCGCCCCCAGGCGGTACCAGATTTCAGAGACCTTAAAGCGCTGCTCCTCGAACGCCGCCACTCCGGGGAAGCTGCGGTTCTCGAGCTCTGCCGACTCGGCCAGCGAGCGCGAGGCGCCATCTTCATGCTCGCCCGCGCGGTACAGAGTATCGATGGCGTTCTTCTGGGTCAGCTCCGCTCGAAACTCCATCAGGGTGAGCTGAGCAAGCAACTCGTCTCGCAACGCTTCAGCGTCGGCGAGCGCGGTTCTGGCTGTGACCAGCTCCGCCCACCAGTCCAGAAATTCTGGAGAAGCAACGAGCTCACGTATTTCTGGAAGTCGTCTGACTCGCATGGCCTTGGCGGCCAGAGAATGCCACGGGTCGCAGCTCTCGGCGAAGTCTTGCTTTACGAAGCCGGCGAGAAGACGAAGGGGTACGCGACCGTCGCTTCACCATCGGGCTTGAAGGGGAAGACCCACCCGCGAATGACCGTCTTGATACAGCTCGGTACAGCGTCGTTGCCCAGGGTGTTCTCTTCAATCTCGATGTCGGAGGCGCGCCCCTGGGAGGTGATGGTGAACCGCACCACCACTTTGCCCTTCAGGCTGGGGTTGCGTTTGAGCTCTTTCTCGTAGCAACTCTGAATCGCGCTCATGCGTGCGCGCAGGTAGGCAGTGAGCTTGCCGCGGTCGATCTCAGCGCTCTCGACCTCGGGTGCTGCGTCGGCCACTTTGCCGCGAATCTGAGCGGGGCCCTTCTCAGCCAGATTGACGTTGCCACCACCGCTGGTGCCGAGATCTCCGATGCCAGCGACCTTGCCTGCGCCGCCGCCTTTGGGCCCGCCTGCCGCGAGTGATGCTTCGGTGCCGACCCCGACCCCGCCGGCGCCATTGAGCGCATCGGCCACGCTGCCAACGCCTGACGAATTGCCCAGCACGTCTTCGAATGCGCCGCCTGCGCCAGAGGAGCCGAGAATCTTGAGCAACCCTTTGGAGGCGACTTTTTGCTGCAGCTCGGCTTTGGCGCTGGCGTTGGTGGTGGCCGGCTTCGGAGCGACCTCAGCCGTCTTGACCTCTTCTTTTTTCTCTTCTTCTTTCTTGGTGGCCTTGGCGACTTCAGGCTTCTTTTCGACCTTCTTGATCTCGACCGGCATCATCGCCTTCACGAAGCGATCAGGCAGCTCGTCGAGCGAGAGCTCCCGGTCTTCAGGCATCGGCTGAAAGCCGATGTAGACCGCGCCGCTGAGGTGAACGAAGAGCGAGATCGCCAAGATTGTGAAGAAGAACTGATCAATCTGGCCGAAGAAGCTTCCTTTGACGTTGGCTGGCAGCTCGACTTTGGGCGGCTCGGGCGGCGGAGTGACGAACTGAAAGAGCAACGACACTTCACCCAGCGACACCCGACCCTTGGAGTTGTCAGCCAGCGTCAGCACGAAGTCGGAGCCGCGAGCCTTGGCAACCCCCTGCTGTTGAAGCTGCTGGAGCGAGAGCTCGGAGCCGTTGACGTTGACCTTGCCCTCCATGCCCGAGCGAAAAATCAGCGCGTACTGGCCGTTCTTGTCGACCTCGAAGAGTTGAAACGACGGCGGCAAATTCGAGACCGGCACCACGAAGGTGTTGCGCGAGTCTTGCCCCACCGTCACGCCCACCCGGCGCCGCAACGTGCGGTCTTCAGTGATTTTGCTGCCCTGAATCAACGCTACGCGCAGGTTCTTCACGCCGGTGGTCATGATGCCCTCTGGACAAGCTTTCCCACGCGAGGTTCCACGCAGGGTATCCCCTCGAAACGATTGAGGAGCTGGTGATTTAGCCGCCTTTGACGGCGACCTCAAGGATCTGGAAGGAAATCGACAATCAGTCGGCGGGCGGGCTGTACTCCCCATCGCCCCAGCGCGACTGCATTTCTTTCATCAGGCGGGTTCGACCCCGGTTCAGCGAGCTTTTGACCGTACCCTCGGGCACGCAGAGCATTCGGGCGATATCGGGGTACGAATACCCCTTGAGGTCTCGGAGCGTGATCACCAGTTTGTGCTGTTCGGTCAGCACCTCCATGGCCTCGAGCAACCGGTGATGGCGTTGGTTGCCGACGGCGTGGGTTTCGGGGTTTTCGCTTGGGGGCTCGGGGCTCTGAAGGCGGTCTCGGCGGCGACGAGCGCGCAGCGAGTTGATCGACGAGTTCACCATGATGCGGTGAAGCCAGGTGGTGCAGAGGGCTTTGCCGTCGAATCGAACCTCTTGGGTCGACAGCTTGGCAAACACGTCTTGCACCACGTCTTCGGCTTCGTCGGCGTCGTGCAGAATTCGCCGGGCGATGGCGAGGGCGCGTCGGCGGTGGTCTCGATACAGGTCGGCGATGGGAGGGAGAGCGCTCATGGGCCCGGCTTCAACGGGCCATCGCGAGGGGCGATCTACCGAAAGTTCGGGTCGCTCGCGTTCAAGGCGCTTCTTCGAGGCCCCATTCTTTCAGCCGCTTGTACAAAACCGAGCGAGACATCTTGAGTTGCTTACATGCGCGCTCGCGGTTGCCTTGCTGCTGATCGAGCACGGTGGTGACGATGAGCTTTTCTGCCGCGGCGACCAGTTCTTCGAGCGAAAGCCCCTCTGGCAGCGCCTCGAGCTTGAGAAAGGAGCCGGCGTCGGGCTCGCCGGTGCGGGGGCTGTCGAATGAGAGATCGTCAGGCTCGATGTGGTCGCCGCGCCGCAGGAGCAGCGCGCGGTGAATCACGTTGCGCAGCTCGCGAATGTTGCCCGGCCACCCGTGGCTCATCAGCCGCTCGACGGTGCCCGCGCTCAGTCGCACGTTCTGCCCCCGCGGCGAGAACGACTTCACGAAATGGTCGGCCAGGGCGTGAATGTCTGAGCTGCGGTTTCGCAGCGGCGTGAGGGTCAGCGGTATCACGCACAGCCGGTAGTAGAGGTCTTCGCGAAACTTGCCCTGACGCGCCATGCCCAGCAGGTCGCGGTTGGTGGCGGCCACGATGCGCACGTCGACATTCATCGGCCGCGCGGCTCCAACGCGTTTGATCTCTCCTGACTCGAGCGCGCGAAGCAGCTTGGCTTGCATCTCGAGCGGCAGCTCACCGATCTCGTCGAGAAAGAGAGTGCCGCCGTGGGCCTCTTCGAAGGCACCCTTGTGGGTGGTCGCGGCGCCGGTGAAAGAGCCTTTCTCATGACCGAAGAGCTCGCTCTCGATCAGCTCCTTGGAGATGGCGGCGCAGTTGACGGGTATGAAGGGCTGCTCGGCTCGGCGAGAGCGGTTGTGCACCGCGCGAGCGACCAGCTCTTTGCCGGTGCCCGATTCTCCGAAGATGGCGACCGCGGCCGATGAGGGCGCGACTCGCTCGATCAGCTCTGCCAGCTGTGAGACTGAGACATCGTTGCCGATGATGCCCTGGTAGTTGTTCACCATGCCGCGAGAAGTGCTCGCTTGCGGCTCGATGGTGATCTCGGCCTCGCCCAACCGAAGCGACGTGTAGAGGGGCACCTCGGCGTCGAAGACCCGAACGTTGCCCAGCCAGGTGCCGTTGGTCGACTGCTGGTCGATGACGTGAAAGCGATTGCCGTCGCGGTTCACCTTGAGATGCCGGTTCGAGACGAACTTCTGGTCGAGCACCAGGTCGTTCGCCTCGTCTTTGCCGATGGTGAACGAGTCGGCCTGCAGGCGATGCACCTGATCTTTGGCGCCCTTGATTCGTACTTGCGCGGCCAGTCGCGGAGGCGCGTTGGGGCCGGCGAGATCGGCGGTGGCGATGAGCTCGGTGGTGTTGCCGACCTCGGTCGCCTCTGCTTGGAACCCCGAGTTGTGCAGGCGAAAGAGCGCCCGCCACTGCCCCAGCCCGATGTCGATGCCGTCAGAGAGCTCGCCGTTGGCCATGCGCTCGCCGCCGACGCTGGTGCCTTTCTTGGAGAGGTCTTCGAATTGGCAGTCTTTGCCGTTGAAGTAGAGCGCGAGCTGGCTCCGCGAGACCTCCGGGTCAGGCACCACCACGTCGCACTTGTCGCCACGGCCCACCACGACCCGCTTGTGGAGGTCGAGTGCGAAACGAAGAACTTCCTCCCCGCGACGGAAGAACACGAGCTCAGCCATGGCGGGCGCATAGCACGCAGCCCGGGGCATGCAGTAGGCGATACAACAAAGCCCGGGGCCGACGAATCGGCTCCGGGCTTCGAATGCTGCGAAAGTTTGAGCTTCAGCTTACGGCACGAGGGTGACGTCGACCATGCGGTCGGCCGGCCAGTTCTCCGGGTCAGGCGAGGCGCCCTCTTCACCGCGCGAGTACACATTCAAGCGAGTCGCGGGCACGCCCTTCTGCTGCAGGTACATGGCGACATTGTCAGCTCGGGCCTTGCCGAGATCTTTGTTGTACATCTTGCCGCCTACCGGGTCGGTGTAACCGACCACGTTGATCGAGCGGTCTTTGAGCGCGCCGGTGGTGAAGCAGCTGGCGATTGAGTCGAGGCGGCCAGCGGCGGCTGACGAGAGTGAGGTCGAGTCGTAGGCGAAATACGCGTCTCCCGCGGTGTCGCCGCACTTCTCGCGAATCTTTTCGTCAAGTCGCACGGCGCCCTTGGTGTCGACTTCAGCGGTCTTGGTCTCCGTATGCGCGCAGCCAGTGAGGCACAACGTCATAGCCGCCACAGTCCCGATGATCATTTTTGACATGAATAGCTCCTTGTTGAGGTGGAGCCGCCGCCTTGAGCAAGTGACGTGCCGGCCTGCGTCAGTCAGCGGTCCACCGAAAGAGCGAGGCGCCCATCGAGATGCCGCCGCCGCTCGCGCAGAGCGCCACGAGGTCGCCCTTCTTCACCCGGCCCTTGAGCACTGCATCGTGGAGCGTGGAGGGGATGGCGCCTGAGCCCAGATAGCCCCACTCCTCCATCGTGTAGTGGGTCTTGGTCATCGGGTACTTCATCACCTGCATCACCGCTTCGATGATGCGCAGGTTGAGCTGGGTGAAAATGAAGAGGTCGACGTCGTCGAGCTTCTCGCCCGCCTTGTCGGCGGCGCTCTTGAGCAGCATCGGCCAGCGCTCGACATTGAAGGTGGGCGGAAAGCGGCGCACGAACTTCACATACTGATGCACGTCGCCGCCGGCGGGCTTGGAGGCGCCGCCGCTGTAGATGCCGAGCGCGTCGTGAAAGCTGCCATCGGCTCCGAGCACGCCGCCGAGGTAGCCCAATCGGGTCGGGCCTTCGACTGCCGAGATGATGGCTGCGCCGGCGCCGTCTGCGAAGAGCGTGGCGGTGGTCTTGTCCGTCCAGTCCAGGAAGCGGCTCATGCCGTAGGCGCCGACCACGAGAATGTGTTGGTAGGTGGAGTCGGCCTGAATGAACTTCGCCGCCACGTCGAGGCCCGCCACGAAGCCGGCGCAGGCGCTGTTGAGGTCGAAGGTGCCGGCCTTGGAAGCTCCCAGTTTGTGCTGAACGACCGAGGCGGTCGCCGGGCTCGGCTGATCAGGGGTGTCGGTGGCGACGAGAATGAGGTCGAGGTCGGCGGCGGTGAGCTTGGCGCGGGTGAGCGCCTCTCTGGCGGCCTCGACGACCAGATCGCTGGTGGTCTGATCAGCGCGCATGTGACGGCGAGCGCGAATGCCGGTCTTCTCCACCACCTTAGCGCCGGTGCCCTCGCCGAAACGCTTGTCCATCTCGGAGTTGGGGATGCTGGTCTCGGGCACATAGGCGCCGGTGCTGCGAATGATGGCGTTTCTCATGACTTGCTCCGTGGTCTGCGTTTGGGAGTGACGGTGAGCCCCTCGAGGAGGAACCCGGTGACTTGATCGATGACGTGCTCGCGGCGGCGGGTTCGATCGCCCCAGAGCACGAAGCGCATGCCGATGAAGTCGGCGATGCCCATCAACGCGTAGGCCAGAACCTCGGCGTCCATCGTGCGGACTTCGCCCTTCTTCATCGCTGCCTTGAGGCCTTCGGTGTAGCCGGCGGCCAGTGAGCGGTAGTAGCGCCGAAAGGCGGCCTCATCGACGAACTCGGCCTGGCGAATGATGCGGTAGAGTTGGCGGTGCTCGGCGGCGAAATCGAAGAACGCGCGCAAGCCTTCGCGCTCGATGACCAGGCGATTCTCGTGGCCTCCGACACCGATGCGCTCGGCGATGGCGCGACGCAGGCGGGTGCCCAGCTCGTCGACCAGGGCAGTGAAGATCGCCTCTTTGCTGCGGAAGTACATGTAGAAGGCGCCCACTGCGACGCCTGCTTCTGTGGTGATCAACGCGATCGACGCGTGCTCGAAGCCGACCTTGCCGAAGACCTTCTCAGCCCCGTCGAGCAACGCTTGCCGCGTTCGCTGGCCGCGCGAGGTCACCGGCGTGCGCTTGGTCGCGAAACGTGAATGTGAATTCATATTCACATTGCGGGCCGTAGCCCGAGTGATGCGGCAGTGTCAAAGGCGCAGTTCGTCGAGCACCGCGTCGTGAAAGCGCGGGCGAAACTGACGAATCTGCACGTTGGCGCGGCCGAGCACGACTCGGTTGGTCAGCAGCACCACGACCAGCTGTCGATCGAGGTCGAGCCAGAGGCTGGTGCCAGTGAAGCCGAGGTGGCCGATGGCGCGGGGGCCGAAGCGCTGACCACAGCTGGGGGCGGTCGAAGAGGGCGTGTCGAAGCCGAAGCTTCGGGTGCTGCCGGGTGTGCCGTCTCGCGACCAGCCAAGGGGCGGCGGGTGAATCGTGCCGTCGAGCACCGCCTGACCGAAGCGGGCCACGTCGTGCGCGGAGCCAAAGAGGCCGGCGTGCCCGGAGACTCCGTTCATCGCGTAGGCGTTGTCGTCGTCGACGTCGCCCTCTTGCGAGGGCCCGACCGCGACTGACCAGAGGCCCTCTTGGCCGGGGGCTGGCTCGCGTGGGCGGGTGCCTCCGGTGGAGACGGTGAACCCGGTGGGCCGGAATGAGGAGTGGCTCAGCCCGAGGGGCTCGGCGATGTGCCGGGTGAAGAGCTGATCGAGCGGCGCATGATGGAGCGTGCTGATCAGCTCGCCCAGAATGATGAAGCCGATGTCGCTGTAGACCGCTGCCGCTCCGACCGGCGCAGTCGGCGAGATCTGCAGAGCGGCTCGCACGACCTCGTTGGGGGTGTGGCAATGGGCGAAGAATGGCTCGAAGGCCGGCAGCCCGGAGCGGTGGAAGAGCAGATCAGCCACGGTGACCTGACTCGATTTCGCATGGGGAAATATCGAGCCGACGGTGCGCGCCGGGTCGACGTCGAGCTTGCGGCACAGCGAGGTGGTGGCCATCACCTTGGTCAGCGACGCGAGGTCGAAGCGCACGTCGTGATTCACCGTGCCGAACGAGAACACGGTCTGGCCGCGGTGCATCACGAGCGCGTGAGCGTGTTGGTAGACGCGCTGTTCGACGCCTTCGGTGATCATCGCTTCGAGTCGCGTGGTCATTCGACGAGGCCCTCGAGAAAAGTGAGCGTCTTGGCGGTTGCGTCGAGCCTCGCTCGAGCACCGAGCACGACGGGCGTGTTGACCTCACCGTGACCGATGGCGAAACCCGAGGCACACGGCACGCCGGCCTGGAGCGCGAGCTCCTGCAGAACGTCGGCGCTGGAGTAGTTGGCGTCTTTCTCTTCGCAGCCGGTGAAGTCACCGAGCACGATGCCGGCCAGATCGGTGAACACGCCGGCCAGGGCCAGGTGCGTCCACATCCGGTCGAGGCGATAGGGCCGCTCTCCGACGTCTTCGAGGAGCAAGAGCGCGCCGCGAAACGAAGGCATGAATGGCGTGCCGAGCAAGCGGGTCAGCGTAGAGAGATTGCCGCCGAGCAGTGGTCCTTCGGCGACGCCCGCGGTCAGCGTCTGTCGGGCTTGCAGCGGTTCGGGAGCACCGGGGTGTTCGAGGGCTGAGAAGAGCCGCCGCGCAATCTCGGGCGACTGGGTACCGAGCTGGGTGATCACCGGCGCGTGCAGGGAGCGAAAGCCGGCCACCTGCGCCATCGCGTGGAGCGCGGTGATGTCGGAGAACCCGATCAACGGCTTGGGTCGCAGTGTGATGCGGGTGAGGAGACGCATGGCGCCGTAGCCACCGCGGGCTGCGAAGACTGCCTTCGCTTCGCCGCTGAACGCCTGCTGAAGATCAGCGGCCCGTGCTGCGTCATTGCCCGCGAGATATCGGTCTTTCTCGTACACCGCCGGGGAGACCAACGGCGTATAGCGGCTGGCGAGAATGGCGAGGCCCCGCTCGAAGATCTGCCGATCGAACGGCCCTGCGGGCGCGACGACCGCCACCGGGTCACCTGGGCTGAGCTTCGGAACAGGAAGAAAGGCCACGCAGAAGGTTCTACCGCTATTCTGCGCCAGAGATGCCTGCGAATGAGGCCCGGCGACTTCCCGCCGCACCCGAGCTGCCCCCGAAATTTCCGGTGCCCTGGGGGCTGATCATCATTCTCGCGCTCTATGCGCTCGGCGTGCTCGTCTACATCTGGCAATCGTATTGGGAGTCGCCCGCGTATCAGGCGGCCGAGCTCTCGGACCGGGCCATCGCGGTGCTCGGCGTCGATGACGGTCGTAAGGCGACGCCTGATCAGCTCCGCGCGGCGTTCGATGACTTTCTCGAAGCGGGTCGGCTGATGCCGCAAGAGACGCAGTTCGCCGACAACCTGGAGCGGCTGCGCGGGCGCTTCGAAGAGCGGCACATTCCGCTCGACATCGAGCGGGTGCGCCGCGCGGAGGCAGTGTCGTCGGTGACGCGGCGAATTCAGGAGGAGCGGGCTCCGCTGCTGGTGGTGGGCGCACGCAACCGGGGGTGGGCGCCCGATCAGCTCGTCGCCGGGCCGCGCACCATCATGATGTGGTCACTCCCAGGGGCGGTGCTGATCATCGCGATCGGTACGTACCTGTACGTCAGCGCGTACCTGGTGCGCACTCGCGAGCGTGAAGCGCATCTGAAATCGATCGAGGCTCGGGTGAAAGAGATCGGTAAGTCGACGCGGCGACCGCGCCCGAAGCGGAGTTGATCACTCGAGCACCGCGGCGAAGAAGCCGTCGGTGCCGTGGGTGTGCGGGGCAAATTTGAAGTCGGTGCGTTGAAGGCCGGGGTTTACGGCGTCGAGCACGGCTTCGTTCTCTTCGCGCCGGAAGGTGCAGGTCGCGAAGACCAGGCGACCTCCGGGCTTGAGCAGCGCGAGGCCCTGTTCGCAGAGCGCTCGCCCGGTGCGCTCGTAGGAAGTGAAGGTCGAGGGGTCGATTCTCCAGCGAAGATCGGGCCCGCGGCGGAGCGCTCCGAGCTCGGAGCATGGGGCGTCGATCAACACGCGATCGAAGCGTTGCGCGGTTGGCAGCTCGGTGTGAACCGAGATGGTGGCGCCGGCGCGTTCGGCTCGGTGGCGGAGGCGATCGAGTCGGCCCCGGTCGAGGTCGAAGGCGTGCACGCGGCCGTTTGGAGCAACGTGCGCGGCGAGCTGGAGCGATTTGCCTCCTGCGCCAGCACAGAGGTCGAGCACCTGATCACCCGGCCGCGCCTCGAGGAGCTGACCCACGCGCTGACTGCCTTCGTCTTGCACTTCGAAGAGGGCTTCGCGAGACGCTTCGAGCCCGTAGAGATTGGGTCTGGGCGAGGTGATGATCAGTGCTTCGCCAGACCAGCGGCCCGGCTCGGTCGTGACGCCTTCGAGGGCAAGCTTTTCGGCGAGCTGATCGCGGGTGACACGCAGGCGATTCGGCCGCAAGCCGATCGGGCCGGGAGCATTGAGGGCGGCGGCCGCGGTCTGGGCTTGATCTCCGTACTCAGCGTCGAGCGCTACGGCGAGCCAGTCGGGCACGGAGTGGCGGTCTCTCCAGTCGGTGAGTGGGCAGAGCTCGAATGGTGCGACCTGAAGCCAGGCGGCGGCGTGAGGGCGTTGGCCGAGGTCGGTGATCAGGGTGGCGAGCAGCTCGAGCGGAGTCGCGTCGGGGCTGTGTCTCGCTCGGAGGCGGCGACGCCAGAGGCCGACTCCAAAGAGCGCCTCGGCGACGACGGTGCGCTGGGCAGCGGCAAGGTGCTTGTTCGCGCGCAGAGTCTTGTCGAGAACCCGCTCTGCCGGCGTGCCGTGCAAGATGAGCTCGAGCGGTTTGGCGAGGAGATCAGCGAGACGGTCGACGGGCTCCCAGCCGATGGTCGCAACGCGGGCCTCAGCGGGAGTCATTCGAGTGCGCGACGGAGGTTCGCGCGGGCCGAGGCGTCGAGCCGCTGGTGAAAGAAGTCAGAGTGAAAGATGCGCTCGGACTCGAGCAGTCGGTTCAGGAAGCGTCGGCGACCGAGGCGGTACAGCAGTGCGTTCACGTGCGGTGCGTACTCTGTTGCGATGCCGCGATCGTAGGCGTCGAA
>Ga0105048_10007896_pt1 | contig 17057 bp, 19 predicted proteins | sample MAT05_FD_78382 | JGI IMG/M metagenome (GOLD analysis project Ga0105048, IMG submission 78382) | Freshwater microbial communities from Lake Fryxell liftoff mats and glacier meltwater in Antarctica - MAT-05 | ecosystem: Environmental > Aquatic > Freshwater > Ice > Liftoff microbial mat | place...
ATCAATGGTCCGGCAACTGCCGATTTAAAAAAATTAGAAGTTAAAGAAGAAAATAAAATGTAACAAGCAGAATAACAAATTAAGAATTTCATTAATCTACGCCCCGGTTTCTGTCTCCACCAATGCTATCAAATTAGTATTAAGTGTGTAAACATTTTATATTTTATATTTCCTTATCATTAACAAAATAGCAGTTTACTAAAGATCTATTTTCTGGAAGCTCGGCAAGATCTTTAATAGGTTTATCCGACAACATTGAGATAAGGTTTAAAGAATATTTTTTTCCTATTTTTATTTTGTCTCCACTTGCAGATATTTCCTTCTTAGATACAATTTTAAACTTAAGGCTGTATCTTATGGCTTAAATAAAATAGAAGCTATTAATTGAATCAATACCTATTATTCGATAATTTGAATGTTTTGCTTCGCCTGAATTTCTAAATGCTTTATTTGAATTACAAGCTGTTAACAGTATTATTGTTAACAAAACAAAATTGATTTTCATTTTCTAATTTTTAAATTAATTAGTTACACCTATACAAACGTTCTGTTCCAGGAATTACGATCAATATAACAGTGTTTTCCTTTTTGCTTCCAACGTAGTCAGCCCCTTAGCCTCCCGCCCAGCGGCATTTCCGAAGCTTAAAATTAATAATCATTTAGGTCAATTGCCCGTGTAGCATTTTAAACTCATCAACCCCGCAATAATAAAATCCAGCAGATGAATATACGCTGAAGCAAAATGTATTAGCCCGGTCATTTTCATACGCTTACTCACTATTTGGGATAATCTCTCGCAGGGCTAAAACTTTGCGCAACTGGAGATTCCTCCGGCTGCAAAAGCTTGTATTGCCGGCTTAGTTAGATAAGTGGAACAGCAACGATGGCGAAATCAGGTTTCTGTAGTACTATTTTATTCAATTTAACAACTGCCTAAGTTTTAAAAATTATTTAATCCCTCCTTTTTTTTTACTACTCAAATTTTCCTCTTATCTTTACCCGACCTCTAGGATATTTTGATCTCTTTTCCTCCGGTCAAATATAATTTTCTTTTTAATTGTTGATTAAGATTTGCTGTAAAAACAGCTTTTTCAGTTTGATTATATTTAATATGATCTATCATGATTTGTGTGTTTTTATATAACTAACTATTTTGTATTTAACCCGATAATTTTTAAATAATGGCCAAGTTTATTTTCGTAACAGGTGGTGTTACATCTTCATTAGGTAAAGGTATCATCGCTGCTTCTCTTGCAAAATTGTTGCAAAGCAGGGGGCTAAAAGTTACCATTCAAAAATTTGATCCTTACCTTAATGTAGATCCCGGAACCCTGAATCCATACGAACATGGGGAGTGTTATGTAACCGATGATGGTGCAGAAACCGATCTTGACCTTGGGCATTACGAACGTTTTTTGAATACGCCTACTTCGCAGGCCAATAACGTAACTACCGGCCGCATTTATCAAACCGTAATAAATAAAGAAAGAGAAGGAGAATACCTGGGCAAAACAGTACAGGTAGTTCCCCATATAACTGATGAGATTAAACGCAGAATGCTGCTACTGGGCGAAAGTGGAAATTATGATATTGTAATTACAGAACTTGGTGGCACCGTGGGAGATATTGAGAGCCTGCCGTTTGTAGAAGCGGTAAGACAACTGCAGTGGGAAATGCCCGAAGAAGATTGCCTGGTATTACATCTTACTTTGATACCTTATTTAAAAGCAGCTAAAGAGTTAAAAACAAAACCTACGCAGCATAGTGTGCGTATGCTTAGCCAGGAAGGGGTAAGGCCCGATGTAATTGTATGCCGCACAGAACATCCGTTATCAGAAGAAATTAAAAGAAAAATTGCACTTTTTTGTAATGTAAAACCTAATGCAGTTATTGAGGCCATAGATGCAGGTACTATTTATGAAGTGCCACTAAAAATGTTGCAGGAAGGGCTGGATGTAATTGTGTTGAAAAAATTACAAATCAACGGTTACTCAGCTCCTGAGCTAAATAAATGGAGGGCATTTTTAGATAAACTGAATTATCCAAAAACCCGTATTAAAATTGGCCTGATTGGTAAGTACATTGAACTTCAGGATGCATACAAATCTATACTGGAAGCATTTATACATGCCGGTGCATTAAACCAGTGCAAGGTGCAGATTGTAAATATTCACAGTGAGTTTATTACAGAAGAAAATGTGAATGAAAAATTAAGTGAACTGGATGGATTGCTGGTGGCTCCCGGTTTTGGTGCAAGGGGGGTAGAAGGAAAAATATTGGCGGTTAAATTTGCAAGGGAAAAGAAAATGCCTTTTTTTGGTATTTGTCTTGGAATGCAAATGGCCGTTATAGAATATGCAAGAAATGTGTTGGGATGGCCTGCTGCACACTCTACCGAAATGGATGCTCACACAGCATTTCCCGTAATAGCATTGATGGAAGAACAGAAAAAAGTTAAAAAGAAAGGCGGCACCATGCGCTTGGGCGCTTATCCATGTACTATTTTAGAAGGTAGCCTGGCACATAAAATTTATAATTCAACCGATATTAGCGAACGTCACCGCCATCGCTGGGAGTTTAATAATAACTATATAAAAGATTTTGAAAACGCCGGTATGATCCCGAGTGGTAAAAATCCTCAAACAGGTTTGGTAGAAATAATGGAACTGGCCAATCATCCTTTTTTTATTGGAGTACAATATCATCCCGAATTAAAAAGTACGGTAGAAATTCCTCACCCTTTATTTGTAAATTTTGTACAGGCTGCTAAATGGTATTCCGAAACAAAAGTTGCTGCAGTTTCTGCACAATTGGAAAAGCAGGCTTCTTAAAAGGTTTAAAAGGTTCCAAAGGTTTCAAAAGTTCCAAAGGTTGAACTTCATAAACTTTGAACGTTAAACCTTAAACCTTAAACGTTGAACCACTTGAACCTTGAACCTTTATTATGCAGAAACTGAGTATGGATGATCTGAACCGCAAAACGGTGGCAGAGTTTAAGCGATCTGAAAAAACACCCGTTATAGCGGTTTTGGAAAATATCCGTAGTGCCTATAATGTGGGCAGTGTTTTTAGAACTGCCGATGCATTTTTACTGGAGGGTATTTATTTAACCGGCTACACCTGCATTCCACCTCATAAAGAAATAAAAAAAACAGCACTGGGAGCAGAGGATTCTGTAGAGTGGAAACATTTTGCCAACGCCGGTGAGGCCATTGATGAACTGAAAAATAATGGATATAAAGTTTACGCAGTAGAGCAGGTTAGCAACAGCCTTTCTTTGGAAAAACTTACATTTGACGGGGATGATAAAATTGCCGTGATCTTTGGTAACGAGGTTTCGGGGGTGGAGCATGATACCATTATAAAATGTGATGGCTGTATAGAAATCCCACAACTGGGAATGAAACATTCATTAAATATAGCAACAGCAGCAGGAGTGGTGCTTTGGGAGATTGTGAGAACGAGGATGGGGATGCGTCCAATAAATCATTAGCCAAATAATTAAAGCTAACCCGGTAAATGCAGGCTGGTAGCCATTTGTAATGATGTAATAAAAAGTAAGGATTAATTTGACCCATTTGATTTATAAATTAGCCCCATACTTTTCTATCGGCATTTACCAAAGTCTACCGCACAAAAGCTATACGAAATTTCAGTCAGCACATCCCGGTAGCAATCGGGAGCCTAAAAAATGAAATTCCGTTTGGTATAAATTCAATTCTAAATGACAAAAGTTAAAAACTATCTTTCTCTCATAAAATTTTCTCATACTATTTTTGCATTGCCTTTTGCATTAATCGGATTTTTTTTAGGACTGGACTACTTCCTTGACCTTTCCGGATTGTTTGAATATTCTCCTGTATTTAGTGGTAATGATGAAAAAGATTATAGTGTAATATTTACCTGGAAATTCTGGATAGTAAAGTTCATTTTAGTGTTGCTTTGTATGATTTTCGCCCGGTCTGCAGCGATGGCTTTTAACCGTTATTTAGACAGGCATTTTGATGCTAAAAATCCACGTACTGCTATAAGAGAAATTCCTGCAGGTATTATTACACAAAAAAATGCATTGGTTTTTACCATTATTAATTGTGTGTTGTTTATAACCTGTACTTTTTTCATTAATCAAATTTGTTTTTACTTATCACCGGTGGCTTTATTTGTTATTTTATTTTACAGTTACACAAAAAGATTTACGGCTTTGTGTCATATGGTGTTGGGCCTTGGGCTAAGCCTGGCACCCATTGGTGCTTATTTGGCTGTAACAGCAGCATTTGACTGGCTGCCATTACTGTTTTCATTTGCAGTATTGTTTTGGGTAAGTGGGTTTGATATTATTTACGCCCTGCAGGATGAAGAATTTGATAAAGAAAACCAGTTGCATTCTATCCCATCTATATTGGGCAAAACAAAGGCATTAAGGGTTTCCCAGTTCCTTCATGTTTTATCTGCTGTGGCAGTAATTTTTGCGGGCTGGTACGGCAAATTTGGTTATTGGTATTGGGCAGGTATTGCTGTTTTTATTGGTATGTTAATCTACCAGCATTCTATCGTAAAGCCCAATGATCTTAGAAGAGTTAATATTGCATTTATGACAGCCAATGGAATTGCATCGGTGGTATTTGCCATCTTTGTATTATTGGATTTATTTTTATCATAAAAAATGGGTAATCACCTTTAGTATTTAGGGTATGGCAAGAATATTATCAATAGACTATGGAGGAAAGCGCACAGGCATTGCCGTTACCGATCCTATGCAAATTATTGCTACAGGCCTCACCACAATTGCATCTCAGGAACTGATTCCTTTTTTAAAAAAATATTTTCTGCAGGAACAGGTAGAGCTCATCATTATTGGCCTTCCTAAAAACCTGGACGACTCAGATACACATGGTACGCCATTGGCAGAAGCAGCCATTAAACGTTTGAAAAAAGAATTTCCTCAAATGCCCATTAAAACGGTAGATGAACGCTACACTTCTAAAATGGCCAAAGAAGCGATGCTTCAAATGGGAATGAAGAAAAAAGATCGAAGGGATAAAAAGCTGGTAGATGAAATTGCTGCAACGATCATGTTGCAGGAATATATGGAAAACCCATTTATTTAAGAGGATTTTAAGGACTCAACCCTCTTTGATCTTTATCTTGTGGTGCTTATCATTTAACTTTGCCGCTTTATAAATTAAAATAATAACAGCCCTATTTCGGGAACCAGTAGAATTATGATTTTACCAATAGTAGCATACGGAGCACCCATTTTAAGAAAAATTTCTCATGATATTGATGCCGATTACCCGGGGTTGGAAAAACTGCTGGCAGATATGTGGGAAACCTTATATAACAGCAATGGTGTGGGTCTGGCGGCGCCTCAAATTAATAAAGACATTCGTTTGTTTTTAGTAGATAGCGAGCAAATATTTGAAAACCAGGAAGAAGATGAAAAAGGCGAATTTCCTGATGAACCCGGCTATAAAGGTGTATTTATGAATGCACATGTTAAAGAATTGGGTGGACTTGAATGGAGCTACAACGAAGGCTGCCTGAGTATTCCCAAGATTAGGGAAGATATTATACGCAAAGAGTGGGTAACGATTGAGTTTGTAGATGAAAATTTTGTGCAGCATACCAAAACCTTTAATGGCATCACAGCAAGGGTTATCCTTCATGAATATGATCACATTGAGGGCAAATTATTTATTGACTATATCAAGCCATTAAAGCGCACTTTAATGAAACGCAAACTGGATGATATTACCAAGGGAAAGGTAAAGGTAGATTACCGCATGTTCTTTCCGAGATAGGTATGCTATTACCATTTTATTATCATCTTTTTACAATTACTTTGCAGGTATGAAACAAAATTTCATACCTGTTTTTTTTATATTATTATCGTTCAGCCTGCATGCACAGGATCCCGCCGATACTGTATTTACCGGAAAAAAAGTGATCACACTCAGTGCTGTAGTGGTAGATAAAAACCTGGATGTTCCCGGCTTTATCAACAAAATAAAAAACGACAGCAGCTATTACAAAGCTTTTCGTAACCTGCACATTATTGGGTTTACTGCATTAAATGATATTCGCATGCTGGATAAAAAAGGAGGGCTTAATGCATCACTAAACAGTAAAACAAAACAGGTTCGCAATAATAATTGCAGAACAATGCAGGTATTGGAAGAAACGGTAACCGGAGATTTTTATACAAAAAATAAACAATATAATTATTACACTGCTCAAATGTATGCGTCCTTGTTTTTTACCAATGGAGTGGTATGTGGCGAAAATAATATTGTATCGGGAGCATCCTTTTCTACCGAAGGAAAAAGTGGAATGGAGAAACATAAAGAACAATTAAAAATGCTTTTCTTCAACCCCGGCAGAAAAATTAGCGGTCTTCCTTTTATGAGTAATAAAACGGCTATATATGATGATGATATGGCAGATAAATACGATATGAATATTGATATGGAATTATACAATAATACATTATGTTATATTTTTAAACAAAAGGTAAAACCGGGCAAAGACGATGGTGTGATTGTAGATGAGATGACTACCTGGTTTGATAGCCAGACTTTTGAAATTGTAGCCCGGAAATATGCTTTGAGTTATGATGCTGCCGTTTATGATTTTAAAGTAGAGATGGAAGTGCAAATGACCCGTTTTGGTAATCTCACCGTACCTTCCCTTATTCGTTATTACGGCAATTGGAAAGCCATTACAAAAAAACGAGAGCGGGGTGTTTTTACAGCTACACTATTTTCTTTTGAATAAAAAATCAGGTTATGCTTTTATCAGACCAGGTATTAAATCTTTTTTTATTGGCTTTGCCCATCGCATGTATTGCCTGGACGGTAACACATGAAGAAGTATTTAAGGAACCCAGGGAATTTTGTGAAAAAAAGTCTAAAGAAAGTAAATCCATCATCCTGCAAAAATTCTTTTATCTCTTTACCTGCGAGTATTGTTTTAGTCATTACGTGACCCTGTTTTTTTTAATCATTACTCAATACCATTTAATTTTTGCCGACTGGCGGGGATATTTAATTGGAGGTTTTGCATTGGTTTGGATTGCCAATATTTACATGAGCGTCTACGGAATGGTAAGGGTGGGGCTTAAAAAAGAAAAAATGGAAGCCGATTTAAAAGAGGTAGAACTTAAAGAATGTACACCTGATGAAGAAAATGAAAAATAGAGTTATCCTTTAATTTTATCCAGCAGGCTTTCCAGACCGTTCATTTTTATTTCATACAGGGTTTCCAGCATCATACCCAGTCTTCCCTTGGGAAATCCTTTTTGTTGAAACCACTCCAGGTAACTTACAGGCAAATAACGCAACACTGTTCCCTTATATTTTCCAAAAGGCATTTTAATGGTTACGATATCCAACAGTAATTTGCCATCGGGCATTGGTACATCTTGCATAATAGGTGTCTGGCCACTTTTTGAATAGGTGTCTGGCCACTTTCGAAGTGATCAATATTTGAAAATACTTTGTAGTGGCCTGACACCTTTAATAGTTGTCTGGCCACTTTCGAAGTGATCAATATTTGAAAATACTTTGTAGTGGCCTGACAGCTTTAATAGTTGTCTGGCCACTTTCGAAGTGATCAATATTTGAAAATACTTTGTAGTGGCCTGACAGCTTTAATAGGTGTCTGGCCACTTTCGAAGTGATCAATATTTGAAAATACTTTGTAGTGGCCTGACAGCTTTAATAGTTGTCTGGCCACTTTCGAAGTGATCAATATTTGTAAATTCTTTGTAGTGGCCTGACAGCTTTAATAGGTGTCTGGCCACTTTCGAAGTGATCAAATTTGAAAATTCTTTGTAGTGGCCTGACAGCTTCAATAGGTGTCTGGCCACTTTCGAAGTGATCAATAATTTGAAAATACTTTGTAGTGGCCTGACAGCTTCAATAGGTGTCTGGCCACTTTTTGAAAAGATTATTAACTTGCTAATACTTTGTAGTGGCCTGACACCTAATTTTTAAACTGGCTGTATTTTCTCCATTTTTCAACAACCTGGTTTATATCATCAGGCATTTGGCTGGTAAACAACATTTCTTCTTTGGTAGTAGGGTGCACAAAACCCAGTTCCTTTGCATGCAGTGCCTGGCGTGGGCACAGGGCAAAACAATTATCTACAAACTGTTTGTATTTGGTATACACTGTTCCTTTTATAATCCTGTCTCCTCCATAAAAATCATCATTAAACAGGGGATGGCCAATATGCTGCATGTGAACCCTTATCTGGTGCGTACGACCGGTTTCCAGCCTGCATTCTACCAGGGTTACATAATTAAATTTTTCCAATACTTTGTAGTGTGTAATGGCATCTTTGCCATGTTCTCCCTCGGGATAAGTAGTAAATAATTTTCTAAAACGCTGGTGCCTGCCCACATGGCCCACAATAGTTCCTTCCTGTTCTTCAAAATCTCCCCAAACCAATGCTACATACCTGCGGTGTACGGTATGGTTAAAAAATTGTTTGGCCAAATCACTCATGGCTTTTTGCGTTTTAGCCATCACCAGTAAACCACTTGTATTTTTATCTATCCGGTGCACCAATCCAAAACGGGGCAAGTCTTTTTCCTCAAGGTCAGGGTTTTGCAATTTCAGGTAATACGCCACTGCATTGATTAATGTATTGTCAGGATTTCCGCTGCCGGGGTGCACCACCATGCCTACCGGTTTATTAATGATCAACAGATCATCATCTTCGTAAACAATGTTCAACGGAATGTTTTGTGGTATAATCTCCGATGACTCCGGTGAATTGGTTTCATACACTACAATTTTATCAGCGGCTCTTGTTTTGTAGTTACTTTTTACAGGCTTATCATTTACAAGTACCAATTCATTTTCTATGGCCTGTTGTATTTTGTTGCGGGTAGCACCTTCAATCCGGTTCATTAAAAACTTATCTATACGAAGCGGCTCCTGGCCTTTGTCAATGATGATAGAAAGCCTTTCATACAGTTCTTCCGACTCCGGCAGGTCTTCTTCAATTTCTGTGGGTATATTGCTCATAATTAATTAACGTAAAAAGTATTTTTACTCATAACTCATAATTCCTCTATCACACATCATAAATCCTACATCACAAATCCTCCATCTTTCTTTACTTTTGCAAATTAAAACAATGCTAACGATATGCAGCGTGTGAAGTTTACAGATTTGGGAATAATAGATTACAAAGCCGCCTGGGATTACCAGGAAGAACTGCTGCAACAAAATGTGTTGCTTAAGTCCGATGCAAGAAAAAACAATCCTGATTATATTTTAAAAGACTTGCCTACCCAACATTATTTTTTATTATGTGAGCACAACCCGGTTTATACTTTGGGCAAAAGCGGGAGTATGAATAATGTGCTGATGAGTGAAGAAGTGATGAAAGAAAATGATATCCAGTTTTTTAAAACCAACCGTGGAGGCGATATTACATTTCACGGGCCCCAGCAAATAGTAGGTTATCCTGTACTCGATCTCGAAAAAATGTACACTGATATTGGCCGATACCTTAGAAACCTGGAAGAGACGATTATCTTAACCATTGCAGAATATGGTATCATCGGAGAAAGGAGTGTAGGAGAAACAGGTGTTTGGATTGATGCCGGTGTGAAGGGTAAAGAACGAAAAATTTGCGCCATTGGGGTCCGTTGCAGCAGGTGGGTAACCATGCATGGTTTTGCACTAAATGTAAATACAGATCTTGATTATTTTAATCATATCATACCCTGCGGCATCCAGGATAAACAGGTTACTTCTTTACAAAAGGAAATGGGGATGGAGGTAAATTATGAGGAAGTGAAAGAAAAACTCAAAAAAAATTTTGAAAAAGTTTTTGAGGTCACGCTTCAGTAAAATTATTTATTACCGTTGCTTTTTCCATCTTTAGGAATAAAGAATTTATTCTTTTCCACCAGCTTGCCATTTTCATATAATTCAAAGCGATACCAACCCGAGCGTACGAAATTCACCTTTTCAATAATCAGGTATTCCTCCTTAAGATTGTTTAGTTCAAAGAGGGGCCTTTCCAACTCATCAAAAAATTTGGCAGAATATTTTTTGTTCGCTGCATCCGGCAGGTGAAGCACTACATTATTTTCTTTGGTCGTATATGCCCATTTGCTGGGATAATTAAGTACAGGAGCATTAGGAGGAGGGACCTGTAGTCTTGGGTCTGCGTTGGGATCCGATTGCCACGGGTATCTTATTTCTGAAGTACCAATAAACCCTGAGTCTTTTGAAGGCCTCATGGGTTCTGAAATGATGTAAGAACCGCCTTCAAATGCAATAAACACACGGTAATACATTTTATTATAAGGAGGGTTGGCATCAGCATAACCATTCTCCTTATTTTGAGGATTTAAAACAGAACCGATGGTAGTATAATTTTTTAAACTGTCGTAAGACCGCTGAATATTGATAGTAGATAATGGAACGTTGTATTCGTTTTTCCAGCTTACAATTATTTTTCCACTCAAATTCATTACGGAAATACCGGGCAGTGTTTGTTGAGCCTTCAATAAAGAGGATGAACAAATTAAAATAGACAATAAGTAGCAGATTTTCTTCATAGTCATTGATAGGCCCGGCAACAAATATAATAAAGCATAGGGTATCTATTTGTGTTTACGTTTAAGGGGTATTGTTAAATGAATTAAAAATTAAACTGTCATTGGGTAAAGAATCGTTACCCTGCAAGCCCCCTGTGTGAATGCAAATGATATTACTTCCTTCAGGAAAAAACCCTTTTTTTACCTGGTCAAAAATGCCATACATCATTTTTGCAGTATAAACGAAATCAGTAGGCAGTTCATATTGATGATATAGATCATTCATAAAATGAATAAGCCCGGTTGTTTTTTTAGCATATCCCCCAAAATGATATTCACCAACAACAATCAGATTATCGTAACGGTTTTGCCCGGTTAAAAATTGCAACCGCTCCGGGATATCTGTAAATCCTTTTAATACCGGGATACTTATAATTATTTGCGAGGGAGCTGCTTTTAACAACAGGCCTGCTAATGTGGTGGCAGTGCCGGTAGCTGTGCAGATATGGCTCACATTTTTTTCTTTTATTAAATCTATAATAAGAGCAGCTCCCCTGGCCCCGGCAGTATGATAGCCTCCCTCAGGAATTATAATACTGCCCGGTTCAATATTTTCCTGCGAAGAAATTTGAGCATATCGCTCCCTTGATACAAATTCAAGTTGCATACCCATTTCCATACAGGCTTTTAAAGTATGGGATAGTTTAGCAGCAGCTTCGCCTCTTACAATTCCCCGGCATTTTAAATGTAGGGTCTTGCAGGCAAAGGCTGTTGCTGCAAGGTGGTTGGAATAAGCACCGCCAAAAGTTACAATAGTCTTTTGCGGATCTAACAATGCTTCTTCTAAAAAATAATGTAGTTTGAATAATTTGTTTCCGGATACAATGGGATGTATCTTATCTAAACGCAAAACCTTTAGTGTTACTTTTTTTTGTTTAAGCAATGGCCCAGTTAATTCATCAATAGATATATTCTTTGTATCAAACAGCATTTGTTTATTATAAGAAAGCTTTGGTTTACATTTGTCGCAAATTTCCTATTATTTTAAACAAAATAAAGATATAAATGCAACCAACACTTTTAATTTTAGCAGCAGGTATGGCAAGCCGTTATGGCAGTATGAAACAAACAGAAGGTTTTGGCCCTTCAGGCGAAACGATCATGGATTATTCTATCTATGATGCAATAAAAGCAGGTTTTGGAAAAATTGTATTCATCATTCGCAAAGATTTTGCAGAAAATTTTAAAGCCAATTTTGATAACAGGTTTAAAGGCCAGATTAAAGTGGATTATGTTTTCCAGGAAATGACTTCGTTTGTAGATGCTGCAGATATTCCTGCCGACAGAACCAAACCGTGGGGTACCGGCCATGCCATTTTATGCGCTAAAGACGTAATTAAGGAACCTTTTGCTGTAATTAATGCAGATGATTTTTATGGATACGATGCATTTAAAAAAGCTGCCGGTTTTTTAACCAGTGATTGTAATGAAAATACTTATTCAATTATTGGATACCAGTTAGACAAAACGTTGAGCGAAAATGGTACCGTAAGCCGTGGCGTATGTTCTGTAAATGATGATAATAACCTGGTGGATATTAATGAACGCACCAAAATATACAGCAAAGATGGAAAAGTGATCTATGAAGAAAATGAAGAGATTAAAGAAGTGGATGGCAAATCAAATGTTTCAATGAATTTCTGGTGTTTTCATCCCTCTGTATTTGAATTTACTTCAAAACTTTTCAGCGTTTTTCCAAAAGAAAATTTTGATAACATTAAAGCTGAATTTTTTATACCCATCATCGGCGATCAGTTTATCAAAAACAATAAAGGCAGCATCAAGGTAATTCCTACAGATGCACAATGGTTTGGTGTTACTTATAAGGAAGATGCCCCTGGGGTAAAAGCCAGTTTGGATGCATTGATTGAAGCAGGGGAGTATCCAACTTCCTTGTGGGGGAATTGAGTGAATGGCATTATGCGGTATATAAAATTGATAAAGTAAATAGCACTGGCATTTTTGTTTTATAAACAACATTTACCTATTTAGATAAAAAGAAAGGGCTTCAAATAATGAAGCCCTTTCTTTTTATACTTTATATTTCCTTTATATTCTCATTCTTAATTCCCTTTTATCATAAACACATAATCTTCCAGCTTTTTTATCTGCGATTCTCTGTCAAGCCCTTTTAGTGAAGCATTGGAGGTAATCTTTAAGTCGGCATTTGCTTCAATTTTCTTAGCTTCCTCAATGGCTCTGTGAATATTAATAGATTTAATTGCATAAACAACGCCTTGGGCATTTCTTTCAGAACTGGTAAGAATTCCGATGAGTTCTCCTTTTTTGTTGATAACCGGCGAACCACTGCTTCCTTCATTGGCAGCAGTATTTAACTGGCAATAGATAGTATCCATCTGGTAACCGTTTTTAGCACTCACATAACCTTCTCCATAAACAATTTCCTGTTTTGGAAATCCCAGCATAAAAACCTGTTCGCCCAATCCTGCATTTGTTTTTCTGATTACAAACGGGAGCGGAGCCAGCTTTTTAAAGTTTACATCCTTAATTTTTAAAATGGCGAGGTCTTTTGCTACATCAACATACACTGCATCTGCGGCAAATTGCTCTCCTTTATTATTTTCAATAATCAATTGATTTTTACCTTCGGTAGCTACGTGTGCATTGGTGATGATGTAATTGTTGTTCGCATCAATTAAAAAACCAGTGCCACGAAATTTACTGGCTACCCTTGGTTTTTCTACAATTACAGCGCCTGCCTGCAACTGGTTAATTTTATTTTCAATCTGCCTGGTTTTTACTACCTGCTCATTCAATTTATCTACCAGTGGTTTGATGTTGGATTCTTTATTATTATTTACTGCAGAAACAAGGCTGGCAATAAATAAAGAAACTACTCCTGCAATGGAAGCAGCTACGGCAACGATACGTTTGTATTTGCTCCAAAGTTGCACTACTTTGGCTTTACCTGCCAATGGTTTACGAAAAACAAAACCTTCATCCGCAAGTTTGTTTTCAATTTCGTATAGGCTGTGTTTAAAACTTTTGGTGGCACCGAATTTATTTAATTCGTTTAAAAAGAACATATGTTCTACCACCGCCTGGTCCAGTTCGGGATTATTTTTTCTTAAATCTTCAAAATAAATCCTTTCATGTTCGGGCATGGTTCCGTTCACAAATCTTTCTACGGCATCAATCAATAAAGAATCTTCCATTATTCAACATTTTTATACTGTGCAAAAAACAATTTTTTCAATCTCACCAAACATTTGTACTTCTGGGTTTTTGCATTATCGGCATTGGTATATCCAAAATCGGCCGCTATGGCCTGCATTTGTTTTTTTTGAATGTAATAAGCTTCCAATAAACTTTTACATGGTTCCCCAATTTTACTTAGGGCAGTTTCCATAATCGTAAATTCTTGCTGCCTCCTTTCGTGTACTTCAAGATCTTCTTCTACAGATACAACCTCATCTATATGATCATTTGAACCATTGTATCGTTGCTGCTGGCTCAACTTTTTCAGCCATAACCTGCGGCTTACTGCATAAATAAAGGTTTTAAGCTGGCAGTGCAATTCAAAACTGTCCGTTTTAGCCTTCTCAAACAATACAATCATGAGTTCCTGGAAAATATCGGCAGCATCGTCAGGGCTTCCGTTATTATTGATTACCATGGATTGAACCATATTGTAGTGCTCTCTGTAAATCTTTTCTATAGAGGTTTTATCCTCATTGGCAAGACCTTGCAGTAAATTTTTTTCTTCTTCGATTGTATTCACCTTGCTTGTGTATTAATACTTTTTATACCTAATAGTAACCCAAAACAACGAAAAAAATATTTTTTTTAAAAATCGGGTTACCTTTTTTAACTCGCCGTATTAATAACAAATTATAATTTAAATTTAAACAAACAACAAAATGAAAAAGTTTTTAGCAATTGCCTTGATCGCAGCATCATTCGTAGCATGTAACGAAGGTGAAAAGAAAGTAGAAGAAACAACTAATACTGACACTACTACTATCGTAACTCCAGCTACAGTTGATACTTTACAAGTTGTAACTGATAGTACAGTTAAAACAACTGTAACTACTGATACTACTAAAAAGAACTAATTTAAAAAAGTAGTTTTGATTCAAGGTTTTGCCTCCTTATATCAATAAATAATTACAAAAGGCAAACAATCGTAAGGTCGCCCCGGTTCATCCGGGGCGATTCTTTTGTACCCTATATCTGCTGTTTATTAAATATAACAGGGTATGCTTTAAAATTTTTTTAATCATTTGACAATAATTATTTTTTTATTCTAATGCAACCATTTAGATTTGTAATCAATAATGAAAATAACAACTACATATACAAGCGTTACTTTCTTCTTCTATTATTTTAGAAGCAGACCGGGTGTATGTATCTAAAAGAGAAATTCTAAAATTTACATATAAGTCCCGGCTAACAAGCCGGGACTTTTTTTTTACCTGCACCTGAGGTATCATTTAACAACAGAAAATTAAAATAGTATAGTATGATCGAAAGTAAAACTGCCCCCAAAAAATCTTCTGTAATCAATGCGCCGGGAATTGCCATCCAGGGTTTTGAGGGTAGCTTTCACCAGGTGGCAGCCAGGAGCTTTTTTGGGAAAAATGTGCCGGTGGTTTGTTGCACTACTTTTAAAGAATTGATTAAAAAAACTTTGGATAAAAAAGAAACCGCCGGAGCCGTAATGGCTATTGAAAATTCGATTGCAGGGAGTATATTGCCAAATTACAATTTATTGCAAACATCTGGTTTAAAAATAGTTGGAGAAGTTTACCTGCATATTAAACAGCATCTGTTGGTAAACCCCGGAATAAAATTAGAGCATATTAGGGAAGTGCATTCTCACCCGATGGCGCTTCAGCAGTGCACTACATTTTTGGATAAATACAACTGGAAATTGGTGGAAACGGATGATACCGCCCTTAGCGCAAAACATGTGCAACAACACAAAAGCAAACATATTGCCGCCATAGCCAGCAAATTGGCGGCTGATTTATATGAATTGGAAATACTGGCACCCAATATACATACTCAAAAAAATAACTATACCCGCTTTTTGGTATTAAAAAGGCAGGCTGACGTTACAGAAATAGCCCAGGCTAATAAGGCCTCCCTCAATTTTAGTACAGATCATAAAAGAGGGAGCCTGGCTAAAGTGCTGACCAAAATTGCAGATGCAGGTATTAATCTTAGCAAATTGCAATCCTTTCCAATACCGGGCAGCGATTGGTTATATTCCTTTCATGCAGATATGGAGTTTGATAATATAGATCAATTTAATAAATTGATTGATAGTTTATTATCAGTTACAAGTCAACTAAAGCTGTATGGCATTTATCAATCAGGGAATCTAAAATAAAATCTAATATGGAGCTGGCTACAAGATTAAAAGACATTAATGAATATTATTTCTCTCAAAAGTTGAGAGAGATAGATGCAATGAATAACGCAGGTAAAAAAGTGATCAACCTTGGTATTGGTAGCCCCGATCTTCCGCCACATCCGGATGTGATTAAAACCCTGCATACAGAAAGTGCAAAGCCTACTACCCATGCCTACCAAAATTATAAGGGTAGCCCTGTTTTAAGAAATGCCATGGCAGACTGGTATCAAAAATGGTATGGAGTAAAATTGGATGCAGAAGCAGAAATTTTGCCTTTGATGGGTAGCAAGGAAGGTATCGTGCATATATGTATGACCTATTTGAATGAAGGCGACTTTGCCTTAATCCCAAACCCGGGTTATCCAACTTATCGTTCGGCAGTGAGTCTTGCAGGCGGGCAACCGATAGCCTACGATTTAAAAGAAGAAAATAACTGGTTACCGGATTTTTTTCAAATTGAAAAACTGATCCTGGAAAATAAAGCTGCTTCCAATGGATTGCCGGGTGGAAGTTTTAAACTAATGTTTGTGAACTATCCTCATATGCCTACAGGTAAGTTGCCAGACAGCAAGGTTTTTGAACAACTCGTAATTTTTGCAAAAAAACACTCTATTCTTTTGGTGCATGATAATCCTTACAGCTTTATTTTAAATGATCAGCCGGTTAGTTTAATGAAAGCAGCAGGCGCCATGGAAGTTGCCCTGGAATTAAACTCCCTCAGCAAAAGTCATAACATGGCAGGCTGGCGGGTAGGCATGCTGGTGGGGGCAAAAGAAAGAATCAATGAAGTGCTGAAGTTTAAAAGTAATATGGATAGCGGGATGTTTTTGCCTTTGCAGTTAGCTGCGGCTAAGGCATTGGAATTAGATGAGTTATGGCATATAAGTGTAAATGAAGTTTATCAAAAAAGACAGGTAAAAGTATTTGAATTATTAGAATTGCTCCATTGCAGATTTGATCTTCAACAGGCTGGCATGTTTGTTTGGGCCTCTATTCCGGAGAAATATAAAGATGGTTATGAGCTAAGCGATAAAGTATTGCAACAGTCAAATGTA
>Ga0105048_10007898_pt1 | contig 17055 bp, 11 predicted proteins | sample MAT05_FD_78382 | JGI IMG/M metagenome (GOLD analysis project Ga0105048, IMG submission 78382) | Freshwater microbial communities from Lake Fryxell liftoff mats and glacier meltwater in Antarctica - MAT-05 | ecosystem: Environmental > Aquatic > Freshwater > Ice > Liftoff microbial mat | place...
CAGCCGGTGAAGGATCGGGCTCCTTCTTCTCCTCCGGCTTGTCTTCCTTCTTGTCTTTCGTCTCGACGATGGTGTCGGGCTTCTTGACGGGAATGGGCTTCTTCGGCTCGATCTTCGCCTGCGTCGCGCCACCGCCCGCGGGAGGCGGCGGAGGCGGGGGCGGCGGCGGAGCGGCCATGAATTTGACCTCCGTCTCCACGATCGGCGCGTGAGCTGCGCGGTAGGTCCCCCAGACGACGACGCCGACGATCGCAACGTGGGTCACCAGCGAAACGATGGCCCCGGTACCGAGGCGGCGCTGCGGCACATTGCCGCCGGTGAGAACCGAGTCGAACATGGGCGTGGGGCTCCTTCTTTTCGTCGCCGTGAGCTGACGGTCGCGGTACGATCCACGATTTTACTCAGCGCGGAGCCCGCATTCGAAGCGGATCTGCCGGGAAATTGATTTCGATCAGCTTCCGGGCGACGTTTTAGCGCGAACCGTTCGCAAACGAAAGCACGTACGCACGTCGCCGACACCCAAACGCGACGCAGTCGATTCGTCCCGCCAACAAACTTCTCATTGACAGAACCCTGGCGTTTGCGGTGTATGTGGCGTCGCTGTCATCGAGGTCTTGCCCCTTCAGGGAGGAGCCTGTGAATCTCCTGGACAATAAACGCGGCTTTTGGGCCGCAGTCATGCTCCGCTGTCGCGCCGCCCACCTGTTACCGGCCGGTTCGATTGCGCTCGTTACTTTAATCACTGCCGGATCGGCCTCTGCCCAGGGGACCTCGGTCCTCTCCGGGACGATTGTCGACGCCGCAACCAAGAAGCCACTCGCCGATGTTGTCGTCACGGTGACGTCGCCCGCCCTCCAGGGCGAGCAGACGGTCGTCACCGATGGTTCTGGATCGTACCGCGTCCCCAACCTTCCCCAGGGTGACTACACCCTCCGGCTGGACAAGGACGCCTTCCGACCCTACGCGCGCGGTGGAATCACCATGCGCGGCAACAGCACGATCCGCGTCAACGCGGAGCTGCTGCCGGAGTCGGTCCAGCTCAAGGCCGAAGAGGTCGTCGTCGTCGGCAAAGCGCCGACGGTCGACATCGCGTCGAGCAGCACCGGCGTCAGCCTGAACAAGGACTTCACGAGCCGCATCTCGCTCAACGCTCCCGGCGGGAAGGGCGCGGCGTCGCACTCCTTCGAAAGCCTCGCGGCGGTCGCCCCCGGCGCGGCGGCGGACACGTACGGCGTTGGTATCAACGGGACGACGTCCCCTGAAAACGCCTTCAAGATCGACGGCGTCAGCGTCAACGACGGCGCGTACGGCATCCTCGCGACGCCGCTCTCCACGGAGTTCATCAAGGAGCTCAACGTGATCAGCGGCGGGTACATGCCGGAGTACGGCCGCGCCATGGGCGGCATCCTCGACGTGACCACCAACACCGGCTCGAACGAGTTTCACGGCTCGGTCTGGTTCAACGTCTCCCCCGGCGGCCTCGAAGGACCGCGGGAGCAGATCAAGAGCGACAGCTCGGTCATCACGACGACCACGCGCCTCGGCAACCTTCGCGACTTCGGCGCGCAGATTGGCGGCCCGATCCTCAAGGACAAGCTCTGGTTCTTCGGCGGCCTTCAAGCCGGGTTCACGCGCTACGTCCTCGATCGCAGCCTGAAGGCGTTCACGATCGACACCGATCCCAACAGTCCGAACTACGGCGGGAACGTGCCGAGCACCGAGTCGCCCGAATTCAGCAAGGCGACGCCGATCCCCAACGGGCTCAGGACTTACTACGCCGACGAGCAGGCCATCCAGTACATTGGCAAGCTCACGTACCTGATCAACCAGGACCACCACCTCACCCTCTCGGTCATCGGCACGCCGACGACCTCGGGCGGGAATGGCTCGTTTGGGTACGACAACCGCGGCCTCCCCGAGGACTCGACCCTCGAGGGCAGCTACGGCGCCCTGGCGCACCAATACGTAGCCAGCGCCAGCGATGTTTCGCTGAAGTACCAGGGCTCTTTCAACAACAAGAAGCAGCTCCTCGACCTCACCTTCGGCTGGCACCACCAGCGGGTAGCGACGCTGGCGAGCGACGGCTCGAACATCGGTGACGCGTCCGCCCTCGCGACGACCCCCCAGGTCCGCTATCGGCGCAGCGCCAGCCTCTCCCCCGATTTGACCCCCGGCCCTCACGAGCTCCGGGACTTCGAGGCCGTTGGCAACGATCCCTTGTGCAAACCGGTCACCCTGTCGGTCGACAATCCGGACTTCGATCCGTCGTTGCCGGCGGGCCCCGACAACCCCGCGAAGGTTTCGGAGGTCGTCACGCCGTGTCCGGTCGCAGCCTACGGCCGCGGCGGCGCCGGTTACCTCGACGAATCGTCGATCAACAGCTACCAGGGCTCGGCGGTCTTCACCAGCCTGGTCCAGGCGGCGGGTCACCACGTCATCAAGGCGGGCCTCGACTTCAACCTCGGCAGCTACAACCACGTCAAGGGCCTGACCGGCGGAAACGTGTTCCGCGAGAACGGCTCCGGGTCGAACTTCAACGACTACCGGCAGTACGGCTACCTCCAGGGGCCGGACGATCCGGTCGTGCTGACGACGTACACCGCGCAGTCCAAGTCGACCACGGTCGGCGGCTTCGTTCAGGACAGCTGGTCCATCATGGACAAGGTGACCTTGAACATCGGCTTCCGGTACGACGCCCAGTACATCTTCGGAAGCGACGGGGCGCTCGGCCTCGCGTTGCCGAACCAGTGGTCGCCGCGCATCGGCGTGATCTACGATCCCACCCAGCAGGGTCGGTCGAAGATCTTCGTGAACTACGCCCGCTACTACGAGAGCGTTCCGCTCAACATCGCCGACCGCGCCTTCCCGGGCGAGCCGCAGATCAACTCGCGTCACAGCGCGCCGGCCTGCGATCCGTTCTTCGATGCTGCCAAGAACGACCCTTCCCAGAACCCGGCGGCGGGTCCGGGTTCGGGTCCCAAGACCGATGCGTGCACCAAGGACGCCGGTCGCCCCCGCGGCATCGCGGCCTTCGGCAACACGCCGAACAACCCGAACCAGCTCTGGAACCGCACCGGCGGCGACAAGGTGCCGGTCGATCCCGACATCACTCCGCAGTCGTCGGACGAGTTCGTGGTCGGCGGCGAGTACGAGATCTTCTCGGACGCTCGCGTCGGCCTGACCTACACCCATCGCTACCTCAACCGGGCCATCGAGGACATGAGCCGCGATGAGGCGAGCACGTACTTCCTCGGCAACCCCGGGTATGGCAGCTCGACGGACTTCCCCAAGGCGGTTCGCGATTACGACGCGGTGACGGTCTTCTTCCAGAAGAACTTCTCCAACAACTGGCTCGCCAACGCGAGCTACACGGCGTCCTACCTCCGCGGTAACTACGCCGGCCTTTTCCGTCCGGAGACGGGGCAGCTCGATCCGAACATCAACTCGGACTTCGACCTCAAGTCGCTCCTCCCGAACCGCACCGGTCCTCTCCCGTCGGATCGAACGCACTCGCTCAAGCTCTACGTCGCCAAGGATTTCCTGATCCCCGGCGGAATGGACCTCTTGCTCGGTGCCTCGTACCGCACCCGCTCAGGCACACCGCTGAGCTACCTCGGCTCCCACCCGATCTACGGTGGAGACGAGGTCTTCATCCTCCCGCGCGGCGAGCTCGGGCGGAACGACTGGATCCACAACTTCGACCTCAAGGTCGGGTACTCGATCCGCCTCTCGAAGGAGTCGACGGCCGCCATCTCGGTGGACATCTTCAACTTCTTCAACTTCCAGGGCGTCACCGGCCGCGATCAGACGTACACGAACACCGACGTGCAGGCGATCGTCAACAAGGACGGTTCGGCTCCGTCGATCGCGGACCTCAACGTCCCCGGCAAGCTCCGCCACTCGGACGGCACCGCCTTCGATCCGAATACGGACAAGTTCGCCAACTTCTCTAAACCGACTTCGTATCAGGACCCGCGTCAGTTCCGGTTCGGTGCGAAGGTGACCTTCTAGACGAGCGGCTAGCTCAGGAGAAAAGGAACATGAAGATCCAAACTCTGGGATGGCTGCTCGGCGCGGTTGCGTTGGCCTCGGCCGGCTCAATCGTCGCCTGCTCGCAAGCGGCGGTGCAGTGCACGGTCGGTCACGCCGGCGCAACGGTTAACCTGCCCAACGGCCTCGTGAACGGGTACTCCGCGAAGTACACGGTCAAGGGGACGGCGGCTGCGTGCGTCGAGGAGGGCGACATCGTCGGCTTCGAGTCGTACCACCCGCCGGGCGGCGGGGATGACGGCCTGCAGCCCGACTTCAGCAAGCCGACCATCATGGCGCTCCAGGCCAGCTCGCTCGAGAACCTGGTGCGGGCGAAGAAGAAGAAGGCTGCCATCGACGAAAACGTCGATCACAAGTCGTACTCCGTCGGGCCGTTCAGCACCGTCGAGCCCGACACGTCGGCGATCTGCGTCGTGCCGACGCTCGTGCCGGCTCAAAAGGACATCCCCAAGGTTGACGCCGTCGCCGGCATGGGCGGCGGGGATCCTGGGAAGCCCGAAGAGCCGGCCACGAGCCTCAAGTACGAGTGGACGAACATCAAGATGTACGTCACGGCTGCCGTCCCCGGGACGCAGTTCACGGCTGATCTGCACTACACGAAGGACGCGTGCGTGGTGGATTATCAGGTCATCGGCTCCTGGCCGGCGGTGCCCTGCGGCGATGCCGACGACAAGCCGTCCGACGCGCTCTGCTGTCCGGAGGCCGATCCGAACGGTGGACGGCCGACGGGCTCGGGCATCAACCCGGACTTCCCGATGAAGTGCGATCCCGGCCTGCTGCGCTGTGTCCTCGACACGCCGGACGCGACCACGCTGCCGGTGCTCAAGCCGGGCTGGGCCTCGAACGCTGACGGCGTTCCGACCGGCGTCTGCAAGCTGACGCCTGCCGGCGGCAGCACGTCGACGGGCATGTAGCTCCGGCATCGCCGTGAGCAACGCGACGAGGCCGCTCCGGGCAACCGGGGCGGCTTCGCCGTTTTTGTCGTTCATCCGCGCGGCGCCGTTCGCTCCGCGAGCACGAGGACCGCAGGGCCTTCGAGGTGCGCGATCCCATGACGGAGCGACGATGCGCCGGCGCCGTCGAAGCGCGTCTCCTCGGTGGAGAGGAGCACGCGGTGGCCGCACCCGACGGCATGCGCGAGCCGGCCGCGCAGGTTGACGAGGATCGTGACGCAGCGCCCGCCGCCGCAGCGATCGAGCAGCAGCGCGTCGTCCCCGAGCGGGCGCGCCGCGAATGATCCGCGCCCGCGCTCGCGCAACGCGGGGTGCGCCGCGCGGAGACGCAAGAGCTCGCGGTAGAGCGCGAAGACACCGGCGTGCCCCGCGCGCGCGCGCTCCGCCCAGTCGAGCTTGGAGCGAAGGAACGTCGCCTCGGCCTGCGGATCCGGGGCCTCCGCGCCGCCTGGCAGGCCGCTCGAGCCGAGCTCGCGGCGTCGTCCCTCAGTCACCATGCGGCCGAGCTCGGGGTGATGATCGGTGAAGTAAAAGAACGGCGACGTCGCGTTCCACTCCTGCCCCATGAAGATCAGCGGCGTGTAGGGCGCGAGGAGGAGGAGCGCGCTCATCGCGCGGAACGCCGCGGGGCTCACCCGCGCGGCGAGGCGATCGCCCCGCGGGCGGTTGCCGATCTGATCGTGGTTCTGGATGAACGTCACGATCTGCGGCGCGGCGATCCCATCCACCTTCGTGCCGCGGGCGCGGCCGAGGCGCGGCGAGAGCTGCCCCTCGTAGTGCCAGCCGCGCTGGAGCGTCGCCGCGATCTCCGCGGTGGTGGCCGAGAAGTCCGCGCCGAACACGCCGAGATCGCCCGCGAAGGCCAGGCCGAGCTGGTAGTGGAGATCGTCGGCCCAGACCGCGTCGAGGCCGAGCCCACCGGCCTCGGCCGGGCGCACCACCGCGGCCTCGTTGCGCTCGTCCTCGGCGATCAGCACCGTGCGCCGCCCGCCGCCCGCCGCGCGCACGCGCTCGCCCAGCTCGCGCAGGAGGTGCACCGGCCGCGTGTCCTCGATCGCGTGGGTCGCGTCGAGGCGAAGGCCATCAATGTGGTAGCGCTCGATCCACATCGCCGCGCTCCCGACGAGGAGCTCGCGCACCGGCTCGGCGCCCGGGCCGTCGACGTCGATCGCCGCGCCCCAGGGCGTCATCCGCCGCGACGTGAAGTACCGCTCGGAGAAGCAGCGCAGGTAGTTCCCGTCAGGGCCGAAGTGGTTGTAGACGACGTCGAGGATCACCGCGAGGCCCCGCGCGTGCGCGGCGTCGACGAGGCGCAGCAGCCCGCGCGGCCCGCCGTAGACGGCCGCGGGCGCGCGGAGCGAGACGCCGTCGTAGCCCCAGTTCCAGCGGCCGGGGAAGCCGGCCACCGGCATCAGCTCGATCGCGGTGATGCCAAGATCGACGAGGCCATCGAGGCGTGGGATCAGCGCCTCGAACGTGCCCTCGGGCGTCGCCGCGCCGACGTGGATCTCGTAGAGCACGAGGTCCTCGAGCGCGATCCCCGGGAACCCCTGGTCGGTCCACGCGAAGTCGAGCGCGACGATCTCCGAGGGCCCGTGCACGCCGAAGGGTTGCGAGCCCGAACAAGGATCCGGGTAGGGGCCGCGGCCGTCGATCCGGAACGCGTAGAGAAGGCGCCGCTGCCCGGGCGGGATCCTCGCGGTCGCCGTGAAGAAGCCCCCGCGCTCGCGCCGCATCGGCGACGATCCAACGATCGCCTGATCCGCGCCGTAGAGGACGAGCTCGGCGCGCGCGTGATCCGGCGCCCACACCCGGAAGCGAGCGGCTTCACCCTCGAACGAGGCCCCGAGCTCCGGGACCGCGGGCAGCGTCATCATTCGTTGGACCTCCAACGGTTTCGAGCGATTCCCCTCGAGCCTGCCGCGACCGGGGCTCGCCGACCAAGAGCGCGACCGGGAGCTCGGCGAGCGCCCGATCGAGCGCGAGCGCGGATCCGTTCGCCGAGCCGGCAGGCACCGTCGGGATCACCGCGCCGGTGATCACGTCACGGTAGCGAACAGCCCCGAGCTCCGCGGGCAAGATCAGGCGGGTGTCGGACCACACGGCGCCGATCGGCGGCTCGATGCGCCCGGCCGTCCGCGCGGCGACGAGGCGCGCCGCGACGGCGAGGATCACCGTCCCGCCGCCGGTGCGCGCGAAGGCCACGACGTGATCGCGCGAAGGCCCTTCGGTGAAGATCGGCACGTAGCCGCTCGTCTCGGCGAAGACCGCCGGAAAACGCCGCCGCAGCGTCAGCCCCGCCCAGGTCACGAAGAGCTTGATCCGCCCGTCCGCTGCGGTGCGGACGAGCTCGCGCGCAAGCTTCGTCCCCTCCCCTTGCCTCGCCAGCAGCTCGCTGAGGGCGCGCTGCCGCGTCGCAAAATCGACCGGCCGTCGGTTGTCGGGATCGACGAGGCTGTCATCCCAGAGCTCGTTGCCCTGGTAGAAATCGGGCACGCCCGGCGAGGCGATCTTGAGCACGAGCTGCGCGAGCGAGCCCCAGCGCCCGAAGAAGGCCACGGTCTTCGCCAGCGGCAAGAGCGCCTCGCGGAACGCGTCGGCGTCGCTGCTGTCGCCGAGGATCCCGCGGACGAAGCGCTCGACCGCCGCGTCGTACGCCGGATCGGCGTTGACCCACGAGGTGTTGACCTTGGCCTCCTTCGTCGCCTTGCGCAGGTACGCGACGATCCGATCCACGTACGCGGCGGACGCGCGACGCTCTCCGTCGGGCCAGGTGCCGAGCAAGGTCTGGTAGAGCAGGTACTCCTCGTTGGGATCCGGCGCCGAGGGCCCGTCGCGCGCGGTCTTGAACGGCCGGGCTGCGCGCGCCATCGCCTGGAGCGCGGCCTCCCAAACGCGGGGTAGCTCCGAGAGCACGCTGATGCGCGCGCGCACGTCCTCGCTCCGCTTGGTGTCGTGCGTCGACGTGGTGAGCAAGGATCGCGGCCAGCGCTCATGGCGCTCCTGGTTCGCCTGGTGGAGCTCGGCCGGATCGACGCCGAAGCGATCGGGATCCGCGCCGACCTCGTTGAGCGAGACGAGGCGGTTGTAGACGTAGAACGCCGTGTCCTCGACGCCCTTGGCCATCACCGCGGAGGTGAGCTGCTGGAGCTTCATCACGAACGGGAAGAAGAGCCCGCGCAAGGCCTCGGCGATCGCCTCCGGCAGCTCGCGCAGGAGGACCGAGCGGAGGAAATCGTAGACCGAGGCGTCGGTGGTGGGATCGCGCCGTCGGGCCAGGCGGAGCGCGACGCCGATCGCGGCGCGATCGTGCGGCGCGATCGGCTCGGACCCCTCGCCCACGTAGGTCCGGTAGACAGGAAAGCAGGCGCAGACCTCGCGCAGCGCCGCGGTGAGCGTGCCGAGCGTGAAGTCACGCGTGTGCCGGTTGCGCTCGGAGAGGCGGTTGAGCGCGTGAGCGAGCACGTTGAGCTCGCCGGCCAGCGCCGTCTCGAGGATCAGCCGCTTCTCGTCGTGGATCAGCGACGGCAGATCGAGGGTACGCCCGAGGAAGCTCTCGTAGATCCGCGTCATCTCGCCCTCGGCGGCGGCGTTGACGAAGAGGCCGCCGAGGATCGCGGCGAACTCGTAGCCGCTCGTCCCATGCACCGCCCACTCCGCGGGCAGCTCCTCGCCGCGCGAGAGGATCTTCTCCACGACGAGGTAGAGCGGACGGAGCGGCCTCTTCAGCGCCTCGCTGTCGTAGCGTTCGGCGAGCCGCTCCATCTGCGGAGATCCCGCGCCGGCGAGCCGCGCGCGATCGAGGAAGACGCCGCGCTGGACGCGGGCAAAATAGCGCGCTGGCTCCCAGAGGCCGTCGGGGTGATCGATGCGCAGACCCGTCACCTTCCCCGTCGCCACCAGCTCGAAGAGGAGCCGGTGCGTCTCGACGAAGACCGCCGGGTCCTCCACGTGGATCGCCGCGAGCTCGTTGACGTCGAAGAACCTCCGGTAGTTGATCTCCTCCGCGGCGACGCGGAAGAACCCGAGCCGGTACGCCTGCTTCTCCAGCAGCGCGTCGAGCTCGTCGAAGCTCGCGGGATCGCCGATCCTCCCCGACATCGCCTCGATCCGCCGGGCCACCGCGGACTCTACCGCCTTCGCCTCCGTGACGAGCGCGGCGAGCCGCCGCTTGAGGATCTCCTTCTCGCGGCGTCGCTCGATCACCTTCTCGCGCCGCGTCTCCTTGCACGCTGGCAAGTGCGCGAGGCCGGTGAGGATGCTCCGCAGCTCGAGCACCGCGTCGTGGAGCTCGCCGAGCTCGTCGGCGAGGCCGGGGAGCAAGGGGCTCAAGATCAGCGGGAACGACCGTGGATCGAGGGGCAAGCTCGCGCCGTGGAGGCGGACCTTGAAGGCGCCCCCTTCGAACACCGGACGAAAATCGCCGCGCTCCAGCGCCGTGCCGTAGGGCGCGTCGAGCAACGGGAGCAGCACCTTGCGCTCGAGCTCGCTCTTGAGCGGCGCCCAGTCGATGTCGAAGATCGGCGCGTGGATCGAGCTCGGCCCGTTCTCGAGCACGTCGTTCCAGTAGGCGTTCTCGCCGCGGGCAACGCCCATGTGGTTGGGGACGAAATCGAGGAGGAGCCCCATGCCCCGCGCGCGGAGGCGCGCGGTGAGATCGTCGAACGCCTCCGGCGATCCCAGCTCGAGGTTGAGGCAGTTCGGATCGACGAGATCGTAGCCGTGCAGGCTGCCCGACACGGCCTTGAAGAACGGGGACGTATAGAGATCGCTGACCCCGAGGGCGTCGAGGTACGCGACGAGCTCGGCGGCTGCTTCGAACCCAAACCCCGGCTGGAGCTGCACGCGGTAGGTCGCGCGCGGCGAGCGCGACCCCGCGGGGCCATCGAGCGCGGCCGCAAAGATCTCCGCCTCATCGCCCAGGGCCGCCGCGCCGACTCCGTCCCTGTTTTGCACCCGGGACCGATCGGGCCAGAGGTGCCGCAGCGGTAGTCAGGCGCGCACCGTGCCCGCTCGCCGCGCGCGCTTGAGCCAGATCGACGGGACGTGATAACTCCTGAGGTTACCTTCGCGGAGAATTGCGCCCACGCCATGTCCGACGCCCAACGCCCGATCACCCGCCGCATCGCCGGCGTCACCGTCCCGCTCTTCTCGCTCCGGAGCGCGCGCTCCTGGGGCATCGGCGAGATCGGCGACCTCCTCGACTTCGGCCGCTTCGCCCGCGAGGCCGGCCTCCGCCTCGTGCAGATCCTCCCGCTCGGCGAGATCTCCGGCGGCGAGACCTCGCCCTACTCGGCGCTGAGCGCGTTCGGCATCGATCCGATGTTCCTGTCGATGGCGCTCGTCCCCGATCTCGCGGGCCACGTCGAGGAGCTCGGCGAAGCGGCCGTGCTCCTCCTCGCCCGCGCTCAGGCGAGCGCGACCATTGATTACCAGGCCGTGCGCGCGCTCAAGCGCGAGGCGCTCCGCCGCGCCTTCCGCCGCTTCCGCGATCACGAGATCAGCAACGACACCGAGCGCGCGAAGGAGCTCGCAGCGTTCCGGACAGCGCACGGCGACTGGCTCGACGACTACGCGCTCTTTCGTGCCCTCAAGGACGCGCACGGCGGCAGCGCCTGGTGGGACTGGTCCGAGGCCCTGCAGCGACGCGAGCCCGCGGCGCTCACCGAGGCCCGTGAACGCCTCGCTGACGGCGTCCTCGCCCACGTCTACACCCAGTGGCTCGCGCACACGCAATGGGCGAGCGCGCGCCGGAGCCTCGCCGAGATCGGGGTGGAGATCATGGGCGATCTCCCCTTCATGGTCGGCCGCGACAGCGCCGACGTCTGGGCGCACCAGGAAGAGTTTCGCAACGAGTGCTCGGTCGGATGCCCGCCCGACGCCTTCAGCGAAGACGGCCAGGAGTGGGGCCTCCCGCCCTACGGCTGGGATCGAATGCGCGCCAATGCGTACACCTGGCTCCACCGGCGCGCGCGCTACACCGCGTCGCTCTACGATCGCTTTCGCATCGATCACCTCGTCGGCTTCTACCGCACGTACATGCGCCCGGTCGCCACCCTCCGCGACGCCAAGGGGCGCCTGACCAAGGGCTTCTTCGATCCGGCCGAAGAGCCGGCGCAGCTCGCCCACGGCGAGCGGGTGATCAGCGCGATGCTCGAAGGCGCCAGGAGCGACGGCGCGCAGCTGATCGCCGAGGACCTCGGCGTGATCCCCGACTTCGTCCGCCGCTCGCTCGCGACCCTCGGCGTCCCTGGCTACAAGGTCTTGATCTGGGAAAAAGACGGCCCCGTCTTCCGCGATCCCGCGAAGTTTCCGGCGGTCTCTCTCGCCTGCTTCGGCACGCACGACACCGATCCGGTCGCGGTCTGGTGGGAGGCGCTCCCGCTCGAAGAGCGCGAGGCCGCGAAGAAGCTGCCCCTGCTCGCGCCGCTCGCCGCCGAGCTCGGCGAGGCCTTCACGCCCGAGGTCCACCGCGCCCTGATCGCGCAGATCTGCGCGGCGGGGAGCGAGCTCGTGCTCTTGCTGCTGCAGGACGTGCTCGGCACGCGCGACCGCATCAACACGCCGGGGACGATCGGATCCGCCAACTGGACCTACCGCCTCCCCGCGCCGGTCGAAGAGCTGGCGCGCGATCCTCGCGTCGCCGCCGCGACGACGATGGTGCGGCAACGCCTCGAGCAGAGCGGTCGCAGTTGAGCGTGGCGGCGGGATGCTTTATGGACCCGCCATGTCCTCCCATCCCACGTCGTTCCAGGGCTCCGTCACCGACGCCATCCGCGCCGCCATCGAAGAGAAGATCGCGGGCAGCACCGTCGAGGTCACCGGCGGCGGGGGCCACTACGAGATCGTCGCCACTTCGGCCGAGTTCGAGGGCAAAGGCACGCTCGATCGCCAGCGCCTGATCTACAGCGCGATCACCCACCTCATGGCCGGCGACATGGCCCCCGTGCACGCCGTCGACAAGATCACGACCAAGACGCCGTGAATTCGCCTTTCTTGCCGCCTCTACAGTAAGATCCCCGGTTATGGATCTCACCCCCGGAGCGGTGATCGCTGGGCGCTACCGCGTAGAACGCAAGGTCGGCGCAGGCGGCATGGGCGAGGTGTGGGCCGGCGAGCATCGCGTCGTCGGCTCGCGCGTCGCGATCAAGACCCTGCTCGCCGCCGCAGCGCTCAATCACGAAGTCGTCGCCCGCTTCAAGCGGGAGGCATTGATTCTCGGCAAGATCCGCAGCGACCACGTCGCTCGCGTGGTCGATTTCGTCGCGGACGATGTCTACGGCCTCGTGCTGGTGATGGAGCTCGTCGAAGGGGAGCCGCTCAACCGCGTTCTCCAGGAGAAGATGCTCACGGTCGAGGAGACGATCGATCTCGGCGTCGACATCGCCAGCGCCCTCTGCGACCTCCACCTCGCGCACATCGTTCACCGGGATCTCAAGCCCGGGAACATCATCCTCCAGATGCTTCAAGGCGGCCGTATCCGCGCGGTCGTCGTCGACTTCGGCGTGAGCCGGTTGATGGCGGGGAGCGAGCCCGAAGGCGAAGACGAGGTCACGGGCATCACCCGCGCCGACATGGCCGTCGGGACGATCGAGTACATGGCGCCCGAGCAGATCCTCAACTCGCGCGCCGTCACCAGCACCTCGGACATCTACGCGACGGGCGCGATCCTCTTCCGCGCCGTTGCCGGGCGCCACGTCTTCGGCAACATCGCCTCGGACGCGGAGCTCGCCCAGAAGAAGCTGATGACCGAGGCGCCGCAGCTCAAGCTCTCGCGCGACGACAAGCTCGCGCAGGGCCTGATCCAGGTCGTGACGCGGGCCCTCCGCCGCAAGCCGGTCGATCGCTACCAGTCCGCGGAAGAGCTGCTCAAGGAGCTACTCCCGCTCCGCGATCTCGCCCGCGCCGCCACCGCGCAGATCGACGTCGAGAAGACGATCGGCCAGGGCGCATCGATGCGCGCGAGCCTCGCCTCCTTGCCCGAGCCGCCCCCGACGTCGGCGCCCCCGCCGGTCTCCGCGACGCCGTCGCTGACGAACGAGGGGCGCGCGTCGCTCGCCACGCCGGTGCCGGCGCTCGCCGCACCCCAGCGCCGCGGCGTCCCCGTCGCGGTGATGGTCGCGGCGATCGCCGCCGCGCTCGTCGGCGGCGCGGTGCTCGGCTCCGGCATACTCAAGCCCAACGCGCCCGGCGCGAGGCCGGAGTCCGCCCCGGCCATCACCGCCGTAGCCCCCGCCGTCACCGCCACGGCGACCGCGGCCGCGACAGCGCAACCGGCAGCCACGCCGACGGCGACCGCAGTGGACGCAGTGGCGATCCCCGAGCTCGTGGACACCTCGGCCGCGGGCGCCGGCAGCGCGCCGAAGAAGCTCTGGGGCGCGATCCCCAAGGCCTCCGGCGCTAATCCCCTCGCGACGCCTCCGGCGACCGCTGCGCTCACGCCCAAGGCCCCCGCCACCGTCAAGCCCGCGGTCCCCGCGGTGAAGGCGACCACAGCGCCGACGGTGCCGGGCGCACCGCCCGCGTTCTAGCGCCGACGCCGCGCCGCGAGGGCGAGCGCGAGCGTGCCCAGCGCGAGCGCCGCCGCCGACCACGGCGCGGCGCCCGGGCGAAGCGAGCAGCCCGCGTCGTCGTCATCGACGCCGCCGGAGCTGCTCGCCGCGCCGCCGCCGGCTCCGCTCCCGCCCACCGACGCGGACGACGCGCTCGCGCTCGTCGATCCCACGTATGTCGCGCAGCTCGGCTTCGCCGCGCAGTCCGCGCACTGGCAGCCCTCTGTGTTCGAGTCGCAGATCCCGTCGTCCTTGCAGTGCGACGGGTCGTTGCAGAACCCGTCCGTCGCGCACTCCTCGCAGGTGCAGGCGTCCGCGAGCGTGCACGCCTGATCGACGACGCACTGATCGAGGTTGCAGAGGGCGAGCGAGGCGCAGTCGGCGCACGCGCAGGACTCGCTCAGCGACGCGCACAGGCCATCGTCGACGCAGACCGCGCTGCCGCCGGTCCCCGTCGCGCTGGCGCTGACGCTCGCCGTGGCGCCCCCTGCGCCCCCGCCGCCGCCCGATCCGCCGCCCCCGGCGCGGGCGGGCCCCGGATCGGCCACCAGCGCGGCGAAGCCTGCGGCGGCGAGGAGCAGCGAACAACCGACGGCGCGTTGAAGACGGGGCATAGCCGCATCGTCGCCAGCGCCTCTGCCCCCCGTCAAGCGCACCGCGAACGCCGGGCTCCGTCCTGCGCTCGATTCGTGACAGACTATCGCTCCTATGGAGAGCACGTTGCGCGCGCAGATCGCCGAGGTCCTTGCCCGCGGTGAAGGCGAAGGAGAGCCCCGCTTCCTCCCGCTCCTCACCCTCGACTCCGGCGCACGGTACGGCCTCGACACCGAGCTCCGATGGATCCTCGCCGCCGCGGAGGGCGGCGCCGCCGTCGCGATCACCAACGACAACGTCCACCTCCTCCACGAGGCGGTCGAGTGGAAGCGCGATCGCTTCGACGAAACCCTCGCCAAGAGAGCGCGCGTGCACGCGCTGCCCGAGGACGAGGTCGTCGACGCCTTCCCCGTCACGTCGCTCGTCCGCGCGATGTTCGAGAAGCGGATCAGCTACCTCACCCGCCTCGCTCTCCTCTGGCTCCGGCCGAGCGAGCTCCGCGAGCTCCGCGTCGAGATCCTCGCCATCTCGACGGACTCGTACATGCCCAGCCCGGTGCGCGGGCTGGCCGAGCGGCTCGTCGTTCCGGTCTGAGTCCGCTTTACAGGGGGCCGGAGATCGGCAAAGTCCTCCCCCGCCCCATGTCTTCCCCCGACCTCTGCCCCTGCGGCTCCAACGTCCTCTACAAATCCTGCTGCGGCCCGCTCCACAAAGGAGAGCGCGAGGCCCCCGATGCCGAGAGCATGATGCGCTCGCGCTACGCGGCGTATGCCAAGAAGGTGATCCCGTATTTGATCACGACGCTTCACTCCCGGCATGAGGACCGGGCCATTCCCGAAGCGGAGCTCCTCAAGCTGCTCGCCACCGCTGCTCGCAATCAGCGGTATATGGGGCTCACCATCCTCGATCGGCGCGGACCGAATCCGGAGGGGGTTGCCGAGGTGCTGTTTCATGCGCGCGTGTTCGAGCGCGGCCACGACTTCTCGTTTGTGGAGCGATCGGAGTTTGCGCATGATGGGACCGGGTGGCGCTATGTCCACGGAGACACCGTGCCTGTCGGCAAGGTTCAGGGGGAGCTGGGGGCGTTGACGTTGGCGACGTTTACCAAGAGCTGACGTATCGTCAGCGTCAGCGTCAGCGTTCACGTCTACGTTCACGTTCACGTTCACGTCGACGTTCACGGCCTGGTTACTTCGCGATCCACCTGGATAAACTGAAGACCACCCTCACGCGGCCTTCCGGGGTTGCGGTTGGGCGCGGGGCGGGGCAATTACGGCAAATTCCAGTGACGACCGCGCTGGGCACAGAGCGTGCTTTAGCTTCCTTCACCCCCGGAGGAAGCTCGATCATGTCGCTCATCCACTCCCGCTCGCTCATCATCACCGCCTCGGCGCTCGCCCTCTCCCTCCTCGCGCTCTCTGCGTGCGCCCCCGCCGCGAGCGATCTGGACTCCGACGCGATCACCGGCGCCCCCGAAGAGGGCGTGTCCACCGACGAGAACGCGATCAGCGGCTCGCAGGCGGTGGGCACGATCCTCATCGCCACCGACAACGTCAATCTCCGCAAGACCGCCTCGACGTCGGCGACGGTGCTTCACGTCATCCCGAGCGGCTCCGAGGTCACCGTGGTGACGGCGGCGCCCCAGAATGGCTTTTACCAGGTCAAGCACAATGGCACCGTGGGCTGGAGCTACGCCTCGTATTACAAGGCTGCGCCGCCCCCGCCGCCCCCGCCCTCGACTGGCCCGGTGACGGCCGCCGCCCTGCTCGCCAAGGCCCAGACCTGCAAGCAGCTCGCCGGGACGACCAAGTTCAGCAACGACTCCGGCGGCTCCAAGACCATCCCTGTCTGCGGCCTGACCGGCGCCGTCTGGTGGAAGTCCGATCTCGACGTCGACTGCGACGGCGGACTGTCCTCGACCTGCAAGAACGATCCTGACTACCAGTCAGGGACGGCCGCCAGCAGCTCGACCGGCAAGGCCCTCAACGCCTCCACCCTCCCCTACGTCGTCATCCCCCAGTCGAGCAACGGCTTCAACTACAAGACCGCCGGCCTCAAGATGGGCAGCGTCGTCGCCGTGATCTACGGCGGCAAGGTCGCCTATGGCATCCTCGGCGACGTCGGCCCTGCCGGCGTGATCGGCGAGGCCTCCTACGCCATGGCCCAGCAGCTCGGCATGAACCCGAGCCCGACCTCGGGCGGCGTCGACAGCGGCGTCACCTACATCGCCTTCACCGGCACGAGCGCGGCGGTGACCAAGAATGAAGACAGCGCCCAGGCGGTGACCGTCGGGCAGGCCGCAGCGAGCAAGTTCCTTCAGGCCAACTGATTCCGAATCTCCGCGAGAGCGCGGGGGCGCGAGGGCACCAGGAGACCGAAGCACTTCGGATCTCCTGAGCGGCCCTTGCGCCTTTTTCAGTTTGTTCTGGGTTCAATGCTCGGAAGTCTCGGGCGTCGCCTCGCAGCGCTTCAGGTCGCCGAGGGCGCGCGGCCATCCTGGGGAAACAGGATCTGGAGCGGCACCGCGATCCGCATCAGCTCTTCAATCACCCCGAGCTCGTAGAGCCGGTCGAGCTCGGTGTCGAGGTGCCAGACGCCGAAGGGATCCGAGGAGGAGCTCCAGAGAGACTGGCCATCTTACACGGCAAGCCTTCCGGGAGACGAAGCGCTGCGCGAGGCGGGGCTGGCGGTGCGGAAAGAGAGCCCGACCGCCGACCGGGCGGTGTTCCGCGACCGGGTCCCAGGAGGGCCTCGCGGGAAATGCGTCGTCGCTTTGTCAGACGCGTGTTTCGCCATTTTTGATGGCAGTTAACTCGCCTCCTCCGACTGCGGGTCCCTGATCCCCGCGCCGCGCACGTTCGACGGAGCTCCCCCGGACGCTGCTCGCCGCCCCGCGCAGGAGTGAG
>Ga0105048_10007901_pt1 | contig 17052 bp, 11 predicted proteins | sample MAT05_FD_78382 | JGI IMG/M metagenome (GOLD analysis project Ga0105048, IMG submission 78382) | Freshwater microbial communities from Lake Fryxell liftoff mats and glacier meltwater in Antarctica - MAT-05 | ecosystem: Environmental > Aquatic > Freshwater > Ice > Liftoff microbial mat | place...
ACATGGATTGACATGGATGGAAAGGATCAAGGGAGGGGCGGGGTGGGCATATTGCCAGATGGCCAAACTGCCAATTAGCCAAACGGCCAAATGGCCAAGCTCGTAGCTGGGAGCAGGGGCGTGGGCAGAAACGAGGCGGCGTTCGGCACGCGCCGGTCACTTATCCACTTCGCCACTCCGTCAGTCCGTCAGTCCGTCACTTCCAGTTCTAGGACTCCGCGGCGGCCGCAGGGGTTCGCGAGTTTGCCCAGGGCGCGCGGCGGCGCTTGGTGGCGGGGGTGGCGGGTGGTCGCGGGGCGGAATGGATTGGACATCTGTGGTGTCGAACGTTGACGGGGCCGGAGCGGCGAGCCCGCTGGGCCGGCGTCGGTAGTTTGAACAGATACCCAATAAGGACAGAGACCATGATGAACAGCAAGATGATGATCGCGGCGGCGGGCGTTCTGGTGATCGCCGGCGGCGCCATGGCGGACACAGTCTCGGCGAAGTTCGATGGCACGGGCCGCGGCACCAACCTCAAGGCCACGCTCGATAGCTCCGGCCTGGATGTATTCGTGGGTAGCCTGCGCTACACCTTGACCAATGGCACCGGCGCCGGCGTGGCGCTCAACGGGACGCACCGGACGTTCTGTGCGGATCTGCTCCAGTTTGTGAGCACGTCGTCGACGACGCACCTGGTGGTGCAGCCGTCGGTGCTGATGACGGCGGTCTCGGCGGCCAACGGGGAGGCCCGAGCCTCGGCGCTGGCCGATATCTTCGCGATCTACGGGGCTCAGGCGGCCGACTCGGCGGCGGACACGAGCTTCGCCGCGGCGTTCCAGTTGATCGTTTGGGACATCATCTATGACTACACCCCGGCGGGCGTCTCTTCATTGAGCCTGACGGGCGGCCGGTTCGTAGCCAGCCAGACCAACGGCTCGGCCCTCAGCGGCGCGGTGACGACGGCGTACAACACGATCAAGTCGGCAATCGGGCCGTCGTTTGGCTCGACGGGGTTGTTCGCGATCACCAGCGGCAACTTCCAGGATCAGTTGGTGCAGGTGCAGACGCTGGTGCCGACGCCGGGCGCGCTGGCGCTCGCGGGTGTCGGGCTGCTGGCCGCTTCGCGTCGCCGCCGCTAAACGCTGCAACAGCAATGAGAAGCAAAACCGCGGGGCCCGACGCCCCGCGGCTTTGTTTTTTTGGGAAGGAGAGGGAGAAGGCGGGGAGAAGCCCTTCCCAACGGTCGGCCTACTTGTGGCCGGGCTACTTGTGGGCGGGATGCTTGTTAGCCGTTGGCGGCGCCGACGAGGATGGCGTTGGTGGGGAAGCGTTTGAGGGCGGCGAGGAGTTGTTCGACCTGAACGTGCGGCGGGGTCGAGAGCAATCGGCGGCGGAGGGCGGTGACGGTTTTGAGTTCCTGCTCGCCCATGAGGTAGTTCTCTTTGCGGGTGCCGGAGGCGGCGAGGTTGATGGCGGGGAAGAGGCGGCGTTCGGAGATCTTGCGGTCGAGGATGAGCTCCATGTTGCCCGAGCCCTTGAACTCTTCGAAAATGATCTGGTCCATGACCGAGCCGGTGTCAACAAGGCAGGAGCCGACGATGGTGAGCGAGCCGGCTTCTTCGGTGTTGCGCGCGGAGCCGAAGATCATGCGGGGGAGTTCGAGGGCTTTGGCGTCGAGCCCGCCCGAGAGCGTGCGGCCCGAGGAGGCGTAGCGGCGCATGTTGTTGAAGGCGCGGCCCAGCCGCGTGATGGAGTCCAGGACGACGACGACGTGCTTGCCGGTCTCGACCATGCGCTTGCAGGCGTCGATGGTGGAGAGGGCGATCTGGGTGTGCCGTTCGGCCTGGTGGTCGTTCGAGGAGGCGATGACCTTGCACTGTGGGCCGAGCTTCTCGAAGAAGCGGCGGAAGTCGGTGACTTCTTCGGGGCGTTCGTCGATGAGGAGCGCGATGATGTCGACGTCGGGGTAGTTTTTGGCGATGCCGGAGGCGATGTCTTTGAGCAGCGTGGTCTTGCCGGCTTTGGGCGGGGAGACGATGAGGGCGCGTTGGCCGCGACCGATGGGGCAGAAGAGGTCGATGAGGCGGCATGAATCGGAGCAGCCGGGGTGCTCAAGGGTGTACCGCGGCTGCGGGTCGATGCTGGTGAGGTCTTCCCAGGCTCTCAGCCGCGGCGCGGGCGGCGGCGGTGGTTGATGCTTCGGCGGTTGCTGTTGGGGCCGCTGGTGGTTGGGTTGTTGGTATGGCGCTGGTTGCTGGTACGGCGCTGGTTGCTGGTAGGAAGCGGGTTGCTGGTAGTGCGCGGGTTGGTGCTGGGGTGGCGGCCAGACGGGCTGGCTGGGGGCCGCGGCTGGTGCGGGTGCGGGCGTGACGGGGCGCGCTGGTGGCGGTGTGGTTGCAGGGGTGCCGGAAGTGAAGTGAGATTGCGGGGCGAGGTTGGAGGGGCCGCCGGCGGAGAAGAGGGTGGCGAGAATGGGCGCGGGCTTGGCGACGGGCGCCGGGGGAACCGGAGCCGGAGCGGCAGCCGGAAGCGGAGCCGCAGCCGGAGCCGGAGTTGGAGCCGGAGCCGGAGGCGGAGCGATGGCTGCGGGGGGTTTGGGAATTGATGGCGCTGGGGCGGGCGCGGTCGCCGTGGCCTTGTCAGTCGAGGCGGCGGGTTTGCGGCGACGCGGGCGTGCGGGCTTGCCTTTTCCTGCGGTCAACGGGCGCTCCTGAGCGAGGGTTGCGCGGGGTGCGCTTGGGGCGTGTTGGAGTTGGAGATGGAGCGTTTCATGGGGTTATTCCTCGCGTTTGCCGGTGGGGCGTTCGCCGGGTTTGAGGCGGCGGTGCGAGGCGTAGAGGGTCCGCGGCTTGTTGCTGGCTGGCGCGGGCGCGGGGGTCGCCGGAGCCGGCCGGGGCGCGGGGCGCGGGGCCGGGGGCGGCGCGGAGCGCTGCGGCGGTGGCGCGGATTGGGGCGGGCGCTGCTCGCGCGGGTTGTTGTTGGAGGGAGGGGCATCGCCCAGAGGCCCCCCGCGACCACGCCGACCGCGCCCGCCGCGGCGGCCGCGGGAGGGTTGATCGTCGTCACGTGATTGCGGCGCGGCTTGTGGCGGGGCTTGTGGCGCGGCTTGTGGCGCAAGTTGAGGCGCAAGTTGAGGCGCGGTGGCGCGAGGTGCCTGGTTGGCGGGGGGGTTGTTGTTGTCGGGACCGTCGTCGAACTGGTCGTTACCTTCGAACTCGCCGCGGCCGCGGCCGCCGCGACGGCGTCGGCGTCGCCGCGAGGCGGGGGCGGCGAAGGGGTCGATGGAGGCGGAGTCGCCGGCGAAGGCGCCGTTGACGGGTTGATCGGGGATTCGGACGTCTTTGCCGGCGGGTTGCTGGTGTCCGGGATCAAAGCGGTGGATGCCGCCGTCGCGACGGGGGAAGGTGCCGACGAAGGCGCCCATCCATGCGGGGCCGTGGCGAGGGGTCGCGCCGCGGTGGTCGCTGGAGGGCCGGCCGTTGGTGGAGGGGGCGGTGCGGAGTGAGGCGGCGACGAGCGGGTTGGGCATCGCGCCGCGTTCGGCGTCGGTGCCGGGCGCGGCGGGCGGCGCGTCGGGCGCGGGGGGCGCGGGGGGTGCGTCGGAGCGGCCGCGACCTCGGCCACGACCGCGGCCGCGGCGTCGGCCGCCTTTGGTCTCGCCCAAGTCTGGCGAGAGCGGCTCGGCGGAAGATTCGGCGGAGCCTTCCTGCTCGATGAGGAGCGGCTCGGGGAAGTCGGCAGTGGCGGGCGGATCGGGGTCGTCCTCGTTCTCGGCGGCGAGCTGCGCGACCCAGGCTGCTTCTTCTTCCTCGTTCTCCAGCGTTTCGGGCTCGACGTAAGCCTGAAGGACTTCGTCGGTGACCTTGAAGCGTGGGAGCTTGTCGATCTCGATGTCGTTGCCGTTTTCGTCGTAGGCGTAGAGGGTGAAGCGGTCGGGGGACATGGCGTCGGCGAGGCGGCACTCGATGCGCTTGTTGAAGAGTTTTTCGAGTCGTGCGAGGGCGCGGCGTTTGTTGGAGAGAATCTCGCCGGCCACGCGCGGGTGGATCACCATCTCGACGCGTTGGACGCGGGCGTGGTCCAGGAGGGCGGCCATTTCGCGGATGGCGTCGCTGGCAACGGACTCGGCCTTCTGGATTTTGCCGCGGCCGTGGCAAGAGGGGCAGTCGTGGAAGTGCTGTTGTTCGTGGCTGCCGCGCATCCGCTGGCGGGTCATCTCGAGGATGCCGAACTCGGAGATGGGGGTGATGGAGGAGCGGGCACGGTCTTCTTTGAGGATCGATTCGAACTTGGTTTCGACGTCGCGCCGGTGCTTGGCGAGGCGCATGTCGATCAAGTCGTTGACAACGATCCCGCCGAGGTCGCGGAGGCGGAGCTGGCGGCAAATCTCGTCGGCGGCTTCGAGGTTGGTCTTGTAGGCATTGGTCTCGCTGTCACCCGAGGAGCGCGACTTGCCCGAGTTCACGTCGATGGCGACGAGGGCCTCGGTCTCGTCGATGACGAGTCGCCCGCCGGAGGAGAGGGGGACCTCGCGGGCGTACATGGTGCGGATCTGCTCTTCGATGGCCAGAGCGTGGAAGATGGGCGTGCGGCCCTTGAAGTGGACGAGCTTGGTGACGGTGCGCGGGGAGACGATCTTGATGAAGCGGGCGGCGCGCTGGATGGCATGGTCGTGGTCGACGATCACCTGGTCGGTGTCGGAGGTGAGCATGTCGCGGAGCGAGCGGACGAGAAGGTCGGACTCCGAGTAGAGGAGGCGGGGCTTGGTGCCGATCTTGCGGCGCTTTTCCATATCCTTCCAGAGGCGCTGGAGGTAGGCAAGGTCGCGCTTGAGCTCGGTCTTGGTGCGGTCGAGGCCGGCGGTGCGGACGATGAAGCCGAAACCTTCGGGCAGTTCGAGGGCGTCGAGGATCGCGACCATCTTCTTGCGGATGTCTTCGTCTTCGACCTTGCGCGACACGCCCACGCGGTCCATCTGCGGCATCATGACGAGGTAGCGGCCGGGGATGGACAGGTAGCTCGTAAGGGTCGGGCCCTTGGAGCCGACGCCCTCCTTGAGGACCTGAACAATGATCTCCTGGCCCTTTTTGAGGGCTTCCTGGATGGGCGGGCGGTCGCGCCGCGGGGTCTTCTTGCCCACGCGTTCGGTGGTTTCGCCGTCTTCACCCGGGAAGTAGCGGGGGTGGAGGTCGGAGACGTGCAGGAAGCCGGCGGACTGGAGCCCGAAGTCGACGAAGGCGGCGGAGATGGCGGGTTCGACGTTGGTGACGCGGCCGACGTAGATATTGCCGACGTGGGAAAGTGAGTCGAAGCGTTCGGAGTGGAACTCTTCGAGTTTTCCTTCCTGCATGACGGCGATGCGGCAATCTTCTCCAGGGACGTAGTTGACGACGAGCTGGCGTTTGGGTGTGGACGGGGCGGCCATGACGGCTCCATGCGAGACAAGCGAGGCTTGGAGGGCGGGGCCGGTCGGCGCGTGGCCGTCGGGTGACCGCGGGTGTCGGTGTTCCGGTCGCGTGGTGCGACCTGGGGCCGAGCTCCGAGCCTGGCGGCGTGGCTTATGGATGTGTCGGCCGGGCAAGGAGGCGGTCAGGACCTGGAGAGCCGGGGCGCTTCGGCGTGGCTTGGGGGCCTGGCCGGGCGTCCGCTGGCGAACCGGGTTGTTGCGCGTCCGGGGCGCGCAAGTGTGGGGCTTTGAGGGCCTCGACACTGCGGCCTGCGCGGAGCGGTGAGTGACCGTCGTCTGGCCGGCGCAGGCCACCCATGGCCGCACCGCGTGTTCCGTTCGCCCTTGGCTCCTGGGCTCGGGGGCCCTCTGTGGGCCCGGCGGCGAACTCAGTCTTCGGCGGCACGACCGTCGAAGGCCTCGGGAATGATCTTCCTTGTGGCGTCGCGCAGATATGCGGAGACGGCCACGTCGGAATCGATGCCGGCGGCCTTTCGGGCCACCTGCTCGCACTGCTCGACCGAAACACTGCGGATAAGACGCTTTAGAGACGGAAGCCCGGTCGAAGCTGTCGAGAGAGTACGCAGGCCTAACCCCAACAGCAACATCGTGTATTCGAGCTCGCCGGCGGTCTCGCCACAGCACGAAACGGGGATGCGGTGGAGGTGGGCGGCGCGGATCGTCTGGTCGATCAGCCGAATCACCGCCGGGTGGGCGGGGTTGTACAGGGCCGCCACGCTCTGATTACCTCGGTCAACGGCGAGGGTGTATTGAACCAGGTCGTTGGTTCCGATGGAAAAGAAATCCGCCTGCTGGGCAAACTGCTCGGCCATAAGTGCGGCCGCGGGCACCTCGACCATCATCCCCACCTGGACCTTGGGGTCGTGGGGGATGTTGTGCTCGGCGAGATCCTCAGCGACGTCGTTCAAGAGGAACTTGGCCTGGCGGAACTCGCCGTGGGTCGTGATCAGCGGGAACATGACCTTCAGCGGGCCCAGGGCCGACGCGCGGAGGATGGCGCGCAACTGGGTTTTGAACATCTCGATGTTCTGGAGGCAATACCGGATGGAGCGGAGGCCCAGGAAGGGGTTGCGTTCGGGGTCTTCAGCGCGGTCTTGGGTGTATTTGTCGGCGCCCAGGTCGAGCGTCCGGATCGTCAGCGTGCGGCCATCGAGCGCCTTGACACACGCGGCATATGCCTGGAACTGGTCTTCTTCGGTGGGGATGGTGTCCGAGGCGAGGTAGAGGAACTCGGTGCGGTAGAGGCCGATCCCTTGGCCGCCGGCGGAGAGGACGTGGGGGATTTCTTCCGGGAACTCGATGTTGCCCAGGAGTTCGATGGGCGTGCCGTCGAGGGTGACGGCCGGCAGCTCGGCGAGTTCCGTCAATGACAGGCGGAAGAGGGCCTGTTGTTCGATGTAGCGTTGGTAGCGGCGGAGGGTGGCTTCGTCGGGGTCGATGATGACCACGCCCTGGTCGCCGTCGACGATGACGGGGGTGCCATCGGTGGCGACGTCGATGGTGTTGGAGCAGCCGACGACGGCGGGGATGCCCAGGGCGCGGGCGAAGATGCCGGTGTGCCCGGTTTTGCCGCCGGCGTCGGTGACGAAGCCCAGGACGTGGGCGCGGTTGAAGACGGCGGCCTGAGACGGCGTGAGGTCGCGGGCGATGACGACGGCGCGGTGGTTGAGGTGGGCGAGGCGTGAGGAGTGCTCGCCGATGAGGTGTTTGATAACTCGCGAGGAGAGGTCATGGACGTCGTCGACCTTGGTGCGGAAGGCCGCGTCGGTCATGGCGGCGAAGCGGTCGGCGAGGGTCTGGAAGCCCGACCACGCGGCGAACTCGGCCGTGACGGCCTCGCGGTCGACCAAGTCGTGCATGGGCTTGGTGAGGGTGCGGTCGGCGAGCATGCCCAGGTGGAAGGCGAAGATTTTGGCGGCTTCGTCGCCAAGCTCGCGGGCGGTGCTCTCGCGGAGGAGGGCGAGCTCGCCGATGGAGCTTTGGAGGGCGGCGTTGAGGCGGGCGTGCTCGTCTTGCAGCCGCGCCAGAGGAACGGTGCGGCGGGGGATGCGACGGCGCTGGTCATCGAGAACGAAAACCTCGCCGATGACGATGCCGGGCGAGACCGGGATGCCTTTGAAGGTTTCCATTGAGTAGGAGGAGATGGTAGCGGATGGAGGGGGGCGAGGATCAAATGGCCAAACGTCAAACGGTCGAATGGCCAAAATGAGGCAGGCGACGCATCCGGGTCATAGGCTCTGGCTTCCATGGATCAACTCATCACTCGGCGGGTCATCATTTTGGGTTCCACCGGCTCGATCGGGACGCAGACGCTCGACGTCATCGCCCACCTGAATCGCCTGGCGGAGGCAGCCGGGGGTGGTGGTGGTGCTGTGCGGTACGAGGTCGTGGGCCTGGCGGGCGGCGAGAATGTCAAGCTGCTGGCCGAGCAGGCCCGGGCGTTCGGCGTCCGCGACGTGGCCATGGCCAACAGCCGACGCGATGTCGCCACGCTCTTCGGCAACCATCCGCCCCGCCTGCACCAAGGCCCGGACGCGGCGGAGCAACTCGTCCGCGCCGTCGACGCCGACCTCGTCGTCGCCGCAATCGTCGGTGCCGCGGGCTTGCCGGCAACCCTGGCCGCCGTCCAGATGGGACGCGATGTCGCCCTGGCCAACAAAGAGACCCTCGTCGCCGCGGGCGCTCTCGTCGTGCCCACCGCCCAAGCGAGCGGGTCGCGGCTCTTGCCCGTCGATAGCGAGCACTCCGCCCTATGGCAGGCCCTGCAGGGCCCCGGTGCCCAGATGGTCCCCCCGATGGCGTGCGCCGCGGAGATCACGCGGATCGTCCTCACGGCTTCCGGCGGAGCCCTCCGCCACCTGACAAAGGAACAAGCCTTCCACGCCACCGTAGAACAAGCCCTGGCCCACCCAACCTGGTCGATGGGCGCCAAGGTCACCCTCGACTCGGCATCCCTCACCAACAAAGCTTTCGAGGTGATCGAGGCCCACTGGCTCTTCGGGCTCGAATCAGCCCGCATCGGCGTCATGATCCACCCACAATCGATCGTCCACTCCATGGTCGAGTACGCCGATGGCTCCGTCATGGCGCAGCTCGGGTCGCCCGATATGCGCACGCCGATCCAATATGCGCTGACGTACCCGGCCCGGCCCCAAGGTTGCTCGGCGAAGATGGACTGGACCAAGCTTCGCTCGCTCTCGTTTGATGAGCCCGACCTCGACCGATTCCCGGCCCTGCGGCTCGCCTATCGCGTGATCGACGAGGGCGGGACGAGCGGCGCTGTCTTCAACGCCGCCTGCGAAGAGGCCACGCTTGCGTTCATGGCGGCTGGACACGGTAAGACGCTCGTGGCCGCGGGCCCTGAAGGTGCCAAGCCCCCCGCCGGGATCGCCTTCGGGCGGATCCCGGAGTTGGCGGAAGAAGCGATGGACGCTATCGGGGTCTCGCCCTTGCGTGGAATAGCCGACGCCCTGGCGGCCGACGCCGAAGCACGGCGATTCGTCCGCGGGCGGCTGGGCTGAACCCATGTCCACGGCCAAAGTGCAACAAGCCGAGGCACTCTTTCGCAGTGGGGCGCTCCAACAAGCCCGGGTGATCCTCACCGCCGCTCTGCGCGCCAAGCCCGGCGACAGTTACGCCATGCAACTCATGGCGACCGTGCTGGGAAGATTGGGGCAAGTCGACGCGTCGGAGCACTACGCCGATCGCGCCCTGGCACTCGGGCCAAACGACGCGGCCACTTGGACACGCTGCGCCGTCGCCGCGCTGCTCTGCCGCCGCACCGACCGGGCCCTTCGCCTGGCAGAGCGCGCCGTGGAACTCGACGCCGGGCGGATGGACGCCCGCGAGACGCTCATCAAGGTCCTCATGGCCGCCAAACGCGTGGTGTCGGCTGCAGCGCTCGCCCAAGAAGGCCAGCGAAGGCACCCGCGCAACGAAGAGTTCGCCCGGCTGGCATACCTCTTACTCGCCGGCATCGGACGCGTGGACGAGGGCGTCGTCGCCGCCCGCGCGGGGTTGGCCGCCAATCCCGACGATCTGGCCTTGCACTCCATGCTCTGCTCGGGCCTGAACTACGTGTGGGGAGCCAGCGGGGCCGAGCGGCTCGCCGCCGCCCGTTCCTTCGGCGCCATGATCGAACGCACCCGCGAGCCGCCCATTGGGCCCGGTGGTCTGGGGCGGTCGATGGCGGACACGTCGGGCAGCTCGGCCCGCCGCCTGCGCGTCGGGCTGCTCTCGGGTGATCTACGCAAGCACGCCGTCGCCTGCTTCGCCCAAGCCGTGATCCACCACCTCGATCGCGCCGCGTTTGAGGTCGTCTGCCTCTCCACCGCCGAAAGAGAAGACGACGTTTCCGCCCGCCTGCGGGCCGCGGCCGACGAATGGGTTTCCCTCGGCACCGCGCCGCCACACCAACTGCACGCCCGCCTCCGCACCGCCAAGCTCGACGTGCTCATCGACCTCCACGGGCACACCGATGGCCACCGGCTCGACGCCCTCGGGCACCGCGTCGCACCCTTGCAAGTCACGTACTGCGGCTACCCAGCCACCACCGGCCTGCCGGGCATGGACGTCCGCCTCGTCGACGCACTCACCGACCCGCCCGGGGCCCCCGACGGCCCGCAAGCCTGGCACACCGAACGCCTGCAGCGCATCGACGGCTGTTTCCTGGCCTACTCACCCCCGCCCGACGCGCCCGAGCCCGCGTGGCACGAAGGCCGCCCGCCCACCTTCGGGTCCTTCAACGCCATGCTCAAGTACAACGACCGATTGATCCGGCTCTGGACGCGCCTGCTCCACGATAACCCCGGCTCGCGCCTGCTGCTCAAGAACGGCTCCCTCTCCGGCGCGGAAGCCAAAGCCGATCTGGCCGCCCGGTTCGAGGCCGCAGGCGCCGGCACCGAACGCATCGAGATGCGCGGCTTCGAAGCCGCGTCGCGCCACCACCTCGCTACCTATGACGAGATCGACGTCGCCCTCGACACCTTCCCCTATCACGGCACGACCACCACCTGCGAAGCCCTCTGGATGGGCGTCCCCGTCGTCACCATGGCCGGCGAAGCCCACGCCGGTCGCGTCGGGGTGTCGCTGTTGAACGCCGTCGGGCTGGGCCAACTGGTCGCGGCGGACGAGGCTGGCTACGCCGCGATCGCGACGGCGCTGCTCCACGATGCCCCCCGGCGGCGGGCGTGGAAAGCAGGGCTCAGGGCGCAAGTCGCCGGATCGATGCTGTGCGACGGCCCCGGCTTCGGCGCGCGCTTCGGCGCGGCCCTGCGCCGCGCGTGGGACGCAGCCAGCGGGCGCCAGGGCACAACCCGATGATCCAAACGCTCCTCGCTCAAGCCGATGGATTGTGGCGCGCGGGCCGGCTCGCCGAGGCAGCGGCGGTCGCGGCTCAGGCCGTGCGCTCGGCCCCGCAGAGCGCCGACGCGCACCACCTGGCCGCGCTGATCCTCGCCTCCGCAGGCCGCTTCGCCGAGTCGCTGCCGTTGGCGGAACGCGGCGCCGCGCTCGCGCCCGCGGACGCCGACGCCTGGTCTCGTGCGGCTGCGATCGCCCACAACGCCGGTGCCATGCAACGTGCCGTCGAGCTGTCGCGCCGCGCCATGCAAGTCCGCCCCAACGTGCGCGGCGCCCCCGACACGCTGATCAAGGCGCTCGCCCGCTTGGGCCGCTTCCGCGACGCCGCCCAGGAAGCCGAGCGCGCGGTCGCCGCCGACCCTACTAACCCCGTGCTGCCCGCGCTGGCGTACATGGTGTTGACCCGCGCGGGCCGCGTCGATCTCGTCTTCGATCTCCTCCGCCGCGGCGCCGCCGCCCACCCCAACGATCTCGAAGTTCAGGCCATGAACGCCTTCGCGTACAACTACGCCCCCGGCGCCAGCGGCGAAGCCACCCTCGCGGCCCATGTGGCCTACGGCCAGGTCGCGGCGCGAGCCGTCGCCGGGGTCTTGCCGCCGCCGCGTGCGCCCAGCGACCCCGACCGAAAGCTCCGCGTCGGGCTGTATTCAGGCGACTTCCGCCGACACTCGGTGGCCTATTTCGCGCGGGCGTTATTCGAGCACCTCGACCGACGCGAGTTCTGTGTCGTCGCCCTCTCCACCGTCGAGCGCCACGACGACCTGACGGCCCTGCTCCGCGCGCAGTCCGACGAATGGCACGACCTCGGCGACGCCTCGCCCGCCGACCTGGCCCGGGCCGTCCGCGCACGCGATATCGACATACTCATCGACCTCGTCGGCCTCACCGACTATCAGCAGTTCGCCGCCTTCGCCGCGCGGCCCGCGCCGGTCCAACTTACCTACTGCGGCTACACCAACACCACCGGCCTGCCCGGGATCGACTGGCGAGTCGTCGACCGCTGGACCGACCCGCCCGAAGCCCACGCCTGGCACTCCGAGCGGCTCCTGCGCCTCGACCGGTGCTTCCTCTGCTACACGCCCCCGCCCGACGCGCCGCCCGTCGCCGCACCGCCGCACGAGCGCAACGGGCACGTGACGTTCGGCTCGTTCAACGCGCTATTGAAGATCCACGAGGGCGTGATCAATCTCTGGACGCGCACAGTCAACGCCGTGCCCGCCGCGCGCCTCGTCCTGAAGAACGCCGGCCTGATCGACACCGCCGTGCGCGCCGAGTTGGCCCAGCGATTCGAACGGGCGGGGCTGGAGCGCGGGCGGCTCGATCTGGAGCCGCTCGTCCCCTCGACCGCGGGCCACCTCGAACTCTACTCGCGCGTCGACATCGGGCTCGACACGTTCCCCTTCGGCGGCGCAACAACAACCTGCGAGGCCCTGCACATGGGCGTCCCCGTAGTGTCGCTGGCGCAGCGATCCCACGTGTCGCGGGTCGGCCGCTCACTGCTGACGGCCGTGGGCTTGGGCGAGCTCGCCGTCGACACCGAGGCCGCCTTCGTCTCCACCGCCGCCGCGCTGGCCGGCGATCGCCACAGGCTCTCCGCCCTGCGGCTCGGACTCCGCGATCGCCTGGCCCGCTCGCCGTTGGGCGACGGCGCCGACCACGCCCAGCACTTCGGGCGAGCCCTCCGCCAGATCTGGCACACCGCGTGCTCCTGAGCTCGCACGCGGCGGCGCTACGCTTGGCCCGATGCCCTCGATCGCACTCGAAAAGGCCCAAGCCCACGCCGCCCAGGGGCGCCTTGATCTGGCCGAGCAGGTCCTGCGTCGCGCCCTCACGCGCGATCGCGCCGACCCTCGCGTCGCGCTCGTGCTGGGGCAGTTGATCCTCGGACGTGGCGACGCCGCCCAAGCCGTCTATCACTTCCGTGAGGCCGCCGCCCGCGCCGACCGCGCGGGCCTGAAGGGGCGGCCGGAGCTGGCCGAGTACGAGCTCGAGCTCGCGCGGGCGCTCTCCGCAAACGGCGCCAACCCCGAGGCCGTTGCCGCGCTCGACCGCGCCGCCAACCTCGTTCAATCAGGGCCCGCGGCGGGGTTGATCCAACGCGAGCTGGGGGCGGCCTGCGCGCAGGCCGGGCTCTTTGATCGCGCCCGGATCGCCCTCCAACAGGCCCTGCTCCTCCAACCGCAAGACGCACTCGCGTCCTGCCATCTTGCCGACCTCTACCTGTCGCTCGGACGGCCCGAGCAGGCCGCGGCCCAGGCGACGCTCACGGCCCGCGCAGACCCGACAAGCTACCTCCACCGGGCAACCCAGGCCGTCTTCGCCGTTTACGCTTCCGGCTTCGACGCGGCCCAAGTGTTCGCCGAACACCGTGCCACAGCGGCGCTGCTCGAACAGGTGCCCCGCCCGAAGCTGCCCGAGATCACGCGCGACCTCGACCCGGACCGGCCCCTTCGCGTCGCGTTCTTGTCCCCCGATTTTCGCAACCACTCCGTCGCGTTCTTCATCGAGCCGATCCTCGAACACCTCAACCGCGACATGTTCAAACCCATCGCCGTCTACGGGTCGTCGATCGACGATGATTTCACCAAGCGGCTCCGCGGGCGCTTCGAACACTGGCACCACCTGTCCGAGATCCGCGAGACCACCCTCGCGGAACTGATGCGCGCCGAGCGGGTCGATATCGCCGTCGATCTCGCCGGGTTCTCGGTCGGGTCGCTCGCCTGGGCCATGCGCGCCCGCGTCGCACCGGTCCAGATCACCTACCTCGGCTACCCGCACACCACGGGCATGGCCGACATGGATTACCGCATCGTCGACTCGCTCACCGACCCGGCCACCCCGCGCCGCACGCAGAGCGGCGCGCGCGAGGTTGAACTGCCGTCGGCCGACGCGCTCGCGACCGAAAAGCTCGTCCGACTCGACCCGTGCTTTGTGTGCTATCGCCCGCCGGATGAGCCCGATATACCCCCGCCGGACGATCCGCCAAGCTGGCACGGCGGGCCCGTCGTCTTTGGCTCGTTCAACCTGCTCGGCAAGGCCAGCGCCGCCACGAAAGGCCTGTGGGCCAAGGTCCTCGCGGCCGTGCCCGCCTCCCTGCTCCTGCTCAAAGACGGCGTCTTCGAACACCCCCAAGCCCGCGCCGACTTCGCCGCGCAAATGGCCGCCCTGGGCGTGAGCCCGGAGCGACTGGTCATGCTCCCCAAAACGCCGACCCGCCGCGAGCATCTCCAGCTCTACGCCCGCATGGACATCGCCCTGGACACAACCCCCTACAACGGCACCACCACGACCTGTGAAGCGCTCTTGATGGGCGTGCCCGTCGTGACACTCGCGGGCCAGGGCCACGCGGGCCGCGTGGGCCTGTCGCTGCTCTCGGCCGTGGGCCTCAACGAGTGCATCGCGCGCTCGGGCTTCGACTATGTCCGCCTCGCCAGCGACCTCGCCCGCGATCTGGAGCGCCGCCGCGAACTCCGCGGCTCGCTCCGCCGCCGGCTGCTCGCCTCGCCCCTCTGCGATGCCCCCGGGTTCACGCGGCAGTTCGAAGCCGCCCTAAGAGCCATGTGGCAAGAGTGGGTGGCCAAACCGCCAAATCGCCAGCTTGCCAAAGGTCCAAACTAAAGACCCGTCGAGTCGGTGCTGTCGGGTAGGCGAAAGATACCCACCACCGACCGCTACATCCGCACAGTCCCCACCGCAACCCCTCATACCGATTCCCATTGCTCCCCGCGCTCTTGGACGAGCCGAAGCTCCCGCGAGCCGAGTTCACCGCGAAGCTCGCAAAGAACACCATAAAGATCAGCCCAGTGGGGGGAACGCCGTGGCTCGTGCCCGCCCCCATTCTTCCTCGTTTCTTCGTTCGCGTCGCGAGCTTCGCGGTTGGCGAAGCCGCCTGCTGCTCCGCGCGGTATTCAACGAGAATGCGTTTCACACACAAGCTCACCGGCGCTCCGCACTATTCATCACCCCGCCGATTCTTCTTGATCCGCGCCCGGCTCTTCTTCTCCGCGATCCGACGCTCCACCGAGCCCCGTGTCGGGCGGGTCTTCCGCCGCGTCTTGGGGATGTGCTGCGCCGCCACGATCAGACGCCGCAGTCGCGCCAGGCACTCATCGCGGTTCTGACCCTGCGACCGGTGCTCGTCGGCCGCAATAACGATCTCGCCCTCGGTCGTCAGCTGGCCCCGGGCCTCGTGCGCCAGACGCTCGGCCATCATCGGGCTCAGCGCCAGATCCACCAGACGCACCCGCAGCTCCGCCTTCGTCGACCGTTTGTTGACGTTCTGCCCGCCCGGCCCGCTGCTCCGCGCAAACGCGAAACGCAGCACCGACCCCGCCACAATGACCCGCGGCGCCACCTCCACGCTGCTCCCCAGCGTCGGGCCGTCGGGCGGGATGACGGGGTGAGTGTCGGCCAAAGGGGATCGTCCATCAGACACTGGAGCTTATCGTCCACAAGCTCGACCGGGTGGAGTATGCTCGGCCCATGAAGCAGCATCTCCTGGCCCTCATCGTCGCGTCGGGGCTGGCGTCGTCAGCGGCCCGCGCCGACGAACCAGTCAACGCCAACCTCGCCGACCAAGCCGCGAGCGAGGCCGCTTCCACATCCCAACCCGCGCCCGCCTGGCCCATGATGCTCGACCCCGACGCCTGGCGTGTCCAAGTCCAGCCGCGCGCGTGGTACGTCTCGCCCGCAGGCAAAATCCGGCTCCCCTCGACCGGCGCCGCCAGCGGCAAGATCAAAGTCGAAACCTTCGATCTCGACAGCCCCAGAGCCTCCGCCTACGGCGAGATCGCCCTCAAGTCTGGGCCGTGGCGCTTCGCCTTCAGCGCCGCGGGCTACTCCGTCGAACGCTCCAACACTGCCACCTCGTCGTTCCAGATCGGCTCGGCCGCCGTCGCTCCCGGCAACCTCCTCCAAAGCTCGTTCGAATACACCATGGCCCAGGGCTCAGTGGGCTACCGCGTCTGCGAACACGACTTCGGCGCCGCCGACCAGAACCCCGGGCGAACCGTGCTCCGCCTCGAAGTCATGGGCGGCGCCCGCATCCATGACCTCGACGTCCGCGTCACACGCCTCACCCCCACCGTTCTCGCCTCCGCCGCCGACCCGTTCTACGTCGAACCATTCGTCGGCACCCGCGCCGAACTCCAAGTCATCCGAGACTTCTCCATCGACCTCGAACTCAGCGCCGGTGGCCTCCCTGTCGAAGACTCCGTCTACTCCTTCGACATCGCCGTCGGCTTCACCTGGCGACCCATCGATGGCCTGGGCGTCCAGATCGGCTGGCGCCAGCTCTACGTCGACCTGCAAGAGGGCAAGGGCGCCCAGCAGTTTGAATACACCGGCACCATGGCCGGGCTCTTCGCGGGCGTCACACTCCGCTTCTGATCGCCCGCGCCTTGCCACGCCGACGACGCGGCGCCACCAACGGCACCAGCGGCAGCCCCAAAACGCCCATCGCCAGCTGCGGATGATCCCGCAGCGGCCGCGCCTCCCCCCGACCCCCGCGACGCCGAAGACTGCCCAACAACACCGACCGCTGCGACCACGACAGCGCCGACCAGATGTCGCCAAGCGACCCAAGAACCACGCGAGCGTTGGCCTTGTCTTCCGCCAACGCCGACTCGCCGATCCGCAGGATCGCCCCGCGAAACGCCGCGTCCTGCTCTGGACTCAGGTTCAGCGTGTTGAGCAACGCGTCAAAGTCGGCACGGCGCTGACCCATCGTCCGGTCTTACGACGCCTTGTGCTCATCGAGCCGGGCCTGCCGCTCGATCCGTCGAACCGCGGCCGCCCGGTTGCCTTCAGCACCCGCCTCGTCGTCGACCAACGCGGCCGCATACCCCGTCACCAGCCTCAGGAAGCGATCACGATGTGGCTGCGAAAGCGCCGCGGCCAGATCGTCCCGCAGCAACCCACGCGCGGCAAAAGCGCCGTTCAGCCGCTCAAACCGGGCCAGCGCCGCATCGATCTTCTCCGGCTGGTTGTTATCGCGGGCCGTCTGCAGATCCAGCAGGATCGGAATTTTGCGCACATCGCGCTGGTCAAGAAGCTTGGCCCGCGCCGCGATCACTCCATTGACAGCCACCGCCGAGGCATCATTCAGTACCAACATGTTCAGCGCCGCCAGCGCCTCCGGCTGATCCAGCCGGATCAGGCGGCCCTGGTAGTCGAAACGTACCAGCGAATCGCTGGCCAACGCCTCGGCCACGATCGGCCCGGCCAACGGCTCATCAACCGCC
>Ga0105048_10007902_pt1 | contig 17052 bp, 15 predicted proteins | sample MAT05_FD_78382 | JGI IMG/M metagenome (GOLD analysis project Ga0105048, IMG submission 78382) | Freshwater microbial communities from Lake Fryxell liftoff mats and glacier meltwater in Antarctica - MAT-05 | ecosystem: Environmental > Aquatic > Freshwater > Ice > Liftoff microbial mat | place...
AGGACTATCCGCGCCTCCACACCCCCGACCAACTCTGTGACGCCATCGCGGCCCACTTCGCGGCCTAACCTCCCCGGTGGGCCGTCGACGCGGCTCACCGGCTTTTCGCCCCTTGGAGCTCGGACATGCTGCACATTTGCCTCACGGTGGGCCTCGCGGTCTGGAGCCCTCCTTCCGCGCTCGAGGACTATCCGCCCGACCCGACCCGCGAGGCACCGTACATCCTGGCGGAGCACGAATGGGGTATGGAGATTGTGGTACTCGCCCAGGAAATCTGCCACTTCGCGAGGGACTTTGACTACATCCGGGGTATCGCGACGACCTGTGAGCCGGACGACTTGACGGACATCATCGTTGAACACTTCGATTGGTGACCCACGGAGCTATCGCCATGCCCTCCAGGAATCCCAAATGACAACAGACCAGCTCATCACCCTCGTGGCCGCCGGTGCAAATCTCGCGAGCAGACTCCCCCACCTGCCGCGAAACCATCTTGGTAGTTAAGGCACGCATGGGGTTCAATACCCCATGCAGCGCCTCCCCAACGTCGCGCCCGCCTGGGTCCGTTCCTTCATCGGGATCAAGTTCAAGGATCGCGGCCGCGATCAAGACGGCTCAGACTGCTGGGGCCTGTTCCGGCTCGTCTACGCCCAGCGGTTCGGGCTCGCGCTTCCCAGCTACGACGCGGAATACGACCACGTGTTCGACGCCGGCGGGGTTCAGGACGTCAGGACCAACGAGCTCGATCAGTCCGGCCGGTGGGAGCAACTCGGCGAGGCGGCAGCAAGTGTATTCGAGCGACCCTCCCCGCGAAACCACGGCGGCGGGCCGGGGGCCGGCCCGCCGCCGTGAAACACCGAACTGCTTCTGAGAGCGACCCCGGACCAGCGTTGTCGCTCTTTTCATTTGATCTTGCGGCCCCGGCGCTGTGTGTCCAGCGTTGCGGGATCAGGTCAACGGCTGGCTGGAGCATAAACTACGAGCACCGTCCCCCGCCGAGGTAAAAGTCCCTGTTGGTTACGACCGGTGTGCCATAGGGCAAGCCCGTCGTGCTGGAGAGGGGCCGGAATCACAGCGTCCATAGTGATGAGATCGGCATGGCGGCGAGGTGGGTGTCAAAGGGGATGATGTCTGGGCCGGAGTGGAGCACGATGCCGCGGCGGAAGTTGTTGCCGGTGGCGGCTTGGAGGGCGTGGAGGCCGCTTGGGGACGGCACCCCCGGAAAGGTGCAGCGAAATGGCCTCGACTCTGAAGAGGTCGGCGTGGGTTGAGGGTGGCGAGGTGGTACGAGCAGGCCTGCGGGCTGCGGGCAGAGAGAAGAAAAAAGGGTGTGGTGGGCGCGTGGTCCGGGCGTCATCCGGGGGGTCGCACTCGAAGACTCGTTTGGCCCCCGGCTACGGACGTCGCAGCCCCTCGGGCTGGAGAGGGGGAAACGGGCCGCGACTTCGAGGCGTTACTTGTTCTCAACGGTGATGAGGCCGAGCATTTTGCCGTCGAGCTCGAGCTGGGCGAGGACGACCTTGTCGGGGGCTTCGGTGGCGAAGAAGCCGCCGGAGCGGAAGGGGGTGCCGTATTGGTCGACGAAGGTGGCGAGTGCGAGGGTGAGGGTTTGGCCGATGGCGAGGCCGTCGATATCGCGATGGAACTCGCGGTTGAGCCAGAGGCGCGCGGCGGGGAAGACGCGGGCGCTGGTGTTGGTGAAGGAGAGGGTGGTGGAGTCGCGGAAGACCTGGATGTCGAGGGTCTCGGTCTGGGTGATGAAGGGGTAGGCGGGGCCTTCGGTGATCTCAGACGAGCCGCCGCCGAAGCAGCCGGGCAGGGCGGCGAGTGCGAGGAGGAGGGCGGGGAGGGCGAGAGTGAAGGGGGCGGGTTTCACGGGGGGAGGGTAGGAAGAAAAGCAACGCGAAGAGCAACCGCGGAAGGGGAGTTTGGCGCGGAACCGCCCGGACGGGGCCAGAAGTGGTCGAAAGGGGAGCGGAGGGCAGAGATGGACGGCATCGGGAGCGAGAGTTGTTGGGGGAATTTGCTGGAATGGCGGGGGTGGTCGCTAAGGATTTGGATATGTCATGTGGAACTGGTGCGAATGCGACGGCTCCGTCGCCGGCGATTGCGCCGGGGGTGGAAGCGTTGGATGCGGCGCGGGTGGCGCGGGAAGTGGCGGCGCGGGGTCCGGACGCGCGGATTACGCGGTGGGTGGCGGGTTTTGATGCGCCGTTCTTTCAGGCGGGGCTGGCGGGGTATTCTGATGCCGCGATGCGGATTGTGGCGCGGCGGCACGGCGCGCCCTTGTGCGTGACTGAGGCGTTGCTGGACCGGATGCTGCTGGGAGGCGGTCGGGGGTTTGACAAGGCTGATCTGGTGCTGCAGGATGAGCGACTGGTGGCGGAGAACTTACCGTGCAGCAATGAGGATTTTCCGCTGGCGGGGCAGATCATCGGGGCGGATCCGGCGGAGATGGCGGCGAGCGCGCTCAAGATGCTGGAGCAGGGACGGCGGCATGATCGCGAGTATCGCGAGATGGCGTATGGGACGGGGAAGCAGCCGGTGCACCCTGACACGCGGTGGAGGTGGGCGGAGGGGGCGGCGGTGGCTGGTGGGGCGGTGGCCACAGCGGCAGGGGCGGGGGCGGCAGGGGCGGGGGCGGCAGGGGCGGGGGCCGGGGCGGCGGGGGCGGGGGATCGGACGTTTTCGTGTATTGATGTGAACCTGGCGTGCCCGGTGAAGAAGATTGATCGCAAGCATCGCGGCGGGCACTGGCTGACGGATGCGGAGGGGGCGATTGTGATCCTCAAGGCGGTGCGCGATGCGGTGCCGAGTGACGTGGCGTGCACGGTGAAGTTGCGGCGGGCGTATGACGACACGCCGGAGATGGCGCGGCAGTTTGAGCGGGTGTTTGATGCCAGCCGGGACTTGGGATATGCGTGGGCGACGGTGCACGCGCGGACGGTGGAGCAGCGGTATGTGGGGCCGTCGCGGTGGGACTTGCTGAAGTCGATCGTGGCGCGGCATCGGGATTTCCCGGTGTTTGGCTCGGGGGATATCTGGACGGCGGCGGACATTTTCTTGATGATCGGGTATTGCGGGGTGGTTGGGGCGAGCGTGGCGCGGGGGGCGATCGGCAACCCGTGGATCTTCAAGCAGGCGCGGCAAATGATGGCGGGCGAGGCGCCGAGCGCCCCCACTCTGGCGGAGCAGCGCGAGGTGCTGCGGCAGCACTTTGACCTGTCGGTGGCGATCAACGGCGAGCAGAATGCCGGGAAACTGATGCGGAAGTTTGGGATCAAGTTCGCGCAGCATCACCCGCGGCCGGCGGAGGTGAAGGCGCGGATGATCGGGGTTAATCGGACGGTGGATTGGCTGGCGGTTTTGGATGAGTTGTATTTGGAGCAGCCGGGGGAGGGGAATTAGCCACAGAATTGCCCAGATTACCCAGATGGAAAGAAGACACAGAAGAAGAAGAAGATAAGAAAGGAGATATGGGATGGAGAAGGGGAGAAAGACGGGAAGGGATGGGATGGATGAGAAGGAACTGGCTAGCTTGATTCATGACGTGACGGGAAGGGTGATTGGGTGTGCGTTTGCGGTGAGTAACGGGTTGAAGAGTGGGTTTCTTGAGAAGGTGTATGAGAACGCGTTGGCACATGAGTGTCGGAAGGCCGGGTTGGTAGTGGAGCAGCAGCGGCGGTTGGTGGTGAGGTATGACGGGGTGGAGGTTGGTGAGTATGTGGCGGATCTGGTGGTGAATGACTTGGTGCTGGTTGAGGTGAAGGCGGGGAAGGGGCTTGATCCGGCGCACGACGCGCAGTGCTTGAACTATTTGGTCGCGACGGGGCTTCCGGTTTGCTTGTTGTTGCACTTTGGGGTACGGGTCGACGTGCGACGGATCATCGGGCCCAATGCCCCATCCTTCCCACCCGGCGACGCTTCGAAGGCGATTCAATAGCTGATGTGTAATCGCCATCTGGGCCATCTGGGTGTGTCTGTGGCCAAGTTCTTTGCTTTGTCCGCGGGAGTGTCAAAATCCTTCTCAAAAGGCGCGAATCGGTATGTTGTGGAGCGCGGTGCTTTGCCGAAACTAAGGGGCCGGGTTGTGTGCTGCGCGGGCTTTGCAGTGAAGCGGTGCGGCGGGCGATAGTCGGCAGGTAGAATGAAGGGGCGACGATGGACAAGTTTGAAATCCGCGGCGGGCAACGACTGACGGGCCGGCTGACGGTGAAGGGGGCCAAGAACGCAGCGCTTCCACTGATGGCGGCGTCGCTGCTGACTGACGGCAAGGTGACGCTGACGGACATGCCCGACTTGGCGGATTTGGCCGGGATGCGCAAGCTGCTGAGTATGCTGGGGTGCGAAATTGGGTATTTGCCGACGCCGGATTTGCAGTCGGCGGGCGGGGTGTTTACGTCGATCGTGACGGACCCGACGGCGAGCCATGCGCCGTATGAGGTGGTGCGGACGATGCGGGCGAGCATCAGCACGCTGGGGCCGATGCTGGCCAAGCGGGGCAATGCCAAGATCAGCATGCCGGGCGGGTGCGCGATTGGTGAGCGGCCGGTGGATATTCACCTTCGCGGGCTTGAGGCCCTGGGTGCGGACATCAAGCTCAATGGCGGAGATATCACGGCGACGATTCCTTCGGTGGGCGGGCGGGCGGGACGGCTGCGCGGGGCGCGGATCTTCCTGGGGGGGCCGTTTGGCTCAACCGTGCTGGGCACGGCCAACGTGATGAGCGCGGCGACGCTGGCCGAAGGGACGACGACGATCGAAATGGCGGCGTGTGAGCCGGAGATCGTGGATTTGGCCAACATGCTCAACGCGATGGGCGCGAAGATTCGCAATGCCGGATCGCCGCGGATGATCATTGAGGGCGTGAAGGAACTTTCCGGGGTTGAGCATCAGGTGATGCCCGACCGCATTGAGGCGGGGACGTATCTGTGTGCGGCGGCGATTACGTGCGGGGATATCACGCTCGACAACTGCCCGATTGATGCGCTCATGGCGACGCTGGATCATCTGTCGCACATGGGTGTGACGGTGACGTGGGATGCGAAGCTTGACCCGATGCGGACGACGGCGCGGGTGAGCTGCAGCCGGGTGATCAACCCGATTGAAGTGACGACGCAGCCGCACCCGGGCTTCCCGACGGATTTGCAGGCCCAGTTGATGGCGGTGCTGACGCTGGCGGAGGGCAACAGCGTGATTACGGAACGGATCTTTACCGAGCGGTTCCTGCATGTGGCCGAACTGTCGCGGATGGGCGCGAAGCTCTTCCGGCAGGGGCCGACGGTGATTGTGAGCGGGGTTCGCAAGCTGGTTGGCGCGCAGGTGATGGCGAGTGATCTGCGGGCGTCGGCGTGTTTGGTGCTGGCGGGCCTGGCGGCCGAGGGGCAGACGACGGTGAATCGGGTGTATCACCTTGATCGCGGGTATGAGAAGATGGAAGAGCGGCTGAAGCTGCTGGGCGCGGACATCGCGCGGGTGAGCGAGCGCGAGACCGCGTCGGTCGGGGCGTGAGGCGCGGTCTGAACTTTTTCTGGTGCGCCCGATGCAAGAGCGGCAAGGCATGAAGGCTGGCGGAAGCGGCTCGGATGGGCTGGGGCCTGTCATGAAGCCGGGCTGCCCGGCGTGCGCGCGGATTGAGAAGATTCGGACCGGGACCGACCCGCACTTTGTGTGCGAGATGCGCGAGTCGCTGCTGGTGGTGCACAAGCATCAGCGGTATGAGGGGTGGTGCACACTGTGGCTGAAAGATCATCACGAGCACCTGGGGCTGCTGGAGCGGGCGCGGCAGGTGCGGCTGAGTGAGGATGTGATTGACGTGGCGGGGGCGATGCACAGGTCGCTCGGAGGGGGGTTTGGCGACGTGCGGATCAACTACGAGAATCTCGGTAACGTGGTGAGCCATGTGCACTGGCACCTGATTCCGCGGCGGGCGAGCGATCCGAACCCGAAGGCCACGGTGTGGGTGCGGCCGGAGGCGGAGACGGACTGCGGGGTGAGCGATTTGAAGCTGGCGGAGTTGGTGGCGGTGATGGGGAGGGCGGTGAGGGGGTGAGTCTGCGGCGATGCGGCGAGCAGCTATGGGCCTGGCGGGCGATGTTTGAGAGGGCAGGAGGGGAGGAGCAACAAAAAAGTCCCGGCAGCGTTTGCTGCCGGGACCCGGGTTTCATCTCAATGGGAAGGGGTTGCAACCTCAACGACGGCGACGGCCGGCGAAGAGACCACCGATCGCCAGCAGCGCGGCAGCGCTGGGGGCGGGGATGGTGCGGAACGAGGCATCGTCCCACGCCACGCTGGTGTCGGCGATGACGCCGCGGTGGTTGAAGCTTTCGACAGCGAACACGATGCCGGCGCGGAATGCGCCGGCCGGAGCGGTGTCGGTAAAGCTGAACTGCTGGTACTCACCAGTGAGGCCGGATGTGATGACGGTGTTGAGACGGCTGATCTCACCGCCGCCAGCATTCTGCCACTCAACACGGAACTCAGCGTTGTCCATGATGAACGGATTGGTGCGGGCCCAGACGGAGATTTCGTACGTCGCGCCCGGCACGATATCGAAGACGAACTGGACGTGGCCGGTGAAGGCGTTGAAGCCGTCGGTCACGCCCGGGACGCCGCGGATCGTGGTGACGAGGGCCTGAGCACCGGTGCGGGGTGCAGCGCCGGTGTCGTTAAAGGCTTGGAGGAACGTGCCACCGGGACCGCCGAAGAAGCCGTTCCAGTTGGAGAGGTTCGAGAAATCAAAGCCGAGGGGGCTTTCGAAACCGGCGTTGTTGAGCAGGTTGGGCCCAAACTGAGCGCTTGCCACGCCCGAGGCGCAGAGGACAACGAGAGCAGCAGCAGAGACAGCACGAGACTTCATGGAAATTCCTCCCAAAACAGTTTTCGACGCGAGCGAGCGCGGACGACACAGACCGCCTTCGCCTTCCGGGCGAAACATACCACGGGAAGCCTCCACTGCAACAAATCGTAACTGTTACAGTGATTTCTGCCACTGAATTGAAGGTTATTGGACCGTAGTCCGCGCAATTGCGGACAATTTTAGGAACCTTGCCCCGCGGTGGCGAGCGTTGAGCCGGTTCAGGGTGGACGCTGGGGGGCGAGCTGCCGTCAGAAGTTCACGACCGTGCTGCTTTCGCGCACGATGAGTTTGGTCGGGAGCTTGGAGCAGACGACCTCGGCGGAGCGGTTTTCGATGCGGCGGACGAGCAAGCGCACGGCCATGGCACCCATTTCGGCCATGGGGAGGGAGATGGTCGAAAGGCGGGGGCGAACGAGGCGCGAGATCTGTGAGTCGTTGAAGCCGACAACCCGGAGTTGATCGGGCACGCGCAGGCCGGCATCGGTGGCGGCCTGAATGATGCCGCAGGCGATCTTGTCGTTGGCGGCGAGCACGGCGGCACCCTCGAGCTTTTTGTGGCGGGACATGCGGATGCCCCACTCCTTGCCCCAGTCGAGGGAGTAGTCACCGAAGCTCACCTGCTCGGGCGAGAGAGTGTGCCCGAGGTGGGCGACGGACTCGGTGAAGGCGCGGGCGCGCTGGATGGTGTCGAAGTTGCCGCGGGGCCCGCCGACAAAGTAGAGGCGGCTGGCATCGACCCAGCGGAGCAGGTGCTCGACGGACTCGCGCGTGCCGCGCTCGTTGTCGAGGATCACGCTGTCGAGGCTTGAGCGCTCATGTCGGTATCGAGAATGACGGTGGGCACGCCGGAGGCGGCGACATCGTGGGCGAGCGGGTCTTCGGCTTCGGTGATGACCACGAGCAGGGCATCGATGAGGGCCGAGCCGACGATCTGGCGGCGGGCATGACCGTCATCGCTCTTGGCGATGGTGGTCATCATGAGGTGGTAGCCGAGGCGGGTGGCTTCTTCGTCGGCCCCGTGCAGTAGCCAAGTCATGAACTCGCCATGAAAGCGCGGCAGAGCGAGCCCGATGACGTGGCTGCCCTTGGAGCTGAGGGCCTGGGCGAGCGCGTTGGGGACGTAGCCGAGCTGGCGGATAACTTCGCGAACTTTGGCGGCCGTCGCGGGCGCGACCTCGGGCGAGTTGTTGATGACGCGGCTGACGGTGGCGATCGAGACGCCCGCGGCCAGCGCGACATCGCGGATCGAGGAGGACTTGTCGGCGTCTCTTGGGCTGGAATCGACGGCGGCGGTATTCATAGTGATCTCGATTGATCGTACGTGCACACGCGTTCTCGTCGGCAGCGAAAGCGTGCAGGAAACACGGCGTATTCGAGGGCTTGTGGTGGGCACAGCTCACACCGGAGCGAATGAAACGCTTTCGCCGGGTTTCCGGCCCATGAGGAGCGGCCCGCCGGGGGTCGCGACTCACGGTGGGATGACCCGAGCAGGCAATTGCGAGGCAGTGAGGCTCCGTCGCAGGGACTCCGACGCACTCTTCAGACGAAGTCGCACCGAGGCATTGAGGCATTGAGGTATTGAGGCATTGAGGTATTGAGGCATTGAGACCGGATAGTTTGTTCATCCGGATTGCGAACGGCAGGGAATCGGGTATCTTCTATCTGGTACTGTCGCCGCAAGAGTGGTGATCACGTTGGTTTGGGTAGTCAAAGAACATTTTTGCGATCTTCATGGAGTTGCCCGTCATGGTCACCACTCAAATCACTCATCGCTTCAATCTCGTCCTCACGCTCGCTCTGGTTGCTTCGGCGCTGGGGGTGACGCTTGCCGCCGCGCCAGCGGCAGGCCAGTGCGCCGGCTTTACCCTTGCTCAGTCGGCGGGCGCCGCGATCGATCCGGGAACGACGGACATCGGCAATCACTGTGATGACTGCATGACGGCGGTGGCACTTCCGTTTCCTGTCACGCTCTATGGCGCGGCCTATACGTCGTGCAACGTCAGCAGCAACGGCACGCTCCAGTTCACTGCCAACAACGCCGAGTATGGCAACAACTGCCTCCCGCAGGCCGGTGTGCTCGGGGTCGCGATCTGTCCGCAGTGGGACGACCTTCGCACCGACGGGACGAACCAGGGCATCTTCACGTCCATCCGCGGCACGGCACCCAACCGTGTCTTCAATATCGAGTGGCGCAGTTCGTACTATTCGGGCGGCGGCACGGCGAACTTTGAGGTTCGGCTGTTTGAAGACAACTCCCGCTTTGAGATCATTCTCGGCCGGCTGGATGAAGGCGGCGCCAACGCAACCGTGGGCGTGCAGCACACAACGCTGCCTGCGACACAGTTTTCGTGCAACACCGGTGGGCTTACCCCGAACGGCACGCGGCTGACGTTCGCGCGCTACAACGGACCGACCGGCACCGCCTCGGCATCTCCCAATCCGGTCTACGCCTGCGGCAACGACGGAGCGGTGGTGTTGATGGTCAACGTGTTGCCCGGGACCAGCCCACCGAGTTCGGGCATCAGCGTGACGGCGAATCTGACGAGCATCGGCGGATCGGCCAGCCAGGCGTTTTTTAACGACGGGACGCACGGCGATGCCACCGCCGGCGACGGCGTGTGGAGCTTTGGGCTCGTCGTTCCCGGTATCACACCGCCGGGAGACAAGAGCATCGCGTACACCTTGGGCGATTCGCAAGGACGCTCGACCTCGGGCATGCTGGGCCTAAGGGTCAATCCGTGTGCATCAACGGGTCCCGATGTGATCGTGGTGGGCTTGACCGACGTGAACTATTACGGCGCGCTGGGAAACATCTCGGCGTACTCGATCGGTACCGATGCCTGCAACCGCGGCGACTTGCCGGCCCTCTGGATCCAGGGCGGAACGCAGCACCCGGTCATCGCGCAGAACATGTACCGGCTCAAGAACGGCCGCTTTGAGCAAGTTGGTCAATCGTTCCTCAAGCACGGCTTCCAGTCGCTCAACTCACCCGGCTGCGCCACCTGCGTGCAGCCGCCGATGGGCGGGGCACAGCTTGGAGTTGGATGCTCAGACGTGTACGGGGCTGGCTATAACGGCGGGCAAGGCAACCTTGGCATGCGTTCAACCTGCAACGCCACGACGGGCGTGTTCAGCTGGCCACCACCGCAAGCAAGCACGACCGTTATTGGTCAGCGGCTGCAGGTGTATACCGCTGATGTAGACCCTTCACTCAACGTGGGCGCACTTTACTTCGGCGAGGCGCACTATGTCACGGCGGACGATGCCCAGTGGACGTTCAACGGCGCGCCGGCCCGAAACGGGCTGAACAACGCGACGTATCAGCGGCTCACGTTTCCGGCCCTGGGCGCCGGGGGCGCACCGACGCTCGTGGGCCCGCCGCAGGTCATGAGCCCGGCGATTCAGGCATGGAAAGATGTGGATCCGGCTGTTTCAATCAGCGTGGCCGATTACCTCGACACCTCGATTCCCGGCCCGGGCATCATCGTGCGGTTCTGGGTGGCGGCCAAGGCGACGGACAACGGCAACGGAACATGGCACTATGAGTACGCCGTGTTCAACTTGAACTCCGACCGCTGCGGTGGCCGCTTCTCTGTTCCTATCGGTCCTGGAGTGGTGGTGAGCAACATCGGCTTCCACGGCGTGTTTGCCCATTCCGGCGAGCCGTTCCCCAATACGGCCTCGAACCCCAGTAACTGGCCGGGGTCGGTTTCGAACAATGCCGTTCGTTGGTCGACGCCGCAGGCCTACCTGCCGCTCAACGGCAACAATGCCAACGCACTGCGCTGGAGCAACCTCTATAACTTCCGCTTTGATGCCAACGTAGCACCGGCGACGGGGACGACGACGATCGGTCTGTTCAAGCCCGGAACGATTTCGTCGGTCGATGCGCCGCTGCTGCCGGTGCCGGGAGCCTCAAGTTGCCCTGCGGACTTCAGCAGCGATGGCTTGCTTAACCCTGATGATCTGGCTGACTTCATCAGCGCGTTCTTCGCAACCCCCCCCAGCGCGGGCACGGATTTCAATCGCGACGGAACGATCAATCCTGACGATCTGGCCGACTTCATCGGTGCGTACTTCGGCGGCTGCTGACGGAGACGTTCACAAATCGCGAGGCATAATGCCCGCAGCACACCCTTCATCGCGGGTGTGCTTTGGCCGCGATTGGGAACCACCGGAGCCTTCATACCGGGGTTGGGAAGCGGAACCGACTGATTGAAACCGCTCTGGAGACTCTTTTGATGCGGATTTGGAACCCGGCGGGTGAGGCGAGCCTCCAAACTGGTAGTCAAGGCCGCCCATGCTGCTCGCAGCACACGATTCGGCGAGCCTCTGGAGCATCTCCTCATGAGCACAATCACCCCCAACGTTTCAAGATCTGCCGATAGCCCCACAAACGTGTTCGGACATGGCACGGCGGCCGCGTGCGGCGTCGCGCAGGAGGCCTCGCCCCGCCAAGTTGAGCAATGGATGCGCAGCGGCGAAGCAGTTCTCATCGACGTGCGCGAGCAAGATGAGCACGCGAGAGAACATATCGGCGGAAGCCGGCTGGTGCCGCTCTCTCGGTTTGGCACTTTGGAAGTTCGTTCATTGACTGCACCGGGGCAGCGAATCGTGCTGCACTGCAAGAGCGGGCGGCGCTCGGCGGATGCGGCGCGCATGGCGATATCACTTGCGGCCGACGGATACTCCGTGATGACCATGGCGGGCGGCATTGAGGCGTGGAAGAAGGACCACCTGGCCGTCGAGATCGACACTGGTGTTTCGGGTGTCAGCGTGATGCGCCAGGTGCAGATGGTCATCGGCACGGGCGTGCTTGCAGGGTCGTCGCTCGCGTGGTTTGTCCACCCCGCGTTCATGGCACTTCCCGCTTTCTTTGGAGCCGGACTGCTCTTTGCAGGCATCACCGGCACGTGCGGCCTTGGCGCGCTGCTGGGCGGAATGCCATGGAACAAAGGAAGGAGCAACAAGGACGCATCGGCCTGTGCGGCCGGCGCGTGCCGGTGAGAGCGTTGGAGGTGCCCCCGTTCAGATTCAAGCAAGGAGATTTCAGATGATGCACGATGCAACCAAGTTTTACGAAACATGGCCCGCCACAATGAACATGGCCAAGGCCAAGAATCCGGAAATCGGTAAGGCCTTCGGAGCGATGTTTCAAGGTGTCATGAAAGAAGGCGTCGACGGCGGGCTCTCCGTCAAGCACAAGGAACTGATCGCGCTGGGGATCGGCATCGCCGTTCGGTGCGAGCCGTGCATCTACGCGCACGTCGAAAAGTGCCTGAAGGCCGGCGCGACGCCCAAGGAAGTGATGGACGCCGCGGGCGTGGCCGTGATGATGGGTGGCGGACCGGTGTACACATATACCCCGGTCGTTGCGGCGGCGCTCGAACACTTTGAGAAGAACGGGCTGCCGGCCGGGCACTGAGATGAACGCTGGGCGACTCGTACACCGTGATCAATTGCGGCGACCGGGGCGGTGTGGTGGCTTGTTGTTGGACAGCCTGACTGGCCTTCTGCCGCGGCGGACGCCGGGGGCAGCGGTGCGTTCGGCGGCATCGCGCTCCTTGATGGCCGCGAGAATCGCTGCACGCACACGGGCAGGAAGTTCGCCCGCAGACATCTGCATGCACGCGTCCTGAACGATGTCGAGTTCGCGGAACACAGCCCGGCAGCGGGCACAGACTTCCGCCTGAGGCACCTTGAAGCCTTGCGCCGTTCCACCCCGGTCCATAGCGGCCATCTTGGCCTTCAGCAGGTCGAGGCAGATTTGTTTGTCATAGATCGGCGCCGGCGCGCTCATGGCGGGCGCTCGGGCCGTCATGGCCTTGCGGAGCGTTAGGCGCGCGCGGTGCAGCCGCGTCTTGATGGTGTTCTCGGCAAGTCCGAGGGTCGAACCGACATCCTGGACGCTCACGCCGAGCACTTCCTTCATGACCAATGGCACGCGCAAGTGCTCGGGCAGGCGGGCGATCTCGGCCTGCACGCGCGCGATCGCCTCGGCACGCTCGGCGGGGTTCTCGTCGCGCTCTGGCGCCGCCGCGATGGCCATGACGCTCGTCTCGCGCCACGGCATGAGCTGCGACATCGCGGGCATGCGCTTATCGATGCCGCCGCGCCGGCGGTGCCGGTCGCTGCACGAGCGGGCCGCAATGGCGTAGAGCCACGTACCGGGATCAGAATGCCCTTTGAAGGTGTGCCACTTGCGGAAGGCCTGAAGAAAGACGTCCTGCACCATGTCGTCGGCATCGGCGCCGTGACGGCACAGCCGCATCGCCAGCCCGTGCACTTGTCGCCCGTGCTTTTCAAGGAGGGCGGGAATAGCCGCGCCGGGATCAGAGCCCGCCGAGAGGGCCGCGCGGGCATGATCGGACTGGATGGTTGGTCGTCTTGTCATGAGGCAAGTAGTTCGGGCCTTGGGTGTTGTTGCTGACCCAGAAGCAGTGTAGAGGCGCCTAGAGACCAATACGCCAATATGGACCCTTCTCCCTACCGGCGAGCCAAGCTCAGCTCGCTTACGCGAACGGGCTTCTTGCGGCGGTCGCCGTGAGCCTGTCAGCCGGGTTTTTCTTCGAACCCCGAACGTGGCCAGAGCGTAGGATAGGCTGATCCCTATACCCCATGGGGGTATAGTTTCGGTGGGGCCTAGCACCACCACGTCGACGCTCGCCATTCTTGAAAGGGCATCCATGAACTCAATCAGCACGACGAATCCGATCACCTTCGACATTTCCGGTATGTCTTGCGGGCACTGCGTGAAGGCCGTTACGGCCGCGTTGGCAAGCGTGCCGGGCGCGGCGGTGCGAACGGTGAGCATCGGGTCGGCGGAAGTTGGCTTGCCCGACGCAGCGTCTGTCGCTGGGGTGATCGCGGCTCTTGATGAAGCTGGTTACCCCGCCACCGTCCGCGCACCGGGGGCGAGTGGCAGCGAACCAACTGGCGCTCGGTCATGCTGCGGCGGCAAGGCCGGCGCGCAGGGTGGTGCGAAGAGTTGCTGCTGAATCGCCCAAGACCTGAAAGAGGAGACTCGATCGTGGCCAAGACGGGGAAAACCAAATCGTTGCAGTCGGCTGCGAAGAATGGCGTCGAGGTCGTTGCTGGGGGTAGCATGGAATGCTCGGGCGAGTGCGGATGCAGCGTCCAGACTTCGCGCGGGAGCGGAAAGCCGGGCGCGGGCCCGGGCGCTCACGCTGCGGGAGTTGACGCCGCTCTGAAAGCGGCGAACCTCAACCACCTGCGCCGCATCGAGGGCCAGGTCCGCGGGATCGCGGCGATGATCGAGGACAACCGATACTGCGCCGACATCATCACGCAGGTTTCGGCGGTGCGCGAGTCGCTGCATTCGGTGGCCCGCAACCTCATGCGCAACCACCTGAAACACTGCGCGGCGCAGGCCCTGCATGGCGATGAGAAGAGTCGCGAGGCCGTGATTGCCGAGCTGCTCGACATTGCCCGGAAGGTGGCCCGTTAGTGGACGCAACACGATCGAGAAAGGACGCGACCATGAACATTCTCTCGACAACTCAGCACAAGCCGCAACCTCTCGTGCCCGCTGGCCATGGCGGGACACAGCACGCAGAGCCCACAGTTCGCGCGGACCTTCCGATCGAGGGCATGACATGCGCGGCGTGCGCCGTTCGGATTGAGAAGCGGCTTGCCAAGCAGCCCGGCGTCAGCTCGGCAAACGTCAACTTCGCCACCAAGGTGGCGACGGTGGTTTTTGACCCTGCCGCGACAGTGATTTCGAAGCTGGCCCAGGCGGTTGACGATCTCGGATACAAGGCGGTCGTGCCGACTACCCCCGCCGCTGCCGGCGACCCGGCCCACGCTGCCGGGCCCGATGCGGCAGGGCACGATCATTCGCTGCACTCATCACACCGGGGCGAAGATCAAACCCGGCTGCTGCGGATAAAGATGGTGGTTGGAGCGGTGCTGTCGCTGCCGGTGTTGATTATCGCCATGTCGCACGGCACGATCGCGTTCCTGAACGAACCGCCCATCGGGCCTTACACCAACTGGATCCAACTGGCGCTTACGACTCCGGTCCTCTTCTGGTGCGGCGGACAGTTTTTTCGTTCGGCGTGGAAGGGACTGCGGCACCTGAGCGCCAACATGGACACGCTGGTTTCGATGGGCACGGGCGCGGCGTACAGCTATTCGCTGGCGGCCACCGTGTGGCCCGGTTTTTTTGCTGCGACGCAGGCCATCACGACGGGCGAGCATGGAGGGCACGGCGGCGTGGTGCCGGTCTACTACGAAGCCGCGGCGGTCATCATCGTGCTGATCCTGCTGGGCAAGTATTTCGAAGCGCGGGCGACGGGCCAAACAACGGCCGCGATTGCACGGCTGATCGGCCTCGCGGCGCGGACGGCGCGCGTGCTCCGCGGCGGGGCGGAGCTTGACGTTCCTGTCGAGCGCGTGGTGATGGGCGACATCGTGATCGTTCGACCGGGCGAGAAGATCCCTGTTGACGGCGAGGTAGAAAGCGGCGATTCGGCGGTGGATGAATCGATGCTGACCGGCGAGAGTTTGCCGGTTGAGAAGAAGCAGGGCGAGCCGGTCTTTGGCGCCACCATGAACACCACCGGCGTGTTGCGGGTGCGCACGACCAAGGTGGGCAAGGACACCGCCCTCCAGCAAATTGTGCGGCTGGTGCAGGAAGCGCAGGGGAGCAAGGCCCCGATCGCGCGGCTGGCGGACCAGATCAGCGGCGTCTTCGTGCCGATCGTGATAGGCATCGCCCTCCTGACCTTTGTGATCTGGTGGTTTGCCGCGCCCGCTGATTTGCGGTTGAGCATGTCGCTGGTGACGGCGGTTTCGGTGCTCATCATCGCGTGCCCGTGCGCGCTGGGGCTGGCGACGCCCACGGCCATCATGGTCGGCACCGGGCGCGGGGCCGAGCGCGGCATTCTCATCAAAGACGGGGCTGCCCTCGAGACAGCCCACAAGCTCTCGGCGGTGATTCTTGACAAGACGGGCACGATTACGCAGGGCAAGCCGGCCCTCACGGATGTGGCCGCTGCGGCGGGGAGCGGATTGGGCGACAATGACCTGCTCCGGCTGGCGGCCAGTGCTGAGAAGCACAGCGAGCACCCGCTGGCGGCGGCGATCGTGCGGGGCGCGCTGGATCGGGGCCTGGTGCTGACGGAGCCGGCGGCCTTCCGTGCCCTGATCGGGCACGGCATTGAAGCCACGGTTGATGGACGCGCCGTGCTGGTGGGCAAAGCGGCGCTGCTGGCTGAGCGGGGCATCGCCATCAGCATGCGCGGAGCCGCGGATGCGCTGGCCGCGCGGGGGCGCACGCCCATGTTCGTTGCCGTGGACGGGCGCGAGGCCGGATTCGTGGTGGTGGCCGATCGGGTGAAGCCGGAGTCAAAGGCGGCGATCGAGCAGATGCACGCGATGGGTCTGCGGGTGGTGCTGATGACCGGAGACAACGCCCAGACCGCCGCCGCCGTCGCGGCCGAGGTCGGTGTCGATCAGGTGTATGCCGAAGTGTTGCCGCACGAGAAGGCGAGCAAGGTGCGCGAACTGCAAGCGGCGGGGTTCATCGTGGGGATGGTGGGCGACGGCATCAACGATGCCCCGGCGCTGGCGCAGGCCGATGTGGGGATGGCGATCGGCACGGGGACGGACGTGGCGATCGAGGCGTCGGACATCACGCTTATTCGTGGTGATCTGCGGACCGTTCCGGAGGCGATTGAACTCTCGCGTTCGACCATGCGGGCGATCAAGCAGAACCTCTTCTGGGCCTTCATATATAACGCCATCGGCATCCCCATCGCTGCCGGTGCTCTGTTCCCGCTGACGGGCTGGCTGCTGTCGCCGATTATCGCCAGCGCCGCCATGGCGTTCAGCAGTGTGAGCGTGGTGCTCAACAGTTTGCGGCTGCGGCGTGCCTAAAGAGGTGCGGCTTCCTGTGGCATCGTCACGTCGTGGCGGTGGTACGCTTACACCTCTCGATCGCGCTCGTTCAAACGCAAGCACCTATGCCGACCCACCCCACCTCAAGTTCATCGGGCACCCATCACGTCACCATCACCCGTGGCATTCCCATGCCCACGCCGCGGCCTGTGATTGAGGGTGCGCAGGTGAAGATGGCACCCGACAACCCACAGATGACGCGGGACGAGTTGCTGGCGTTTGTGAAAGGCGCCGATGTCATCGTCAGCATGTTCCACGACAAGATTGATGCC
>Ga0105048_10007903_pt1 | contig 17052 bp, 16 predicted proteins | sample MAT05_FD_78382 | JGI IMG/M metagenome (GOLD analysis project Ga0105048, IMG submission 78382) | Freshwater microbial communities from Lake Fryxell liftoff mats and glacier meltwater in Antarctica - MAT-05 | ecosystem: Environmental > Aquatic > Freshwater > Ice > Liftoff microbial mat | place...
GGAACTGGACTACAACGGCGGCGACAAGGATTTCAAAGGGCAGCTCACCGCGATCAAGTCGGCAGCGCCGGATGGGATCTTCCTGCCGGGCTATTACACGGACGCCGCGCTGATCTGCATTCAGGCGAAGGAATTGGGCATCTCCGTGCCGCTCTTCGGAGGTGACGGCTGGGAAAGCGATAAGCTGACCGAAATCGGCAAGGAAGCTGTGGAGGGCAACTACTTCAGCACGCACTACACGCCAGAAGCTGGCGGGGAGAAAGGCAAGGCGTTCGTCGAGGCTTACAAGAAGCGCTACAACGGGAAGGTGCCGGACGCGATGGCAGCCCTGGGATACGATTCCGCGATGGTGCTTTTCGATGCGATCAAGCGTGCGGGCACCACGGAGGGACCGAAGGTGCGCGATGCCCTCGCGGCGACGAAGGAATTTGAAGGAGCGACCGGCAAGACGACGCTCAATGCGCAGCGCGATGCGGAAAAGGCGGCGGTGATCCTGCAGGTGAAGAGCGGGAAGTTTTCCTACGTGGAGACGATCGCGCCTTGAGTGTCGCAGGAAGGAAAGGGAACCACCAATCAGCCGAGGCCGACGAACCCGTGGCGCTTTGCTCGCTCCTTGGTCCAGCCGGTCTCGTGGTGAAAAAATCTGCCCGGCGCCGCTGATCTAGCGATGGATTCTTTCCTCCAGCAGCTCATCAATGGCCTCGCCCTCGGAGCGATCTACGCGCTCATCGCGCTCGGCTACACCATGGTCTATGGCGTCCTGCGCTTCATTAACTTCGCGCATTCGGACGTGCTGATGCTCGGGGCCTTCGCCGCCTTTTACCTCGCGCCGCACATCACGCCTCTATTGGGCGTCCAGTCGGTGCCGTCTGCTCTCGTGGTGATCATCGTCTCGGCGGCGATCTGTGCGGTCATCGGGATGACCATTGAGTTTCTCGCCTATCGTCCGTTGCGCAAGCGTCCGCGGCTCACCGTGCTGATCACGGCGATCGGCGTCTCGTTGTTCATCGAGTTTACCGGCCAGCACGAGAAGGTCTTCGGCGCGGCGACCAAGTCATTTCCGACTCTGCTGCCGAAACGCGAGATCATTCTGGGCGCGCTCCACTGCTCCAGCAATGACCTCGTGGTCCTGGTCCTCACCGCGGTGCTGCTCGTCGCGATGTGGTTCATCGTCCAGCGGACGAAGATCGGCATGGCGATGCGCGCGGTCTCCTTTAATGAGCAGGCCGCCTCGCTCATGGGCGTGAATGTGAATGGAATCATCTCCTTTACGTTCGGCCTGGGGTCGGCGCTGGCGGCGATCGCCGGGATTTTTTACTCGATGCGCGCGCCGGGGATTGAGCCGCTGATGGGCGTGCAACCCGGCTTGCGGGCCTTCATCGCCGCGGTGCTCGGCGGCATCGGCAATCTGCCCGGCGCGGCGCTCGGGGGCGTGGTGCTCGGATTGCTCGAGACCTTCCTCGGCGGCATGCCCGGTTTGTCGAACTACCGCGATGGCATCGCGTTCGCCATGCTCATTCTCATCCTGCTTTTCCGCCCCGCGGGTCTGCTCGGAAAGCTCTCCACCGAGAAGGTCTGATGCGCGGGAAAGAAAAAAGTTTCCTGCTCCTCGCCATCGCCGCCGCCGTCGGGCTGTCGCTGGGCTCGGGGATGTTCAACCGCTACTACCTCGGCATCGCCGTGGATGTGGGGATCAACATCATCCTCGCCGTCTCGCTGAATCTGATCAATGGCCACACCGGCCAGTTCAGCCTAGGGCACGCGGGCTTCATGGCCGTGGGCGGGTTCACCGCGGCGAAGCTCACGCTCACCTGCGGATCCAGCGTTCCGCCGGCCTTTCAGCCGTTCTTCTTCTTTGCCGCCCTGCTGCTCGGCGGCATCGTCGCCGCGGTAGGCGGTCTGGTGGTGGGGGTTCCTTCGCTGCGGCTGCGCGGCGATTACCTCGCGATCGTCACGCTGGGTTTCGGGGAAATCATCCGCGTCATTTTCCAGACGAGTGAGTTCTTCGGCGCCGCCACCGGCCTCACCGGTATCTCGAAGCTGACCACCTTCGGCTGGGCCTGGGCCTTCGCCGCCATCACCGTTTACGTCGTCGCCTGCATCGTGAACAGCACCTACGGCCGCGGCTTCATCGCCGTGCATGACGACGAAATCGCCGCCAGCGCCATGGGCATCAATCCCACGCGCTACAAGGTCACCGCCTTCGTCATCGGCGCCTTCTTTGCCGGCATCGCCGGCGGCCTCTACGCGCATCACAAGCTGGTCCTGAAGCCGGACGGTTTCGACTTCGTGAAGAGCATCGAGATCGTCGTCATGGTCATCCTCGGGGGCATGGGCCGCACTGCGGGCGTGATCCTCGCGGCGATCATCCTCACCATCCTCCCCGAGCTCCTGCGCGGCGTGGCCGAGTATCGGATGATCATCTACTCGCTGCTCATCATCGCCCTCATGCTCACCCGTCCGCAGGGTCTGTTCACCTTTGGGAAGAAAGGGCCGGTCAAGTGAGCCTGCCGTTGCTCGAGTTGGAAAAGGTCACGATCAAATTCGGCGGCCTCACCGCCGTGGCCGAGCTCGACCTCAAGGTCGGCGAAGGCGAACTCATCGGCCTCATCGGCCCGAACGGCGCGGGTAAAACCACCGCCTTCAACCTCATCACCGGCGTCTATCAACCCACCTCGGGCGACATCACCTTCGCCGGTCAGCCGACGGGTGGGGTGAAGCCGCACATCCTCTCCTGCCGCGGCATTTCCCGCACCTTCCAAAACATCCGGCTCTTCGCCTCGATGTCGGTGTTCGATAACGTCCGCACGGCCATGCAAGGCAACCGCGCCCAGCGGGTCCGCGATGCTCTCTGGCGCGGCGCGACTTTCCGCGAAAGCGAGGCCCGCGTCGAACACGAGGCCATGGAGTTGCTCAAGATTTTCAATCTCGACCGCTTCTACGAAGCCGACGGCAAATCGCTGCCCTACGGCGACCAGCGCCGCCTCGAAATCGTCCGCGCCCTCGCCACGCAACCCAAGCTGCTCCTGCTCGACGAACCTGCCGCCGGCATGAACCCCACCGAGAAGGAGCAACTCATGGAGCTGATCCGCTTCGTGCAGGACAAATTCAAGATCGCCGTCCTGCTCGTGGAGCACGACATGAAGGTCGTCATGGGCATCTGCCAGCGGATCAACGTACTCGACTACGGCCGCAAGATTGCCGAGGGCACGCCGGATGAAATCCGCTGCAACCCGAAGGTGATTGCCGCCTATCTCGGAACGGAGGACGACGATGCTTGAGATCCGCGATCTCCATGTGAACTACGGCGCGATCAGCGCGCTGCATGGCATCTCTTTGAAAGTGGCCGCCGGTCAGATCGTCACGCTCATCGGGGCGAATGGCGCGGGCAAAACCACCACGCTGCGGGCGATCTCCGGCCTCGTGAAGGCGCGTTCCGGGGTGATCAGCTTCGACGGCCATGACATCGAGGCGCTGCCTGCGCACGTCATCGTCGGCCGCGGCCTCGCGCACAGCCCCGAGGGCCGCATGGTCTTCGCCAATCTCAGCGTCATGGAAAACCTCCGCATGGGCGCCTACCTGCGGAAGGATAAACCGGGCATCGTCAGGGATCTCGACTACGTCTTCAGCGTCTTCCCGCGCCTCAAGGAGCGCGAGCAGCAGACCGCTGGCACGCTCAGCGGCGGCGAGCAGCAGATGCTGGCCATTGGCCGCGCGCTCATGAGCAAGCCGAAGTGCCTGATGCTCGACGAGCCGTCGCTCGGGATCGCGCCGCTGCTGGTGAAGACCATTTTCGAGAAGATCGTGGAGATCAATCGAGAACTCGGCATCACCATCCTGCTCGTGGAGCAAAACGCCAATCTCGCCCTGAAGATCTCGCACTACGGTTACGTGCTCGAAACCGGGCGGATCATCCTGGAAGACAATTCCGCCGCGCTGCGGGCGAACGCCCAAGTCCGCGCTGCCTATCTCGGCGGCGACTGAGTCTGCGGTTGCACTTCGCGATGGTGTGATATTTCGGTCACGCCAGTTGCGCACCGGGACTGGATCGGTATCGTCTGCGACCCCAATGCCGACCGGCCCTGTAGTCATCATCGGAGCCGGTCCCGCCGGCCTCACCGCCGCCTATCTCCTCGCCAAACAGCGCGTCCCCGTGACCGTGCTGGAAGCCGACCCTGAGTATGTGGGCGGCATCTCCAAAACCGTTCACTACAAGGGCTACCACTTCGACATCGGCGGCCACCGCTTCTTTTCCAAATCGAAGGAAGTGGAAGCCCTCTGGACCGAGTTGCTCGCGGACGATTTGCTCGTGCGCCCGCGCTCTTCGCGCATCCTTTATCGCGGCCGCTTCTTCACCTACCCGCTGCGGGCGGTCGAGGCGCTCTTCAAGCTCGGCGTCTTCGAGTCGCTGCTCTGCGTGCTTTCGTATTGCCGCGCCCGGATTTCTCCCATCCCGAACCCGCGCAATTTCGAGGAGTGGGTCACGAATCAGTTCGGCAGCCGGCTCTTTCGCATTTTCTTCAAGACCTACACCGAGAAAGTCTGGGGCACGCCGTGTACGGAGATTTCCGCGGATTGGGCCGCACAGCGCATCAAGGGCCTCTCGCTGAGCACGGCAATTCTCAACGCCCTATTGCCCCGGCGGAAGCCGAAGAATCGCGGCGCGGTGGTTAAGACCCTGATCGATTCCTTCCGCTACCCGCGGCGTGGGCCCGGCATGATGTGGGAGAAATGTGCGGCGCGGGTCGTGGAACTCGGCGGCACCGTGCGGATGGGGCAGCGGGTCACCGCGTGTACCTACGACGCAGCGACCGCGCTGTGGCGCGTGACCGCAGTGGACGCGGAGGGCCTCGAGGAAGTGCATGTCGCGACCGATGTGATCTCCTCCACGCCCGTGCGGGAACTGGCCACGATGCTGGCGCCGCACCTCGCGCCGCCGGCCAGCGCTGCCGCGGCGGAGCTGAAGTATCGCGACTTCCTCACCGTGGCCGTGATCCTGCGGGAGCGCCACTGCTTCGATGACAACTGGATCTACGTCCACGATCCCGGCGTGAAGGTGGGCCGCGTGCAGAACTTCAAATCCTGGTCGCCCGAGATGGTGCCCGACCCCGCGACGGCCTGCTATGGGCTGGAGTATTTTTGCTTCGAGGGCGACGGGCTGTGGTCGTCCAGCGACGCCGATCTCATCGCGCTCGGCGGTCGCGAATTGGTCCAGCTCGGTCTCGCCCGGGCCGAGGACATCCTCGACGCCTGTGTCGTGCGCCAGCGCAAGGCCTACCCGGTTTATGACGACGAATACGCCGCGCATGTCGAGGTGGTGCGCCGCGAGCTCGAGGCCAGCTTTCCCACCCTCCACCTCGTGGGGCGCAATGGGATGCACAAATACAACAACCAGGATCATTCCATGATGACGGCCATGCTCTGCGCGGAGAACATCCTCGCCGGGCGGCGCGTCTATGATCTCTGGCAGGTGAATGAGGACGCCGAATACCACGAGAGCGGCGACCGGGGCGGCGGTGGCGCCACGGGCCTGCGCCAGGTTCCTCAAAAGATCTCGCCGTGATTTCCCGCGCCGCCGGACCTGCGGCGCCCGCGCGGCTCGTGCGCGATTTTCTGCTCCTCGCGGCGTTCGCGTTCCCCTTCGTCTTCGCCCTCGGGATGACACGCGGGCTCAGTCACGACGAGCATCAGCACGTCGCCGCCGGGGCGCTCGTCGCTCGCGAGGCGCTGCTGCCGTATCGGGACTTCCCGTGTTTTCACACGCCGTATCTCGCGTTCATCTACGGCGCGCTCTTTCAGCTCACCGATCATCTGTTGCTCGCCGCGCGGCTCTTTTCCGTGGGTTGTGCCACGGCCGCGGTCGCCTTGGTCGGCGCAGTCACGCGGCAGTTCTTTCGGAACCATCCGGCGCGCACCGCCCGCATCGCCACCGCCGGGGCCGTGCTGCTCGCCCTCACGGCTTCCGCGTTCACCTACACTACGGGCCGGGCGTGGAATCATGAACCCGCGCTGCTCGCCGCGCTGCTCGCGTTCGTCGTGCTCGGCGGCGGCATTCGCCGGGTCCACGGAGGCTGGATCTTTTCCGCCGCGCTCCTGCTCGGCCTATGCATCGGGATCCGCATCACTTACGCACCGCTGATCGCGCCCTTTGGCCTCGGTGTGCTGTTGTTCGTGAAGGCGGGCTTCGCGCGGCGGGTCGTGCTCGCCGGTTGGTTCACCGCTGGACTGATTACCGGCCTCGCCGGCGTCGCGTGGCTGGCGGTGATCGCGCCGGATCAGGCGTGGTTTGCCAATTTCGAGTTTGCGAAGGTGAACATCACCTACCGCTTCAGCACCGGCGAGCCGCGCACCATGACCCTGCCCAAGAAACTGCGCTTCCTCTGGAAGTCGGTCGTGCGCCAGGATCTCGGTCTCATCGTCCCTTTTCTGGTGGTCATCGTCGCCGCCTTTCGCACGCGGCAGGCGGGCCGGTCCGCCCTCCCACTGGAACTCGTGCTGGTCTTTCTCTGTCTGCCGTTCTTGCTCATAGGTTCATTCGCGCCCTCGCCGCTTTTTGAGCAATACTTCTACCCGTTCGTTTTCTTCATCCTCATCGGCGCGGCTGCTGCATTTGCCGCGGTGCCGCTGGATTCGGTCTGGTTTCGCCGCACCGCCTGGATCGCCGCGCTCGGGGTGGCGCTCTCCGTCGTGCGAGGGGTGGGTGGCTACCAGGATTTGCCGCAGCTCTTTCGTCCCTCGCACTGGACTCCATTGGAAATCCACTCCGAGGCCGCTGCCCTCCGTGGGCTCCCGATCAACGCGCCGATCGTCACCCTCGCGCCCGTCCACGTGCTTGAGGCGGGCCACCGCATTTATCCCGGATTTGCCACCGGGCCGTTTGCCTGGCGCATCGCCCCTTACCTCGAACCCGCCAAAGCCGCGCGGCTGAAAATCCCGACGCCAGCCTCGCTCGATGCGCTCTTTGCCGCGCGTCCACCGGGAGCCTTTCTCCTCGGAGATGAAAAGAAGGGCGAGGCGCTATTCGATCTCTATGCACAGGAGCACGGCTACCTGCTACGTTTGAATCGGGGCCGCGATCGGCTCTGGGTCCGCCCGTGACAGGGGAACGAGGGCCCGGCGGTCATGCCAATCCGCGCCCGGCTTAACCTAAAGACGGCGATGGAAATAAAACGCAGAGACGCAGAGGCGCAGAGAAGCAAGGCATGACGTCATCGAACCAACGGAAAGACCGACCAGGAAGGGTGATCCCGGGCAAAAGAAACGAGAGGCATCAACAGGAACAGAGGTTTCATTTCGATCCGTCAGATCACCCGCGATCAGAACGGGATGTCGTCTTCTGGAGCGTCGAGATCGGGATCTGCGGGAGCCCGTTTCGGGGGTGGCGCCGTGGGGCGGCTCGCCGGACGCGCCGGACGGCTCTCGCCTCCACTATATTCGCCTCCGCCTCCGCCTCCACCACCGCCTCCGGGGGCGCCATCGCGACCGCCGAGGAATTCAAAGGTTTCGCCGATGATCTTGAGTTTGCTCTTTTTCTGGCCGCTCGTTTTGTCGTCCCAAGAGTCGAGCTTGAGCCGCCCTTCGACGTAGATCGGCTTTCCTTTTTTGAAGTATTCGCCGACGACCTCGGCCTTTCGGCCGAACATTTCGATGTCGATAAAGGTGACCTCTTCCTGCTTCTCACCGGCTTCGTTGGACCAGACGCGGTTTACGGCGATGCCGAAGCTGGCGATCGCCATGCCTTTGGGCGTGTACTTTATCTCGGGGTCCCGGGTAAGGTTCCCCATCAGCATCACTTTATTCAGGTTGGGCATAGGCCGCGAGAGTGGGACGCGAGTTTCGGGTGACTAGGCGGCAGCGGCAGCCTTCTCGGCTTTCTTGGCGCCGAGCTTCTGGTAGTGCTGGCGATACACCTCTTCGTCGAGGTTGAAGCGGGCGCGGAGTTTATCGATGCAGGTCGGCTCGGCCTGAAAGATGAAATTGACGTAGTAGCCGGCGTCGAGGTCGCCCGCGACGTAGGTGAACTGGCGGCGATCCATCTTCTGCACCTGTTCGATGCGGGCGCCTTCCTTCTTAAACTCGCCTTCGAGGCGTTCGATGACTTCCTTGGCGCCTTCTTCGGTGCCTTTGATATTGAGGACGAAGAGTCCTTCGTAACGGTTTTTCATTTGGATTGGATTGGGTTTTGCGGTTTTGGGTGGGGATCTTCCCCATCCCCTTCCTCCTGACCCTCCCCGCCGGAGGGGAGGAAGATCACGAGGATGAGGAAGAGGAGGCTGATTCAGTTAAAAGCGTTCATCGCGGCTGCGAGTCCGCGGCTCTGCGCGCAGTCGATGGCCTCCACCGCGCGGGTCAGACTCTGCTCCAGCGGCTCCCGTTCGTCCAAGGCAAATCGCCCGAGCACGTGCTCGACGGTGCCGCCGGAAGCGCTACCGATGCCGATGCGGAGGCGGGCAAAGTCCTGGGTGCCGAGATGTTCGATGAGGGATTTGAGGCCATTATGCCCGCCGCTCGATCCCGAGGGGCGAAGCCGGAGTTTTCCCAGTGGGAGAGCGAGGTCGTCGAGCACGATGAGGGTTTCAGCGGGGGGGATCTTGTAGAAGGAGGCGACGCTCTTCACGGCCTGACCGCTCAGGTTCATGTAGGTGAAAGGCTTGCAGAGCTGAGCGGCACCCGCTTTCGCCACGTCCGCCTGCCAGCGCCGCTCGTGGCTCCAGGCAGCGCGGGCTCGGTTCGCGAGGCGATCGAGGACGAGGAAGCCGACATTGTGCCGGGTCTCCGCATACTCGCGCCCCGGATTGCCGAGGCCGACGATGAGGCGAAAGGGCGGGGCATCCACCGGGTGGAACGCGTGGATGGCCCCGAGAGGTTACTTTTTGGCGGCAGCCGGCTTGGCGCCAGCTGGCTTGGCGGCGTCCTTGGCGCCGGCGGCAGGTGCGGCGGCGTCTTTCTTTTCCTTGAGGACTTCCGGTTCGGCCGCGCCCGCTGCAGGCTCGACTTCCACCTTGGGAGCGGAGACCCGGACGACGATGAGGTCGCCATCGACGCGGGTGGTCACTCCCTCAGGAAGAGCGATGTCCTTCACGTGGATGCCTTCGCCGACGTTGAGAGCGGAGACATCGAGCCGGATCATTTCGGGCAGATCCTTGGGCAGACACTCGATCTCGAGGGCGTGCATGCCGATCTCGAGGATGCCGCCGAAGTTCTTCACACCGGCAGGTTCGCCAAACGCCTCGACCGGGATTTCCGCGTGCAGCTTTTCGTCGGCCTTCACCGAGTGAAAATCCACATGCAGGATCGTCTGCTTGATCGGGTCGTGCTGCACCTTCTGGACCAGGGCGAGGCGGCTCGTGCTCTTGCCTTCGCCGGCGATCTCAAGGTCCACCAGGAAGTGCTCGCTGGTGGCGTGGGCGAGGAGATTGTGGATCTCGCGGGCATTCAAGGTGACGGGCTGGGGCGCATCTTTGCCGCCGTAAACGACGCCAGGGACGAGACCCTGTGCTTTGATTTTTTTCACCGCAGAACGCCCGATGCCGGTGCGGGTCTGCGCGGTTAGTTTGAGTTGCTTGGCCATGGTTTGGGATTGGTTTGGATGCTGCGGTTTAGACTTTGAAGAGGGAGCTCACGCTCTCGTCGTCGTGGATGCGCTTGATGCCTTCGCCGATTAGTTCGGCAATGCAGAGCGTGGTGATGGGAAAGCCGTCGCCACTGCGCACGGGGACGCTGGTGGTGGTGATCAGTTCGGTAATCGGTGACTTCTTCAACCGCTCGATGGCGAGATCCGAAAGGACCGCGTGCGAGACGCAGGCCATGATGTCTGCGGCGCCGCGCTCCTTGAGGATCTTCGCGGCGCTGGTCAGCGTGCCGGCAGTTTCCGTGAGGTCGTCCACCAGCACCACGTTGCGACCTTCCACGTCACCGATGACATTCAGTGCCTCGATCTCGGTGGCGCTTTTACGGCGCTTGGCCACGATCGCGAGGCTGGTGCCGAGCGCGCCGGAATAGGCGGAGGCCATCTTCAGCCCACCCACATCGGGCGAGACCACCACTGGGTTGTTTAAATTCTTCGACCGCAGATAGCGGATGATGACCGGCGCGGCGAAAAGGTGATCGACCGGGATGTCAAAGAATCCGGCGACTTGCTGGGCGTGGAGATCCATGGTCAGCACGCGATCCACGCCCGCGGCGACGAGGAGATTGGCCACCAGCTTGGCCGTGATCGGCACCCGGGGCTGATCCTTCCGATCCTGCCGGGCGTAGCCGAAAAATGGGATCACCGCCGTGATCCGTGCCGCGCTGGCCCGCTTCGCGGCGTCCACCATGATGAGCAACTCCATCAGGTTCTGGTTTGTGGGCGGGCAGGTCGGCTGGACGAAAAAAACATCCCGACCGCGGATATTTTCGTCGATCTTCACGAAGGTCTCTCCATCCGGGAACGAAGTTACCGTCGCCTCGCCCAGCGGTTGACCGACATACGCACAAATCCGCTGCGCAAGCTGGCGGTGGGCCGAGCCGCAGAAAATTTTCATCTCTGTCTGAGAGCGGAACATTGCTGGGAAAAAAGGGAGGGCGACTCTAAGGGGGGTTTCTTCAAAGACAACCTGAAAAATGTCCTACTCGACCGGAAGGACTACCGAGCGCAGATGGAGACACCTTTTCCCCCACGATTTCCTCCTCTTGGATGTCGGGCCGGAAGTCGGGAGGACAGATTTGGCTACCTCCGGGAAAAAGCATCTATCGAAAAAAACCTTTACAGTCCATTTTTCACCCTCTACCTCTGTCGACTTGCGAGCACCAACCTCGCGAAAAAACCCAATAACCAAGGAGACAACCCTCATGACTAAAATCGCACTCAGCCTCGTCGCAGGCATCGCCCTCGCCGGTAATGCATTCGCTGGCAAGGAAATCAAAGAATACAAGCAACCCGTTGAACCCTGCTTCAAGGACACCGAACTCCAGATCGATCTTTTCGGCAGCTTCACTAACACCGAAGGCGGTGGATACAGCGACGGCCTCGGCGGCGGCGTTGGTGTAAACTACTTCTTCACTCGCTACCTCGGCGTAGGCGTTGATGGCAACATCTTCGACGGCGGGGCGAATGGCGTGTGGCAGACAAACGGCAGGCTCATTGCTCGTTACCCGCTCGAACTCGGTGGCATGTGCCTCGCTCCGTACGTCTTCGCGACCGGCGGTGTCCAGTTTGACGGCACCACCACCGGCACCTACGGCGCTGGCGGCGGTCTTGAATTCCGCGTGGTTCCCGAAAAGTTCGGCGTCTTCGCCGAAGGCAAATATCAGTGGTCGGCGAGCAGCAACGATTCCGCTCAGGCGCGCGTCGGTGTTCGTCTCGTGTTCTAAGCAAGCTTAGACAGATCTAATCCTCACAAACCGCCGGAGTCGAAAGACTCCGGCGGTTTTTTTTGAGGCTCTTCGAGCCGCCTGCAGGGCTCGCACCGGGTTGGCCGCCGCTGGGATCGGGAATCGTTGCCGGGGATGCTGGTGGCATCCCAAATCTAGCCACAGCCTCTACCCGCCGGGCCGATACAGAGTTTTCCCAACGGGCGCACCTGCTTTCGGCGAGTTTCTTGAACGGCCGCAGATTCCTCAGCCTGTGCGATTCAATCCGATCGCGGACCATCCAACTGCCGTCGGGAAAGTCTGAATTCGGAGAACCGAAACCCGCGGCTGAAAGCGCCTGTTCCCCGGTTTACTGCGCCGCGGGAGGCGGAGGCGTGGGTGCGGGTGTCCCAAGTGGCTGCGCAGCCGGGGCTTCCACGCGCTTCAGGAGCCGGAAGATGTCGCTATCGGTCGAGAGCAACAGGGTCGTGTCCCGGGCGAGCACTTTACGGTAGGTCTCCATGCTTTTGAGGAAGGTGAAGAACTCGGACGCTTCCGGGCTCGTCGTGTAGGCTTTCGCGTAGATTTCGGAAGCCTTCGCATCGGCTTCGCCGCGGATGCGCTGCACCTCGCGATAGGCGGTGGATTGAATTTCGTTCAGGTCTCGTTCCTTTTGGCCCGCCACCCGCGCAGCTTCGCCCTCGCCTTCCGAGCGGAAACGCTGCGCGATCTGCTGCCGCTCGCTGATCATCCGCTGGTAAATGCGCTCCAACACGTCGGTGTTGTAGTTCACCCGCTTCAGACGCACGTCCAGCAACTCGATGCCGAATTCATTCAGCTTCCCAGCGGCGGCGGTCTTAATGTCCATCTCCACTTTTTCCCGACCCACTTCGATCGGTCGCAAGGTCCCGATTCCGGTCCCGGCGCTTTGCCCTTTGACGATGCTCTCGTCGTGCTGCGGTTTGCGGGTCTTGTCCGTCCGCACGATGTCCGTCAGTTCGTTGCGGGCGATCGCATTGCGAATCTCGCTCCCGAGGATGTCGTCCAGCCGCGACTGGGCGCTCCGCTCATCGCGCAGGCGCACAAAAAACGGAAGCGGGTCGCGAATCTTCCAGCGGGCGAAGGCGTCCACGTGGATGTAGGTTTTGTCCTTGGTGGGAATGCCGACCGGCGCTCCGTCCCATTCGAGGAAACGCTTGTCGAGCCGGTTTACCGTCTGAATGAACGGGGTCTTGAAGTGGAGCCCGGGCTGCGTGATCGGCTCACCCACCGGGCGGCCAAACTGAGTGATCACCACTTGGTCTGTTTCCTGCACGGTATAAACGACGCCCGGCAAGACGAAGAACACCACGAGCGAACCGATGAGGAGGAGAAGGGTGCGGATCATCGCTGAGCCTCCGCGGTTTTGAGCTGAAGGAGGGGGAGGATTTGTTTCAAGGATTCGTCCACGATGATCTTCGGTCCGAGCTGTGGGATGACCTCGCTCATGGTTTCGTAATAGATGCGCGTTCGCGTGATCTCCGGCGCCTTCAGATACTGCTCCAGCGTGGCGCGGAAGCCCGCCACGTCGCCCTCGGCTTCGTTCACCCGCTTGAATTGATACCCCGCCGCGCTGCTCAATTGCATGTCGGCCTCGCCCTTCGCTTTGGGCACCACTTTGTTGTACTCGCCGCTGGCTATGTTGATCATGTTTTCGCGGTCCTGCTGGGCTCGGTTCACTTCGTTAAAGGAATCCACAACCTGGCGCGGGGGATTCACGTTCTTGAGTTGCACCTGATCCACTCGCACGCCGAGCTGATATTGTTTCGCCAACTCCTGCATTTTACCGAGTGCGCTCACCTCGATCTCCTGGCGACCGATCGTGATCACCTCATCCACCGTCCGGTCGCCGATGACCTCGCGCATCGCCGCTTCCGAGAGATCGCGGAGCGTCTGCCCCGGGTCGCGTACGTCGAAAAGATACTGCCGCGGATTCTCAATGCGATACTGGACCACCCACTCCACGAGCGCTGCGTTGAGATCGCCGGTGACCATCGATTTTTGGTCGTCGATGTCGGCCTCGGCCTGATCGGGATTCGTGGAGCCCCGGGTGAAAAAACCAAATTCCATCTTCAACTGCCGCCGCGTCGGCAAAACCACCACCTCGTCGATCCCGAGCGGCAGCTTAAAGTGCAGGCCTGGTTCCGTGGTCGTGAGGTAGCGCCCGAAGCGCAGGGTCACCCCCTCGGATTCCGCGGGCACGGTATAAAATGAAGTCCAGAGGGTGGACACGATCAAGAGCCCCACCACGGCAAAGACAATTCCCTTGGATGAGGGAATCTGCGGCCGAAATGGAGGGAGAGAGGGCGGTTCTTTGTAAGCCACCCCCCGAAGTTAGCGACAGTTCCCGGAACGGCAACGTCCGTTTGCCTTTGCCCCTCGGCTAACGACCTGAGGGGCTTCGTCGGCGAGAAGAGCATCGCATCTTCCCGCGGCTGCTGATTTCTTTCCGCTCATGTTTGGTTTTCTCCGACGTCGTGAATGCCTCGTGCCCACCTTCCGTGGCTGGCTCGTCCTGGGCGTGGTCTTCGCCCTCGCGGGCTTCGCTCTCGTCCGTGGCATCTATCCGTGGCTGGCCGTGCAGGATTCCATCCCGGGCGGGGTGCTCGTCGCTGAGGGATGGGCTCCTGATCGGGCGCTGGCGCTGACGATCGAGGAGTTTCAGCGGCATCCCTACCGCGGCATCTATGTCACCGGGATTCCCATGGAAAAGGGCGCGGTGCTTTCGGAATATGGAACCTTTGCCGAGCTCAGCGCCGCCACTCTCATCCGGCTCGGGGCCGATCCCCGGACGGTCCAGGCCGTGCCCACCGCCGAGGTGCGCAAGGACCGCACCTACGCCAGTGCGGTCGCTCTGCGCGACTGGCTACGCGCGCACCAGATTCCGGCCGATCAAGTGAATGTCGTTTCGGTCGGCGCGCATTCCCGCCGGACGCGGCTGCTGTTTGCGAAAGCCTTCGGCCCGGCGACCCGCGTCGGCATCATCGCGGTTCCGCACGCGGACTTCGATACCGCGCAGTGGTGGCGGTCCAGCCAGGGCTTCCGCATCGTCACCAGCGAGGTGATCGCCTACGTCTATGCCCGCCTGCTTTTCCGGGCCGAGTCGTGATTGGATAAACGCTTCCGTCCCCGCGGACTCGGGGCGATGCTTGCGTGATGAACGAGCCCGCGATTCCGGAACCTCCGCCCTCGTGCTGCGGCGGCCCCCCCCCGCCGAAGCTTAGTTGCTGCGCCGCGCCTCCGCCGGCGGGTGAGCCTCCATGCTGTGGGGGCGGGTCGGCGGAGAAAGTGCGGCCACCTGCGGCCGCGAAATACTTCTGCCCGATGTGCGCCGGCGTGGAATCCGACCAGCCCGGCGATTGCCCGAAGTGCGGCATGGCCCTCGAACGCAACCCGGCCTGGCGTCCCTCGGCGGCGACAATCTACACCTGTCCGATGCACCCCGAGGTGCAGTCCGATCACCCCGGCGACTGCCCCAAGTGCGGCATGCCGCTCGAACCGCAGCATGCCGGTGCTGCGGATGAAGAAGACCGCGAGTCGCGCGACCTCAGCCGCCGGCTCTGGATCGGCACACTGCTCACCGCGCCCGTTTTTGTCATCGCCATGGCGCACCTTATTCCTGCCCTCGCCGGCTGGGAAAACGACACCACCCGCTGGCTGCAGTTTGCGCTCGCCACGCCCGTTGTCGTGTGGGCCGGCGCGCCTTTTTTCCGCCGCGGCTGGCGCTCGATCATCACGCGGCAATTCAATATGTGGACGCTGATCAGCATCGGCGTTGCCACCGCCTACCTGGCCAGCGCCGCCGCGATGCTCGTGCCCGGCATCTTCCCGCCCACCATGCGCCATGGCGCGCATGCTCCCATCTATTTTGAAGCGGCGGCCGTCATCATCGTGCTGGTGCTCGTCGGCCAGGTGCTCGAAGCCGGCGCCCGCCGCCGCACGGGTGGCGCGCTCCAGGCCTTGCTCGATCTCGCTCCGCCCACCGCGCGCCGGCTCGGGGCGGATGGCACCGATCGGGAGATCCCGCTCGATCAGGTTCATGTAGGCGATCTCCTCCGGGTGCGGCCCGGGGACAAAATCCCCGTCGATGGGGCCGTGCTCGACGGACGGTCCAGCGTCGATGAGTCCATGCTCACCGGCGAATCGCTCCCCGTCGCCAAGGCCGCGGGCGATCCCCTCACCGGCGGCACCGTGAACGGCGCGGGCGGCTTCACCATGCGGGCCGAACGGGTCGGCCATGAGACGCTGCTCGCGCGGATCGTCGCGCAGGTCGGCGAGGCCCAGCGCAGCCGCGCCCCCATCCAGGCGCTCGCTGATCGGGTCGCCGGGTGGTTCGTCCCAGTCGTCCTCGCCGCCTCCGTCGTCACCTTCGTTCTCTGGTGGTGGCTCGGCCCCGAGCCGCGCCTGGCCTTTGCGCTCGTGAACGCCGTTGCCGTTCTCATCATCGCCTGCCCGTGCGCCCTCGGGCTGGCCACGCCGATGTCCGTCATGGTCGGCATCGGTCGCGGAGCGCGCGCGGGGATTCTCGTGAAGGATGCCGGGGCGCTCGAGAATCTGGACACCGTCACGGCGCTCGCGCTCGACAAGACCGGCACGCTCACCGAGGGCCGCCCGCAGGTCGTCTCGATCGTGGCCGCGCCGGGTCACACGGAAGGCGAAATCATCCGCCTCGTCGCCGCCGTGGAGCAGGGGAGTGAACACCCGCTCGCCGCCGCGATCCTCCGCGCGGCAAAGGACCGCAGCCTGCCGCTCCCGGCCTCCGCCGACTTCGCCTCCACCTCCGGCGGCGGCGCGTCCGCCCGCGTGGATGGCCACGAAATCGCCGTCGGTAGTCTCGCCTTTCTCCAGCAGCGGGAGGTGCGCGACCTCGCCACTCTCTCGAGCCGCGCCCCGGCCTTGCAGGAGCAGGGGCAGACCGTCGTCTTCGCGGCGATCGATGGCGCCGCGGCCGGCCTGCTCGGCATCGCCGATCCGCTGAAGCCCACCACCCGCGCTGCGCTCACCGAACTCCGCGCGCTTGGTCTCAGGCTTCACCTGCTCACGGGTGACGACGCCCGCACCGCCGCAGCGGTCGCGCGCGACCTGGGCTTCGCGTCGATCGAGGCAGGCCTCAGTCCGTCCGACAAGATCGCCCGCGTCCAGGCTTGGGGCGCCGCCGGCGAGCGCATCGGCATGGTCGGAGATGGGGTCAATGACGCCCCGGCGCTGGCGGCCGCCCATGTCGGGATCGCCATGGGCACGGGCACGGACGTCGCCATGCACACCGCCGGAATCACGCTGGTCAAAGGCGATCTCCTCGGCCTCGCCCGCGCCATCCGTCTCAGTCACGCCACGCTGCGCAACATTCGCCAAAACCTCCTTTTCGCCTTCCTCTACAACGCCCTCGGCATACCGATCGCCGGCGGATTGCTCTACCCGTTTTTCGGCCTGCTCCTCAGCCCCATGCTCGCCGGTGCCGCCATGAGCCTCAGTTCCGTCTCCGTGATCGGGAATGCCCTGCGCCTCCGTCGCGTCGATCTCGGATAGGAAGCTCTCGAGGAGGGACGCGGAGACGCCGAGGGCTCGGGAAGCAAAGCGACAGACCCTCCTTGATTCCTCTGCGCCTCTGCGCCTCCGCGGTGAAAATTATTGCCGGGCCAGCTTCTTCGCCTTTTTGAAAGCTTCGAGCGCCCGCTTCGA
>Ga0105048_10007905_pt1 | contig 17050 bp, 15 predicted proteins | sample MAT05_FD_78382 | JGI IMG/M metagenome (GOLD analysis project Ga0105048, IMG submission 78382) | Freshwater microbial communities from Lake Fryxell liftoff mats and glacier meltwater in Antarctica - MAT-05 | ecosystem: Environmental > Aquatic > Freshwater > Ice > Liftoff microbial mat | place...
GATGGTGCAGGAGAACTTCGCCGATTTCGACGCACCCTGGCGCGACAGCCTGGTGTCTGGCTGGACTCCGATGGAGCAAGGACGTTATCGTCTGCCGGACAAACCTGGACTGGGCATCGTGCTGGATGACCATGCCTGTGCGCGCCATCCGTTCGTCAAGCATGCATTCCCGTCATTGTGGGATCGGCGCTGGGTCGCTGAGTTCACGCGGGCGGGGCAATCCGAATGACACCGCGAATTGTCGGCCCATGGCGTGACGTCCGGCAACCGCCGCAATGCGGGTGTGGGCGTTGCGCCGCCATGGCAACATCTTGCGCCAAAGCGCCGAGGGATCGGGCATGAACACATTACGGGCGTTGCGGCTCAACGCCGAAACCTATCCGGTCGAACCAGACGAAATCCGCGCGTTGGCCGCGGTGGGCGCAGAACTGGTGCCGATGGAAGGGCAGCAACCCGAGCAGGTGATCGCTGCGGCAAGGGACTGCGATGCCTTGCTGGTGGTGTCGGCCCACGTGCCGGCACCACTCATCGAGGCGCTTGTGCGGTGCCGCACGATTGCGCGCCTGGGCGCCGGTACCGACCGGATCGACATCACCGCTGCCACCAGCAACGGTATCGTCGTGAGCAACGTACCTGACTTTTGCCTGGGTGAACAGGCCGACCACACCATGGCGTTGTTGTTGTCGATGGCGCGGCAAATCCCGTCGATGCAACAAGCGATGCGCCGCGGGCACTGGACGGCGCGTTCCGATCCACGGGTGCAGCGGATCGCCGGCAGGAAGCTGGGCTTGATCGGTTTCGGCGCCAGCGCACAGGCGGTCGCGCGCCGGGCCGTGGCGTTCGACCTGCGCGTGCTGGCGTGGACCCGCAATCCGGTCAAGTACCGCCATTGCGCCGAAGGCCTGGGCGTGCGGCTCGTCCCGCTGGAGGAACTGCTGGATGAAAGCCATTTCGTGTCCATCCACCTGCCGCTGTCGCCCGACACCCGACACCTGCTCGGGAGCCGCGAGTTGGCCCGCATGCGGCCCGACGCGGTGCTGGTCAACACGGCCCGCGGCGCCATCGTCGATGAAGCGGCGCTGATCGACTGCCTGCAACGTCGCGCCATCCTTGGCGCGGCGCTCGACGTCTTCGCATCCATCGACGTATTCGCGCCACCCGGGCCGCCACTGCAGCATCCGGTGCTGGCGTTGGATAACGTCATCGCGACGCCACACTGCGCGGGCAGTTCCGTCCAGTCGTCGTACGACTCCAAGGTGCGTGGAGCCCGGCATGCCGCGGCGGTGCTCGCCGGACAGTGGCCGCAGCATATCGTCAATCCCGACGTGTCTCCGCGCCACCCGCTGCGTGCCGCGGACGCGTCAGCTTGACGCAGCTTGCGCGCCCGTGCCGGCCTGGCCGGGTGGCCGTGCGGCTCCCAGGCTTCGCCTACACTGCCGGACATGGTTCCATTGCAAACCCTGGCCCGCCAAGATGGCATCGACATGTTGCGCGGCTTCGCTCTGCTGTGGATGGCGCTATACCACTTTGCGTTCGACCTGAACAACTTCGGCTACCTGCACCAGGATTTCTACCGTGATCCGGTGTGGACGCTGCAACGCACCACGATCCTGAGCCTGTTCCTGTTCTGCGCCGGCTTCGGACAGGCGATGGCCTGGCGCAACGGCCAGGGCTGGCCGCGGTTCTGGCGGCGCTGGCTGGTGATTGCCGGTTGCGCGTTGCTGGTCAGCGCCGGTTCCTGGCTGATGTTTCCGCGCAGCTTCATCTATTTCGGCGTCTTGCACGGCATGGCGGTGATGCTGGTGCTGGCACGCGTGACCGCGGCCTGGGGTAGCTGGTGCCTGCTGCCAGCGGCGTTAGCTCTGGCTGCTCCAACCATTTCGGCTGGCTGGATTGCCGACAGCACCTGGTCGGGCGCCCTGAACGGACCGGCTTTGAACTGGCTCGGCCTGATCACCCGCAAGCCGATCACCGAGGACTATGTGCCGTTGCTGCCGTGGATGGGCGTGGTCTGGATCGGGTTGGCCAGTGCCAGCCTGTGGCGAAGGGTTGGAGCACCGGGCTCTGCCTGGCACGCCACGACATGGATCGGTGCAACTGCCACCTGGCTGGGCCGGCGCAGCCTGACGTTCTACATGCTGCACCAGCCGGTGCTGATTGCAGCCGTGTGGCTGTTCACGGCCGTCTCACGCTGAGCGGGCTTATTCGATTCGCGCCTTGGTGCGCAGGTCCTGCTGGAACTGAGCCAGCTTCTGCTGTTGCAACTGCTGCAGTATCTGCGGCTTGACTTCGTCGAATTTCGGCAACTGCGCCTCGCGCACGTCGTCCACCCGGATGACATGGAAGCCGAACTGCGACTGCACCGGTGCGTCGGTGGTCTTGCCTTTTTCCAGCGCAACCATGGCATCCGAAAATTCCTTCACGTAGCTGCTGGCGGCGGCCCAGTCCAGGTCGCCTCCATTGGCGCCGGACCCCGGGTCCTTGGACGACTTCTTGGCGATGTCCTCGAACTTTGCGCCTTTCTTCAGCTCGGCGATGATGGCCTTGGCCTGGGCTTCCTTCTCGACCAGAATATGCCGCGCCTTGTACTCCTTGCCGCCGTTGGCTGCCGCGAACTTGTCGTATTCGACCTTGGCGTCCGCATCGGTCACCGGGTTCTTCTGCTGGTAGTCGTTGAACAACTCGCGGATCAACAAGGACTGGCGTGCCAGGTCCATCTGGATCCGGAAGTCCTCGGTCACATCCAGGCCACGTTTTTGCGCCTCCTGGAGGAACACCTCGCGGGTGATGATCTCCTCGCGCAACTGACCCTGCATCTCCGGCGTCACCGGGCGGCCGGACTTCGCCAGTTGTTGTGCCAGTGCATCGACACGGGCAGTGGGCACCGCCTTGCCGTTGACGATGGTAATGTTCTGCGCCGACACCGACAGGGGCGAGAGGGTCGCAAATGCAGCCGCGAGCACGGCGGCGATCAGGGTACGGTTCATGATGAATCTCAACGGGTTGAGGAAAATAGTCGCTCCGGCCGGAACGGGACGGGTGGCGTGGTCAACGGACCACTTCTATCGCCAGCGCATGCAGGCCCTGGTCGATAAATTCCTGCACGGCATCATACACAAGGCGATGGCACGCCACGCGGGACTTTCCATCGAAATGTGACGATTTGATACGCACCCGGAAATGGGTGCCGAAACCACTGTCATTGGCACCGACGTGGCCCGCATGCTGGTGGCTTTCGTCCTGCACTTCAAGCTGCAGTGGCGCCAGTCGTTCGCGCAGGCGCTGATCCAGGGCGGCAGCCGTGATGTCCATGCCCTTCAACCCTTGGCGCCGGACTCGTCGCCCTTGAGGTAGGGCGCGATGTAAAAGCCCTGCCCGACGATGAAGGCCAGCGGGAACACGTAACCCCAGAGTTTGAAGTTGACCCAGGCCTCGGTGCTGAAATAGGCGGCGACATATCCATTGACCGCGGCCATCAGCACGCAGTAGACGATCCAGGCCACGTTCAGCCGCATCCACACGGGATCCGGCAGCTCGATCTGCGAGCTGAGCATCAGCTTGAGGAAACTCTTTTTGAAGATCCAGACGGTGACTGTCAGCGCGATCGCGATCGCGATGTACAGCACCGTGGGCTTCCACTTGATGAAACGTTCGTCCTGCAGGTACAGCGTCAGAGCACCGAACCCCAGGATCATGCCCAGCGTGATTTTCTGCATCGTGGTGACTTTGCGATCGACCGCATACATCACGGCCGTCTGCACCACGGTAGCAGCCATCAGAACGCCGGTGGCTGCATAGATGTCATAGAGCTTGTACGCGCCAAAAAACAGCAGTATCGGGAAAAAATCGATCAGTATCTTCATGCGGGTGATAGTTCCAGTGATGCCGGAGTACGGCAATCGGATCGCGGCTGTGCGGCATCCGTACTGCACTGCGGCATTGTCTCCGATTCCAGGGCGAGCAAGCTGACTCGCCGCGGCATAGCGGTGCAAGGCCTCAAGACGAGCAGCTGATCTCGATGCCGCTGGCCCAATCGGGCGGAAAACCGGCGTAGGCATCGAGCGCAGGATGTTCGTCGAAGGGATCGTCGAGCAGATGCTGCAGCCGCGCGACCTCGTTGTAGTCCTTGTTCCGCGCGCTGCGGATCGCCTGTTCGCCCAGGTGATTGCGGAGCACGAACTTGGGGTTGGTTTGCAGCATGGCGCGACCGGTTGCGGCGCGGTCCTGCTGCGCGATGCGCTCCTCGTAGCGTTGCAGCCACGGGTCGAGCGTCGCCCGGTCGGCAAACAGGTCGCGCACCGGCTCGGCGTCACCGCCAGCAACAAAGTGGCTCAGGCGGCGCCAGAAAATGGTGTAGTCGACCCGGCCGTCGGCCATCAGCTTGAGGATGTTCTCGATCAGCGCCAGGTCGCTGTCCAGCAGTTCGGCCAATCCCAGCTTGGCGGCAAACCGTTGCTGCAGGGCTTCTGGGAAGACGGTCTTGTAGGATTCCAGTGCCTGCAAGGCCAGCTCCTGCTCGCCGATCAGCGGCAACAAAGCCTCGCCAAGGCAGAACAGGTTCCAGTAAGCGATATTGGGCTGGCGGTTGAACGCGTAACGGCCTTGATGGTCGGAATGATTGCAGATGTGGCCGGGGTCGAAGGCGTCAAGGAACTGGAACGGGCCATAGTCGATCGTCAGGCCCAGCATGCTCATGTTGTCGGTGTTCATGACGCCGTGGCAGAACCCCACTGCCTGCCAGTGTGCGAGCAGCAGCGCCGTGCGTTCGCTGACCGCCTGCAGCAACGCGGCATAAGGATTGCCGCCGAACTCCGGCATGTTCCGGCAGTGCGGGTAATACCGGTTGATCGTGTAGTCGGCGAGATGCCGCAAGGATTCGGGGTCGCCGCCATAGCTGAAGTGTTCGAAATGACCGAAGCGCAGGAAACTCGGCGCGACCCGGGCCACGACAGCGGCAGTCTCGATGGTTTCGCGGCGCACCGGTGCGTCCGAGCCGGTCACGCTCAAGGCCCGGGTGGTCGGGATTCCCAGCCCCGCCATGGCCTCCGAACACAGGAATTCGCGGATCGAGCTGCGCAGCACCGCGCGCCCGTCCCCCATACGCGAATACGGCGTGAGCCCGGCGCCCTTGAGTTGCAGCTCCATGCCGCTGCCGTCAGGCAAACCGAGTTCGCCGAGCAAGATGGCACGCCCGTCACCGAGTTGACCGGCCCATTGCCCGAACTGATGGCCACTGTAGACACTGGCCAGCGGCTGCGTGCCAGGCAGCGCCTGGTTGCCGGTCAGGCCTTGCAACGCCCGGTCCGATGCCATCCACGCCGCGTGCAATCCCAGCAGCTCGGCGACCCTGCCACTACGGCCAACCCAGTAGGGATCGGGCAGGGCTGTGGGCTCGAGCCGGGTATGGAATAACGGGTCGAGCGCGGCGAAATCATTGCGCCAGCGCTCCGCTGGCAGATCGGCTAGCGCGATGATGGGAGAGACGGACATGTCCATTCCCGGTATTGTCCTGCACTTGACAAGCGCCCACCGGCATCCGGGACATGGCCGTTCGCCATGGGGCCAACCAAATGCGTAACATCGAGGCTTTGTCAGCCCACGTGGGCGGCTGCGCTCAACCACCAACTCCAGGAGACTTGCCATGCTCGGCCTAATGCAGAACCAGCCCTTGTTGATTTCTTCGCTGATCGAATTTGCCCAGCGTCATCATGGCAGTGGAGAGATCGTTTCGCGTCGGGTCGAAGGCGACATCCACCGTTACACCTACACGGACGTGGCGGCACGCGCGCGCCAGGTCGCAAACGCCCTCGATGGGCTCAAGCTGGCCTTCAGCGACCGGGTCGCCACGCTGGCCTGGAACGGTTATCGGCACCTGGAGTTGTATTTCGGGGTCAGCGGTTCGGGGCGCGTGCTCCATACCCTCAATCCACGCCTGCATCCGGAACAGATCGCCTGGATCGTCAACCATGCCGAGGACCAGGTCCTGTGTTTCGATGTGACGTTCCTGCCCATCGTCCAGGCGATCCACAAACACCTGACCACGGTCAAGTACTTTATTGCGCTGTGCAGCCCGGAGAAGCTGCTGGCCGACAGTGGCGTTGCCGGCCTGATGAGTTACGAGGACTGGATCGGCCAGCAACCCGACAGCTACACCTGGCCGCAGTTCGACGAGAACTCGGCCTCGAGCATGTGTTACACCAGCGGCACCACCGGCCACCCGAAAGGGGCCTTGTACAGCCACCGCTCGACGCTGCTGCATGCGTTCGCCGGCGCCTTGCCCGATGCGCTGAACATGAGTGCGCGCGATGCGGTACTGCCGGTGGTACCCATGTTCCACGTCAATGCCTGGGGCCTTCCGTATGCGGCGGCCATGACCGGCTGCAAGATGGTTTTCCCGGGGCCCGCCATGGACGGCAAGTCGATCTTCGAGCTGATCGAATCGGAGAAGGTCTCGTTCGCTGCCGGCGTACCGACGGTCTGGCAGATGATGTTGTCGCACATGCAGGCGAACAAACTGAGCTTCTCCACCCTCAAGCGCACCGTGATCGGCGGATCGGCCTGTCCGCCGGCGATGATCACCGCCTTCAACGACCAGTACGGTGTCGAGGTGCTGCATGCCTGGGGCATGACCGAGATGTCGCCGCTGGGCACGGTCTGCACACTCAAGAACAAGCACCAGGATCTACCGCCGCAGGACAAGATGAGGGTGCGCCTCAAGCAGGGCAGGGGTATCTTCGGCGTCGACATGAAGATCGTCGACCCCGACGGCCGGGAGCAGCCCTGGGACGGCAAGGCATTCGGCGACCTGCTGGTCAAGGGGCCATGGATCATCAGCGACTACTTCAAGTCGGAGCAGGGCTCGCCGCTGGTCGATGGCTGGTTCCCGACCGGCGACGTGGCCACGATCGACCCCGATGGCTACATGCAGATCACCGACCGCAGCAAGGACGTCATCAAGTCCGGCGGCGAATGGATCAGCTCGATCGATGTCGAGAACGTCGCGGTTGCGCACCCGGCGGTCGCCATGGCGGCCTGTATCGGCATCCGTCATCCGAAATGGGATGAGCGTCCGATCATCGCAGTCGTGCGCAGATCGGGTATCGATGTTTCGCGCGACGAGCTGCTGGCGTTTTACGAAGGCAAGATCGCCAAATGGCAGGTGCCCGATGACGTGGTGTTCGTCGACGCGATCCCGCTCGGCGGCACCGGCAAGATGCAAAAGACCAAGTTGCGCGAACAGCTCAAGGACTATGTGCTGCCCGGGCTCTGAAGCCAGAGGGACGCCATTTCTGCCCGGGCCATGGTAACGTCTGCCCCGGAAACCCGTTTTGGTGTTTCGCAGCGGTAATTGTTCCGCGCTGTGGCGGATGGCCTGCCGCAGTTACTTCAACCAGAGGAGACAAAGAAAATGAAGCTGACATTGATCAAAAGTGTGACGGCCGCGGTGGCGCTGGCATGTGCAGGTTCGGTGTTTGCCCAAAAGGGCGAGACGGTCAAGCTGGTGCGAATCGACCCGCTGACCGGACTGCTGGGGCCAGTCGGGCTGAGCCAGGAGAAAGGCTACAAGTTCTTTGCCGAAAAGTTCAGCGGTGCGGGCAACCCGGCCGGCGTGAAGTTCGAGTTCTCCACCATCGACAACAAGCTGAGCCCGACGGAAAGCCTGAACGCGCTCAAGGCAGCGATCGACAACGGCGTGCGTTACATCATTCAGGGCAACGGTTCGTCGGTGGCGCTGGCGCTGTCCGACGCGGTGGCCAAACACAACGAGCGCAACCCGGGCAAGGAGGTCATCTTCCTGAACGATTCGGCAGTCGATCCCGACCTGACAAACTCCAAATGCAACTACTGGCACTTCCGCTTCGACGCTGATACGTCGATGAAGATGGAGGCGATGTCCAGCTTCATGGTCGACCAGAAGGACATCAAAAAGGTCTACATCCTGGGACAAAATTATTCGCACGGCGTGCAGGTCGCCAAGTACGCCAAGGAGACACTGGCGCGCAAGCGGCCCGACATCCAGATCGTCGGCGAAGACCTGCACCCGTTGGCGCAGACGCGTGACTTCGCACCCTACATCGCCAAGATCAAGGCGTCTGGTGCCGATACCGTCATCACCGGCAACTGGGGCTCCGATCTGTCGTTGCTGATCAAGGCGGCGACGGAAGGCGGATACAACGGCAAGTTCTTCACGTACTACGCTGGTGTTACCGGCACGCCGACCGCCCTGGGCACCAACGGAGCCGGACGCGTCTACCAGATCGCCTATAACCACTACAACATGGGTGGCCAGATGGACAAGTGGATGAAGGAGTTCAACACCAAGTACAACGACGACTTTTACACCGCCTCGACAATCCGCATCTTCGAGATGCTGGGTGCAGCCATGGCCAAGGCCAAGTCCACCGACCCGGTCAAGGTGGCCGCGGCGCTCGAAGGCCTCAAGGTCGAGAGTTTCAACGGCGAGGTCGAGATGCGCAAGTCCGACCACCAGTTGCAGCAAAAGTTGTACGTGTCAGTGTGGCAGAAGGCCAGCGCCAAATATCCCTACAGCCCGGAGAACACCGGCATGACGCTGGCGCCGGTCAAGGAATACCCGAACTACGTGTCAAGCACGCCCACCAGCTGCCAGATGAAGCGGCCCGGCTGAGCCGGGTAGCTGTCAGCCCAGGCTGGCGTTTCGAGGGTCGGGGAGTTCTGGCGCGTCATGCGCCGGACTCCCTGTTGTGGAGTCCTGAGCGAGGCCGGTTTCGATGGAGTTTTTCGTCATCTCGATGCTCAACGGCCTGAGCTACGGCCTGTTGCTGTTCATGCTCAGCTCGGGGCTCACGTTGATCTTCAGCATGATGGGTGTGCTCAATTTCGCCCACGCCAGTTTCTACATGCTGGGCGCCTATGTCGGATACACGATCGCCTCGGTCACCGGCTTCTGGGCGGCCCTGGTGCTGGCGCCAATCGTCGTCGGAGCGCTGGGAGCCTTGTTCGAGCGTTATTTCCTGCGGCGGGTGCACAAGTTCGGGCATGTAGCTGAGTTGCTGCTGACCTTCGGCCTGGCCTACGTCATGCTGGAGCTGGTGCAGCTCATCTGGGGCCGCATCGCGCTCGAATTCAAGCCGCCCGCGTCGCTGAGCGGCCCGCTGTTCACGCTGATCAATCGCACCGGCGACGGATTGAGCATGATGATGGGTGGCGCGCCCGCCGAGATGTGCCACTCCGCCGACGCAGCGATCCGAGTCGTGTGCTCGCCGTTTCCCGCCACCCGCGGCTTCATGATGCTGGTGGCCCTGGTCATGCTGTTCTCGGTCTGGCTGCTGCTCACCCGTACCCGCATCGGCCTGGTGATTCAGGCCGCGCTGACCCATCCGCACATGGTCGAGGCGCTGGGACACAACGTGCCGCGGGTGTTCATGCTGGTGTTCGGAGCGGGCACGGCACTGGCCGGTCTGGCCGGTGTCATCGGTGGCAGCATCTTCCTGACCGAACCGGCCATGGCGGCCACGGTCGGTCCCATCATCTTCGTCGTCGTCGTCGTGGGCGGCATGGGCTCGCTATCCGGAGCGTTCCTGGCATCGGTGCTGATCGGCGTGATCCAGACCTTCGCGGTGGCATTCGACGTTTCATTGGCGACGCTGGCCGAGCAACTGGGCCTGACGCTCAGCCAGGGCCTGGCAAACAATACCTATATCAACATGACCCTGTCCCAGGTGGCACCCATCCTGCCGTTCCTGTTCCTGGTGCTGATGCTGATCTTCCGGCCCCGGGGCCTGCTCGGCACTCGGGAGGGCTGAAGCATGGCAACCTCGATCAATCGCTCACGCTGGATCGTCTGGACCGCATTCGCGCTGGTCATGGCGCTGGCGCCGCAGGTGTTCGACAGCGGCCTGGGCATGACCGTGTTGTCGCAGATGGGTATTGGCATCATCGCCTGCCTGTCCTACAACATGCTGTTCGGTCAGGGTGGCATGCTCAGCTTCGGCCATGCCGTCTATACCGGCCTGGGTTCGTTCATGGCCATCCATGCGCTCAATGCCGCGACCGGGGGCGGCCTGCCCTTGCCGGTGGCGCTGGTGCCTCTGGCGGGCGGATTGGCCGGGCTGGGGTTCGCTGTACTCTTTGGTTATGTCACCACGCGCAAGTCCGGAACGACGTTTGCGATGATCACCCTGGGCCTGGGCGAACTGGTGTTCGCGATGTCGCTGATGGTTCCCGAGTTCTTCGGTGGCGAGGGTGGGGTCTCGGGCAACCGCATGGTGCGCGATGGATGGTGGGGCATCACCTTCGGACCACAGGTCCAGGTCTACTACCTGATCGCGATCTACACCTTCGTCTGTGTTGCGCTGATGTACGCGTTCACCGGCACTCCGCTGGGGCGCATGCTCAATGCCGTGCGCGACAATCCGGAGCGCGTCGAGTTCGTCGGTTATGACACCCAGCGGGTGCGTTACCTGGCGTTCATCATCGCCGGCTTTTTCGCCGGCATCTCGGGTGGTCTGGCGGCTCTGAACTTCGAGATCGTTACCGCCGAAGTGGTGGGTGCGGCCCGATCGGGTGGCTACCTGCTGTTCACCTTCCTGGGTGGGGCGACGTTTTTCTTCGGCCCTATCTTGGGCGCCATCCTGATGGTGCTGGCACTGGTGCTGTTCAGCGAGTTCACCCAGGCCTGGTTGCTGTACCTGGGCCTGATCTTCCTGCTGATGGTGATGTTCGCGCCCGGGGGTATTGCCAGCCTGATCATGATGAACATGCGGGTCGCGATGTTCGGGCGACTGCGCGAACTGGCGTTGTCGTATCTGGGGCTGGCTGCCACTGGTGTGCTGATGCTCGCGGGGGGTACGTCGCTCGTCGAGATGGTGTTCCACCTGCAGCTCAAGCAGTCCGAGGGCTCGGTGTTCTCCTACCTGGGGGTGGGGCTGGATGTCGAGAACATGGTGCATTGGCTGCTGGCCGCCCTGGTGCTGGCCATCGGCGCCGGACTGTTCGAATGGGTACGGCGCGGCTTCGTTCACCGATGGGGCCTGATCCAGACCGCAATCGAGGCGGATATCCGGCGGCGGGCGGCGACATGACGAGTGCGATCGAGCTCAAGGATCTGCGCAAGAGTTTCGGCCGGACCGAGATCATCCGCGGCATCGACTTGACGGTGCAAAAGGGTGAACGTATCGGTGTGATCGGCCCCAACGGCGCCGGCAAGTCGACGTTGTTCAACCTGATCAGTGGCCGACTGCATCCGACCAGTGGCGAGGTGCATCTCAACGGCAGGCGCATCGACCGGCTCAAGCCCTATGAGATCAACCGTCTGGGCCTGTCGCGCAGTTTCCAGATCACCAACATCTTTCCCAAGCTCACCGTGTTCGAGAACCTGCGCTGCAGCGTGTTGTGGAGCCTGGGCTACAAATACAGCTTCTGGCGATTCCTGGCCAATCTGCACGATGCCAACGAACGAGCCGAGCAACTGATGACCATGATCCGACTGGGCGCCAAACGCGAAACACTGGCGATGAACCTGACCTACGCGGAGCAACGCGCACTGGAGATCGGCATCACCATCGGTGGCGGCTCCGACGTAATCCTGCTCGACGAACCGACAGCCGGCATGAGCCATAGTGAAACCGCGCGATTCACGGAGCTGATCAAGGAGGTCACCGTCGGCAAGACCTTGCTGACGGTCGAGCACGACATGGGCGTGGTATTCGGCCTGGCCGACAAGATTGCCGTTGTCGTGTATGGCGAGGTGCTGGCCTTCGATACCCCCGAGGCGGTCCGTGCCAATTCGCGCGTGCAGGAGGCCTACCTGGGTTCATCCGTGGCCGATGCGCAAGTGGGAGGGCCGTGACATGCTGCTCGAAGTCAAGGGTCTGAACGCGTACTACGGCAAGAGTCATGTGTTGCACGGTGTCGATCTTGCGGTTGACAAGGGCGAAATCGTCGCGCTGCTCGGGCGTAACGGTTCCGGCCGCAGCACCACTGCCAAGGCCATCATGGGCATGGTGGAGTGCACCGGGTCAGTGCAGTGGCGCAACCAGCCCATCCTGGGTCTGCAGCCGTTCGAGATCGCCCATCTGGGGATCGGCTACGTACCGGAAAACCGCGACATCTTCCCCCGGCTGACGGTGGAGCAGAATCTGTTGCTGGGCCGCAAGGGTAAGGGCAAGGGCAGTCGCTGGTCGTTCGACGACATGTACCGCATGTTCCCCCGCCTGAAGGAGCGCCAGCATACCGAGGCCGGGGTGCTGTCGGGGGGTGAGCAGCAGATGCTCACGTTGTGCCGTACCCTGATGGGTGACCCCGACCTGGTCATCATCGACGAGCCGACCGAAGGCCTCGCGCCCAAGATCGTCGAACTGGTCGGCGAATACCTGCACAGTCTGAAGGGCCGCGGCGTCTCGGTGCTGCTGATCGAACAGAAACTCACCATCGCCATGGCGATCTCGGACCGCACGCTGGTGATGGGGCACGGCAGTATCGTGTTCAACGGCACGCCGACCCTGCTGCGCGAAAACGTCGCCACGCGACAGGAATGGCTGGAGGTCTAGTTCCCGCTCCCATGCGAGTCGCGGCGGGAGTGGGCACCAGGCTTTTTCGGTACGTAGTTTTTGTCCCGGTCGTGACAATCGGGCCTTCGCGGGTCGGGCCACGAACCTACAATGTTTCAAAAAGAACGACCGTTCTATTCCCCCCGGTCATCCACTTCTCGCAAGGAACTCCGCATGACAGCTCAATACAAACTCCACCGCAACGTGGCCGTCATCACACTGGACAATCCGCCGGTGAATGGCCTGGGTTTCAGCACCCGCCGTGCCCTGGTGAAGGCCCTGGAACGGGGCCTGGCCAATGCCCGGGTCAAGGCCATCGTCATCACCGGCGCCGGCAAGGCGTTTTCCGGCGGTGCCGACATCAAGGAGTTCGGCTCCCCCAGGGCGCTGCAGGAACCCAATCTGCTCAGCGTGATCAAGGCGATCGAGAACGCCACCAAGCCGGTCGTGGCGGCGGTGCATTCGGTGGTCATGGGCGGCGGCCTGGAACTGGCGCTGGGATGCCACTACCGCATCGCCGCCCCGGGCTGCAAAGTGGCATTGCCGGAAGTCAAGCTCGGGCTGATTCCGGGTGCCGGGGGTACGCAGCGCCTGCCGCGCGTGCTGGGAGTCGAGGTGGCGCTGAACATGATCGTCAGTGGCGAGCCGCAGAGCAGCGAACTGCTGGCCAGCCTTGCGGGACAGAAGCTGTTCGACAAGATGGCCGCGTCCGCCGAGTCGCTGCTCGATGATGCGCTCGCGCTGGCCCGTGCGGTGGCCGACACCCGCCCGCTGCCACTGGTGCGGGACCTGCCGTGCAAGCATCCGCTGGGCGATGCGTATTTCCAGTTTGTCCGCAACATGGTGGGCGGCATGTCGAAGAACTACCCGGCGCCGCTCAAGTGCGTCGACGCTGTCGAGGCGGCCACGCAGAACCGGATCGACCAGGGTCTGGCGATCGAGCGCGAGATCTTCGCCAACCTGATGTTCACGCCGCAGAGCAAGGCCTTGCGCCACCTGTTCGTGGCCGAACGCGCGACGGCGAAGATTCCCGATGTGCCCGCCGACACGCCGCAACGCGCGGTCCAGTCGCTGGCCGTCATCGGCGCCGGCACCATGGGTGGCGGCATCACGATGAATTTCCTCAACGCCGGCATTCCGGTCAGGATCCTCGAGATGAAGCACGATGCGCTGGACCGCGGCATCACCACCATCCGCAAGAACTACGAGTCGCAGGTGCAGCGCGGAAAACTCAAGCAGGACAAGTACGAGCAGCGCATGGCCTTGCTGTCGACGACGCTTGACTACAACGACCTGAAGGACGCCGACATGGTGATCGAGGCCGTGTTCGAGGACATGGGCGTCAAGCAGACGGTGTTCAAGAAGCTCGACGAGGTCATGAAGCCTGGTGCCATCCTGGCCAGCAACACCTCGACGCTGGACATGAACACGATCGCCGGCTTCACGCAGCGTCCGCAGGACGTGATCGGCACCCACTTTTTCAGTCCGGCCAACGTGATGCGCCTGCTGGAGGTGGTGCGCGGTGAGAAGACCGGCAAGGATGTGCTGGCCACGGTGATGGCGCTGGGCAAGAAAATCAAGAAAACCACCGTCGTTTCGGGGGTTTGCGACGGCTTCATCGGCAACCGCATGATCGAGCAGTACAGCCGCCAGGCTGGCTTCCTGCTCGACGAGGGTTGCACCCCGGCCCAGGTCGACAAGGCAGTCGAGCAGTTCGGATTTGCCATGGGCCCGTTTCGAATGGGTGACCTGGCCGGCAACGACATAGGCTGGGCGATCCGCAAGCGCCGGGCAACTGAACGTACCGACATGAAATACAGCCAGACGGCGGATTCGCTGTGCGAACTTGGCCGCTTTGGCCAGAAGACCGGCGCTGGCTGGTACGACTACAGGGCCGGCAAACGCGATGCGATCGTCTCGGATCTGGTGGTCAGGATGATCGAGGATCACCGCAAGGAACGGGGCATCGCGCCGCGCAGGATCTCCGACGAAGAGATCGTGCAGCGCCTGGTGTTCTCCCTCGTCAACGAAGGGGCCCATATCCTGGAGGACGGCATCGCATCGAAGTCCAGCGACATCGACATGGTCTACATCACAGGTTACGGGTTCCCGGTCTACCGCGGCGGCCCGATGCACTACGCCGAGCAGTTCGGCCTGTTCAACCTGGTGCAGGCGATGCAGCGTTTTGCACGCAACCCGATGGATGACGCGGCATTCTGGACGCCCGCGCCGCTGATCCAGCGCCTGGTGGCGTCCGGCAAGGGTTGGAGCTGATGCGCGCGCCGCAATGGCCTTTGCGGGCTTGACGCAATGATCAGGCGTTTGGGGTTGGGCTTGCTGGCAGCCGTGTTGTTGCTGCTGGTTGTGCTGGCCCTCAACACGGTGCGCCAGGGATCGCGCCAGCTTGATGTGCCACCGGTGCCCGAGCTGACCGTCGACAAGGCCGGAGCCGGCGAGCGGCTGGGCGAGGCAGTGCGCGCGCGCACCATTGCGTCGCGTTCGGACCCGGCGCAAAACGCCGATCAGTTCCTGCAACTGCATGCGATGCTGCAGGCGCGCTACCCGAAGGCCCATGCAGTGCTGCAGCGCGAGGTGGTGAACGAACTGAGCCTGCTCTACACCTGGCAGGGCAGCGATGCCAGTCTGCAACCCATCTTGCTGATGGCACACCAGGACGTGGTGCCGGTGTCGCCCGGCAGCGAGTCGCAGTGGAGCGTGGATGCGTTTTCCGGCACGGTCAAGGACGGGTTCGTCTGGGGCCGCGGCGCCTGGGATGACAAGGGCAACTTGATCGCACAGATGGAAGCCATCGAAATGCTGGCAGCCAGCGGGTTCCAGCCCCGGCGCACCATCATGCTGGCCTTTGGCGCGGACGAGGAGGTCGCGGGTGAACGCGGTGCGGCGCGTATTGCAGCCATGCTCCAGGAGCGTGGCGTGCGGCTGCAGTTCGTCATCGACGAAGGGCTGCTGATCACCGAAGGCATCATGCCGGGCATTGACCGGCCGGTGGCGCTGATCGGCATCGCCGAAAAAGGCTACCTGTCGGTCAACGTGACGCTGCAGGCCGCGCCCGGTCACTCGTCGATGCCGCCTGCACCAGGCACCGGCGCGATCGCAATGATGAGCGCGGCGCTGCAAGCGGTCGACAATGACCAGATGCCCGCCGCGATCCGCGGCATCGCTGGCGACATGTTGTCGACGGTCGCGCCCGAGATGAAGCTGCCATTTCGGGTGGCAATGTCCAACCTGTGGCTGCTCGGCCCCATCGTCCAGAAGCAGCTAGAGGCCGGCGCCAGCACGAATGCCTTGCTGCGCACGACGACCGCGCTGACTGTGATCCGTGGCGGCGGCGCCGACAACGTGCTGCCTGCACAGGTCGAGGCCACCGTCAACTACCGGATGTTGCCCGGCGACAGTTCGGCCAGCATCATCGAGCGACTGCAGGACCAGATCCGCCATGCGATCGGCCATGACCGGTTCGAACTGCGCGCGCTGCCCGGCTCTTCCGAGGCGTCCAGGGTCTCGCCGACCGATGCCGCACCGTATCGGCTGATCAACCGCACGGTACGCGAGGTGTTCCCCGGTACCGTGGTGGCACCAGGCCTGATGATCGGGGGCACCGATTCGCGTCACTTCGAGGGCGTCAGCGACCATATCTTCCGTTTCTCGCCGGTACGCGCCAAGGCCGAGGACCTGCCGCGTTTTCACGGCACGAATGAGCGCATCTCGGTCGACAACCTGGCCGAGCTGATTCGTTTCTACCATCGCCTTTTGACCATGGGTGCGCAGGCATCCTGACACTTATTGCAAACAGGAGTTCATCATGAGCAACGCCGTCATCGTTTCCACCGCCCGTACGCCGCTGGCCAAGAGCTGGAAAGGCTCCTTCAACATGACGCACGGCGCCACGCTGGGTGGTCATGCGGTGCAGCATGCGATCGAGCGTGCCGGTATCGAGGCAGGTGAGGTCGAGGACGTGATCATGGGCTGCGCCAACCCCGAGGGAGCGACCGGTGCCAACATCGCGCGCCAGATCGCGCTGCGCGCCGGCTGCCCGATCACCGTCTCGGGCATGACGGTGAACCGGTTCTGCTCGTCCGGTCTGCAGACGATCGCGATGGCGGCGCAGCGGGTCATCGCCGGCGAGGGCGACGTGTTTTTTGCCGGCGGCGTGGAGAGCATCTCGTGTGTGCAGCAGGAGATGAACAAGCACATGCTGGTCGATCCCTGGCTGGTCAAGAACAAGCCGGAGATCTACTGGAACATGTTGCAGACGGCCGAGCAGGTTGCCAAACGGTATGGCATCGGCCGCGACGCAATGGACGAATACGGTGCGGCCAGCCAGCAAAGGGCGACGGCCGCACAGGCGGCCGGCAAGTTCGAGTCCGAGATCGCCCCGATCACCGTCACCGCAGGCGTGGCCGACAAGGTCATGGGCCTGATGACGAAACAGGTCACCGTCAGCCGCGACGAAGGCATCCGCGAAGGCACGACCATGGAAGGCATCGGCGGCATCAAGC
>Ga0105048_10007908_pt1 | contig 17046 bp, 15 predicted proteins | sample MAT05_FD_78382 | JGI IMG/M metagenome (GOLD analysis project Ga0105048, IMG submission 78382) | Freshwater microbial communities from Lake Fryxell liftoff mats and glacier meltwater in Antarctica - MAT-05 | ecosystem: Environmental > Aquatic > Freshwater > Ice > Liftoff microbial mat | place...
GAGACCCGCAATGGAAGCAGAATCAGTGAAACACTTCACTCAGCTTCACGTGATATGAGCCCCAACAAGAAAATTGCTCATGCAAGTACAAATGGAGTACACCTGAGTATGGGTAAAGATCATCTTGACAATAATTACGAAAAGTTCTGATGAAATAAAGCCCCGGCCTGTGTGTCGGGGCATTTATTTTTAACTAATTCAAACTTTGATATTTCAATTAAAAATCATCAGCCATGGAGATAGTTAAAACTGCTGAATCAAAAAAACCGGAAGGCAACAATCCTTCCAACCTAATTTCAAAGATTTACTTAAACAATACACTGAAGGAGTATATTTCTGAATGGAATGTAGAGTATTTACCTGCAGAAAAGAAAATCAGTAAACCGGTTATGTTTGAAACTTAAACCTGACAGGTTTTAAGAATAAATTCGATTATTTACTCCCATTTTCCGATTATTTTTTTAATCTTTGGATTCAAAGCGCTAATACAAGTCGGCTTGTTTGCAAAAGTTTTAGATACTTCTGCTTAAGCTTTTGTATTCTGCGTTTTAATCATTTGAAATTCAATTTTTAAAACCAATAATTGTGAAACCAACATTACTTATTTTAGCCGCAGGTATGGGCAGTCGCTATGGAAGCATGAAGCAGACAGAACAATTTGGTCCATCAGGAGAAACCATTACGGATTATTCGATTTTTGATTCCCAGAGAGCAGGGTTTGGGAAAGTAGTTTTTGTTATTTCCCCTGCAATGGAAGATGAATTTAAAACCAGCTATATTCAAAAATTCCCTTCAAATATTGAAATAGATTACGTAATTCAAAGTATTGACAAAGTTCCTGCCGGTATTCAAATATCCCCCGAAAGAAAAAAACCATGGGGAACAGCTCACGCAGTGCTCATGGCGGCTGATAAAATTGATACTCCCTTCGCAGTTATCAATGCTGACGATTTTTATGGTAGGGAAAGTTATCAGATTGTAGCCGAATATCTCAAGTCTACAATCGAGGAAAATATGCTCGAACTTTGCATTGCAGGGTATCCGATTCGCAACACTCTTTCTAAGTTCGGAACTGTCTCCAGAGGCGTTTGCGAAACCGATAGCCACGGCTATTTAATGGCGATTACTGAAAGAACCAAAATTAAAGAAACTGCCAAAGGCATTGTAAATATTGAAGAAAACGATGAAGAACTTCTACTTTCTTCAAATTGTCTGGTTTCCATGAACCTTTTTGGTTTTACACCTGGAATTTTCGGATTCATTCAGGATCAATTCAAAGAATTTATTTCGGCAAAATCTATGGATCCAAAGGCTGAACTTTACATCCCTTTAATTGTTGATCAACTCATTCGAAAAAATCAGGCTCGTACCCGCGTGCTCAAGACCGACGCAACCTGGTTTGGCGTGACATACAAAGAAGACCGCCCACATGTGCTGGAAATGATCAATACTTTGGTTAAAAATGGCGAGTACCCATCAAATCTGTGGAGGTAAGTTTTTATTACCTTTAACTTTTTGCTAAATTGCATGGCTACACGCATGAAATTTAATACATTAATTAAAGATCATCCCTTTCAAAAGGAGCTTTCCAGACTGATTTTTATAGCTTAATCCCAATTAAAATGAAAAATTGTATTTCTTTAGTTTTCCTGTTTGTATTATGCATTTCCGTTTTAAATGCACAAAAGCCCGAATGGCAAGATCCATCAATAGTTCAGGTAAATAAGGAGTATCCGCATGCTGCTTTATTCCCCTTCGAAAATGCTGCTTTAGCATTAAATGCTGATAGGTCAAAAAGCGAAAATTTCCTTTTACTAAACGGGGATTGGTTTTTCAAATATTCGGAAAGACCCGCTGACAGGCCAATTGATTTTTATAAAAACGAATATAATGTTGCAGCATGGGATAAAATTGAAGTCCCTTCAAACTGGGAATATAAAGGTTACGGCATTCCGATTTATGTGAATATTCCGTACGAATTTACCAGAAACCCATCTCCACCTACTATTCCTGATGATCCGAATCCTGTAGCTTCATATAAACGCACTTTTAATTTGCCTGCTGGTTTTCAGGGGAAAGAAATTTTCGTGCATTTGGGAGCTGTAAAATCAGCATTCTATATCTGGATCAACGGGCAGAAAGTTGGATACAGCGAAGACAGTAAAACTCCTGCTGAGTTTAATATTACAAAATATGTTCAGACCGGAGAAAACACCATTTCCCTTGAAGTGTACCGCTGGTCTGACGGAACATGGCTCGAATGTCAGGACATGTGGAGAATAAGCGGCATTGAAAGGGATGTTTACCTCTTTGCTACTCCAAAAGTGCATATTTATGATTTCTTCATTAAATCTGGACTTGAAAACTACTATACAGATGGAACATTTGATCTGGAAATGTCTGTTAAGAATTATAACGGAATAAAGGGAAGCTATGCTGTAACTGTCAGTTTGCTTAATAAGCCTGAAGATAAAACAATTGTTTTTACTCAATCTGCAGAGTTAAAGTTTAAAAACCAAGCATCATTGCCGCTTAGTTTTAGTACTAAAATTAAAAATCCTCGCAAATGGACTGCAGAAACTCCTGAATTGTACACCTTGTTAATTGAGCTAAAAGACCAGAAAAATAACGTTCTTGAGGTGCTTTCTTCAAAAACCGGATTCCGGACATCTGAAATAAAAAATGGACTGTATCTTTTAAATGGAAAGCCGATAAAAATCAAAGGAGTAAATCGTCACGAACATGATGAGTTCACAGGTCATGTGATTTCTGAAGAAATGATGATCAGGGATATTCAACTTATGAAGCAAAACAACATCAATACCGTTCGGACTTCCCATTATCCTAACGATCCACGATGGTATGAACTCTGCGATCAGTATGGTTTGTATGTTATTGACGAAGCAAACATAGAATCTCATGGGATGGGATACGATCCAGATAAGACATTAGGAAACAATCCATTATACATGCTTTCTCACCTCGATCGCACTCAGAGAATGCTGGAGCGTGATAAAAATTACGTATCAGTAATTATGTGGTCGCTTGGCAACGAAGCAGGAAATGGTGTAAACTTCGATGCAACTTATGATTTTATAAAATCGCGTGATCTAAGCCGTCCTGTTCATTACGAAAGAGCAGAAGGAGGAAGGAATTCGGATCTTGAATGCCCGATGTATCCACCCGTTTCATATCTTGAGGAATATGCTGAAGTTTTAAGGCCCAAACCTTTGATTATGTGCGAGTACGCTCATGCCATGGGAAATAGCACCGGGAACTTTCAGGAGTATTGGGATGTGATTGAAAAGAATGATCAGCTTCAAGGTGGATCAATTTGGGATTGGGTGGATCAGGGTCATGCAAAATATACGCCCGAAGGAGTTAAGTATTGGGCTTACGGCGGAGATTATGGACCTGCAGACGTACCAAGTGACGGCACTTTCTGTCTTAACGGACTTGTGTGGCCCGATCGCACATTGAAACCCGGACTTTCTGAGGTTAAGAAAGTTTATCAAAATATTGGTTTTAAGGCAGTTCCCTTTGCTGCCAACAGAATTGAAATCCAAAATAAATACGATTTTATCAATCTTAACGATTTTACTATTTATTGGGAAATCGAAGCAGAAGGAAAAGTTGTTCAGGATGGAATGATCCTGAAGCCTGATATTGAACCGGGTACGAGCAAAATTGTAAACTTTGATGTCAAACTTTTTACTCCAAAACCGGGTGTTGAATACTTTATTAATTTCACAGCTTTTATCGATCATAATCAGCCTCTTATCCCTGCCGGACATATATTTGCAATGGAGCAATTTCCTTTCCCGGGAGCTGCAGTAAAAGCTATAACAAAAATCGAAGACCGCGGAGATAAGGTTGTTACTGAAACAAAGACCAGCCTCAGTATTCAGGCCGGAAAGTCATTGTTTGAATTTAACAAAGCAGATGGTTTCCTGACCTCAATACTTATCGATGGAAAGAAAGTAAATGCTGGAAAACTCACCCCGAACTTCTGGCGAGGTCCCACCGAAAATGATTTTGGAAATAACATGCCCGTCAGACTTGGTGTTTGGAAAGATGCTGCGAAAAATGCAATCCTGAAGGATTTCAAATACCAGTTGAATGATAAGAATTATTATGTGGTTGATGTTGACTATTGGTTGCCAGATGTTGAAGCAAACCTATTCATCAATTATGAAATTAATGGCAATGGTGAGATGCTTGTTGGAATGTATATGGAGCCTGCAGGTAAAGCATTTCCCGAATTGCCCCGATTTGGGATGAGCATCGCTTTGGTTTCAGAATTCGAAAATCTTGAATGGTATGGCTGCGGACCACAGGAAAACTACAGCGATCGTAAAACAGCTGCGTTTGTCGGGAATTATTCAAGCACGGTAACTGATCAATATGTTCCATATATTTCCCCACAGGAAAATGGAAATAAGACTGATACTCGCTGGCTAAGCTTGAAAAATTCAGGAAATAGCGGAATCCTTTTTCAAGCAAGCGATCTCATCGGTTTTTCAGCTCTTCATTACAGTGTTCAGGATCTTACCCGGCCCAAACGTGATGGATTTCATACCACCGATTTGGTTAAAAGGAATGAAGTTTTCCTGAATATCGATATGGAGCAGATGGGCGTTGGTGGTGATAACTCATGGGGAGCGCTCACACATGCAAATTATTCCATTCCATTCAGACCATGTTATTACAGCTTTATCATTAAAACTATTTCTGCAAGCCAGAATCCGTGGGAGGTTTCGGGTAACGATTTTTAAAGGGGGATTTTTTACAAGAATCGGAATGCTAAAATGAGAGAAAACAATCGCTGTGAAGTTACTTAAATCTAACACCAGCCTGCTGGCAATTTTCGCTTGTTTGCTTTGGGCATCGGCTTTCGTGGGTATTAAAATCGGTTTGAAATACACCACTCCGCTTAATTTTGCAGGCTTGCGTTTCATGATTGCAGGGCTTATTGTTTTACCTTTTGCAGGCAGTCTAAAGTTTTATTTTTCATCAATTAAGAAGAATTTGAAAATAGTTTTGCTTATTGCGTTTCTGCAAACCTTCTTTCAATATTCTCTTTTTTATCAAGGGATTGCAAGAACTCCAGCCTCTCTGGCATCAATTATCGTTGGGGCTCAGCCTTTGTTTATAGCATTTGTAGCACATTTCCTTATGAAAGGAGATTCGATGAACTGGAAAAAGCTACTCATCTATCTCTTCGGGCTATCTGGAATTATATTGGTCAGTTTTGGCCGGCAGAAATTCACCATATCCGACGATGTTAAAATTACCGGTATACTTCTTTTGGTGATGGTAAATGTTGTTGCTGGATTTTCAAATGTTTTTGTTGCGAGGGATGGCACTAAAATACCGGCTCTCGTATTGAGTTCTTCCAGTTTATTAATAGGCGGCATTATGCTTTTTGTTGTGTCAATTCCTCTTGAAGGCCTTACCTCGCTTGCGCAACCTGTGCCGTATTATTTTTCACTTGCATGGCTAAGCGTGTTGTCCGCAACAGCAATTTCAATCTGGTTTGTGTTACTCAAACGTCCCGGAGTTAAGGTATCAGACTTAAATTTTTGGAAATTTCTGATTCCAGTTGCAGGTGCAATTCTCGCTTGGCTAATCCTTCCGGGTGAAAAAATTAATGAATTTGCTTTTGCAGGAATTTTTATCATTTCAGCTGCACTTGTATTGTTAAATATCAATAAATATAGGAGCAATGATAAGTTTCCCCCTATATCCTGAATATCGGTTTGTAATTAATGCATAAATGGTACATTTGTAATAGAGAATCATATATATCGAGCCAAAGTATGAAGAAGTCATTTTTCACGATAAATAAGCTGCCATTTCTGGTTTCAGTTCTTATAATTGCTTTCATTTTGAATAGCATGAATAATGTGAAGCAATGGCATAAAGAAGAAGGAGTAATAAACTGGGATGTAATCTCTTATTATGGCTACTTACCGGCAGTTTTTATTTATCATGATTACACCCTTAAATTTACTGAAAACTATACCGGCCCTCACAAATTTACCATCTGGCCAAGTACCGCACCAAACGGAGGAAAGGTTATGCTTACATCCATGGGAATGTCTGTTTTATATTCGCCTTTCTTCTTTATTGCACATGCCGCAGCATATATTTTCGATTATGATACCGGGGGATATTCCGAACCCTACAGAATAGGTTTATTGCTCTCATCAGTTTTTTTTCTCGCTTTGGGAATGTTTTTCCTCTCTAAAATCTTGTTAAAATTCTTTAATCCTTATATAAGTACCTGGGTCATTATCCTCATCGTATTGGGGACTAACTTATTCTATTACGTTACGTATTCCTCTGCAATGACCCACCCATACAGCTTTGCGCTAATTACAATGTTTATTTGGTTTACAATAAGGTGGTACGAAACTGAAAAATTCAAATATGTTATCGGACTTGGATTGCTTCTGGGCATTATAAGCCTGGTAAGACCTACCAATATTGTTGTTGGACTCATTTTATTATTATGGAATGTTAAAAGCATGAGCGACTTCACCGACAGGATTAAATTTCTGCTCTCCAAATATAAATTTCTGATTTTAATGGCCTTATTCAGCTTTCTTGTTTGGGTTCCGCAACTCTTGTATTGGAAGTCAATTACTGGTACATATTTCTATTACTCATATGGAGAAGAGAATAAATTTTTCTTTAATCATCCGATGATTATCAAGGGATTAATCGGTTACAGGCATGGCTGGCTAATTTATTCCCCTGTTTGTATATTTTGCGTTCTGGGAATATTTGTCCTCTTAAAGCGATTCAAAGAAATGTTCCTGCCCGTTGTAATAACTTTTCTTGTATTTGTTTACGTGATTTTCTCCTGGTGGTGCTGGTGGTACGGTGGCGCATTCGGCATGAGAGCAATGATCGATCTTCTTGGACTTATGGCACTCCCGATGGCAGCCTTTTTCACACTTACACTTGAATGGAAAAAAATTTGGAGAGCCATTGCAATTTTTATCTCAGCAGTCTTGCTTGCAGCCGGCTTACACCATGCTGATAAAGCAAGACATTTTTCATCTCACTGGGATTCAATGACTAAAGAAGCATTCTGGGATGGATACTTAAAAAGAGGCACTAGTCCCACATTCGAATCAAAATTAAAAGCCCCTGATTACGAGAAAGCAAGAAAAGGAATTGATGCTTATGCAGGAGAGGAAACCAAATAGGAGAAAGACATTCAACCTTTACTTTAATTATATTTGAGATTCTTAGATTTTTTAGAATTGCTTAAATTCGTTTCCCAGGGATACCTGAGCTAAAACACAAATTTTTTTCAAATGAACGACTGTGCGATTTGTAATCATAATTCTACTCACCTAAAATTCAAACTGACATTTGATGTGTACCAATGCAAAAAATGTGGATTTCAATTTTGTCCGGATGCCAGTTTCGACAAAAGTTTTAAGTCCGATTTAAATGAGGAAAACCGGGAGAAAGCATTAAAGGGTGTCAGAAAGGATAATTTCAACCGAATAATTTCTTCAGTAAAAAAATATGCGGTGATTTCACCAAAAGGTCTTGAAGTAGGTTGTGGATATGGCTGGTTCTTAGAAACATGCAGTGAAAATAATATAGAATGCAAAGGAATTGAACCCGAAACACGTTTTAATAATGATTATAAGAAGAGTGGATTTGAAGTCGTAAATGGTTTTTATCCTGAAGTTATATCTGAAAATTCCCGATTCGATTTTATAGTATTTAATGATGTAATTGAACACATCCCTGATATTCAATCAATTATAAATGCAAATTATTCTTTTCTAAACCCGGGTGGCTTATTGATTCTCAATTTACCGATGCGGAGCGGATTAGTGTATTTCATGTCAAAATTTGCCTATCTGTTGGGTGTCAAATCATTGTTAAACCGTATGTGGCAATTCAATTTTCATAGCCCGCATATATCCTATTTTAATGCGAAGAATCTTGTCGATTTTGTTTCCCAGGGGAGTTTTGAGCTGATCGAATCATATAAATTAAAAACTATTAAGCTTTCTGAAATTTCCAGCAGGATTAAACAGGATAATTCGCAAGGTTTGATGCGATTTATTGTAACTTACACAGGTGTTTTAGTTTTATATCCATTTTTGAGTTTATTTCCTGATACACGTTGCTTTGTTTTCACCAAAAAATAATCACCTAAACTAAATTGCCATGAGTTTCGAACTTCCTTCCTTGCCGTTTTCAATGAATGCGCTTGAGCCCATAATCTCTTCAAAAACCCTGGAGTTTCATTATCTGAAGCATCATCAGGCTTATGTGAACAACCTGAACAAACTTGCCGAAGGTTCTGACTGGGCTAAAAAAAGTCTTGAAGAAATCGTTTGTAAGAGCGAAGGTGGCATTTTCAACAATGCTGCACAGATTTGGAATCATACTTTTTACTGGGAATCACTTCACGCACCTTCAAAAGCTGAACCTACCGGAAAATTGCTTGCTGCAATTGTAAAAAACTTTGGATCTCTGGAAACATTTAAGGAACAGTTTACTCAGGCATCAGTAACTCTTTTTGGCTCCGGCTGGGCATGGCTTGTAAAAGACGCCGATGGAAGTCTGAAAATTAAACAAGGCCCAAATGCCTGGAATCCTCTTCGAGAAAATCTTGTTCCACTTTTAACCTGCGATGTATGGGAACATGCTTATTACATTGATTATCAGAATCGAAGACCCGATTATGTTAAATCATTCTGGGATATTGTTAACTGGGGAAAAGTAGAAAGCAGACTTTGATGGGTAAAGTTTTCGATTTTCTGTTCTTCTGATTTAATTTCCGATTCCGCAAGTTGGCTTAGTCGGTAATATGGTCAAAAATAGTTAGCGATTTTAAAAAAGAAAACAATATACTAAGCTGATTTTTAGTTTTTTGCGACATTAAACATGAGGGGTTTAAACCCCGGTAGTTTATTAAATTTCGAACAACGCTGAAAGGTTGAATATTATAACAATTCCACAAAATGGCTTAGTTAGTGATCAAAAAAGTTGGCGATTTTAAAGAAAAGCAATAAAAAAAGCTGATTTTTAGTTTTTCGCGACATTAAACATGAGGGGTTTAAACCCCGGTAGTTTATTAAATTTCGAACAACACAGAAATGGTCGATAATTTAAAAATGCCGCAAGTTGGCTTCATCTGCCTTGCGGTTTTGTTTCTAACAAACAAATGCCAGAAATCCCATCAATCAATCAGTTCCTAATAATCCGGCTTAGCTTTTTTCATCAGCTCTTTCGTTGAAAGCAACCCACAGGCAGCATAAATATCCTCACCTCTCGACCTTCTCAATGTTGCGGTTATTCCTTTGTCATTAAGTTTATCTCTGAAAAAAATAATATCCTTCACATCGGTGCTTTCCAGAGGAGTATCAGGAATGGGATGAAAACGTATCAGATTAATTCTGCATTTTATACCATTTAGTAGCCGTGCCAATTGGTTCACGTGACGCAGACTGTCATTCAGGCCTTTAAACATAATATATTCAATAGAAATTCTTCGCTGTTTAGCCCAGTCAAATTGTTTGACAAATGCAACGACATCTTCAATAGGGTATACATTCTGAATGGGCATTAGCATCCTGCGTTCCTCATCAAATGGAGTATGCAAACTAATTGCCAGATGACAATCGGATTGCTCAATAAATTGCTCCAGAGATGGAATTATGCCTATTGTTGAAACGGTAATTCGTTTCGGGCTCATCCCAAATCCCCATTCGGCTGTAAAAATCTCCAGACTTTTTAATACTTCATCAGTATTATCAAGGGGTTCACCCATCCCCATATAAACAATATTCGTAAGCTTTTCACGCTCAGGAAGTGCTTTTACCTGATTGAGTATTTCTCCCGCTGTGAGGTTTCCCTGAAATCCCTGTTTGCCGGTCATACAGAACAAACAGCCCATTTTGCAGCCTATCTGGGAAGAAACGCAGAGCGTAGCCCTGTCGTCTTCTGGAATATATGCAGCTTCTATAAATTTTTCTGACTTTGTAGGGAAGAGATATTTTTTAGTTCCATCTGCAGAAATCTGGACCTTAGAATGCGAAGTAATCCCAAGATTAAACTTTTCCTTTAAAATCTGACGATTCTTCAGCGAGATATTACTCATATCAGATATATCCCGAATGTCCTTCTGATACAGCCATTCAGCAATCTGTTTTGCCGAAAACCCGGGAAGACCCAGCCCGGTGCATACTTCCTTAAGTTCTGCCAAGGTTTTACCAAATAAACTGTCTTTTTCCATTTAGAAATATATCTCAGCAATTATGTTTTCGTAGGGAATACCTTTGCTGATCAGAATATCCCGCGTATCAACCACCATTTCTGCACTTCCACAAAGATAGTATTTCCTTTCGGGGGATAATAAATGCAGCTCTTTTAAGTAGGAGGTAAGTCGACCATGATAAACTCCATTTCCTAATTCTCCAGAACAGCAAGGAATGTAAGCTTCACCCAAAATAGTTTGAATTTCTTCCCTGAAATAAAAATGTGTAAGCAAACGACTTCCATGAACCAGCGTTTTTCCCTCTTGAATCCCGCTTAAAATCATTGACATAAAAGGTGCAATACCAGTGCCTGATGCAATCCAGAAAGCATGTTTTTCGTCACAGGTAAAATTTCCAAATGGCTCGGAAATTTGAATCGTATCTCCCGGTTTTACTTTTGCCAACAGGGGAGTAAGGTATCCGTCATCTTTACGAGTAAACAATATTTTTATGTCGATATCTTTATTTCCACTTGCAATGCTGTACAAACGGGCAGGTTGTATATTCCTAATATTTATTCCAATTACCTGACCGGGAATAAAATCAAAATCCCGCTGAAAGCTTAACAGAAAACTTTCATTGGCGATTTCAATGACTCCCTTAATCTTTACTTCCCTCATTATTATTTACTTACATGGAATCACGAATAAATTGCAAACCACCTTATGAGATTTTTAAACTAATAATCTGACTTGAAATTTCAAAAGTTTAATAGCATGTTTTAAACGAAGTAAAAATACGTATTTTCGTTCAATGAAAATCCATAAATGAAAATAGCAATTTTAAGGGAGACAAAGAATCCCCCCGACCACAGGGCGCCCTTTACACCTTTACAATGCCAGCAGCTGATGAAGCAATTTCAAGGACTTGAAATTTGTATACAACCAGATACCGCCCGTTGTTACACCAATGAAGAATATGAACAACTTGGTGTTTGTTTGCAGGAAGATGTTAGTAATTGCAGTCTGCTTCTTGGTGTAAAAGAAGTGAAAATTGAATACCTGATCGCTGGCAAAGCTTATATGTTCTTCTCTCACACTGCAAAAAAACAAAAACATAATCTCGCACTCTTACGCGCAGTAATTGAAAAAAATGTTCAACTGATAGATTATGAGTATCTTACCGATTCCCGAAAACAGAGAATTGTTGCATTTGGCCGCTGGGCAGGAGTTGTAGGGGCTTACAATGCAATGAGGGCGTATGGACTTAGATATAAGAAATTCACTCTTAAGCCCGCCTGGCAGTGCAAAGATAAGGAGGAAATTATAAGTCACCTCTCTGAGATAACCATTGAAAATCAGAGAATTGTTATTACCGGGGGAGGAAGGGTTGCCAGCGGAGCAATGGAAATCCTGGGTGATGTAGGATTCAGGAAAGTAAGTCCTGAAGAATTTCTTTCGAAGAACGATAGTAATGTTTACACCCAATTAGATCCTGCATATTATGTGAGACGTAAAGAAAACAAGGAATTTGATCTGAAGCATTTCTTCGATTTTCCTCAGGAATATGACAATAGTTTTCTCCCTTTTACAAAAGTAGCGGATATGTTTATCGCATGTCATTTCTGGCATCCACGCTCACCTGTTCTAATGACTCAGGAGAATATGCAGGCTGCTGATTTCAAAATTAAAATCATTGCAGATATTTCCTGCGACACTCCCGGACCAATTCCCTCTACATTAAAAGCATCCACCATAGCTGATCCATTTTTTGGCTATCAGGCTAAAACGGGCAAGGAATCCGATCCTTTCGATTTAAATAATATTACCATTATGTCGGTTGATAATCTCCCCGGAGAATTGCCTCGTGATGCTTCCGAAGATTTTGGCAGTAAGCTCGCCTCCGATGTTATTCCCTCATTACTTGGAATTGCCGATCCTACTGTCATTCAGCGAGCCACCATTACCAAAGACGGTAAACTCACGGAAGCATTTATTTACCTGCGAGATTTTGTGAATGGGAAGGAATAAACTTGAAAATATATAAGTAATTCAAATCAAATCCATGATTTAATCCAGGTTTTCCATCTCCTTCAGATCGGAAATCATTGCCAGAGGATCGGATGATGAGAAAATTGTATTCCCCACCACAAATGCATCTACTCCGGCTTCAAACAAGGGTTTAATATTCGATTTACTGACTCCGCCATCCACCTGAATTAGAGTATATGAGCCACTTTTAAGAATCATATCTTTTAAGGCATGAACCTTGTCATAGGAATAGTCAATAAACTTCTGCCCACCAAACCCGGGATTAACAGTCATAATCAGTACCATGGACAGTTTAGGGAGAATGTACTTTAGCCCTTCAAGGGATGTATGTGGGTTTACAGCTACTCCGGGTTTCATACCAAGGTTTATGATTTCCGAAATGGTCCGATCAAGATGCTGACAAGCTTCAAGATGCACCGTCAGTCGGTCAACCCCCGCATCCCTGAATTCTTTAAGATACTTATCTGCATTGGCAATCATCAGATGGGCATCGAGAGGTTTTTTTGCGTGGGATTTGATTTGACGTATCACAGGAAACCCAAAACTTATATTAGGAACGAACACTCCATCCATGATATCCAGATGAATCCAATCAGCTTTACTCTGATTAAGCATGTCAATTTCATCCTCAAGTTTGAGAAAATTGGCTGTAAGAATGGAAGGTGCAATAATGGGCATTTTCTTTTTTTTCTAAAGATAAAACTTTTAATACTGCTTTTATTCAAGCAAAATGGCGCAATGACAAAAATTTTCATTTGCCATAGCGCCATTGATCTCACTCAGTTTAACCCAAATAGGTTTTTAAAATTTTACTTCTAGTTGTATGTTTGAGCCTCTTAATTGCTTTTTCCTTAATCTGACGAACCCTTTCACGCGTTAAATTAAATTCTTCCCCAATTTCCTCAAGTGTATGAGGGTGCTTCCCGTTAAGCCCAAAATAAAGTCTGATAATACTGGCCTCGCGATAGGTAAGAGTAGACAAAGCGCGTTCAATTTCTTTTCTGAGGGATTCGGTCATTAGTCCTTTATCGGGACTAGGAGTATCTGAATTGAGAAGAACATCATAAAGATTCCCATCTTCACCTTCCTGAAGCGGGGCATCCATAGAAATATGGCGACCTGAAGAGCGCATTGCATCTTTAACATCCTCAGGAATGAGTTCCATAACCTGAGCAATTTCAAGGATGGTTGGCTCTCTTTCAAAAAGCTGTTCAAGCTTGTTAAAAGTTTTATTAATCTTATTTATTGAGCCTATTTTGTTAAGCGGAAGTCTTACAATCCTAGCCTGTTCAGCTAAAGCCTGCAAAATAGACTGTCTGATCCACCATACGGCGTAGGAAATAAATTTAAATCCTCTGGTTTCATCAAAACGTTGTGCGGCTTTGATGAGGCCTAAATTTCCTTCATTAATCAGGTCGGGTAGACTTAACCCCTGGTTCTGGTATTGTTTTGCAACAGAGACAACAAAGCGAAGGTTGGCTTTGATCAGTTTATCAAGAGCATCAGCATCACCTTGTTTTATTCGCCTCGCGAGTTCAACTTCTTCTTCGGCTGAAATAAGTTCTACTTTTCCAATTTCATGCAAGTATTTATCAAGAGAGGGAGTTTCGCGGTTGGTAACCTGCTTGATGATCTTGAGTTGTCTCATACCTTAGGGGATATTTTTGAATGGTCTTTATACGGATGAAGGGGACTAAGGTTTCATAAAAAAAAGAGAAATCAGCACATTTTTTTTATTAGGCTGAATTTCAAATAGTAAGGATGAAATTCGGATAGGTATTCTGAAATTAAAGCTTAAACTAAAACAGAGTAAAACTCTTGACTATCCCAGGCTAATACCAATGTTTCTTATGAGGAATACTCTAAAATCGTGGGCAATTTCAATCTACTCGATTAGCAAACGTAAATTATTTTTCTCCTATTGGAGATAGAATTTCACTAATCAATTTGTCACTTATCCACACGTCTTTAGAAGTCAATTCGATAAGTAGCGGTTTTAGTTCCTTTATTATCCCTTCTCTTTTTGCTTTTATCAAAACTCCAATTGTTCCCGTAACATTTCATTTTCATACCGTGTTAAATCCAAAAATACGGGGCTGGATAAATTATTATGGAAAAATCAACCGCAGATGTCTGCAACCTGTCTTTTACTACCTACACCATCGAATGATAAAATGGATACTGAACAAATACAAACGTTTCAAGCGGAGCAAGGTAAAAGCTGTTCAATGGTTGAGATGGGTGTGTAACCGGTATCCAAATTTATTTTATCACTGGGTTTTAGGTTATCACTTAACCTGATAAATTGACTGTATAATAAGAGCCGTATGAATCGAGAGGTTCACGTACGGTTCTGAGAGAGGTTTAGGGGCGAAATTCCCCTTTACCTACTCGACTGTGGCCAGTGTTTAATCTTTTAAGTCAGTTGCCTTTACTCGAATAATCTTTCCATCACGAGAAATTGCAACTTCAGCATTCTCTCTTTGTTTTGAAAGCATCAGCCGCTGATATGCTAAACTAACTCCTTTCAAAATCTTATCACGTAATTCGTTTGCGCTATCATTTGCCATATGAACTAATTTTATTGTAAATTTTATCTAAATGAACTGTTATATCATTATTTCCATACCCCTCAGCTACAAATCTCTCAGGCCGCTCTGAATTGTCAAATATCATCCAATAATCAACAATAGGCTGATAAAGATTTTTGAGATTCGCTAATCCTGCTTGATAACGCCGATGAATCACATCCGTAGGAATATCATGACCACCTGAAAGAACTCGCAATTTCACTCTCTCTACTGCTAAATCAGGTGAATTAAGCCAAAAATATATTAGCGTAACATAGTATCCGTTTGCTTTGGCACGTTTAATCAATTGAACATATGATTTTGTCGATAAGGTTGTTTCAAATGCAAAATCAACTTGCCGATTCATTAGGTCAGAAATTCTATCCAACATTAATCGACCAGCTTGAATTGCAACTTTATCGGGTTGAAATGGCGATAATCCCTTTGCAATCTCGTCCGCATTCACAAACTCCTTACACTGTAATATCTCAGGAAGTACAGTATAAGAAGCTGTTGTCTTACCCGCCCCATTACATCCCGATATTACATATAGATTGACCATTTAGTTTTTTTGCCCAAATATAAGAAAATTCAATAAGTTATGAGAAGTTCAATCAATCACAAATTACAGTTAAGTCAGAAACCCATAAAATATCAAACAAATATTAATTCGATTTTCAATTTGTCATTATAGCCAAAATTATCACGGATGCAATAATCGCAATAATAATTAATATTGCTGCACAGTGAGTTTGCAATTAGTGAGTCGTTCCAGCAGTGCCGGCATTTATACTATTTCTTTTGATGCTATGCCGATGATTTCAGTATCTATTGTAAAACTAAGCAGGAAGCCAAAATGATTGGTAACAGTATCTATGTTTTCCTTCGGGATAAACTAAAACTACCAATCAACAGGGAAAAGAGATTCCCTTATCTGTTTGTGCATTGGAAATATGGCTTTCAGCCCTGAGTGTGTCTTTATCATGAAGAGCCGTGTGAATCGAGAGGTTCAAGCACGGTTCTGAGAGAGGTTTGGGGGTGGGATTCCCCTTTACCTACTCGACTTTATATTTTTAACTTTATTCCAAATTTCCAATAATTTGGATTGAAATTTATTGTCCAACTTGAATTATCTGCTTTCCAATCAGTCAAAGAATATTCCACTCCACCTAAACCAACACACAAACTAAATTTTGGAAAAATAAAATATGTCAACTCAGGAAAAATTTTAGAACTAAAATAATCAACGTCAGAACTTTTTTCAGAGCCTATTGAATATCCTGAAGGATACCGATCACTCAACTCTAAAATTGTGTCGGATGGAAAAAAAACCATTCCTGCCATCAAAGTATTATATTCAGATTTGACTTTACCGTAACTAAATTTTAAATTCGTACTAATGTAAAGTTTATTAATAATTGGGTGATAATATCCTAAATAGATATTGGGCAGAAAAGCTTTTGATTTTATATTCATAACTTCTATTTGAAAGTTTCTATTAATCATCAATTCAGATGTTCTGGACTCTTTACTCCAATAATAGTCAAGGCCAACACCTGCTATAATTCTATCTGTAATAAAATATCCAACAGATGCTCCAGTACTCAAATATTTCCCTTGCGTAACGTTTTGATTTGTTGTTACTCCATTTTCTGTGGTCGACTTCATAAAGTATCCATCAACCGCAACAACAATTTGCCCTTTGTCAATCTGTGAAAATACATCTAAAGTTGAGAGCACGATTAAAGCTATTAGTACATTTTTCTTCATTGAATTTTTAATTTTAAAATTTAACTTTACATAGAGTGATGTCATAAAATGACCGCTAATGCCCGGCGGTAAGCACAGTGCCGACATTTATACAATTCAATGTCGAATTTACGACTATTTTAATTTAAACAAAAAATATCTTGCCAAGAAAGAGCTAGGCATTGGACTTAACGCTTGTTATGGGCTGGTGTTCATTGTTTTCTGTCATTTTTTCTATCAATTTGCTACTTCGTTTCTGTATGCCGTGCGTTGGGACAGACACACTCTTTGGCAAGCTTTGGTTTGAGTGACTCGCTTTCTCTATTTTACGCCTTTTCTTTTCTTTCCAGCTTGATTTTCTGCCTTGGTATTCCATTACCCAATCACAAATACTTCGACTGGGAACTCCGTATTTAGCTTCTAATCCTCGATAACTTA
>Ga0105048_10007910_pt1 | contig 17040 bp, 14 predicted proteins | sample MAT05_FD_78382 | JGI IMG/M metagenome (GOLD analysis project Ga0105048, IMG submission 78382) | Freshwater microbial communities from Lake Fryxell liftoff mats and glacier meltwater in Antarctica - MAT-05 | ecosystem: Environmental > Aquatic > Freshwater > Ice > Liftoff microbial mat | place...
CCAAGATTCTGATTCAGCTGGCCGACGAAGGCGCCACCGTGCAGCGCAAGGTCGACAACCTCAACGACTACTCGCTCAAGGTCGAGGTGACCGAGAACCCCGACCCGAACGAGCCCAACGACACCACGCCGACCGCGATACCGCTGATGACGGCCACCGACGGCGTCTCGGGCACCGGCTTCGGGTACCTGGCCACCAAAGACGACGTCGACACCTACAGCTTCGAAGTCACCGCGGGCGGTCGGCAGATCATCTACCTGGCGCTGAGCTCGCCGCTGCCCATGATTTCGCCGCCGCCGCCCTTCAAGCTCTCGTACGCCTTGCTCGACCCCGCTGGCACGCAGATCGCCGAAGGGGTGATGGCTAACGAATTTTTGCAGGTCGACCTGCGCACCGCGCGGCTCGCGCCCGCCACCGGCACGTACAAGGTGGTGGTCAAGGGCTACAAGCCCGATGGCACGACTGCCTCGATACCCGGTGACCTGCGGCTGCGCTACGACCTCGAAGTGCGGGTGATGCCCGACCTCGACACCCGCGAGCCCAACGACACCTTCGCCACCGCGCAGACGGTGAACCTGGCCAACGGCACCACCGTGCTCAACGGGCGAATCTCTTACATCGCCGACGAGGAGTGGTTCAAGCTGGTGGTCGGCGCGGCCGGCACCGCGCGAACGTTGCGCTACAAGATTACCGTCGCCGAGGGCGGAGGCCGCTTTCCTCCCCTGGCCCCCGTCGCCAGTCGGCAGGCCCGGCTCGAGAACGAGGTCACCGCCGGCGTGACCCGCTCTGACCGCACGACCAACTGCACCAACGACGAAACGGTGTGCGCGCGCAGCTTCACCAGCTTGCAGAGCAACCAGGGCCAGCTGGTCAGCACCTTGTGCGCGCTCAACCCGCCGCAGTGCTTGTGGGGTGAGCGCAACGAAGAGGCGCAGACCCCCGGGTTCACGCCGCTGAAGAACTTCGTCGGCGCGGTGCCGGTGCCGAACGCGGGCGAATCGTTCTACCTGATGTTCCGAGATCAGGGCGCGCGCGACCTGAAGTACGCCGATGACCGGGTGTGGTCGATCGAGGTTACCCTGGCCAACGACGATGACGAGCAGAGTCGGGTCGGCGGCCCCATCGTGGTGAACCTGGGCGCGGCCGCGGTCGATGCGCCAGGCGTCATCTCGTACGGTCATGGCGAAGTGCTCGACCCGTTCGACTTGAATGCCGGGCGTGGCGTGCGCGGCCCCCGCGACTACGACGCCTACGAGACCGACAAAGACCTCTTTCAGTTCAACTACCCCGGCGGCGCCACCGGCGACCAATCGTGGGGCGTGGAGTGGCTCATCGACAACAACACCGACGGCGGCATCGCCCCGGCAGACCTTGCGCTGGAGGTCACGCTGTGCGGGAGCGCGGCGGCGGTCGACGGTGGGCTCTGCGGCGGTCAGCGCCGATTCATCTTGGGTGCGAACCTGGGAGCGATTACGCCCTGGTACCTGCCGGTGACCAACGGCAACCAGCGCATGCTCTTCACGAAGACGGTGACCAGCGCCATCACCACCTTCAGCGCGACGGCGGCGGGCTGCAACTGCTTCGCGGGCAGCAAGGTCTCGGCGGGCAAGTTCTACGTCAACGTGGCGGGCGTGAATCGGGTGACCAACGACCCCATCGAGTACCGCCTGCGTCAGACGGTGGCGCCGTACCCTGCGAGCAACCCGGTGTGCCCGGTGGGCGGCGACGGAGGTTGCAAATTTGCCGGCCAGTAGCAGCCTGGCGGTCGGGGGCGGCGGCTCAGTTCTCGGTGCTCTTGAGCCGCAGCGGCAGTACATCGACCTTCGCGAGGTAGGTGCCGCGCGCGTCAGACTCCCAGGAGATCAAGTGGTCGCCGACGCCCGAGAGGTCGGCCGAGCGGGTGATGAAGCCCTTCTTCTCAGACTCGCCGACGAACGAGCGGCCCGAGATGGTGGTGCGCACCCGCGCGCGGCAGCCATCTTCGTTGAAGTTGATGGCCGTCTCTTCACCGGCGCCGCTCACCTCGGTGAGCAGAAACGACAGAGTCACCGTGGAGGGCTCGAAGACCTGAATCACCACCGAATTGGAGCCGGGAAAGCGCCCCTCGACGTAGCTGCGATCACCGATCACGCACCCCACCGTCGTGCTGCACACCGGCCACTCGCCGGTGCAGGCGTCTTTGACCCGGGTGCCGACGAACTGTTCTCGAAGCCCTCCGCACGCGAGCAAGGCCAGACTGGCCAGAATCACGACGAGGGGCGAATGCCGACGTACACTTTTCATCACTCTGCTCACTTTGGAGATCGTCATGAAGCGCTCAAAAATTCTGGCTGCCGTCACCTGTTCCATTCTGGTTGGTTTCATGGCGTGTGGGAAGGCGCCAACCGTCTGTGACGGCGAATCGTTGCTCTCGAAGGCCCAGCTGTGCCCCGACCGCGACTCGGTGGGCTTCGGGCGTGAGTTCGGCTCCGGCACCTTCATCGGGGTCACCGCGTTCGAGAACCTGGCGCTGCGAAACGGTGGCGTCGAGACCATGAAGTTCACCGAGGTCACCGTCACCGGCGACGCCGCCTTCACCTTTCTGGCCAGCTGGGACACCGACTTCTCCGACAAGTTGATACCCACCACCGACATCATCGGCGCCAAGTCGGCCTTCGTGGAGGTGCGCTTCAAGCCCACCGCCGCCAAGGAGTACAACGCGACGCTGACCATCAAGAGCAGCGCCGAGAACACGCCGAACAAGGTGTTCGAGGTGTCGGGCTGCGGCGTACCCACCGACGGTGGCACTCCGCCGGCCTGCTACTGCGCGCCCGCGACCTTTCAGTGCACTGCCACCACGCGCTGCTGCTCGGGCACCTGCAAAGACGGGGTCTGTCAGTAAATCGGGCTACCCCGCCTTCATCTTGGCCACCAGGCGGTTGGCCACCCGAAACGAGTTGGCCACGATGGTCAGGGTGAAGGGCACCGCTCCACTGGTCGGCATGAAGCTGCCGTCGACCACGTAGAGATTGTTCACGCCGTGCACTTTGCAGTCTTTGTCGAGCACCGAGGTGGCGGGGTCGGTGCCGAAGCGGCAGGTGCCGCCCTGGAGAATGGTGGTCTCGCCCGCGGTGCCGATGCGGTCGAGCTTCTCGGGCTTCATCGCTGCGAGCACCTCTTCGCCGCGCTCGACCAGAAACTTCGTCATGGTGAGGTCGAGCGGGTGCCGCTTCACGGTGATGCTGGCCACCGGCAACCCGAACTTGTCGGTCACCTTCGAGTCGACCTCCACGCGGGTGTCGGGGTTCGGCAAGAACTCGCCGTAGATCTCGAACTCCAGAATGCGGCTGTCGCGGTACTCGCGCAGCCGGTCTTTGAGCGCTTTGCCGAAGATGCCGTCGGGCCCCTTCTTGGCCATGTTCACCGCGGCGAAAATGGGGTTCGGGTGCTGCCACATGAAGCCCAGCGTGCCGCCCTTGCGAAAGCCGAAGCGGTTGTCGGGCATTACGTAAAACTCTTGCAGGCTGCGGTTGACGAAGGGCGCCTCGGTGCCGAGCCAGGGGTGCTGCTCTTTCTGCTTCGAGACCCGAAAGGTCGCGCGTGATTGGCCGAAGCTCGAGAAGACCAGGTTCTTACCCACCAGGCCGTTGGCGTTGCCCAGGCCGTTGGGGTGTTTACCTGACTTCGAGTTGAGCAGCAGCCGCGCGCTCTCGACCGCGGTGGCGCTGACCACCACCAGCTTCGCCGGCTGCTCGTGCTCCACGCCTTGATCATCGAGGTAGATGACGCTCTTGGCGTTGCCCGATGGGTCGACAGTGATCTCTTTGGCCATCGAGCGAGCGCGAATCTCGACGTTGCCGGTCTCGATGGCGGCCGGTATCAGCGAGGCGAGGGTGCTCGACTTGGCGTTGTTCTCGCAGCCGTAGCTGCCGCACAGCGCGCAGTAGGTGCAGCCGTTGCGGCCCTTGTACCCGATGCTGGCGATGCCGCGCGCGGTGGGTATCGACTGCCAGCCCAGCGACTTGCAGACCTTGTCGATCTCGAAGGCCACCGGGTGCTCGGCCAGCGGCGGCATCGGGTAGTTTTTCTTTCGAGGCTCGAGAAATTTGTGAGGCACTGCGTTGCCCGAGACGCCCAGCTCTTCTTCGGCCTTGTCGTAGAAGGGCTCGAGCTCTTTGTAGGTGATGGGCCAGTCGGCGATGTTCGCGCCCGGTATCGCGCCAAGCTCGGTCTTGAGTCGAAAGTCGACGGGCCTGAGCCGGTAGAAATACCCCGACATGTGCACCGTGCCGCCGCCCACGCAGTTCGCTGTCCACGCTTCGTTGGTGCGCGCGTAGGGCTGGTCGGGGCCGGTGCGCCAGAGGTGGGGCTCGTCCCACGGCAGGGGCATGAAGAAGTTTCGGCGCGAGCTCAGAATCTCGTCGTGAACGAATTCTTCGCGTTTGTACCAGGCGCCCTTTTCGAGCACGACGACCTTGAAGCCCGCGCGCCCCAGCTCCAGCGCCATCGGTGCGCCGCCTGCTCCCGAGCCGATGATGCACACGTCGACCGCGTCTTTGGCCGCCATCAGCATCCCTTCCCGCCGCCGCACTTCAGGTCTTGCAGCTGCTTCATGCCGTCGTAGCCTTTCACCGGGTCAGCAGCGGTGTGGTCGACCAGCTTGAAGCCGATCACCCCCCAGCCGGCGCCGTTGGCGTTGCCGCCGTAGCTGGGGTCGCCCAGGTAGCCCTCGAGCGTGAGCACCACCAGAATCTCGTAAAACTTGTTCTCGCCGGTGCGCTCGCCGCTGTTCTTGAAGGTGGTGAGCACCTCGTCTTGCTGAGCGGCGGTGGCCTTGGCGAAGTCGGTCTTCACCATGCGCTGCGCGCGCCGGTTGAGGGCCATCACCCCGGGCACGAACTGATCTTTCATCTGCTTGAGCTGCGGCGTTTGCAGAATACGGTCGATGTACTCGGGCACGTGGGTGTCGAGGGCACCGACGTCTTCGTCTTTGGGCAGAATGCGCTCTGCCGCGGCCGAGAGAATGGCGAACTCTTCGTTGGTGAAGGTCTTGTGGCTGCTCACCAGCGGTACGCTCGGAGGCACCTCAGCGGTCAGTGGTTTCGCTGCCTTCGGCTCGTCTTTGCAGGCCGACCCCAGCAGCACCACTCCACCCCCCATGAATGAGAGGTGATGCACGAACACCCGGCGGCTCAGCTCGTCGTCTTCCTCGTCGCTCACGCGCGGGAGCATTCTCCCGCCTGCCGTCGACCGCAACATTCCAATTGGTGTGGGTGTGCTCGGCACCTGTGTGGAGTGCGCTCTACGAAGTGAGGCGTTCACTCCACGCGACTTCGTCGTCGATTTCGCTACGATGCCGGGAAGCTCACGGCGGGTTGAGGGCAATGCTCACATGACACGACTGATCAAGATTTTTTGCCTGCTGTTGATGGGTTCGACGCCCTTCGTCTTGCTTTCAGGCGTTGGCGTGATGCTCAGCGCGTGCCCGGGCGAAGGCGGCGGCACCGGAGCCGGCGGGGGCAAAGACGGCGGGGGCGGAGGCGGGGGCACCCAGACCGACGCCTTCAACCTCTACGATCTCGACCTCACCGCCAAAGACACCTTGTACTTCGCCATGGCCATCGACCCCGGCACCGAGCGGGTCGGCGTGGCCTACTTCACGCCCAATGGCACGGCGATGGGCGGCGACGGCGGCACCGAACTCAACTACGACTTGAAGTACGTCGAGTTCAGCAACGGAGCGGCCACCACGCCGGTCAAGCTGCGCTCGGTTCAACGCATGGTCGGCTTGTCGCTGGCCTTCGACCCGATCAAGCACGAGCCGGTCGCCGCGTTTCTGGGCGGAGCGCCCGGGTTTATCGAAGGCCAGTCGATCTACTGGTACCAGAACGACGCAGTGGTGATGCGCCGCTCAGGAGGGGTCTGGACGGAGACGGCCATCGCCACCACCTCCGCGCCCCCGGCCTGCAGCCCGATCGATCAAGGGTTCCTCCAGGGGTTGTGGTCGAGCATCATCTTCGACCCGGCCGGCAAGATGTACGTGGCCTTTCGCGACGGGCACAACGGCCAGTTTCCCCAGCAAGACTGGGCGGCCTCTGACGTCGAGCTGCTCGAAGGCCCCAATGAGGGCAGCCTGACCCGGCGCTGCCTCACCGGCGACCACAAGCAAGCCTACGGCGGTCGTATTCAGCTCGCCCTCGGCCCTGGCGGCAAGCCGGCGGTGGTCTACGACCAGGCCTTTGGCGGCGCTGATGTGCTTGGCCAGAACGTGCTCTTTCAGCAAGCCACCGACGCCGGCACGTGGACTCCCACGGTCGCGTTGCTCACGATCTCGAACACCATGTCGGGCGCGACACTGGCCTATGACCCGACCGAAGGGTACGGCATCGGAGTCACCGATCGCGTCACCAGCCAGCTCAAGTACATCAAGTCGACCGACACGATTAATTGGACGGTGCCCGACGATGTGTTCGGCAGCGGCACGGGTGGCTGGTACCCCTCGCTGGCGATGGACCCGGTGAATCACGAGCCGGCGATCGCCTTCTACGTCTGTTCGCCGCGCGCGGGCATCTCTGACACCGGTTGCTTGCAGAGCGACGACGACCTGCGGGTGACCCAGCGCATCGTCAACAACTGGCGTGAGACCATCGTCGACACCAACGGCGGCTGGCAACCGAAGCTCGGGTTCTTCGCCAGCGGCAAGCGGGTGGTCGCTTATCGGGTGCCACCGGCGCTCGACGTGGGGGCGAAGGTGCACCCGAATGTCGGCGCGGTGAAACTCGCGGTGGAGAAATGATCTCTCGCCTGGCGGTGCTCAGCGCGGTGCTGCTGGTGGGGTGCAGCGCCGAGAACTCGCTGAGCGGCAGCTTGAGCGAGGTCATCGAGCTCGAAATCTCGCGCTCCGACGTGTATCGAAACGACGAGGCATTGCAGGTGACGTATTACCGAACCCGCGGCGCGTTCTACGACGTGGTGATTCGCATTTCGGTCTCGCTCAAAGACATCACCCTCAAGCCAGGCACCCGCATCAAGCTCGAGGGCGACTACGAAGAAGGCCACCCGCGCACCTCGGTGGCCACTGCGCCAGGCGGCGAGCCGGTGCGTCTGTTGCCCCGAATCAAAAAGGGCGACCTCTTCATCAGCTCCGGTGGCCAGGCGGGCGGGGTAACGAGCGGCAACTTCTCGATGCTCTTCGAGGCGACCGGAGGCGATCTGGGTAACAACCGCACGCTCCTCGGCACCTTCACCGCAAGTACCGTCGACGCAGGTTTCGGCCCCCTGCCGTAAGCCGAAGCCGGTCGTGTTCGCTTGCCCGGCCCTCGTGGCTCTCGGGTTGGCACCCGCATTGGTTAGGCTGCTGCGGGCGTTCGCTACCCCGGGGCGACCAGTCGTCGAAACGCGGTGAGCTTCCTCAAGGGCTCGAACAACCGGTCGGTCGCCACCGAGTACCACTCTGGCTCCTCCTGGGCCTTGGCCTGGCGCAGAAATGCGACGGCGCCAGCTTGATCGTCATCGGCGATCGCGATGACGGCCTCGGCGAGGGAGGGCCTCCAACTCTCGTGGGGCCCGACGGTGTCGCGAGCGCAGGCAGGCAGGCTCTGGCGGCTTCCATCTGCCCCAACGAGGCGTAGGCCATCGACTGCACGGCGGTGATCTTCGCCGAGGGCGAAACCCGTGCCGCCACCGCTTCAATGCCCGAGATCGCCTCGGCCACTTTTCCCGCCCGCAGAAGTGTCGTCACACAGTCCAGCAAGCATGCGCGATCGGTGCTCTGCGAATTGTGAAGGAGCTCTTCGATGGGTTGCTCCAGCTCCTCAAGCGCTGTCTGCGCCGCCTCGACCGATTCCTGAAGGCGCCCTGAACGTCGGAGCGGGTCGATGAGGCAGGCCCAGAGGTTCGCGTCACGCGGGCACCGCAGCAGGCCTTCTCGCGCCGCCAGCTCGGCGCTTGCGTCATCGCCATCTTGGTGGAAATGCACGGCGACATTGCCCCACGCCACGCGTCGATGATCACCGTACGCCGCCCGCACCAGAGGCAGGCCAGTCACCCTGTCTTCGACCCGGGGTATGCACTGCAGCGCGCGGGTGCCTTCTTCAGCCCCCGCCCGCGTCAGGTCGAGGGTGAGCTCGGTCAGCTCCGGCAACCGCGGCAACGAACAACTGCCCGCGACCCCCAAACGACGGAGCCCGGGCAACCCTTTGAGACATCGGAGCGACATGGGCTTCAGGCCCTCGGCGGCCCCATCGCTCACCAGCAAACCGTCGAGGCACGGAGGCTTTGCAGCAACCAGCGCCTCCACTCGGGCTCGAGACCAAGCGAGTCACCTCGCCCGGTACGCTGCACGGCTGAACGCGGTCGAGATCAGCTCGTCGTTCTACCGCCCTCAGCGTCGCGACCTATGAGCGATGGGCGAGCACGGTGCACGCCGACTTTCGCTTCTCGGTGAAGGTGCCCAAGGCCATCACCCATGAGCTCAAGCTGAGCCGGGCGCAGGCCCTGGTCGATCAATTCATCTCTGAAGCGAGCGGCTTTGGCCCGAAGCTCGGAGTCGTGCTGGTTCAGCTGGCCCGACCCTGGAGCGGCCTCGTTAATTACCGGCTGTATGGCTCGCCGCGCATGTACTACTCGTCATACCAACCCGAGTACCTGAAGCACCTGGCGCAGCAACTCGAGGCCCACCGCGCCGATGGCGTGCCGACCTTCGACAACACGGCCTACGGCGTCGCGACCCACAACGCGTTCGAGCTGCGCGTTACGCCGCCATTCTCGTACCCGCCGCCCCACCGAGCACCACAGACTTTCGCGGCGCCCCGAGGCTCACCAGCAAGATGAGAGCGGTCAGCATCGAGACCATGCCGCCAATTTCGAGAATGCGAACAGCCTCACCGTAGCTGCCAGGAGGCTCCTGAAGCGGGTGGCCGCCCACTGACATCTCCTCGCACGGCTGGTTCCAAGGCGATTGAAACGCTCGAAAGATCGCCGACCGGAGCAGGCTGACCTCGTCAGACCACGCCTTCAGCCAAGACTCCCGACGCCGATCTCGACGTGCCTAGGCTGCTTCACCGACCGCACGAGGCGATGAATCGTGCTTCGACGGGGTCGGCGGTGTCAGCTTTGCTGAGCCGCTCCCGGGTCTGTCGCAGCAGGGCTTCGGCACGCTTGGCGTCGCCACCCGTCTTCCCGAGGGCGCACCCGATGCTGGCCTCGATGGCTGCACGATCCGTCGATTCGGGAGGCTCCTTCGCTGCGAGGGTCAAGGCTCGCTCCAGGTGCGCGAGCGCCGCAGCGGCACGGCCCTGACTGATCAACGCGCGGCCGAGATACAGCAGGTGCTTGCTCAACCCCGCATCGGCGGGGCCTACGGTCTGCTCCGCCAAGGCCAGGGCTTCTTGCGACGCCGCCACCGCCTCGGCCGGCTTGTGCATTTCGACCAACGCCTCGCTCAGCGCCATCAGCACCTCGGCGAGTGCCATCGCGTCGACCGGTTCGCCCGCACGCATGATGGCCACGGTCTGACTCAGGGTGACCAACGCTGCTGCGAAATCGCCACTGTTGAGGGCCTGCTCACCGAGGTGGCCCAACACTTGGGCGAACAGCGGGCTCTTCGGCCCATACGCTTTCTCGAAGATGCTCGCCGCGCGGGTGTACGCCGCTTTCGCCTCGTCGAGCTTCTTCTCTTTCGACAAACACAGGCCGCGACCATCGAGGGCCCAGCCCACCGCCGGGCTGTCGGGCCCACGCGCGCCTTCGAGAATTCGCAGCGCGAGCAGGTTCTCCCGCGAAGCCCCTGCGTAGTCTCCCACCGTGTAGAGCACGCCGCCCAGGTTGTTGTGCGCCTCGGCGGTATGGGGGTGGGCAGACCCCAGCATCGCCTCGACCTCCGCGACCGTCGCGTGCCCCATCTCGATCGCCTCGTCATTTCGGTGCAACGAGATCAGCACGTTCGCCAGCACCATCTGTGTGCCGGTCGCCACAAGGGCCTGGTTCTCATTCTGTCGCATCAATACCAGCGACCGGCGGAGCTCGAGCTGAGCCTGCTCGAAGTCATTGAGCACGAAGTGGGTGGTGCCCAGTCGCGCGAGCACATCGCCTTCGAGCTCCGGGTTTTCGCCCAGCCTGGTCAGCTTGGCCCGCGCCAGTCGCAACCAGTGCAGCCCATCGGCCGGCCGACCCATGCGACGCGACAACAAATCGCCCAACCGTGAGCTCGCCCGTATCGCGAGCGTCTGATTGTCGGCGGCCTCTGCCAACACGACGACCTCGCGCAGCTGACCCGAGGCTTGCTCGTGGTGCTCGAGCGATGCCTCGGCCTTCCCAAGCAGAAATCGAACGTCGCCTTCGCTCGGTGAGCCTTTGATCTCTGGCGCTTCGAGCAGCGCCGTGGCTTCGTGTCGCGCCTGATCAAACTGACCGGTCAGCCACCGCGCAGAGACCTCTGAGATGCGTTGTCGCAGCGGCTCGGGCAGCGCCAGCACGCGAGCATCGGTTTGTGGCGCGATACCGCACCCTGCCGTCGAGCTCAACCCGGCCACAGCCTTCGGAGCCCCCTCGACCACCGTCGCATCGCCCTGCAGCACCTGAATCAGCGAGCGAAGCTCGAGCAGTCGTTGATCGAGACAGCCGTTCTTCAAGTCGAGCAGCGCGCTCGACTGCTCACCGTTGCGGGTCGCTTCGCAGGCCTCGGCCCGAGCGGTGGCCCAGCCCGTCGCATAGCGATCGAGCCCGCGCTCGACCTCTTTGATCGCGCTGGCCGCGAAGGGCGCAGACGAGGCGCCAAAGGCGACGCGGAGCTTCTCGCGCTGCTCGTCGTTCCACACTCCGTGAAGCGGTCGGTCGGTGCTCACGCAGAGCGTGCGCTGGTGCTCGTAGCGCTGCGCCCACGCGATGCCCGCCGAGGTCAGGGTGAGCACGCCGAGCACGCCGATCGCCGCGCGCAGCTGTCGGCGTGAGGTGTCGCGGCTCAGCGCCAGACGCACCGCCTTCATCGAAGCGAAGCGCTGCTCGCGCGGGCCAAGGCAGCGCTTGACCACTGTCTCGAGCCAGCCGGGCAGCCGCACCGATGAGGCCGGTTGCGCCAGCTCGCCGCGCTCCATCGCCTGCGCGAGGGCGCCGACCGTCGAGCCCTTGAACGGCCGCACTCCGTAGAGCGCCAGATACAGCGTGACCCCGAAGCTGAATTGATCGCTCGACGGGTCGGCAGCCTTGCCGGCGAACAGCTCGGGCGCGCTGAAGGCCGGCGTGCCCTTGAGCAGCTCGGGGGCCGAGGGTGCTGCGTGGGCGTGACCCAGACCGAAGTCGGCCACCTTCACGGTGAGGTCTTTGCCCAGCAGCACGTTCGAGGGTTTGAAGTCGCCGTGCACCAGGCCCGCGGCGTGCGCTCCTTCGAGGCCCCGGGCGGCGTCGATCATCCGCTCCACCACGGCCTGCCAGCGGGGCTTGGTGGTGAACCAGTGTTCCAGGGTCTGCCCCTCGACCAGCTCCATCACCAGAAAGGTGAGGCCCTGCTCGTCGCCCACCTCGAAGACGGTCACCACATTGGGGTGCGAGAGGCGGGCCAGCGCCCGCGCTTCGTCGACCAGCTGCGGCTCGATGGAGGTGAGCTCTGGGTGCAGCACCTTGATCGCCACCGAGCGCGCCAACAGCGGGTCGAACGCGCGATAGACCGTGCCGAACGCACCGCCACCGGCACGCTCGACGATCAGATAGCGGCCGAGCCGTTGACCGGGTTTGAGCAGGGAGACCGGCTCGAGCCCGATCGGCCCATCACCTCGCGAGAGCAGCATCGCGACGGTCGACGAGCACTGATCGCACTCGCCCAGATGCGGCATGACGGAACGACGGTCTTGTTCCGTCATCGTGCCGTTCGCCAGGTCCTCCAGCTGGGTGGAGGTCAGACACGCTTGCATCGGAGGAGCCTACCAGGCCACCCGCGTGGGCCAGTGTGTGCGACTCAGTCGTTGCAGCCGAAGTCGATCACCGGGTGGTCATGCAAGGTTGGCGACCCTCTTCAGTGCATCTTCAGCTCGAGCTCGAGCTTCAAGGTGTAGGTCGCGCCGGTGATGATCTCGACCTGGCGATCGACGGTGCGATGACCCGGCACCTCGAGCCTTACGTGATGGCGGCCGGGGTTGAGCGTGAAGGGCTTGGTCGAGGGCCCCTTGGGCTGCCCGTCGATGGTGGTCTGCCCGGCCATCGCCGAGCCATCTTCTGAGACGGCGACGATGCGCAGCGTGCCGGTGTTGGTCGCGGTCTTCGGCGGCTCGCGACCTTGCGGCAGGGCGCCCACGAAGGTCGGGTCGTCGTTGCCCGCCATGGTGTCGCCGGCGTCGGCTTCGTCTCCCTCGTCGCTCGCTGGCTGGCTGGCTTCAGCCTCGGCGTCGGGGTCGGGGTCGGGGTCGACATCGTCATGCCGGGTGTCGGGCCGCTCCGCGACCACGCTGACCACGTCTTCCTGAGCGGCCTCGGGCACCTCGACGCTGGGCAACCTGGCGATCGAGCGCGCCGTGTTCTTGCTCTTCGGGGCGCCGAGCACCTTCGCCTCGAGAAAGGCGAACGACTTGGCCAGGTCGACGCGCCTGGCATCGGCGGCGACCTCGAGATCGTACGCGAACTCGCTCGCGCTCTCGGGCCGCTCGGAGCGCTGCTTCGACATGCCGCGGGCCAGCACCTCGGCGACGGTTTTGGGTATCGAGCGCCCCAGAGTCGAGGCGTCGGGCACCGCCGTGTTGCGATGCCCGTAGAGCACCTCGAAGTTGTTCGTGCCCAGAAAGGGCGGTCGGCCGGTCAACAGCTCGAAGGTCATCGCCGCCAGCGCGTACACGTCGGTGCGGTGGTCGATGTCTTCGAGCCCGAGAATCTGTTCGGGCGACATGTAGTAGGGCGTGCCGACCATCGCGCCAGGCTTCGTCAGGCCGGGGTTCGCCTGGTCGCGCACCACGCCGAGGTCGAGAATGGTGACTCGCCCGCCCGCCACCGCGAAGATGTTCTGCGGCTTCACGTCGCGGTGCACCAACTCGTGGTGATGCAAGAAGGCCAGGCCGGCGGCGATCTGCTTGATGCAAGCCACCGTCTCGTTGAGCCCAAGCGTGCCCCCGAGCCGGGTCACCACGTCGCCGAGGGTCAGACCCTCGAGGTACTCCATGGCGATGAAGGGCAGCACCCCGCGCCGGCCATGCCCGTAGAGCTGCACGATGTTCGGGTGACGCAGGGTGGTCATCAGCTCGGCTTCACGCTCGAAGCGCGCGAGCACCTTTGGCTTTCGCGCGTGCTCCGGCGCGAGAATCTTGATCGCCACCACCCGGTTCTCTTCGAGATCTCGGCCGCGGTAGACGCTGCCCATCGCGCCCTGACCCACGCGCGTCTCGATGCGCCAACGGCCATCGAGCACCTCTCCTGGAGTGACATTCAACACCACCGTGTGTTCAGGGCCAGGCACGTGAAGCCCCGAGTGTATCGCCTCGCACGCTCGGAGTGCTCTCAAGGAATTGGTTTGTAGCGAATTGCGTGTCTGCCTACACCGAGCCAAGCCCGAGAAACGCGCGCGCGTTCTGACCTGAGACTCTCGAGACCACGCCGCGGGTCAGGCCTGATTGGGTCAGCCGGTTCGCCGCTCTCGGCAGCGCCAACAGATCGCCCGCTCCATCGCCGGCTGCGGTGCTGAGCACCACCCGCTCTGCGCCGAGCGCTCGAATCAAGGGCACTGCTTTCTCAACCGTCAGTTGGTCAGGGTGCAGCGTCAGGCCCGCGACGTGGCCGCGGCCGAGAATCAGCTTCACCGTCTTGGCGTTCGCTCCATCGACCACGACCCGGTCGGCCGGCAGCTTCGATTCGCGCAGTCGGGTGAGCAGCTGCTTAGTCATCGCTTCGCGTTTGAGCAGCGGCGCCGAGGCGATCACCGGCAGCTTCAAGCGTCGCGCGAGCTGGAGCTGGGCATCGAAGGCCTCTTCCTCCAGAGCGCCGCCGCGCGCGAGACCGATCAACCCGAGCGCGACCACCCGGCCACTCGAGAAGAACGAGGGCAACGCATCGAGCACCCGATGCAGCCCGCGCGCAGGCACCGAGAGCGGGTGAATGCCCAGCGCGATGCGGGTCTCGAACCCGGCCTTCTCGAAGCGCTTGAGCTGCACCGTGGTGAGCGCCTCGAAGTGCTCGAGCAGGGCATCGGCGGTGGGCGAGGGCGATGAATCGGCCACCAGCAGCGCACCGGTCACTCCAAAGAATCGGAGCGACTCGAGGTCTTGATCGCAAAGCGTCGATGGGTGCAGTCGCAGGTCGAACACGTCTCGCCACTCTACTCGCGGCCAGCCCATGCGCCCATCAAACAGTCACCTGAACAGACCGCGAAGAACTCACACCATCGGCCACGGGGCCTCGTTCTCATTGCGCCAGCCGATCGAGCTGGCCTCGTCGCACCCAGTGTTCGCGGGCGAGCGCGCGGCGAGCAGGTTCATCGCCACCTGGCGCGCGATCGCCTCCGGGTATTGGCGGGCGAAATGGGCGGCCTGTCGAACCCAGAAGAGCTCGGTCGACGCGTCTGACTTGAGCGTCGGGTCTGTTGCACGGGCCATGGCGCGGTAGAGCTCATGGGCTGCATCGGGCGTATGCGCTCCCGTGGCGAGCTCGCTCTCGACACCCTTCAACAGCGAGGGGAAGACGGCCCCAAAGCCGAGGCTCTCAGGCGCGTGCGATTGATGAAAGACCTGACCGATGCTCATCGTGCCGCGCAAATCGTGCCCCGCCCGAAGCTGGAGCCACATCGCCGGCATCAACACCACTCCAAGCGCACAGGTCGCCACCAGCAGCGACCGAGCGAACCCACTGCGAAGCACCAGCAGCCGAAGTGCGACCAGGCCGATGAAGAGCAGCGCGGTCGGCCGCAAACTGCTTGCAATGCCGAGGCAGCACGCCGCGAAGAGGAGAAATGGGGTCGAAGCGTCTTTGCGCCATGTGAGGGCGGCGGTCGCCGAGAGAAGACAGACCCCAATCAGGGTCTCCGGCTCCATGACCGAGCTGTAGAGAACCCACGGTTGCCCAAAGGCAAGCGCGCTCGCACCAACGAAGGCGGCGACCGCCCCGATTCGACGGTGCACGATCAAGAACAACAGCCAGATCGCGAAGCCGCCGAGGCCGGCCTGAAGAATGCGAATCGTTTGCGGGGCGAGGAGTGTGTGCAGCAACAAGTAGCCCGGGCTCGCGTCGGCGACCTGCGCGGCCGTGAGGCTGCCTTCAAAGAAGCGCTTCGCGAGGCGCGAGGAGGCACCCAAGCCGTTCAATCACAACCGGCCCTTTGCACAACGGCCTTTACGGAAGTCGCTCGCTGCATTGCTAAGCGCGTTTTTCTTGAACGAGCTTCAGCTCCCCGCGCGGGAGAGAAACTCGATCAGGTCGATCTTGGTGACGATGCCGGTGATCTTCTGGCCGTCGCGCACCACTGCCACGTTGTCTTGCGCGAACACCGCTCGCAGCTGCGCGATGGTGGTCTCGTTGGTGACGGTGCCTTGCAACGGGGCGATCAGCGCGTCGATGGGGTCGGCCAGCTTCGAGTGACCCGCCACCAGGCCGTTGAGCAGGTCGTACTCGTGGAGCATGCCCAGGGTCGACCCATCGGTCGCCAACACCGGCATCTGGGAGATGCCGTTCTTCTTCATCGCTTCGATCACCCGGCCGATCTTCTCGCCCTTCACTGCGGTGATCAGCTTCTGCGGCCGGGCCTTGAGAATGTCGGCGACCGTGCCGGGGCCCTTGTCCTCCATGAAGCCGTTGTCCTTCATCCACTCGTCGGAGAAGAACTTCGAGACGTAGCTGCTGCCGGAGTCGGTCAGCACCACCACGATGGTCTTGCCCGCGCCGACCTCTTTGGCCAGCTCGACGGCCACGTGCACCGCCGCGCCTGACGAGCCGCCGGCGAACAGACCCTCTTCGCGCGCCAACCGACGGGCGGCGACGAAGCTCTGTCGGTCATCGACCTGCCGAATCTGGTCGACCACTTTGAAGTTCATCGCGCCGCAGAGCATGTCTTCGCCGATGCCCTCGACCTTGTAGGTGTGGGGCTCTCCGAGCTTGCCGGTCTTGAAGTAGCCCGCGTACACCGAGCCGATGGGGTCGACGCCCACGTTCTGAATCGCCGGGTTCTTCTCTTTCAGATACTTGCCCACGCCGCTCATGGTGCCGCCGGTGCCCAGGCCGGTGACGAAGTAGTCGAGCTTGCCGTCGAGCTGCTCGTAGAGCTCCGGGCCGGTGGTGAGGTAGTGCGCCTCGATGTTGTCGGGCGTGTGGTACTGGTTCGGGTAGAAGGCGCCGGGCGTCTCGCGAACGATGCGCTTGGCGGTCTCGTAGTAGCTGCGCGGGTCATCAGCGGCGACGTTGGTCGGAGTCACCACCACCTGCGCGCCCATCGCCTTGAGCCGGTTGATCTTCTCGGTCGACATCTTGTCGGGCATCGTGAAGATGCACTTGTACCCGCGCACCGCGGCGACCATGGCCAAACCGAAGCCGGTGTTGCCGGAGGTGTTCTCGACGATGGTGCCGCCCGGCTTGAGCGCTCCCGACTTCTCGGCCTTGTTCACGATGTGCAGCGCCATGCGGTCTTTGACCGCTCCGCCCGGGTTCATGAACTCGAGCTTGGCGTAGACGGTCGCGTCTTTCGGGCCGACCAGTGCGTTGAGCTTGACCAGCGGGGTGTGGCCGATGGCCGAGAGAACAGAGTCGTGAACGTTCTTGGGCATGCCTCGACCCGTAGCAGGGCAGGCGACTCGCTGTCAGCCGATGTCTTTGCGAACTTTAGTGCCCTTCATCAGACTCTCGATGCGCTCCAGCACCTCGGCCTTGTACACGCGGGAGCCGCAGTTCGGGCACGCGCCCTGCGGCACATCGGTGAGCACCACCACCTTCGAATTCACGGTGAGCCGCACTTCGACTGAGCGGTTGTCGTACACGCCGCCGCATGGGCAGCGGCCGTACTCGCGCTTCGCGTAAAGAGACATCGGGTGCGGTAGCATAACCGACCTGTGAATCGCGTCCCTCCTTCATCGCGCCCGCCGGGCGACGGCGGCCCCAAGGCCA
>Ga0105048_10007912_pt1 | contig 17033 bp, 14 predicted proteins | sample MAT05_FD_78382 | JGI IMG/M metagenome (GOLD analysis project Ga0105048, IMG submission 78382) | Freshwater microbial communities from Lake Fryxell liftoff mats and glacier meltwater in Antarctica - MAT-05 | ecosystem: Environmental > Aquatic > Freshwater > Ice > Liftoff microbial mat | place...
CCCCGGACGCGCCGCGGACGCGCGGCTTCGGGGAGGGCCGGCCGATCGGGCTCAACGACAGCGAGATCGGGCGGCGGCGCAACCGGCGGGTGGAGATCGTGATTCGCGGGCGGTGAGGGCGCGGGGGCACGAAGGGGGGTGGCCGGCGAGCGCTCTGCTCTGGTAAGTCACGTCTCCGGATGGATCTCGCCGCCCTCGAACGACGCTTGCACGCCGCCAAATCGGGCGCGATCGTCGTCGATGGGCGCCTGCTGCGGCGGCTGATCAAGGCCCACCGCGACCTCGCGGGGATCGGGCTCTCGGTGCCGCACGCGGGCGGCTACACGCTCCCGAAGGGCGCGCTCGTGGCCCTCGTCGATCCCTCGATCCTCGGCCACGAGGCCGCGACGTTGCCCGATCAGGTGATCCTGGTGGCGCGGCCCTCGACGTCGGAGCTGGCAGGGCGGACGCCGGACGAGGTCCTGGCGCGGCTCTGGCGGAGCGCGTTCCACGGCGAGGTCCACCGGGCGATCGAGGCGCGCGGGCTCGACGACGCGGCGATCCGCGCCCGCATCGACGGGATCGGGCAGATTGAGTTCGACGAGATCCGCGCCGCGCTCCGCGACGATGATCGGCTCTTCGCGCGGGCCGACGATCGCGAGGCCTACGTGGAGTTCGCGGCGCTCTTCCTCGAGCTGCGGCACTTCGCGCCGCGGCTGCTCGCGGTCACGTTCCCCGGGCTGCCCGAGGATGGGCGCGTCGACGCGCTCCTGGCGAAGGACGTGGACTCCGAGCTGCTGCTCGATCGATCGTTCCCCGAGGGCGCGGAGCGCGCGGCCACGGTGGCGCGCTCGCCGCTGCGGAACGGGACCGGGACAGCGACGACGGCGCACGCGCCGACGACGCGCTTCGGGTTCCTGAGCGGGCTGACGCCGTCGCGGCCGACGCCGACGCGGGTGACGCACCTCGAGGCCGAGGCCGCGGTGGCGCGGCGCAAAGGGAACCTGGTGAGCGCGGCGATCCTGATGTCGATCGTCGGCGCGGGCGGCGGGCCCGGGAGCAGCCGGGCGCTCGGGGCGGCGCGCGCGGATCTCGAGGCGCTGGGGGCGCGGCTCAACGCGGCGCTGGCGCCCCCGGGGAGCGCGGCGGGCCCGAGCGGCGGCGCGTCGTGGACCGCGCTCCTGGCGATGCTCGCCGAGCAGGCGGCGGCGCGGCGGCTCCTCGTGTACCCGATCGAGGCGCGGCTGCTCTACGATCTCCAGCGCGCGGCGGTGGCCCACGAGCGGCCCGAGCGCGCGGTCGATCTGGTGGCCTGGGCGCTCTCGTTCGGGCGCACGCCGATCGTGCGGCCCTTGCCGGCGACGCGCACGACCCGCGTGGCGCGATCGATCCGCCGCGCCGAGCGCCGGGCGCGCCGCGCTCGCCTCCCCGCGGCCGACCGCAAGATCCTCGGCAAGCTCCTGCGCATGGCGAGCGATCGCGCCGAGAAAAACGTCCGCGCCGCGCTGCTCCCGGTGCTCCGCGGCGCGCTCGACGACGTCGGCCTCTTGCCCTCCAACGCGCCGGAGCGGATCGCGCGGGCGAAGCTGATCGAAGAGATCCTCGATCTCGCGGTGAGCCGCGGCTTCGTCTCGATCGGCCACCTCCGCGACGCGCTCTCGCGCAACCAGCTCAAGCTGCCCAACCTCGCCGGCGCGAAGGAGCTGTGGTCGGGCGACGCGCTGCTGCGGCTCGATCGCAAGCTCGCCGAGTCGCTCGACGGGGTCTACCGCGGCGGCGAGATCTACCTGCGCGCCCTGCAGAAAGTGAGCTCGGTAAGCTTCGGCACCGACGCGGGCCGGCTGGTGACGCTCTACGCGGCGCTCCCGCTGCTCTCGGCCTACGTGATCCTCGTCGGGCTCAGCCACGTCGTCAGCCCGGTGGCGAAGCTCCTCGGGTTCCACGAGGTCGAGCTGCTCCACGTCTGGAGCTTCATCGCCGTGACCGCGCTGATGCTCGGCCTGCTCCACCACGAGGGCGTGCGCGCCGTGGGGCGGCGGGCGGCGCGGGCGCTCGGCGCGGTGCTCGCGCTGATCTTCCTCCGCTTCCCGCAGTGGGTGTTCACCCGCCCGTTGATGCGGCGCTTCCTCGGCGGAGCGCTCGCGCGCGCCGTGCTCTGGAAGGGCGTGCTGCCCCTCGGCGCCACGGTGGCGATCGCCCATATCACCCCGCTCGCCGATCAAGCGCCGATCGTGGCGGCGCTGGGCTCGGGCCTGATCTTCGCGCTCCTGCTCTCGCTGATGCTCTCGCCGCTCGGGACGATGATCGAGGACGCGGTGCTCGATCGGATCGGGCCGGCGCTCCACGCGGTGAGCCGGCGGGTCTTCCCGGGGCTGCTCCGGCTCGTCGTCGAGACGTTCCGCACCTTCCTCGATCTGGTCGAGCGGGTGCTCTACCGCGTCGACGAGTGGCTGCGCTTTCGCGAGGGCGACCAGCGCTTCACCATTGTCCCCAAGGCGATCTTCGGCCTCTTCTGGTTCGCGGTGGCCTACGCGGTCCGGCTCTACATCACGCTCTTGATCGAGCCGGAGATCAACCCGCTCAAGCACTTCCCGGTGGTCACTGTCGCCCAGAAGATGAGCATTCCCTACGCGGGGGACCTGCTCCACGCGCTCAACCGCGCCTTCTCACCGCTGGGATCGGTGATCGGGGGGACGATCGCGGCGACGACGGCGTTCTTCCTCCCGAGCATCGCCGGCTTCCTGGCCTGGGAGCTGAAGGAGAACTGGAAGCTCTACCGTGGGAGCCGGCACAAGGCGCTTCAGCCGACGCCGATTGGCCACCACGGAGAGACGGTGAGCGCGCTTTTGGTGGCCGGGTTCCACGCCGGGACGGTGCCCAAGCTCTTTGCCCGGTGGCGCCGCGCGGCGCAGCGGGAGGACGAGGCGCAGCTCACCGGCGCGGCCCCCGGCCCGGTGGCGGGCGGGCAGGACGTGCGGTTTCGCGAGGGCGTGCGCGAGGTGGAAGAGGCGGTGAGCCACTTCGTCGATCGCGAGCTCGCGGCGCTGCTGGGGCGGGCGTCGCGGTGGACGCACGGGCCGGTGGAGATCGCCGCGGTGGAGCTGGGGACGAACCGGATCCGCGTCCGCCTTTCATGCAAGGAGCTTGGCCCGACGCCGTGCGAGATCGCCTTCGAGGAGCAGTCCAGCCTCCTGGTGGCGAGCGTGCCTGTCCCGGGCTTCCTCGATCGGCTGCTGGCGGCGAGCGACGGCCACCGCCTCTTCGAGAACGCCCTCGCCGGGCTCTACCAGCTCGCCGGGGTGGATCTGGTGCGCGAGCAGCTCGCCTCGGTGCTCGGGAAAGAGACGCCGTACGACATCGCCGACGAAGGGCTGGTGATCTGGCCCGGGGAGGGGTATCGCACCGAGGTGGTCTATCCGCTGAGCGAGCCGAAGACGGGGCGGGTGCTCACGCCGGCGGTGCGGGGCGCGGCGCCGGCGTCGCCGCCGGCCGTGATCGAGGAGGCGACGATTCGCTATCGGCTCCAGCCGATCCTCTGGACGGCGTGGGTGCGGGCCTGGAACACCGCCTCGCAGGAGGGCGTCGCGATTCCGCGGCTGGTGATCGGGGCGCCCCTCGTGCCGGGGTGATGCCGTTCGGCCGACCCGTGCTAAGAGGCGGCCTCCGCCTGATGGACCTCTCCTCTCGGCTTCAACGCCACGATCTCCGCGCCCGGGCGCTCTGGGCGGCCTTCTTCGCGATGGTCGCTCTGGTGCTGCGGTTTACGCGGCCGGCGCCGCCTCCGCGCACGGCCGAGGGCGTGGCGACGATGCTCAGCGACGCGGCCTCGGGCGAGGTGCGGGCCGACGATTTCGTCTGGGAAGAGCGGGGCGGGTTCCTGCGCGACGCCTTCCTGGGGCGGCGGGTGCTGTTTCTGGCGCGGCGGAACGCGGGGGCTCCGGGCGATCTCTACCGGGCGCGGGTGCGATTGACGCGGGCGGGGCGGCCGTTCGGTGTGGGCGATCTGCGCAACCTGACGGCGAGCCCGCTCGGCGACGATCGGGATCTCGTGGCCCACGGGCGGCACGCGGCGTTCGTGACGACGGCGCCGGGCGGCGTGCAGGGGATCACGCTGCTCGATCTCGACGGGGAGGGCGCGGCGCGCGAGGCGCGGACCTGGCGCGAGCGGCTCGGGGCGTCCCTCGGCGGCCTGCTGGCGACGGGGAGCCCGGACGGGATCGGGCGCGCCGAGGTGACGTTCGAGGCGCTGCCCGACGTCGCGAAGGTGGAGCTGTCGGACGACTCGCTGGTGATGGCGCTCGGGAAAGAGGGCGTCCCCGCGGCGGTCGATCTGCGGAGCCTCGCGGTCAACGCCGGCCCGCGCAACCCGTTCTCGGTGCGCGCGCTGCGGATCCCGCGGCCGGCGCGGCCGCTCGGCGCGGCGCTGGTGGCGGCGACGCGGGAGCTCGTGGGGCCGGGATCGGCGCGGGCGCTCGGCGGGGCGATGGGGCTCCTGGGGCGAGCGCCGGCGGTGCGGCCGGTGGAGGCTGTGTTCCCGGGGCGCGAGCTGCCGGTCGCGGTGCCGTCGGTGGACGATTGGCCGCCGCCGGCCATCGCGCCGGTGGTGAAGCCGGCGCTGGCCGGCGAAGGGGTGTGGGCGCCCGGCGGCGGCGGCGCGCCGATCCTGCCCGGGGCGCCGCCCGCGCTCTACGAGACGGCGATCCGACCGCGCGCCGATCAGCCCACTGCGCTGGTGCGCCTCGTGGCGATGGATCTGCGGCAGCTCGATCTGCGCCTCGAGGCGGGGTTCGAAGAGCCGCGCTCGGCGACGGGGATCCACGGCGCGGCGCGGCTGCCCGAGGGGGCGCTGGCCGAGCGCGTGGTCGCGGCGTTCGCGGCCGGGGCAGCGTCGCCGAGCACGTCGGAGGCGGCGACGGAGCCAGGCGTTCTGGTGAACCGCCGCGCGCTCGCCGCGCTGACGCCGGGCGCTGCGGCGGTGGTGCTCGGGCGCGACGAGGGCGTGGTCCTCGGCCCGTGGCCTGGAGGCGCCGAGGTTCCGGAGGCCGTCGCCTCGGTGCTGGAGACGCCGGATCCGCTCCTTGGCAGCGACGCGGCTCCGGTGATCCCGCTCGAAGCGGCGCGAGTTCGCCGCGAGCGATCCGCCCTCGGCCTGTTGCCTTCAGGGCACGTGGTCTACGCCGCCAGCGCCCAGGCCGACGCCGCCGCGATCGCCGCGGCGCTGCGGCTCGTCGGGTGCGTGTATGCCGTGCACCTCGCGGCGGCGCCTTCCCCGGTGGGGTTCGCGTACCTCCACGCCGCGGCCGCGGGCGCCGAGCGGACGTGGGAGGTGGCGCCGCTCTCGACGGGGATGTCGCTCGATCCGGCGCGGCTCCTCACGGGATCGCCGAACAGCTTTTTCTACGCCATTTCACGGGATTTTCGGCCGCGCGCCCCGCTCCCGGCGGGCGAGGCGGCGACGAAGGGGTGGGCCGCCGACGCGGGGACGCAGCCGGCGCCGGGGTGGATCCCGTCGATTCACACGGCGACGGTGAGCAGCCTCGGGGCCAACGTGCACCTGACGACGGTGGCGCCGGGGCGGACGCTCTTTCGCCTTCGATCCGGCCAGAAAGAGCCCACCACCAAGCTGAGCGCGGCCCTCCCCGGGGCGCTGTCCGAGGCCGAGCAAGCGCGCGCTGTCGCCGTGGTGAGCCTGGGCGCGGGGCGCCGTCGCGCCGCGCGCGGCCTGGCGATCGACGGCGCGGTGGGCTTCCCCTTGCGCGGCGACGCGACGGGCGTGCTGGTGATCGCCAAGGGGCGCGTCCAGATCGAGGTCGCCGCGGGCTTCACCCTGCCCGAGGGGGCCGACGCGACCGAGCTGCCGATGACGGCCGACGAGGGCAAGCTCCGCCCCGAGGCGCGCGAGGTGGGCTCGATGCGCGCCCGAGCCGCCGCTTGCGTCCTGGCGGACGGGACGTTCGCGGTGGCCTCAACCACCTTCGATAGCGACGAGGCGGCGACGTCGGCGCTGATCGATCTGGGCTGCGCGCGGATCGTGGCCCTCGATCGGGGGGCGCACACCTCCTTCTTCCTCCACCGCGCCGGGACCGAGCCGGCGCCGGTCGCACGCTACGAGACGACGGTGATCGATCTCGTCGACACGCCGATGACGGGGCGGGGCAAGCGCCTCGGGAACTGAGCGCCGCCCGCGCCCGCGGCGGGGAGGGTCATTCGCGACCTGTTTCCCCACGCCTGGATCCGCGAGAAACCCGCGCGCTCTAGTTTACGCCTTTGGGATCGGGCACTTCCACCGGGGGCAACTGGGGTTCCGTTGACCCAGGCGCAGCCTCGGGGCTCACCACCGTGCCATCGGCTCCCTCATGCGGCTCGACCTCCTTGGCGGCCTCCTCGGCGCTGGGCGCCCCGCTGCCTGCCTCGTACCGAGGCGCCTCGCCGGAGCGCGAGTAGTCGACCCAGGTGGTCTTGGCGGAGCGGACATCGAGGTGGATGAACGTGCCGTTGGGGTAATAGCCCACACCGGCGTTCCGGAAGGTCCGGCAGAAGTCCCGCAGCACCGTGTTGGGAACCCCCTCCACCGAGAAATCCATCGCTCGACCGAGGTTGTGGTTCGAGTGTGGCGTGTACTGCACCGGCGAATAAGGCCGGAACCCGCTCGTGACGAGGATCGTCTTCCCCCCGAAGTGGTCGCTCACCAGCCCGATCAGGGTCGCCAGCCGCGGATCGATCGGGAGCTTCTCGTTGGTCGGGTAGTAGCGCAGCACCCGGCTCAGCCCCGGCAACGCCGCGGGCACCAGCCGACCGCGCCGCGTCAGGAGCTGCGCCTCGAGCTTCTCGGTCCCGCGCGTCATCCGCACAAAGCCGGGCCGCCGCGGCGTATGCGCCAGGGCCTCGGCCTTCTCGTCGCCGTCTTTCCTGGACTTGCCGCCCTTGACCCGCGGATCCGCCTTCGCCGCCGCTGCCGCCTTGCTCTTCGGATCGATCTTCCCGGGCTTCGCGACCGCGGGCTCCTCGCCCTTGCGCGGCTTCTCGCCCTTCTTCGTCGGCTCGCCCTCCTTCCCCTTCTCGGGGATCGTCAGCGAGAGGCCCGGGTGGATCTGCTGCCAGGACTTGAGCCCGTTCGCTTCTCGCAGCGCCGCCACCGGCACGTGGAAGCGCCGCGCGATCGCCCCGAGCGTCTGCCCCTTGCTGACGACGTGGACCATCTCCGCGCCGCCGGCGTGCAGCGGGGCCAGCGCGGCGAGGATCGCCGCGAGCACCGGCGGGAAGACACGAGGGGCGGAGAGCGGCATGATAGCGGGTTCGAGGCGGCGCCCCCGCACTTCGATAAGCGCTCGGGTGCCGAAGGTAAAGCGGAATCTTGGCCGGCGGATCCCGGCGATGCGAAGCTCGTCCAGAGCATGAAAGGAGGCTTGGCAGACCTGCCCGGTCAGCCTCTTTTTTCACGATGGGGCCCGGTGAGGCCCCGAACCCGGGCCCTCTCACGACGGGGGCCCACTGCTGCGAGCACCGGAGCCGCATGTCCGAAGGCAAGAACCTGATCGGGGTCGATATCGGATCGAGCTCGATAAAGGTGTGTCAGTTGAAGGAGAGCCGAAAAGGCTACGGCCTCGTGCGCCTCGGCTACACGCCGCTCCCGCCGCAGTCGATCGTCGACGGCCACGTGATGAACGCCCAGGCCGTGGTCGAAGGGCTCGGCCGCGCCTTCTCGGAGGCCAAGATCAAGCAGCGCGAGATCGCCCTCAGCATCAGCGGGCAGGCGGTGATCATCCGCAAAATCTCCGTGCCGATGATGACCGCCGCCGAGCTCGACGAGCAGATCCAGTGGGAGGCGGAGCAGCACATCCCCTTCGACATCAAGGACGTGCACGTCGACTACGAAGTGCTGCGACGGCGCCCCGAGGCAGGGCAGATGGATCTGCTCCTCGTCGCCGCCAAGCGCGACGAGATCAACGACTACACCCAGATCGCCAAGTCGGCGAAGCTCAAGCCGATGGTCGTCGATATCGACGCCTTCACCGTGCAGAACCTCTTCGAGCTCAGCCGCGGCATCCCCCCGGATCAGACCTTCGCGATCATCAACGTCGGCGCGAGCCTGGCCTCGATCAACATCCTCTCGCGCGGCGCCAGCGCCTTCACCCGCGACATCGCCAACGGCGGCAACTACATCACCGAGCAGATCCAGCGTCAGCTCAACGTCTCGTTCGATCAGGCCGAAGAGTTCAAGTGCGCCAGCGTCAGCGCCGGAGCCGGCGCCGTGCCCGCGCAGGTCACGCAAGTGATCGAGGTGGTGAGCGACTCCATCGCTGGTGAGATCCAGCGCTCGCTCGACTTCTTCATGGCCACCAGCGGCGAGCCGGAGATGCACCGGATCTACCTCACCGGCGGCACCTCGAATTTACCGGCCCTGGCGCAGGCCATCGGCCGCCGATCGCGCGTCGCCGTCGAGGTACTCCAGCCGATGGAGCGCATCAGCGTCGAGGCCAAAGAGGTCAGCCAGGAACTCCTTCGAACCCGCGTCGCGCAATTCTCCGTGGCGCTCGGGCTGGCGATGCGAAAAGATCGAGAGAGGCGCGTGTGATCAGGGTAAACCTCCTTCCGCAGAAGCGCGGGGCCCGCGGCGCTGCGCCTCAGCAGAGCCAGCGCTGGCTGCTCATCGTCGCCGGTGTCCTCGTGCTCGAGGTCATCGCCCTCTTCCTGTTTTACCAGACGAAGCGCGAAGAGCTGGCCGAGCAAAAGGCGAAGAACGACCGCGTTCAGGGCCAGATCACCGACATCAACAAGCTCGTGTCCAACCACGAGGAGATCAAGAAATCCCTCGTCTTGCTCCGCGCGCGCGAGGACGCGATCGCCAAGCTCCAGTCGGCGCGGAGCGGCCCCACCGCGGTGCTCCTCGAGCTCGCGCAGCTGCTCACGCCGGGCAGGGGGCCGACCACCGATCCTGATCGCCTCGCCACGCTGCGCCGGGAGAACCCCAACCTCGTGTACTTCCCCGGGTGGGACAGCCGCAGGCTCTGGCTCACCAGCTACCTCGAGTCGGATCGCACCGTGCGCTTCGAGGGCCTCGCCCGCGACGGCAACGACGTCGCCGAGCTCGCCCAGCGCCTCAAGCTCTCGTCGTACTTCTACGACGTGACGCTGCTCCCCGGAAAGAAGGAGCCCGAGAAGAACGCCAAGCTCGAGGTCGTCAACTTCGCGCTGCAACTGAAGGTCAGGTACTGAGATGGCCCCCAAGCCCCAGGCTCCGGCGGGCGGCTCCTCGCTCGATCGGCTCTCGCCCATCGCCAAGCTCGGCGTGGGCTTCCTCTTCGTCTTCGCCGTCGGCGTCCTCTACTTCGTCGTCTTCCACGGCGACCTCGAGACCGAGATCGAGCAAGCGCACAACTTCGAGCACAACCTCGAGGCGCAGCTCAACCAGGCCGAGACCTCGAAGGCCGAGTACCAGAAGGACCTCGACGAGAAGACGCGCCGCGAGCAGCTCGCCCTCGAGCAGAAGAAGGTCCTCCCTGACGATCCCGAGACGCCGGCGTTCCTCGCGGCCCTCCAGGGCGTCGCCACCCTCTCCGGCGTCAACCTCACCTCGTGGAGCCCGATCGAAGAGCAGCCGCAAGAGTTCTACGCCAAGGTCCCGATGAAGCTGACCTTGATCGGGAAGTTCCACCAGGTGGCGAAGTTCTTCCACGGCGTCGGCCAGCTCGATCGGATCATCAACGTGGAGGACATCCGGATCAAGGCCCCCAAGATCAACGGCGACGAGGTCCAGGTCGAGGTCGAGTGCCTCGCCACCGCGTTCCGATCGAGCCGGCCCGGTGACCAGGCCATGAAGCGCCGCCCCGGCGCCGCACCAGGAGCAGGGCATTGAAGCGCATGACTACGCCTCGTCTCTTGCCCGCGCTCGTGGCGGTGCCGCTGGTGACGCTGGTGATCGCCGCGGCGGCATGCGGCGGCGACGCGCCCGCGGGGACCCCGCCGCGCCCTGGGGCGTCGGGCGCCGCGCCCGGCGATACCAAGGGGGCACCGCCCGCCGCTGCCGGCGCTGCCGGCGTCGCCCCTGACGGCGGCGTCGCCAGCGCGACCGCGAAGCTGCCCGCGCTCCCGCTGCGCGAGTTCCAGGAGCGCGACTTTGCCGAGACCGACCAGAGCCGCGATCCCTTTCGCAGCTTCGTCACCGTCTTCGTCCAGCAAGCGCAGGCGCACAGCGTCCTCCAGCGCAAGGTCCTGGTCGACCGCTACGCCCTCGACGAGCTCCACCTCGTCGGCATCGTCATCGGCGCCCCCTCGCGCGCCCTGCTCACCGATCCCACCGGCCTCGGCTGGGTCGCCAAGGTCGGCGACTTCGTCGGCAAGTCCGAGCTCGTTCATGCTGGCGGCCCCACCGGGACGGACGTCGCTGTGAACTGGCGCGTCGACCGCATCCGCGACGGGGACCTCGTCTTCATCCGCGAGGATCCTTCGCACCCCGAGATCCCCCCGACGACGCGCGTCGTCTCGCTCCGCACCCCCGAAGAAGAGGCCGGCCAGAAGGGCCCCCGCTGAGCGGGTCGCGCGCAACCTCGTCACCTTCCCTCGTCTCCCGTCCGTCATCTCCCGCGCACGACGACGCGCACGGGAGACGACGGACGGGAGAACGGAAGAGGGAAGACGAGCACCAACTCGCGGGAGTGCCGCACTAGCTCCAGGGAATCTTCAGCCCCAAATTGGGCCAGTTTGCCCTCGCCGATCTAGGCTCGCCCCCGGTGACGAAAGAGCCGTCATCCAGCGGGAGAGCGATGAAGATTCAACTGGTTCGCGCGCGCCGATGCCCCGTCGGCCTCGCCTTGCTCGTGAGCGTCCTGTCGGCGGCCATCCCGGCCGTGGCAGCGCCGCTTCACGTGAAGAATGTGACGCTCTCCGCCCCCCGCGAAGGAGCCGCCGAGGTCACGATCGCCACGTCGGGGTCGCCCCACTACGCGGCCCGCGTCGCTGACGGAGGGATGCGGCTCATCGTCGATCTCGACACCGCCGACGTGATGGGGGCTCCCGCCGCGATCACCAAGGGCAACGCCGTCGTGGCCGGGGTGATGACCCAGGCCTTCCGCCAGCAAGGCCAGACCGAGAGCACCACGCGGGTGCTGATCCAGCTCGCCCACGCCGCGGAGTACCGGATCTCGGTGACCGCGGACGGGCTCCAGGTTGGCCTCGTCTCCGCCGACAAGACCGCCCCGATGGGCACGAGCAAGAGCGCGGCGCGCGCCCTCGCGGCCCCCACGGCGAAGACTGAAGGCGCCACGCTCACCGACGTCCGCTTCGAGCATCAGCCCACCCGCGATCGGATCATCGTCGAGCTCTCCGGCGCCGCCGAGTTCTCCACTGGCGAGGGCGCCGGTGGTCGATCGGCCCTTGATTTGAAGGGCGTTCGCCTCCCCGAGTCGCTCCAGCGCAAGCTCGACACCGGCGCCTTCGGCGGCCCCGTCCACGCCGTCTCGACCTACCGCAAGAACAGCGATCCCACCCATGTCGTCATCGAGATCGATCGCGCCGCGGACGCCGCCGGCTCCGCCTCGCGCGAGGGCAACTCGATCGTCTACACCTTCACGACCGGCCCCGTCCCCTCGACGCTCTCGGGCCTCGGCGCCGACGGCGGCATCGCCCGCCGGTCGCGCACCGTGGCACGCGAAGAGGCCGTGGACACCGGCGTCCCCCGCGTCGAGACCACCATCGAAGCCGGGGCTGGCGCCCGCGAATCGACGACCGAGCCTGACCAGGCCGACGCCTTCCTCCCCACCACGGCGAGCCAGCAGCGCCGCTTCAACGGGCGCCGGATCAACCTCGATCTCAAGGACTCCCCCGTCCACGAGGTCCTCCGCCTCTTCGCCGACGTCGGCAAGGTCAACATCGTCACCTCCGACGCCGTCAGCGGCAGCGTGACGATCAAGATGAACAACGTCGCCTGGGATCAGGCCCTCGAGACCGTCCTCCAGGCCAAGGGCCTCGGCATGGTCCGCCAGGGCAACATGATCCGCGTCGCCCTCCTCGCCGACCTCAACAAGGAGCGCGAGCTCGCCATCGCCCGGCGCAAGAGCGAGCTCCAGCTCGCCCCGGTCGAAACGCGCCTGATCCCCGTCTCCTACGCCGAGGCCAAGGAGCTCCAGGATCGCGCCAAGGACCTGCTCTCGCCGCGCGGATCGATCGCCGTCGACGAGCGCACCAACGTCATCGTCGCCCGCGACGTGGCCGGCAACCTCAACCAGATCGAGGAGCTGATCCACTCGCTCGACACCCAGACGCCGCAGGTGCTGATCGAAGCCCGCATCGTCGAGGCCACGAGCCGCTACCTCCGCGACGTCGGCATCCAGTGGGGCGGCGACGCCACCTTCAGCGCTGCTACCGGCAACCCCACCGGCATCGCCTTCCCCTCATCGATTGGCCTCGTCGGCGGCGCCAGCGATCAGGGCACGCCCACCGCCGGCCTCTCGCCCTTCTCCAACTCGGTCTCCACGCCGAACTTCGCGGTCAACCTCCCGGCCACCGTCGGCACCGGACAAGGCGGCGCGATCGGCTTCAACCTCGGCTCGATCAACAACACGGTCAACCTCGCGGTCCGCCTCTCCGCGGCCGAGTCGAGCGGCATGCTCCGGATCATCTCCAGCCCCCGCATCCTCACGCTCGACAACCGCCAGGCCCGCATCAGCCAGGGCACGTTGATCCCGTTCTCCCAGATCAGCGCCCAGGGCGTCCAGACCACGTTCCAGGAAGCCAAGCTTCAGCTCCTCGTCACGCCCCACGTCACCTCCGACGGCAGCGTCTCGATGCACGTGAAGATCAACCGCGACGAGCCGGACTTCAACCAGACCTCCGCGCGCGGCGATCCGACGATCCTCAAGCGCGAGGCCGAGACCGATCTCCTGATCATGGACGGCCACACCGCGGTCATTGGCGGCATCTTCACCCGCAACACGGGCCGCAACCTCGATCAGCTCCCGCTGCTCGGCGACATCCCGATCCTCGGCGTCCTCTTCCAGCGCCGCCGGGCCAGCGACAGCCGCAGCGAGCTCGTGATTTTCATCACGCCGCGCATCGTCAACCGGGCCGAAGCGCTCGGGAAATAGTCCCCCGAATCTTCGCCCGCCCGCGCTGCCCGGTGTACGAACCGGGCATGAACAGGAAGCGTTCGGGCGGCAAGCTCCTCACGGCTGCGGCCCTCGGCCTCGCCGCGCTCGCGTCCTGCGCCGGCGCCGCGCCTGCGAGCGGGCCCGCCACGGTCGAGCCCCTCACCGGCCCCGCAGAAGACGCCGTCGAGGCTGCAAAACACCTCGATCGGGACCGAAACGCCGACGCCGGCGCCCCCTCGGACGCAGGCCCTGCGCCCGGCCCCGACGCCGCTCCGCGCTGCCCTTATGGCGAGCTCAGCGATCCGCATCGCGGCTTCATCCGCTGCCTCGCCCCCGACGAGCGCGACGCGGGCTGGCTCCCGCCGCCTCCGCAGACACCGCCGGGCACACCGCCCGTCGCCGCCGAGCTTCCCGATGCCGGCACCAAGGACCCTGCCCCTGCGGCCTCTGGCCCGCCGCCGCTCGTCGACATCGGCGCGCCGAAGTTCGAGAATGGCGAGGTCCCCAAGGCCGAGAAGGCCCTGACCAAGGCCGCGACCGACATTGCAAAATGCGTCGCCGAGCACGGCGGCCTCACCGCCGCCACAGGGACGCTCAAGATCCAGTTCCTCGTCCGCAACCGCGGCCGCGCCGAGGGCGTCGAAATCCTCACCGCCAAGGGCCTCAGCGCTGACGCCGCGGAGTGCGTTCGCGTCCTGATCAAGAACAAACCGATTGGCCCCCCCAGCGCCGATCCGGTCGGCGTCACCGTCACGATCTCCCTGAAACCCCCGGCGAAATAGCGCCCCGCGCGAAGCTTCCCCCAGCGCCCCGACCTCCGGTAGTCTCGGCCCCCTGGGCGCGGATGCCTTTGGAAAGAGGAAAATCATGTTCATCGCACGATGGCAGTTGTCGACCCGCTTCGGAAAAACGGACGAGTGCGTCGCGCTCCTCCGCAGGTGGGAGATCGACGTCGGTCAGCGCATCGGCTGGCGACCGGGCTCGGTCCGGATCGCGAGCGGAATGATCGGGGTCAACCAGACCGACCTCGAGTTCGAAACCCGCGTCGACAACCTCGCGGATCTCGAGAGCGCGTGGCGCGACATGGGCCACCTCGAACAACACAAGGACTACCTCAAGCAGCTCGAGACCCTGATCGTCTCCGGCGGCAGCCGCTGGATCGTCCTCCGCGAAGCCGACGTCGTCCCCGGCGAGTGATCCCCGGCGGGGGGGGGCGCCGCACGCCGCCCCCCGCGCCACCTCCCTCCGATATAACGCTATAGAACCGCGACCGTCAGGGAGCGGACTCCGGCTGCTGCCAGGTCCGCTCCCTCACGGTCGCGGTTCGGTTTCATGCGCCCTGGAGATCCCTGATGACCACCAAGCCCACCCTCGAGAGCAGCGACTACCGCGGCCGCATCTACGATCGCTACGTCGGCCTCAACGCCGGCTGCGCCGCCCGCGCCGAGACCAGCGGCGACAACGCCCCGGGCAACCCCTACCTCGCCAAGGTCATCCGCGATCACTTCCCCCCTGATCGCACAAGCAAGATCCTCGACCTCGGCTGCGGCGACGGAGGCTTCCTCCACGCCCTCCGCCAGCACGGCTACACCGACCTCGCCGGCATCGATCGCTCCCCCGAGCAAGTCGCCGTCGCCGCCCGCCGCGGCGAAACTAGCGTCCGCCTCGGCGACGTTTTAGTGGAAGCGAGCACGCTCCCTGATGCCTCCCACGACGTCATCATCGCCTTCGACGTCATCGAACACCTCAAGCGCGAAGAGCTCCTCGTCCTCGCCGACAACGTCCGTCGCGCTCTGCGCCCGGGCGGCCGCTGGGTCCTGCACATGCCCAACGCCGAATCACCCTTCTTCGGCCGCATCCGCTACGGGGACGTCACCCACGAGCAGGCCTTCACGCGCGGCTCACTCCGGCAGGTTCTCCTGGCGGCGGGGTTTGCGGAGGTGCGTTGCTACGAGGATGCGCCGGTGGTGCACGGGGTGAAGAGCGCGGCGCGGTTTGCGGTGTGGAAGATGATCCGGCTCGGGCTGCGGGTGTATCTGGCAGCGGAGACGGGGGAGACGGGGGCGGAGATGATTTTCAGCCAGAATTTGCTGGCGGTTGCGGAGCGCTGAAAGGGAGGCGGGTCGGGGAGACCCGCCTCATGCGTTGCGAGGGGGTTAGCTGGCCTGCTTGAGGGGCTCTGCCAGCGTGTCCGGCGCCTGATCGGGGTCGTCGATTGCGGGAGCGGGAGCGGGCGTGGGCGCGGGAGCGGCGGCCTTTTTTGCCGTGCTCTTCTTCCTCCTGCTCGGGGGCTTCAGCGCGGTGAACGCGGCGAGCACGTCCGGATCTGCGGCGAACTCGAGACCTCCGGCCCCGGCGATCCGCGCCACGGTGCCGAGGATCCGGTTGGCGATCCGATTCCGCTCCTGCGTGCTCAGCGGCGCGGTGGCCTGCTTGTGGTCCTGGGTCTTGTCGGCGTCGGAGATAGCCTGGTGGGCGGCGGTGATGGCCTCCAGATCCTTCTTGACGATTCCGAAGCTCGCGGCCTCGTCCGGGTTTTCGGTGGCTCGATCGAGGATCAACTGGAGCACGGACTTCACGTCGCGCACGACGTCGGGATTGACGACCTGTCCGACACCGTAGGCCTGCTGCACCTCCTTCGAGGCGTGGGCCTTCCTCACGGCGGAGCGCACGGCCTTCACCCGCGCATACCCGATGCGGAGCGCCGTGGCTTGCGTGGCGGTGGCGACCTTGGCCTCTTGCCGAACCTGCTTGGCGCCGGGGACGGTGATGCCAAGGCGCGTGAGATCGTCAAGCAGGGTAGGGAGGGTGGTGGGAGGGAGCCTGAGCTGGAGCACGTCCTGGTGGAGCACGGCCAGGTTGGAGGCCTTGATTCCGAGCAGGATGATGCCGGAGAACTCCTGGTTGGGATGCGCAGCAGGGATGAGCGACGAAACGGTCACGGGATACCTCTTTGCGGGTAGGTGGTTTGAAGCGCGGGTGAGAAGAGAAGAAAGGAAGAGCAGAGAATGTGTTGGCGGAAAAGTTTGTCCAGGGGGTGCGGGCAACTTTTTGGAAAATTGTGGGGAGGGTGGACCGAGGAGGGGCGGAGGGGGCGGGACGGGGCGCTCACGGGGGGGCGACGGGATGGATTTGTGCGGCGACGGGATGGATTTGTGGGGGGACGAGGTGCCCACGGGGAGCGACGGGATGGATTTGTCGGGCGACGAGATGGATTTGTTGAGCGACGAGATGGATTTGTCGGGCGACGAGATGGATTTGTTGAGCGACGGGATGGATTTGTTGGGCGACGGGATGGATTTGTTGGGCGACGAGATGGATTTGTTGGGCGACGGGATGGATTTGTCAGGCGACGGGATGGATTTGTCCGGCGATGCCGCGCTCACGGCGGATGGGGTGGGCTGCATGCGGGGTGATAGGAGGAGCCGGGCCCACAGTGGGGGCGGGGTGGTCTAGTGTCGGTCCTGTTTGAACGTTCGGGGCGGCGCTGGGGTTGACAAGTGGCCGTTGGGGCGTGTTGTCTGGGAGCGTGGGGATGGACGGATTTGGAAGTAGGGGGGAGGGGAAGGGGGCCGCAGGGATGCGGGGGTGCGGAGGGATAGGTGCGGCGGGCGCTGCGACGTGGGGGAGGTTATGTGGGTGCAGAGCGTCGGTGCGATCGATGTCGTCGGGGGCGGCGTCGAGCTTGGCGTTGTGTTCGGGGGCGGTGCGGCGTGGAGGCTGTCCATCGTGCTGGGGTGGCGTGATGCCGGATATAAGGGGGTATGGCCGCGGCCCAATCGCGGGAATAGGGGGATATGGCCACGGCCTGACAGCGGGAATAGGGGGATATGGTCGCGGTTGCAATTGAACGCGATGTTGGGCCGGCGGGGAGAGCAGCCATATTTCATGCATGGACGAAGCCTTGCCTCCTCGGGCAGCGTCGCCTCGACATCCCGGAATTCAACGCAAAGGCGCAAAGACGCAGAG
>Ga0105048_10007913_pt1 | contig 17033 bp, 13 predicted proteins | sample MAT05_FD_78382 | JGI IMG/M metagenome (GOLD analysis project Ga0105048, IMG submission 78382) | Freshwater microbial communities from Lake Fryxell liftoff mats and glacier meltwater in Antarctica - MAT-05 | ecosystem: Environmental > Aquatic > Freshwater > Ice > Liftoff microbial mat | place...
AAGAAGCCCGCTGCGAAGAAGCCCGCTGCGAAGAAGCCCGCTGCGAAACCTGCAGCAGAAAAGAAGCCGGCGGCTGCAAAGAAGCCCGCCGCGAAGAAGCCTGCCGCAAAGAAACCGGCAGCGAAGAAAGATGAGGACGAGAACTAATGGCACATAAGAAGGGACTCGGCTCCTCAAGGAACGGCCGCGACTCAAACCCGAAGATGCTCGGCGTCAAGGTGTTCGCTGGCCAGACGGTCAATGGCGGCGAGATCATCGTCCGTCAGCGTGGCACCCAGTTCTGGCCCGGAGACGGCGTCGGAATCGGTCGTGACCACACGATTTTCGCCACCCGTCCCGGAAAGGTCGAGTTCAATCCCGGCCGCCGCGGCCGCGTGATTTCGGTCGAGACCGCGAAGTAGGCAAAGCTCCACGAAGTTTCGAAAGACCCGCCCCGGCGGGTCTTTCTCGTTAACCGGCTCCTGCGGCAACGAGAACCTGGGGGACTCTTTCGCTGGCAGGTGCGAGGCCCGCCCCACTGAAATCGGGGAGCTGGCAAGCAAATTGCCCGCTCAGCGGGCAATTTGCTTGCCAGCCCTTGGGGAATCGAGACCGCGTAGGCTGGGGTCGTGCTTTATGACAAGGCGAAAATCTACGTGGAGGGCGGCGGTGGTGGCGATGGTGTCATCTCTTTCCGCCGTGAAGCCCACGTTCCCCGTGGTGGGCCGGATGGTGGCGATGGTGGCCATGGCGGCGGCGTCATCCTGCTCTGCGACTCCTCGCGGCGTGACCTCGGTGCGCTGAGGTCCAAGCACTTCCGGGCCGAGCGCGGCAATCACGGCGAAGGCTCGAACCGGCAGGGAGCCAGGGGAGAGGACACGATCATCCTCGTTCCGCCCGGCACCCAGACAGTTTCGGTCAACGGCACGGTCATCGACCTGACCGAAACCGGTCAGACTGCGATCCTGGCCCGCGGTGGACGCGGTGGCCACGGCAACCGGCGGTTCGTGACTTCGGTGAGGCAGGCCCCGAGATTCGCCGAGCAGGGCACGGCCGGCGAAGCCGGATGGGTGGAGATGCGTCTGAAGCTTCTGGCCGACGCCGGCCTGATCGGATTGCCGAATGCCGGCAAGTCCTCTCTGCTCAGCCGCTTGACCAGGGCCGATCCCAAAGTTGCCGACTATCCCTTCACCACACTCGAGCCGGTGCTTGGCACGATCGAGAGCGACGATCGCCAGGTGGTCCTGGCTGACATCCCCGGCCTGATCGAAGGTGCGGCTGACGGCGCCGGGCTCGGGCATGAGTTCCTGGCCCACGTCGAGCGCTGTGCCATGCTGATCCACGTAGTCGAGCTGGCCCCGTCCGAAGGTGAGCCGGTGGAGAACTACCGCACGGTCAGGGCCGAGCTTGCCGCGCACAACACCGGGCTGGAACTGCTGCCCGAGCTGCTGGTCCTCTCCAAGGCGGACCTCTGGACCGAATCCGACATCAAGGATTTCGTCGATGAATGGGACGAAGCGCTTGGCGATTCGGTTCTTGGCGTGCTCGCGGTCTCTTCCGCCACGGGCACCGGATTGCCTGCTCTCACCGAAGCGGTCGTGCGCTTTGTGCCGGAAGAGGTCAAGGCCCCCGTAACCGTGGGGGCCGACGGCATCGAGGTCGACTTCGAATCCGAACATCTGACCTACCGGCCCAAGGGCGAAGGCGGCTATTCGGTGGAACGCGAGTCCGACGGCTCCTTCCGCATCCATGGCCACGGGGTGGAGATCCTGTTCGACCGCTTCGACATGACCAACGAAGAGGCCCTCGGCTACCTCGAGACCCGCCTCAAGGAGATGGGTGTCATGGCCGAGCTGAAACGTGCCGGATTCGAGTCAGGCAACGAGATCCGGGTCGGCGAATACGAGTTCGAACTCTTTTGATCGAACCCGATCCTGGTTGATTCTGGCCGGGACCGGCGCAGGATCCAATAGATCTGTCGGGAGGGAGGTCAGGAAGTCTGCCGGACCTGACTTGCACTCCAGGCGACGGTCGGCTGGTTTCGAACGGATTGGATCCCTACTTGGGATATAACCTTCCGGATGCGGAATTCGCTCCGGGGTTCACCGGGTTAGATACGATGAGAAGTTGGGGGAGGGCATCGAGAAGAAGCTCAAGGCGAAGGTCAAATAGGCGGGACCGAAAAGGGGAAGCATGCGATCAACAGGACGTATTTCCATCGCGGCAGCAATCGTTTTTGCACTGGTGATTGTGGGTTCGACTGCCTCGGCCGCTCCGCAAGGTCCCTGGGTCCAGCCCGCGGCCGATGTTTCGGTCTCCGGCCTGATCATCTCCGACCCCCAGATCACCACAGCTCCTGACGGCACGGCAACCGCGGTCTGGGACCGCTACAACGGCGCCAACTACATAATTCAGGCAGCGAACCGCCCGCCCGGCGGAAGCTTCGGAGCACCGGTCGATCTCTCGGTCACTGGCGGATCCGCCTTCTCCCCTCAGATATCCACAGCTCCCGACGGCACCGCCACCGCGGTCTGGCACCGCTACGACGGCAGCAACAACATCATCCAGGCGGCTACCCGCCCGCCCGGTGGCTCCTTCGGAGCACCGGTCAATCTTTCGGCCACTGGCCAGCCCGCCAACTTCCCCCAGATCAGCACCGCACCCGACGGCACCGCCACCGTCGTCTGGAGCAGCACCGTTGGCGGTAAAAACATCATCCGGGCGGCGACCCGTTCGCCCGGCGGAAGCTTCGGAGTACCGGTCGATCTCTCGGGCACCGGCGAGCTTGCCGGCGAGCAGCAGATCACCACCGCCCCCGACGGCACCACTACCGCGATCTGGCGCCGCAACTCCATCATTCAGGCGTCAACCCGCCCACCCGACGGTGCCTTTGGAGCCCCGGTCGATCTCTCGGCCATCGGCGAGAGCGCGAACGGCCCCCAGATCGCCGCGGCCCCCGACGGCACGGCTACCGCGGTCTGGTTTGGCCCCGTCGGCAGCGACTTCGTCATCCAGGCGGTGACCCGCCCACCCGGCGGAGCCTTCGGAACCCCGGTCGATATTTCGGCCGCCGGCCAGGACGCCTACTTTCCCAAGATCGCCACGGCCCCTGACGGCACCGCTACCGCGGTCTGGTATCGCAACGACGGCAGCAACGACATCATTCAGGCGGCGACCCGTCCACCGGGCGGCTCCTTTGGAGCAACGGTAGATCTTTCGGCTAACGGTCAGAGCGCCTCCCAGCCTCAGATCACAACAGCCCCTGATGGCACCGCCACCGCGGTCTGGCGCCGCGACAACGGCAGCAACGACATCATTCAGGCGGCGACCCGCCCACCAGCCGGCTCCTTTGGAGCACCGGTCGATCTCTCGGCCACTGGCGAGGACGCCTTCGACCCTCAGGGCACCACAGCCCCCGACGGCACCGTGACCGCGATCTGGTCCCGTTTTATCGGCGGCAACCTCGTCGTCCAGTCGATATCGACCGCCCGGCCCTCGTTTACCCTCGGGGTGGCGAAGACCGGCTCCGGCACCGTCACCTCGAGTCCCGTGGGAATCGACTGCGGAGCCGACTGCTCCGGCACCTTTGTCTCGTTCACCAAAGTAGTCATGACCGCCACACCCGATTCCGACAGCAAGTTCACCGGATGGGGAGGGGCGTGTGAGGAAACGACCGGAAACACCTGCGAGCGGACCTTGCTCGAAGACGAAAACGTCACCGCGAACTTCAAGGCCAAAAAAGCGAAGCTCAAGATTCCGAAGGTCAAGCCGACGAATCCGAAGGTCAAGCGCGGCAAGAAGGTGAAGATCAAGGTCACGGCCAAGAATGCCGGCGACGCGACGGCCAAGAGCGCCAAGCTCTGCCTCAAGCTGAGTAAGGGCGTCAAGAAGAAGCTCAAGCCGAATGGCAAGACCTGCCAGAAGCTGGGCTCGCTTGGCGCCGGTAAGGCGAAGATCAAGCCCTTTGGGCTGAAGGCGACCGGTAAGGCAAAGAAGGGTAAGAAGTACAAGGTCACCTTCAAGCTCACCGCCAAAGGAGCCAAGGCCGTCTCCAAGGCAGTCAAGGTGAACGTGAGATAGACCGGTTTCAGCGGCGGGTCAGGAGCGACGAACCCGGCGGTTACATCTAGGCTGGCTTCATGACCCTCGTCGTAAAACTCGGATCTTCGATCGTCGCTGCCGACGACGGCAGCCTGCGAACCAGCGTGCTCGACTCGGTCTGTGAGCAGGCGTCGAGCCTGCGGCGGTCCGGTGAGGATCTGGTCATGGTGACCTCCGGGTCGATCGCCCGGGGCATCCGGCTGATGGGCCTTCAGGCGCGGCCGAGAGCGATTGATGAACTCCAGGCGGCCTCCGCGGTCGGCCAGGGCTCCCTGTTCCGCGAGTATGAGACCCGCCTCGAGCAGGGGCAGGCAGCGGCCGCCCAGGTGCTGCTCACGGCATCCGACGTGTCCAGCCGCACCAGCTACCTGAATGCTCGCCAGACCCTTCGCCGACTACTCGAGTGGGGCGTAATCCCCGTGGTCAACGAGAACGACACCACGGCCACCGACGAAATTACTTTCGGCGACAACGACTTCCTGGCGGCTCAGGTTTCGATCATGCTCGAAGCGCGCCTCCTGGTACTGCTCACGAATACTGATGGTGTTTTCACCGCCGACCCACGACACAATCCCGATGCGGAATTGATTTCTCAGGTCGACGACTTCAGCGAACTGGCCGGCAAGGACATCGGTGACCGGACTTCGGTTTTCGGCAGTGGCGGCATGCGCAGCAAGGTTGCCGCGGCAGAGATGGCCAGCGAATCCGGGATCGAAGTCCGGATCTGCAACGGTACGGTCGATGGAAACCTGGCCAAAGCGGCATCAGGCGAGCCCACCGGCACGTCGTTTGCGCCGCAGCGGAAACCCGCATCAGGCTTTAAACAGTGGCTTAAATATGCCAAGCCGGCGAACGGACGGATCGAGATCGACCAGGGCGCAGCCCGCGTGCTCAGCCAGAAGGGCTCCAGCCTGCTGCCGGTGGGCGTCACCGGAGTCGACGGAAAGTTCGAGGCCGGTGACGCGATTGAAGTCGTCGCCGACGGCACCCTGATCGGGAAAGGGATTGCCAACTATTCATCCGACGAGGTTGGGCGAATCAAAGGCATGAAAAGCAGCGAAGTCCTGGAACTTATGCCGCAGGCCGCGGAAGAGATAGTCCATCGGGACTATTTCGTGTTGGCCTGAACCTTCGGGTCTATCCGGGCGGTCTCCCGAGCGAATAGCCCTTCCTGACTGTCTTGCTGTTGCCGGCCTGATCGTTGACCTTCGCGGTCACGACCACCATGCGGGCAGCCTTGCTCGAGCGCAGCAGCTTCAGCACCGGCTTCCGGATGGTGATCCGGTAGGTGTTTGTTTTGCCGGCCTTGATCGTGAACGTTTTCTTCGCGATCGTCACCTTGCGCTGCTTGCCCTTGAATCTGACCTTGTTCTTCGTGGCGACCGAGAAGCTTCCCTTGCAGGGACTCGAAACTTCTTCGGCCGGGCAGGTCAGCCTGATTGCGGCAAAGCCCTTCCTGGCGACTCCGGACCGCTTGCCTTCGATCGTGATCGAAACCGAAGTATCGGGCAGGGGCGGACCGTAGGCGAACACCTCGTATCCGTGAGTGCCGTCATTTGCGGAAAACAGAATGTCCTCGCCGAACTTTGTGAAGAAAGATGGCTCCGAACCGGTGGTTCCGGGGAAAAGGTCTGCCAGCTGTGTAACCCCGGATGCGTCTATTCGCCAAGGTTCCGATCCGGTTTCCGGCCGGTAGATCGACCCATAGATCGCACCATCCACAGTTGTCAGGTTGGAAGGCGAGCCAGAATCCACTCCCGGAATCGCGTCGAACACGAGTTCCACACCGGTGCCGTCGGTGCGGCGCAACTCGGCCCCGTGAACATCGTCGCTGGCCACGAAGTAGAGCTGATTGCCGAGCGAAGTAAATCCGTTGGGCGAAGAAGAATTCGGGCCCGGGTTGATATCAGCTACCTGGGTGGGGGCACCACCGTTGCTCCGCCAGAGTTCGTACCCGTCAGTTACGTCCTGTGCCTGAAAATAGATAAACCCGTTGTGAGAAAACAACTCGTACGGGTAGGACGAACCTGCCCCCGGATAGATGTCACCTACCTGAGTGGTGACCATCCCGTCCGTCCTCCAAAGCTCCTCGCCGCTGAAACCTTCATCAGCGCGGAAATAGACATGACCACCTACCGGCGTGAAATCCGCCGCATACGAGCTGTTGACGCCCGCGCTGAGGTCGATCAGGCGCACGACGGTAACACCGTCGGTGCTCATCGGCTCATAGCCGAATCCAGATTCATAGGCGTCGAAGTAAACCTTCGAACCGATCGCCCTCAACGAGTACGGGTTGGAACCGTCCGGCCCGGGCTCGATGTCATCAACGAGGTTTGCGCCGTTGGCGTCAGCCCGCCAGAGTTCGGTGCCGGTCGCGGCGCTGTATGCAGCGAACAGCAACTGATTGCCTGAAACAACTGGTTCCTGCAGGCTGGAGCCGTCGGGCCCCGGGTTGATGTCCTTGATCAGTTCGACTGTGTTGTCTGTCAGCTTCCACAGTTCGGATCCGGTTGCCTCCGTTGTGGCGACGAAGAAGGTGACGTTGCCGATAGTGGTCAGGCCATACGGGGCCGACCCGATCGGGCCGGGAAACAGATCCCTGACCAGGCGGTTCGAGTCACGGCCGAAGCCGTGCAATTCGTTACCGGCATCGCTACGGGACCCCGTGATCACTTCGTTGCCCCGCACGATGAAAGGCCCGGGCTCCGAGCCGCTTGGCCCGGGGTTCAGGTCCTGGAACAGTCTCGCTTCGGCGGCAGATGACTGAGTCGGCAAAACCACCGCAAAGATGGCGAGCAGAAACGGCAGCGTGACGAACAGAGCTAGCGTCTTTCCGGTCAGACCCCTCATTTGCCAAGTCCCTTCGCTTTGAGGGTTTTCGAAACGGTGGCTTGGTTGCCTTCGGTATCACTGACTTTGGCCGTCGCCAGCAGGGTGCGGGCAGGTTTGTTGGTCTTCAGGAGCTTGCGCAGTGAAGGAGTCAGTGTGATGCGAACCGATTTGGTCTGGCCGGCCGCCAAGGAGAAATTCGCTTTGCCGATGGTGAACTTGCGTTTTTTGCCTCGCACCTTGACCTTCTTCCTGGTGGCCAGGGTCAGGGTGCCCGCACAGGGCCCATTGGCTTCGTCTGCGGGGCAAGCGAGTTTCACGGTTGCGTCCTTCTTTGTGACTTTCACGCCCTTGCCGATCACCTTGAGGCTGACCGATTCGTCGATCGCTTTCAGTTTCCAGAGTTCTTCGCCGGAAAGTCCGTCATCAGCCGAAAAATAGAGGGTGCCCGCCATTCCGACCAGTTCCGAGGGCGACGAGCTGTCGGTCCCTTCGAGCAGGTCACCCATCATGCGAACTCCGGTGCCATCGAGCGCCCACAGTTCCCGGCCATCAAGCTCGGTCCGGGCGCTGAAATAGAGGGCGCCACCGTATTCGAGGAAATCGTTCAGGCCCGAACTCGAGCTGCCGGCCCGAATGTCCGAAACGAGATTGGTGGAGGTGCCATCGGACCGCCAGAGTTCGCGTCCGGTGGTTTCGTTCGAAGCAACGAAATAGATCTGGTTGCCAAACTCGACGAAACGGTTCGGTTCGCTGTCGTCGGGCCCCGGTGCGATGTCGGCGACCTGGGTGGTGCTGGTGCCATTGGTCCGCCACAACTCTTCGCCATCGACCCCGTCAGAGGCCCCGAAGTAAAGGAAACCGTTGGACTGGGTGTATCCATCGGGCGAGGAGCCGCTGACTCCGGGCTTTATGTCGGCGACCAGTGAAGTGGTTGTGCCATCGGTCCTTCGAACTTCGTCACCGTTGACCGGATCGGAGGCCGTGAAGTAGACGTGGGGTCCGAAAGTCTTGAAGCCGCGCGGGCTGGAGCCGTTGCCGCCGGGATACAGGTCGGAGACGAGGTCAACTCCGGAACCGTTTGACCGGTAGACCTCTGACCCAAGCACCGGCTCGTAGGCCGAGAAATAGATGTAGTCGCCCAGGACTTCGAAATCCCTCGGGTTGGACGAGTCGCCGCCCGGATTGAGATCCTCGACCTGGGTGGTGCTGGTTCCGTTCGTTCGCCACAGCTCACGGCCATCGGGGCCGTTCGCCTGGAAATAGAGGAATCCACCAAGTTCTATGAATCTGTCGGGACTCGACCCGTCGGGACCGGGGAGGATGTCGCTCACCAGTTCGGTGGTGGTTCCGTTCGATCGCCAGAGTTCGGCACCCTGGGCTTCGGTGAAAGCCCTGAAGTACATAAACCCACCCAGCGGGGTGAAGCCGTACGGGTCACCGCCATGAGGACCGGGAACGAATTCACGGGCCAGCCGGGCGGACTCACCGTTGAAAACCCAGAGTTCGTCACCGCGGACGTCGAATGCCGACATGTAGATCAGTCCGTTCAGTTCGGTATTGCCCTCGGGGTAGGAGTCACTGGGACCGGGGTTCATGTCAAAGGCGATCTTCTGCTCGAGCCCGGCGGCCCTGGCCTTCTGCTCCCCGGCGAGGAACAGCGCAAACGACATCAACAAAATCACTACGACTGACATGGTCAACCGCTTGCGTCCCTGCGCGACTACTCGGTATTTCATCGAACTTCCCCCAAGTTGATTATCTGGCGGCCCTGACCGTACTCCGGGTTAGCAAGGGAGTCAAGGGGGGGTGTCCGGCGGCACATCCGGTTTCAACCGGGCATAAGCCGGTGAATAGCTACCCTTCTATGTATGGACGCCACCATCACCGACATCGCTGCCGACTGTGCCGCGGCCAAGAGTGCCGCCCGAACTCTCGCTTCAGCACCAACTGAAGACAAGAACCGCGCCCTGGCCGCGATTGCTTCCGGCCTGGTCGAATCGGTCGACTCGATCCTTGCCGCCAACGCCGGGGATCTGGCTGACGAAAGGGCACAGGGGCTGAGTTCCGCCCTGGTCGACCGCCTGACCCTCAGCCGCGAACGCATCGAATCGATGGCTGCCGGGGTCAGGGAGGTCGAAGCGCTCGAAGATCCCGTCGGCGACGTACTTGAAGACAAGACCCTCGACAACGGCCTCGAACTGAAGAAGATACGGGTGCCGCTGGGCGTGGTCGCCGTCGTTTACGAAGCCCGTCCGAACGTGACGATCGACTGCGCCGTGCTCACCATCAAGAGTGGCAATGCGATCCTGCTGCGCGGGTCGAGCTATGCCGAGCGCACCAACACGGCGCTGGCCGATGTCGTCCGGGCCGGACTTGCCGAAGCCGGGCTGCCGGTTGATTCCGTCGTGCTTTCGACCGGCGGCGGGCGTGAAGCCCTGGCCGGTCTTGCCACGCAGGAAGGCTCGATTGACCTGCTGATTCCCCGTGGTGGAGAGGGTCTAAAGAACGCGCTGAAGGAAGTCGCGACCGTGCCGGTGCTCTACGCCGCGTCCGGCAACTGCCACGTCTACGTCCATTCGGATGCCGACCTCGAGATGGCCCGTGCGGTCGCTTTCAATGCCAAAGTCAGCCGGCCTGGAGTCTGCAACGCCGCCGAGACGCTCCTGGTCGACAGCCAGATTGCCGCCGCTTTCCTGCCGAAAGCCCTGGCCGAGCTGGCCGCGGCCGGAGTCGAGCTGGTCGGCGATGATCGGGTTCGGGAGAACGCCGGGGGCGCCGAAGTGAAGATCGCGGTCAGCGATGACTGGGACACCGAATTCCTCGACCTCAAGCTCGCCGTTGGGGTCGTCGATGACCTCGAGGCCGCGATCGAGCACATCAATCGCCACGGCAGCGGCCATTCCGAGGCGATCGTCACCGAGAACGCCCAGGCCGCCGACCTGTTCACGGGCAACGTCGACGCGGCGGCGGTTTACGTCAACGCTTCGACCCGTTACACCGACGGCTTCGAGTTCGGCATGGGTGCCGAGATCGGTGTTTCCACCCAGAAGCTCCACGCCCGCGGCCCGATTGGCCTGCGGGAGCTGATGACCACGAAATACGTGGTGCACGGCAGCGGGCAGGTACGTGGCTGAACGATCGACAGGAGTCTTCGGCTCCGCGTTCAACCCGCCTCACCTCGCACATCTGATCTTCCTCGCCGAAGCCCGCTGGCAGCTGGGGCTGGACGAGATTTTCGTGGTCCCGACCGGGGATCCTTACCACAAGGATTCGGATTCGGATCCCGGTCCGGAGACCAGACTGCGGCTCGCGCGGGCAGCATTCGAGGGAATCGACGGCGTTGAAGTCAGCGATACCGAGGTTCAACGCGATGGTCCGTCCTACACATGTGACACCCTTGAGGAGATTGCTGATCCATTCGGAAAATACGAGACCCACTTCCTGATGGGAGCTGATGCCGCCATGAGTTTCGCGGGGTGGAAGCAGCCGGAGCGGATTCTCGAGATGGCCCGAATTGGAATCGCGCCGCGTCCCGGCATCGAAAGGGATGAAGTCCAGGCCGTCTTCGACGGGCTTGGTGGCGGTGACCGGATCGACTTCGTCGAGATGCCGAGGGTGGACATTTCTTCGACGCTGATCCGTGAACGAATCAAGGCGAAAGAGCCGTTTCGCCATCTGGTGCCGACGAAAGTCGGACAAATGATCGAGAATGAGGATACGTATGGGACTGAGTAGCCAGGAACTGACAGAAGAGATAGTACGGCTTGCCGATGACAAGCTGGCCGAAGACATCGTCGCGCTCGACATGCGCGACCTCGTCGCCTACACCGATTACCTGATCATCTGCACGGCGCGGAACGAGCGCCAGGCAGCAGCGATCTCCGATGACGTCCACATCAAACTCAAGCAGAGCCAGAGCCTGCTGCCGGTGAATCCGGACCGCTCCGGCGATGAAGGCTGGTCGGTGCTCGATTACCTCGATTGCGTTCTTCACGTCTTTACCGAAGAAGCCCGCGAGAAGTTCGACCTCGAAGAACTCTGGCATGAAGCACCGCGTCTAGAGCTCACGCTCGATACCCCTGAATCACGCTCCACGACTGCCGCCTGACCAACCGCAGACACACCGCAAAGCCCGCCCGGAGATTCGCTGTAAAATGCGCGTCCCGTTGGATACGGGGCTGTAGCTCAGCTGGAAGAGCGCCGCCATGGCATGGCGGAGGTCAGGGGTTCGAGCCCCCTCAGCTCCACTTCTAACCAGGAAACCCCGCCACGTTGCGGGGTTTCTCTTTGGGCCGGGGTTGCACCGGAATGGCGGTCTGCGTCCGCCTCCGGCGGCGTTGGGCTAGGTTGCGCGAGTGGACTTGGAAGAACGCAGCCGGGCTCGCTTCGGTGCAGGGGATCCACTGCGCGCAATCGCGGCTCTCGGCGTCGTCTTCGGACACACTTTCGCGTATGCCCTGATTGCAACCGGGCACAGCGAATTGATCGGCAAGGAGGTCCCCGGGATCGGCTGGTTGGTGTGGCCGGTGCAAGCGGGGCCTGAGCTCGTCTTCCTCTTCTTCGCGCTGTCCGGATATCTGATCGGGCGGCCCTTCATCCGAGCGTTCGTCGAAGGAACCGGATTTCCGTCGCCGGGCCGCTACCTGAAGCACCGGTTCCTGAGGATCGTTCCCGCCTATTGGGTTGTTCTGACCATCTGTCTGCTGGTGATAACGGTGCCGTCGAAGCCTCTCGGTCCTGTGATCGAGGCGTACTTCTTCCTGTTGGACTGGTACCAGTCACCTATTGAGGGCACCCTGGCCCAGGCCTGGACGCTGCGGATCGAGATGCGCTTCTACCTGGCGCTACCGGTGGTCGCGGCGCTTTTCATCTGGGCCGCCCGCCTTGCGAAGCCCCGGATCGGGCGCACCACCCGCTGCTGGATCGTGATCGTACTGGCGTTGGTCTGGGGGGTGGGGTCGATCCTGGCCACTGATGCCGCGAATCCGTTCACGAACGGGGCCGGAGTTCTGCAGACCGCATTCGCGTTCGCCCCGGGGGTGATGCTGGCTGGCGTCGAGCTGCTTCCTGTCCGGGCGGAGACCCTGCGCCGCCGGTCCGTCGCCTACGCCGCCGGCGCGGCGGTATTGATCGCGGCCTCGATCTGGATCTATCCGTGGGTGAAATTCCTCACCTCCGACATCATCGTGTTCCGGTTCAGGGAGATGCTTCTGCTGACAATGATCCTTGGTGGTCTTCTGGTCTGGCAATGGTCCGGACGTAGCACCTGGCGGGTTCTTGACAATCCTCCGATGAGATGGCTGGGACGGCGTTCGTACGGCATCTACCTGCTCCATCTGTTGGTCCTCAACCAGATCTACGAGGCGCTGGCCCAGGGCGATGGCTACCGGCGGACTTTCGCGGTTCTTCTCCCGGCGACACTGATCCTTTGTGGCCTCGGCGCCGAGCTCCTCTACAGGCTGGTCGAGCGGCCGGCCCTGAACTTGAGGGACGTGCCGGTGCGGGACTGGTTCCGCTGGCGGAGGGATAGCCAGTGAGTGACCCCCGGAGAGAAAAGGGGAGGGGTCACTCACCGGCTTCGCGCAGCATGAACCACCGCTGGTCAGCTGTTGTTACCCAGCCGTGTCCTTCACGTGATGAACGGGTGGCTCCAGTTCAGGCGACCGGCGGGGGCAGGAAGTTCGCGTGGCTGATCAGGGTCCACTTGCCGTCCGACTTGACGAAAGTCGAGAGGCGGGGGATGTAGACACCGGGCACCTGGGTGCCGTCGATGATCTGGTCGGTCTTGGCTTCGAAACGGATCACCCGGATGTTGCCTTTGCGGGTCGCGACGATGTTCCTGATCGTGTAGGCGTCGACCAGCGCGGGGTCCGCGAGGTATTCCTTCTTGTTCAGGTAGCTGCCGTCACCGCGCTGGAGCAAAAATGCGGAATCGAGGAAGTTCTTCAGGCCGCTGTTGTTCTTGGCCTTGAGTAGCAGAAGGAATTCGGAGGCGAGCACCTTGTTCGAGGGGTTGCCCTTGAGGATGCCGTTCTTCGGGGTCGCGTCAGCGGATGCGGCCACTGAACTGAGGCCCAGCAGCAGGATGAAAGCGCAAACCATGACGACGATCGGCTTGCGAAGTGTGGAAAAGCTCAGGTCGGTGCTCATTGGTCTCCCTTGGGGTCGAACGGTGTGCGGTAAGGTTATCGCCCGTTGGACAAATCGGCGAGGGTCTGATTTGAATGTGAGGGTCAGGCCGAGGACGCCAGGCAGGGTCAAGGTTACTTTCCAGGTGACTTTCGACAACGCGGCCGAGAGGACCGCCACCAGGACGGTGACTGTCAGGCAGCGGATGTCACACCTGGATATCCACGAAAGCGCGGGCTTCAGAAGCTCCAGCTTCGGAGGTCCGCAATGTCGCTTGTCAAGCCGATTTCAGCTCCTGGTTGCGGGGTAGCTACTGACTTCGGATTCGTAGTCAACCCTGTGTCGCGGGGCATCTTTGGCCGGTAGCGTAGCTGGCGGAATTTGAAGTCCTGCTGGCTGGCCTTGTGCTGTGTCGAAAGTCCGTGCCGAAACCAAAAGGGAGAACCGCGATGAAGACCCGAAACAGCCGTATCCGCCTCCTGCTCTTCTTTGCAGCGCTGTTTATGGTGGCGGTGCCCGCCACCGCCTCGGCGGCCCTCACCCTGAAGCCGGCTAGCAACTTCGGGGTCGGCAGCGCCCCGCAATCAGTGGCGATCGCCGACCTCAACAACGACGGCAGGCCTGACTTGGCGACGGCGAACAGCAACTCGAACAACGTTTCGGTCCTGCTCGGCACCGGCACCGGCTCGTTTGGTGCTGCAACCAACTTCGCGGTCGGCAGCCAACCGGGATCAGTCACGATCGCCGACCTCAACAACGACGGCAGGCCCGATCTGGTGACGGCGAACTACAACTCGGACGACGTCTCGGTCCTGCTCGGCACCGGCACCGGCTCCTTCGGTGCGGCAACCAACTTCGCGGTCGGCCGCCTCCCGTCCTCCGTCACGATCGCCGACCTGAACAACGACGGCAAGCCCGACCTGGCGACGGCGAACACCAACTCGGACGACGTCTCGGTCCTGCTCGGCACCGGCACCGGCTCCTTCGGTGCGGCAACCAACTTCGCGGTCGGCACCTCCCCGTTCTCGGTCGCGATCGCCGACCTGAACAACGACGGCAAGCCCGACCTGGCGACGGCGAACATCGGATCGGACGACGTCTCGGTCCTGCTCGGCACCGGCACCGGCTCCTTCGGTGCGGCAACCAACTTCGCGGTCGGCAGCTTCCCCCAATCAGTGGCGATCGCCGACCTGAACAACGACGGCAAGCCCGACCTGGCGACGGCGAACACCGGATCGGACGACGTCTCGGTCCTGCTCGGCACCGGCACCGGTTCGTTTGGTGCGGCGACCAACTTCGCGGTGGCCGTCACCCCGTACTTGGTCGCGATCGCCGACCTCAACAACGACGGCAAGCCCGACCTGGCGACTGCGAACCTCGCCTCGAACAACGTTTCAATCCTACTCGGCACCGGCACCGGTTCGTTCGGTGCGGCAACCAACTTCGCGGTGGCCGGCAGCGCCGTGTACTCGGTCACAATCGCCGACCTCAACAACGACGGCAGGCCCGACCTGGCGGTGGCGGGCAGCGCGAACCACGTCTCGGTCCTCCTGAACGCCCCGACCGCCGACCGCAGTCCGACATCGCTCACCTTCGGATCACCGACCCCGGTTCCTCAAGGAACGGTGAGTGACCCCCGGACGGTGACGATCACCAACAACGGCTCGGCTCCGCTCAGGGTGGCCGGTTTCGCGATCTCGGGAAGTAATGCCGCTGACTTCTTCACGGTAAACGGCCAGTGCCAAGACCTGGTCCTAGAGGGACAAAGCTGCCAGGTCCAGGCGGTATTCGCGCCCAAGGCGCAAGGCTCCCGCACAGCCACCCTCACCATCCTGACCAACGCCGCGACAAACCCGACGGTGTCGCTCTCGGGTACCTCCGGCCCGCTGCCTACCGGCCCGACCGGCCCAACGGGGCCCATCGGGTCAACAGGCGCCACGGGTAGCACAGGCCTCACCGGCTCTACGGGTCCCAGCGGGGCCACGGGAAACACCGGAACTACCGGCTGGACCGGCGTGACGGGCCCCACCGGACTCACCGGCCAGACAGGAGCAACCGGCCTGACCGGCACAACAGCAGCGACAGGCTCCACCGGCTCCACCGGCTCCACCGGCTCCACCGGCCCCTCAGGCCCGACCGGTCCCGGGCCCAGCACAAAGTTCCCCCGTTTCTCAAAGGTTTCCGGTGGTGCGATCAGGGTCCCGGCCAATCGCAGGATCAGGGTGGTCCGGGTGAGATGCCCGGAGGGAAGCTGCGTAATCCGCAAGGCCACTGTCCGCTTCAACGTTGGCGGCATGGTGTTCTCCGGCAAGGGCATCTTCTCACCGGATCGGATCCCCGCGGGTGGTTCGGCAGTGATCTCGACCGTGGTGCCGCCCCGTGTCTACCGCCAGCTCGCCGGACGGGTCAAGGGCACGGTGAGCTTCGGGGTGCTGGCCACCTCAAGCAACGGCAGCCGCACCCAGGGCACGGTCAGGAGCGGGCTGAGGCGGTAGCAGGGAGTCCGGGGCGCCGACCTCGGGCTGGCTAGGATCCCCATATGGGTTTGCGAACACCAGAGGAGGACGGGATTTGATGCTTGGTGCCCTGTGGATGCCGGCCGAGTGGGCCGAGCACGAGATGACCCTGATTGCCTGGCCGCAACGCGATGAAGCCTGGCGCGGCACCACGATCGAGGCGGCGCGTGACAGCCACGCGGAAGTCGTGGCCGCGATCAGCCAGTTCGAGCCGGTCACACTGGTTGCCGACCCGTCGCAGGCCGATGACGCCCGTTCCCGGGTGCCGGAAACGAACGTCGAAATCCTCGCGGTCCCGATCGACGATTCCTGGCTGCGCGATTCCGGGCCGATCATCGTCACCGGCATCGACGGCCGCCGGGCCGGGGTGGACTTCAGGTTCAACGCCTGGGGCGAAGCGTTCAGTCCTTACGACAACGACGCCGCGGTTGCCGAACGCATCCTCGACCACCTCGGCATCGAACGCCTGGCGGAACCTCTGGTCCTCGAGGGTGGCTCGATCGCGGTCGATGGTGAAGGCCTGCTGGTCACGACCGAGCAATGCCTGCTGGACCCGACCCGCAATCCGGAGATGGGCAAACACGAGATCGATGCCGAGATCTCCCGCGCACTTGGAATCGAGCGTGTCGTCTGGCTCGACCAGGGACTGCTCGAAGATGCCGACACCGACGGCCACGTCGACAACATCTGCGCTTTCATCGAGCCCGGCAAAGTCATGCTTCAGACTGTCGCCGACGAATCCGACCCGAACTGGGAAGGTACGCGGGAGAACGTGCGGCGCCTGGCCGAGGCCGGCGTCGAAACGGTCGAATGGGAACTGCTGCCGCGGATCCAGCGCGAAGATGGCGAGTCGGTGGTCGTGCCGTACATGAACTTCTACATCGCCAACGGCGCCCTGATCGTGCCGGTCGGCGGCGTCGATCCGGACATGGACCAGGAGGCACTGTCCCGGCTTGGTGGATTATTCCCCGGCCACGAACCCGTCGGCATCGACGGGCGTACCCTCGCCCTGGGCGGTGGCGGAATCCATTGCATCACCCAGCAGATACCGGCAGCGAGCTGAAAGGCGTTTGAAGAACCAATGAGCACCCTCGACTATGAAGTGATCGACGCAACCGGCGCGGCCCCGGAGTCCATGGCCCGCGTCCGGGAGACCGGTCGCAGGTCTTTCCGCATCGGACTGGTCCAGCAGGCCTGGATCGCCGACCCGACAGCACACGAAGCAGCACTTGCCGACGGCATTGCGATCGCGGCTGAACGTGGGGCCGAGATTGTCTGCCTGCAGGAACTCACGCTCTCTCCTTACTTCGCGATCACCACCGACCTGGTCGATGAAGCCGACCGTTTCACCGAAGAGATCCCCGGTGGGCCGACCACCGAATTCGCCAGCCGCATGGCGAAGCAGCACGGAGTGAACGTGCACGCTTCGCTCTACGAGAGAGCGCCGGACGGTGGAATGGGATTCAACACGGCGAT
>Ga0105048_10007917_pt1 | contig 17025 bp, 15 predicted proteins | sample MAT05_FD_78382 | JGI IMG/M metagenome (GOLD analysis project Ga0105048, IMG submission 78382) | Freshwater microbial communities from Lake Fryxell liftoff mats and glacier meltwater in Antarctica - MAT-05 | ecosystem: Environmental > Aquatic > Freshwater > Ice > Liftoff microbial mat | place...
CGGGGATGAAGTGCCTATGGGATGAAGTGCCTATGGGATGAAGTGCCTATGGGATGAAGTGCCTATGGGATGAAGTGCCTATGGGATGAAGTGCCTATGGGATGAAGTGCCTATGGGATGAAGTGCTGATCCCCGAGGTTCGCAAAGCCTTACCTCGGGGCTTCTATTACTTCTTCATATCGGCCCCGAGTGACTTGCCGATGGTGAGCATTTCAACTTCGAGCTTTTCGGATCGATTGGGATTGCGGATGAGATTGCGCCATATTTCGAGGCGCGCGCCCGCAAAGCGGAAGTGATTCGTGCGGATGGGGACCGACTTTTCAAGTTGGAAGCGTTCGGGATGGTCGTGCAGGACTTGCCGGAGCAGGGTGGCCCCGGGGAGTTCGAAATAGAGTTGCGGCTCTTCAACCACGATCAATTCGGGATCGAAGCGGTGGATGAGATCGAGGACCTGTTGCTCCTCCTTCGCGTGTTCCTTGTAGCCGGCGTGCGGGTCGCAGAGAACCGTGTAGAAGAGTTTGTCGCCACGCAGCACCCAGAGCCGGCGATCGGGGTCATGCCGGCGAACCTGGTAGATGAAATCGCCGTTCAAGAAACCGTCCATGAGACAGACGCGCGTTTCCGTCGTGTTCTTCAGCACATACTCCGCCGCCTCCTCGTAGCCGAAGACGTAGAACGCCGGTTGACGAATTCCTGCCACAACGGTGCCGCCGAGCACAATCAAGGCAAGTGGCAGATAGAGTCGTTCGACGGCGACCCGTCGTGCGATGCCCCGACAACCCATGACCGCGAAGTACGCCAGGGCCGGCACCCAGTAGATAGCATGGCGAGCATCGAGCTCCGCGATCGGCGTGAAGAACAGGTAGGTGGCCCCCAGCATGCCGAGAAACGGGCCGCTCCTTTTGTTGAATGAAAAGAGGATGCCGACCCCCGCCGCGATGGCGGCAAACCAGCCGACTTGATCGGGGATGCACGAGGGGTAATAGATGAAATTCTTTAGCGCGAAGAAGCTGGTCGCGTTCGGGCTCGAACCCTCCTGAGCCGTCTTCGAGATGGTCGAGCCATATTCACGCATGGTGTATGCGTAGTACGGTCCCGTCAGGATGATCGCGAGCAGAAAGCCCCCAATTACCGGTCCACGAAGAAGCAGACGCAGGTTGCCGGTCATCAACAAACGCAGGCCGAAGTAGAGAATTAACAGCACGCCGTCGAAACGTGTCAGCGCGGCCAGGGCGGCCAACAGGCACGCACTCCAGGCGTCACACCGGCGCTGGTCATCGAGATAACGCTCGAAGTAGAAGATAGCCGTGAGCACCAGCGCGAGACAGGGAATCTCAAGCATCACCTGCCGGGAGAACTGAAAGATGAGTGGCGCGAAACCGAGAAGGCCCAGGGCGATCGATGTCGACAGCGGATCGAGCGTCCGCCGGGCCAGCCGAAAGAACGAGAGCCCCGCCAGGATCCCGAACAAACCCACTAGCGCTTTGGCAGCGGAGAAAGACGTGCCGAAGACGCACATCCACGCCCCTTCGACCCCGTAGAAGAAGGGCGGCCAGACCATCAAACCCAGGGCCGGGTACTGCAAGTAATAGCGGACGGCATATTCTTTCGGCTGCCGTGCGGGAGCATCGAAGTATAAGTCGCGGAAGAAGACGCCGGACATCACATGCCGCGTCTCGTCGTTGTTGAAGTACGGCTCGCTTGGGACGTCAACGAGCGCGTGAGCGATGACGATCGCCGTCATCGGCGCCAGAAAATAAAGCGTTGAACGCGATAACATTATCGATCCATTTCACTCGAGTTCGACGTTCGCGCGAGCCACATCGCAAGAAGGGCAACGCCCAAGGTGCGGAGCGGCAGGATCAACCAGAGACCCAGCCGATGATGGCCGGCATGGCTGAACAACTCTACTAACCAGTCATACGTCGTCTGCGGGATCGCGAACAGGATGAGCAGGCCGAGAAGGGCCGGATGCCAGCCGACGCGCGTTTGCTGGACCGCCAACGGCAAGATCAACAACACGAGATAGTGATCCCACGCTACCGGCGACAGCAACGGCATCAAGGTCATCACCAGGGCCATTTCAAGATCGAGTCGACGAATCGACGCGCGCGACAAGTACATCTGAAAAAAGAATGCCGAGACAATCATCACGGACAGGCCGAGCCAGAACACGCGCGCCAATTCAAGCCCGCCGTCGAGATCCCGTGTTCCGCGGGCCAGCATTCCCAACAGCGAGAAGTTATCCGCGTAGGCGGCATATTCGTCGACGACACTCCGGCTCGTCCGCAGGAAATCGAGGAAGTCGCCCGGGCTCGTGGCCGCCAGTGTGCCGATGCCCATCACTAGCAGCGTGATGATGGCCGAGACGAACGCCCGGCGATTGCGCATTAGCAAGACTGGCAGAATCAAGCCGGGAATCAGCTTCAGCGAGATCGCCAACCCCGCGGCCAACCCGGCTTCAATGGGTCGGCCGCGGCGAAGAAGGAACCACGTCGCGGTCAGCAGCACGCCCAGGATCAACCCGACTTGTTGGGAACGGAGCACCGTCAAGACGGGATCCCAACCGAGGAGGGCGAGGAGTATGACGAATTTCGATCGCGAGGAGAGGTCGGGCGCCAGGTCCCGGCCGAGCATCCACAGCGTTGCCGCCAACGCGAGCACCGCCAGCACCACGAATGCGATCTGCGTCCCCAGCACGCCGAGGAAGCGGACGAACGGTGAGGTGAATAGCGTCATGAACGGCGGGTGAGCCTGCACCCAGTGCGACGTCAACGCTTCCTGCCGATGGTCCTTCTCGCGTTGATGCAGCGATGCCCAGGCCGCAAGCAACGACGGCCGTTCGCCTTCTTCGATAAGTGCCACGTTCATTCGCCGCGTCATGTCGGGCGGATAAAGCGGACGCCCGCCCAGAAGCTCCCGGGCGGAGACAACATCTTGCAGAACGTCGCGCGGCACCGCATAGGCTCGATAAAGTGCCGCCGCCATATTGCCCATCGTCCCGACCGCAAGCACAACGATCAACAGCGTGCTCGGCCGCCACGGCGCGCGTAGGCGGAGCATCAGCGCCGCGACGAGGACAAACCAGACCGTCGCGTTGATGACGCCGCTTTCGAGAAGTTGTTGTATCATGGCCGCCGCGACGGAAGTCGCTTCCGGTCGGCAATCGCACGTGCGTGCTCACCCATCGGCATTACGTGGAAGGAAGCGGCCAGGCGATCGAGCACGTCGCCGACAAGTGCCACCTTGCGCTCGCTGGTTAACGACATGGCCGGGAAGAAATCAAGCCGGCGGGTGTCGTCGCAGCCGAGGAAATCGAGGGGATGTAGAAGGAGAGATATTTCCGTCCCCGTCCAGCGAGCGAGTCGCAACACCCAGTTGAAGTAGAAGAGGGCCAACCGCCGGCTGAAACAGGACAGGTAGAGCAGGTAACTAACATGGATTGGCACTTTGAATAGCGGCATCGTCGTCACCGGGATCTCCAGGAGCGGCCCCGTCTCGGTCTGCCAGTAGTAGGGAGACAGCGGCTTGAAGCCCTCGGAGAACTTGCCGAATAACCGGCTTCTTTGTTTACGCTCCTCAGCGCTCAATCCCTTTGAATTCGCGAAATAGTAGGCCCGCGCCAGGGGCCCGAGAAAGGTGGGAAACGTCGAGGCATCGTACTGGTAACCCCGGCGAGACAGCACCCGCAACACCGCGGGCGACAGGCTGAAGCCCGGTCCGCGAAAGCCCGTCGGCCGCACTCCCGTCGCCTGCTCGATTGCCGTTTCCGTCCGTGCCAACTCGTCTTCGATCTCGGCTTCCGTGTAGAGATGCAGCCACGGTTCATGATGAAACGAGTGATTGCCGACCTCGTGCCCCTGATCGGTCATCCCCCGCAAGAGAGCCTGATGCCGTGGGTCGGCCGCGTCCTTGCCGACCAGAAAGAACGTGATGCGCAAGCCGCGAGCTTCCAAGAACGTCAAGACGCGCGGCACGACGATGTCGAGATACGTGGGATACTCGCTCCAGCCCTCATCGCCATGCGTCTTGAGATAAGACCACAGGTTATCGAGATCGAGCGACAGGCTGGCAATCTTGGTGGGTGGAGAATTCATGTGGGGTCGATTGACGAGAGCGAACGTTCGGCCAGTTGAAGCGTCTCATTCACGTTCAAGGTGCCGTTGATGATGTGTGCCGAGTTGACGAGGTACACCCCCGGCAGGCTGGTGGCGATGGGCGGCACGTTCTTGGAATAATGCAATGTAGAAACCGCGAAGACCTGACGGACACGCGAGACCTGGAACTCCAGGACATCGTCGTGCTGAAATTGAGGATACATCTTGGCGAGCGCCGCCAGGAACCGCTCGCGGATCGAGGCCTCGCTCTCTTCGAAGAGCGGATCGTCCGGGGCCACGTACTTCGGCAGATAAACCAGATGCCGGCCGCCGAACTCCTGCGGATCGACCAGGGCCGTCATTTCGATGACCGCCGTGAATGGCACCCAGGTTTCCGTGATGTTCGTCACGTAATAGTGGGCCAATGGCTTCTTTAACAACACGGAAGCACAGACGATCCCTTGATAGGTAACGCCCTTCAGCCGTTTTTGCTCGTCATCGTTCAGGTCGGGGAGTAGTCGCGATGCCAGCGGGGCCGCCGCGGTGACGACGATGCGGTCAAACTCCCGCGTGCCCTGGTCCGTTTCCACTTGCACGCCGGCGCCCGCAATCCGGATCCCGCGAACCCGTTGATTCAACTCGATGGCGACGCCATCTTTTGTCAGTCGTTCCGCGTAGCGTTCCAGGATGCGGGCGTAGCCGCCGTGGACGTAGCCGAACATTTCTTTCTTCAGCCCGGACCGTCGGGCGGCATACATGCGGGCGATGATGGCCCAGATGAACGCGGCCGATGCGATGCGGTAGTTCTCACCCAGCTTCGACCGCAACAGAGGCAGCCAGATCTTCTCCGTGGTCCGCCGGCCCGACCACTTCTTCAACCAGTCGTAAACGGAAAGTTCTTCGAGATACGACCAATCCTTGATCCGCGAAGCCCGCATGATGGTGAGAGCCAGGCGGAACTTGTCGATCAGCCCGAGCGGCGGGAACTTGAGAAACTCCCACGAATTCGACATCGAGACGAGCTTGCCGTCGGTATAGAAGCCCGTCTTGGTCTCGACCCAGCGAAGGTCGCCTTCAAGGCCCAGATCACGAACGAGGCCGACGGTATGGGCATCGGACATCAGGATGACGTGGTAGTGTCGATCCCAGACGATGTCGCCCAGCGACCAGGCCGAAGCGAGCCCGCCCAGGTGCGGCGCCGCCTCCAGAAGCGTGATGCGATGGCCGCGTTCACGCAGCCGTTGGGCGAGGCGCATGCCGAGCAAGCCGCCGCCGACGATGCCCCAATGTTGTGGATTCATTCCGAAACGCGACCTGCTTTACATTGATAGCGGCGCGAGCACGCCGAACAGACGACGTCTTCACGATCGGGCAACTCATTGGGCGGATGCCGCAGAAGCAACTGACCGCACCGGCAGACGACGCCGACGGGCACGGCCGGATGACCGATGGCTAGCGCGAAATCGGGGATTGATTTGGTCACCAGCGACCCCATGCCGATCATGGCCCAGCGGCCGATGGAGAGATCGTTGCCGATCGTGCAGCCGGCGCCGATCGTCGCCCCTTCGCGTACCAGTGTGGGCAGCGTGTGCTCGTCAGGTTCGGAAGGACGCAGTTGTTTCAGATCGGGCGTGGTCGCGCGGGGAAAGCGGTCGTTGGTGAAGATCGTCCCGGCGGAGATCATGACGCCGTCCTCGATCGTCACGGCATTGCAGATGTAGACAAAGGCGTTGATCTTGACCCGCGAGCCGATGCGGACGCCGTATGCGATGTACGTCTTCTCGCCAATGATGCACTCCTCGCCAATCCGGGCCTCCCGGCGGATATGGACGTTATCCCAAATAGACGTGCCGTCGCCGATGACGACGTCGGGATCGATCAGAGCGGTGGGGTGGATGCGGGTAGGCATGGTTTGTAAAGATGTTCATTGAACTTGCTTGGTCGCGAGCGCATTATGTTCCCGTCGTATTGCGTTTCTTGATCGCGCGCAGCAAATCATCGATCTCCTGAGGCGAAAGTCCCTTAAGGCGGTCCTCCGGCGGCATGCCCTTGAGGCGGTCCTCCGGCGGCACGCCCTTGAGCCATTGGTCCAGCGGTACGTTCTTGAGTAAATGATCGATCGGAAATCGCTTCAGAAAATCATCCAAGGTCGCGGTATCGAGGGCATCGTTCCTGATTTTGCGCGTGATCTCTTCCATTGTGCTGGCCATGCTCGGGTCCTCCTTCGAATAGGTGTTAATCAGTCCTTGAACGATTCCCGTCGTCTGTTGCGACAGGATTCGATAGTGCCGGCACGCATACTCGATCTGCGCCGGCACCGCACTGAACAACTTAAGCATCGCATTGGCCGGTTTACCGGGCAGACTGCGGATCACCAGCACCCGAATCTTCAATGGGCCGATGTGAACATCGTACACCCCGGGCTCCCGATTCTCCATGGCGATCTGCTCCGCCAATTGTTCCGGGAATCGTGCGGTGATCGCGACGAGACGAAATTGATCTTCTGGAAGCAAGTCATTCCGCGACTGACTTACTTGCTTCCGGTAGTTTACGTAGTAGGCGACCAGTTCGAGAATGCTCCAAAAGCTGAGTGTGTCCTGGTGTGATTTAAAACTAATCAGATTGTGAGCCGACAAGTGCGACATCCCGTCCGGCAATGGTCGATCGAGCTCGCCTTCGGACTTGCGGATGACAACGAAATCCAGATACTGCTTCCGCAGCGAGAGATCGACTTCTGTCTGGACGACATAAGGCGAATTCTCGAAAAATTCGATCAATACCGCCCCCAGAAGATCGTGCCACTGTAACATTCGGTCCTTCGCTTTAGTTTAACAACTTCGCCAGTTCCTTCTCAACCTTCCCGCTATTCGCCGCGGGTCCCAACCGCTTCACGACGTTGCCGTCGCGATCGACCAGGAACTTCGTGAAGTTCCATTTGATCGAACGCGTGCCGAAGAGTCCGCGTTTTGCCTCTTTCAGCATTTCATAGAGCGGGTGTGTACCCGGACCATTCACGTCGACCTTGGCGAACATCGGGAAAGTGACGTTGTAGGTCAGCGAACAGAATTGTTGGATCGACGCCTCATCGCCCGGCTCTTGACTACCGAACTGATTGCAGGGGAAGCCGAGAATCGTCAGCCCGTTGTCCTTCCAGTGTTGATAGATCGCTTCAAGCCCGGCGTACTGTTTGGTGAACATACACCGGCTGGCGACGTTGACGATGAGCAGCACACGCCCGCGATAGGTCTCGAGCTTCTCCGTCTTGCCCGCGATCGTTTTGGCTTCGATGTCGTAGAGATTCATGGCTTCACGCACCGTCCTTTATTTGTTCGTAGTGACCCGCTTTAGCGGGTCAGCCGACCTGTATTTGTTCGTAGTGACCCGCTTTGGCGGGTCAGCCGATGTTTGCCGCTCACGCCACCCGCGTCCAGGCCGACTCGCGCAACGAACGGTAGGCCGCTTCGATGACCTCAACCGATGCGAGCGCGTCTTCGGCGGTGATCAGGAGCGGTTCGTGATGGCGAATCGCCCGGGCGAAGTTGCCGATCTGGTCGCGGAACGCCTGCACCTTGTTGTAGCCTTTGCCGAAGACGATCCAATCCCGGCTGGATTGCTGCCGGTATTTCGATTCCTTCCAGCCGACGAGGACCGTGCCCTGTGAGCCGAAGATGCTCAGGTAGCTGTCGAATTCCTTGTTGATGCTCCAGGAAAGGTCGACGCTTCCCATGACGCCGCCAGTGCTATGCACGAAAAGACGGGCAGTATCCTCGACCGGCAACCCTTGAACGCGTTTGCCCTCGATGGCGTGAACGTCGGCCAAGGGCCCGAGGAAATAACGCATCAGGTCGACCGAATGCGTCCCGTTGTCGATGAGCACGCCGCCGCCGGAGACAGGCGGATTCGCGTTCCAGCGCGACGCCATGTCGACGCGCGAAGTGAATGCGTTCTCGAAGAGGATGATCTCGCCGAGGATTCCGGACGTCACGATGCTCTTGGCCTTGATGACGTCCTCGACATAACGGAATTTCGATGCCATCGTCAGCAACACGCCGGCTCGCCCCGCGGCTTCGATCATGCGCCGCGCGCTGGCCGAGTCGAGCGTGAACGGCTTCTCGCAGAGCACGTGCATGCCGCGATTGAGCAACGCCATGCCGATCTCTTCGTGCGTGTTCGGCGGCGTGCAAATAATCGCCGCATCGCACTCGGGGCCGTTCGCCAGCAAGGCGTCGAGATCGGTGTACGCGGGGCAGACCGCCCGCTCAGCCAGGGCTCGCGCCGCTTCGGGCCGCACGTCGACGACGGCGGCCAGCTTGGCGTGGGGATACCCCTCGAATGCTTGAATATAGCTCTGGGCGATGCCGCCCGCGCCGATCAAGGCGAATTTGACAGGTGTCATCACAGCCCCCTTCCTTCCGACAAGCGCAAGGCCGCCCCGCGGATGGCCGTGGCCAGGTACTCCAGGTGTTCGCTCGTGTAACGCTCGTTCCAGGGCAGCACCAGCACGCGTTCGAGATATTCGAAGGTGCCGGGGAACAGTGCCGCGTCGTAATTTACCGCCTCCGGCCGGGCCAGCGTGAAGGGCCAACGACTATTTCCAAAAGTCCGTTGCTTGGCGAAGATCTCGCAGCGGAATGCCGGCTTCTGGATGTAGCGCGGCGCCGAGGCGATGCCGGCCTCTTTCAGCACCTTGCCCATGCCGACCGCCCCGCCGTTGATGATGGCCGGGTCGATCATCAAGCAATACTTCCAGAACACATGGCGATCGGTCGATGCGACGACCGGCGTCGTCACTCCCGGAATATCACGAAGCATCTGGGTCAGGCTCGCGGCCGCCCGCACACGACTGTTCACCACTTCTTCGAGTTTCGGCAGTTGCCCCAGGGCGCAGGCTCCTTGCAGTTCGCTCATGCGGTAGTTCAGGGCGAGGAAATAGTGATCCGGGTTAACATCGCCATAGCCCCAGGCCTTGTTGATGAAGAGGAACACCCGGCGGGCCAGAGCCGGATCGTCCGAGACAACCAGACCGCCCTCCCCCGTGGTGATATGTTTCCCCTGTTGCAGGCTGAAACAGCCGAGCGTGCCGAGTGTGCCAATCATCTTCCCGTGGTGCTGGGCAAGGAACGCCTGGGCACAATCCTCGATGATCGGGATCGTTCCCGCGGCGGCGCGGATCGCCGTCATGTCGCACGGGTTGCCGAACAGATGCGTGACGACGATCGCCTTGGTTCGCGGGCTGATCCGCGCGGCGATGCAGTTGGCCGTCAGATTACCCGTGAGCGGATCGACATCCGCGAAGACGGGGATCGCCCCCTGGTATAGGATCGGCGTCAGGGCGCCCATATCCGTGATCGACGACGTGATGATCTCGTCGCCCGGTTCGGGATCAAGAGCCGCCACGGCACAGTGGATCGCCGCCGAACCGGAGGAACAGGCGTGAGCCGCTGTTGCGCCCACGAGCTTGGCGAAGTCCTGCTCGAATCGGCGTGTGAAATTTCCCTTGGTGCAAGTCAGCGTGCCGCCGCGGATGGCTTCCGAAACGAGAGCAATCTCGTCGTCGCCGAGGGTTCGCCCGCTGGCGTCCTGATCCGAAGGGAGTGTCAATATCGGTCCTGGTTTGTGAATCATGTTCATGAGGGTGATGTCCTTCAAAAGCTCCCGGCTTGCCGGGGTAGGTGGCTTTCATCGGGCGGAGTGATTGATTTTGTTTCGGCTGCGACGTCGGGCGTGCCCGCCCACCAGCGTCGGACTCGCACACCGAATAGGCGCGTCATCAACTTCAAATGGCCGATGATCGTGCGCACCGTCTTCATCTTCGATCGGCCGAGCATGCGTACTTCGAGCGTGGCCGGGAATTCGACGACCTTCGACCCTTGCAGGTCGAGCCGGCCGAGCATCTCGGCAATGCCGAGGTAGCCGTTCTGGGTAATGGTCAGGTCGGTGATGGCGCGGCGACGGTAGACGCGAAAGCAACTGGTGTAGGTGAAGAGCTTCTGCCGCAACACCCGGCGATAAAGCCACGACGCGGACTTCGAGAGCTTCAGCCGCCAGCCGGGAACATTTCTGACCTGCCCCTTTGGGTGATAGGGCGAGGCGGTGACGAGGTCGACGCCTGGTTCCAGCAGCGGGATCATGTTCGCCAGTTCGTGCGGGTCGTACGTGCAATCGCAATCCATCGAACAGACGATCTCGGTGCGAGCATGGCGCAGCCCGGTCAGGATCGCCGCCGCCACTCCGTGGTTCGCATTGTGCTGAATCAGTTCGAATCCCGGCTTGCCGCCAAAGGTCTTCTTCATCCCTTCCCAGGTGGCGTCCTTGCTGCCATCGTCAACGAGGATGAATGTTGGCTCATACTGATTCGCGAGTTGTTTCTCGACACTGGCGAGCGTGTTGGCCAGATACGGCAGGATGAGTTCTTCGTTGTAACAAGGGATGACGATCGAAACAGGCGTCTTCGTCGCTGATTCCGGGGCCGACTCGACGACGCCTGGTTGCCATAGTCGAGGCGTAAGCCGGGGAGCCGCGTCCGTCCTGGGCGTGAGCGAGAGACCCAGGTAGTCAGCCGCGGTGGTGAACGAGTAACGCTGGAAGAAGTACTCGAGATAGCCTTCCATCTTGTGCAGGTTGCGATAATGTCGCATTCTCGTGATCCAACCGCCCGCGGTGATCTTCGGCTGCTCCGGATCGAGTTCCCAGACGTGGAAATAGACCACCAGCGGCGCCGCCACTTTCTGGTCCCAGTTGGCGACCGCCCGGCGGATGAGAAAGGCTGGCAACTGGCGGAAGTAATTTCCACCCGCGATCGGCACTTGCATCCCGAGGATCCGGCTGGTCGAGATCGGCAGTTCGCGAATGACCCGCTCGCCGGCTCGATGTTCATGCAATTCGCGGCGGAACGGCTCCTTGGCGAAGGTCCGGCCGATCGGCGCGATGCTTGAATCGTACTCGAAGCCGAGCTCGGCCAAAGCGTCGAGAGCCCACAGATCCGATTCGCGGAACCATTCATGCGCGACGCGGTAGCCCACAACACGCTGCGCGCTCGCTGATTCCAAGGCCTCGCGTGAACGCAGGCAATCTTCCTTGAACTCCGCCGGCGTCATCTGCCGGATGCCGCGATGATAGTAGCCCTTGCTGGCGATCTCGTGGCCGCGCTCCGCGACCATGCGGACCAGTTCCGGAAAGCGATCGGCAATCCAGCCGAGCACAAAGAACGTGGCTTTGATCTTATGGCGATCCAGAAGGTCGAGCGTACGCTCGACATTCTTCGCCAATCGAGTTTCGAAGCGGTACCATTGACCGCGCTGAATGACACTGTTGAAAGCGCCTACCTGGAAGTAATCTTCCAGGGCCACGGTCAGCACGTGGCGTTTAGAGAGTGGTTCAGGTGTCATGAGGGTGGTGTCCGAACGGGAGAGGGTGATCCGTAAGCAGAAGGCAGTGGGCAGAATCAGTACTGAGTACTCAGTACTCACATCACAGAACTTAAGGCCTGTACGATGCGAACGCCGCTGTCGCCTTGGCCGAACGGATTCGCGACGATCCGGCGATTTGCTTCGTTTTCGTTCAGCATTTGTTCGAGATCGAGTGCCAGTTGTTCCGGCGTCGGCGACAGGCGGGCGGCCCCGGATTCGAGGGCTTCGGGCCGCTCGGTCGATTCGCGCAACACGAGAAGGGGAACGCCCAGGCTGGGCGCTTCCTCCTGCACACCGCCGGAATCGGAGACGATCAACCACGATTCCGAAAGCAGGCCGATGAAGTCCGCGTAGCCCAGCGGTTCCAGCAGATGAATGCGCCCATTGTTCGCCAGGATCGACTTCGCCAGTTCGCGCACCGTCGGGTTTGGGTGCACCGGGAAGATCAACGCCGTCTTCGGATGCCGTTCTATAAATGACCGCAAGACTCGCAGATTGCCTTCCAGCACCCCGCCGAAACTCTCACGCCGGTGTGTCGTCATGGCAATGCGCTTGAAGCCGGCCGTCTTCCGCAAGACATCGCTTAGCAGCGGCGATCGCTCCGAGTTGGTGCGAATCATCTCAAGAGCATCGACCACCGGATTGCCGGTGAGAAAGACGTTCTCGCGCGGCACGCCTTCACGCAACAATTGGGCCTCGTTGCGTGCCGTGGCCGCGAAATGATAACGGGCCAGGCGCGTAATGAGCCGGCGGTTCGTCTCTTCCGGGAACGGGGAAAGCGGATCATCGGTCCGCAATCCCGCCTCGACATGGCCGACGGCGATGCCGCGATGGAACGCCGCCAGCGCCCCGGCCGCTGCCGTGGTGGTGTCGCCCTGGACGAGCACGACATCCGGCTTGGTTTGTTCAAGAAGCGGATCCAGTTCTTGCAACACGCGGGCGAACAAGGCGCTCAACGGCTGCCCCGGCCGCATCACACCCAGGTCGTGATCGACCCGGATATCAAAGAGCTTGACGAACGGCGCGAGCAAGTCGGGATGCTGGCCCGATGAGACATTGATCGTTCGATACTGGCCGGAATCTGCCTCCAGCGCCCTGATGACAGGTGCTAGTTTGATGATCTCCGGCCGGGTGCCGAAGAGCGTCAGGATCGTTCGGGATCCGTTCATCGCACGCCGCCTTCTTTACGGAACACGGCCCAGAACAGATCTTCCGAAGGATAAGGGATCGGCAGTCGATCGGGCACGACCTTCAGGCAGGCGCGGGCGAGTTTGCCGATGGGCGACGGGCCGAGCTTCTCACCCAGCAAGCTCTTGGCGTGGGCGCCATCGAGCCACTTCATTGGCTTACCCTGCGCCAGCATCCGCATCCCGAACCGGCTCAGGAACTTCCGTAACGTGGGACCCGTGTACCAGTGCAGCACCGTCGGCGGGCTGTATTCGTGCCAGTGCTTGCCGAACAGGCGAGCAGTTCGGCTCGAGCGATCCCAGGTTTCAATCAACCACAATCCGCCGGGCCGGGTCAGCCGAGCCGCGGTCGCGAATGCCGTCAGGGGATCGACGAAATGAGCGGCCACCTGGACCATGCTGATCGCGTCGAATTCCGTCGTCAGACTCGTCGTCTCCAGCGAGCCCGAGTGAATCGTCAGGCCGAACTGTTCTTGGCCATACCGGGCCATGCGTTCGTTGGGTTCGAGACCCTCGCCGCGCCACCCTTCTTGCGTCAACCCATTCAAGATAAACCCGGCCGCCGCGCCCACATCAAGAAGCGTTACCGGTTTGGCGAACCGTTTCAAAAGTCGGCCATAACGCCGGCCATGTTGAACGATCAAACTTTCTTTAGCCAGGTAGTCGGCGTAACCCGCCCCACCCTGCGAGAAATAGTCGTCGCCGTAATGGCGCTCGGCGTGACCCTCGACGGGAATGCCGCCGGCGAAGCGGTGATCGCACGACGTGCAATCCTGGATGGCGTAGCCGTCGCGTTCGAAACGAAATTGCGACGACGATCGGCAAAGCGGACAGGTGGTCATGGGATCCCTCGCACGATCTTGGGGCCGATCCAACGGGTGACGCGCACCGGCAACCGTTGCCAGATGCGGATGAGCCGCTGATAGCGGGGATTATCCGGCCGCAGGTTCGGGGTATCTCCAGTGACGAGATGGTACTGCCAGTTGGCCGGTTCGGGTATCGCGCCCCATTGCTTCTTGAAGCGATAAGTGTTGCCATCCATTGTGGATCGGCCGAAATCAAAGACGGCCTGGCCGCGCTCGATCGCCCGATCGAGAAGGTTCCAGTACATGAGCATGTTAGCGCAGGTGCCGTTGAACTCACGCAGTGACGAAGCACTTGGGACTTCGGTCACCCCTTGGCCGTGGATCAACATGGCGGCAGCGATTACTCGCCCCTCATGCCGGACGGCGCAAATCTCGGCCGCCTTATCGAAGTGTTGCAAGATCGCGGCAAACAACCGTTGGCCGTAGACCGGCGTGCCCAGGTCCCGCATGTTGCGGGCGAAGACGTTGTAGAAGTCATCGAGCCGATCCAGGTGCCCCCACTCAACGTTCAGGCCGGACTTCTCCCCCTTACGCACCTGGTTGCGGACCTTGGCGGGGAACGACTCCCAAAGCGGGCCGGGGAACGAAGGCAACTCCAGCCGCATGTGAACTTTGTCGGACCGCGTCGCGTCGAGCAGGGGATGTTCGACACGTTGCTCGTGCCGCAATTCGAGATGCTTCACCTGCAACTCGCGGCCCAGCTCAACCGCGTGGTTGATGAGACGATTCGCCACCATCGCGTCGTCGGCCTGCACGCCGCCGCTATTCAGGTAGGGCAGGCTCGCGAGGTAACGGCCGAAGAGCGTGCTGCGTAAGTATGCAAGCGGCAGCCAGCCGACCGTTGTCCCCTGCCGGGTCGCTTCGAGCGCGAAGGGAACGTGGCCGAGCCCTTCTTTGAGAATGAGCAGCCAGTTCGGGTCGGCGCTCGCCGCGGAAAGCGTGCCGCGCAATGCGTAAGTACGCAGTGCGGGCAGGCGCTCCGTCAGCGCGTTGCCGCGTAGAAGGCGGATGTCAATCTCAGTTGCTGGTGGTGGAAGTGAAACCATGTATTCTCAGGAGGATAGATTCGCTTGCCAGTGCCATTGCCGCGTCAGCCCGTCGTCGAGACTTGTCAGCGGTTCCCAATTCAGCGATTGACGTAGGCGCGTCGTATCGGCGAGTGTCCGTTGCTGATCTCCGGGTCGGGCTGGCTCTTGGCGGACGGTGAACTTGCGGCCGCTGATCGCTTCCAACTTCCGAAGAATATCCCAGACGCTGGCCGCCTCGCCGCCGCCGACGTTGAAGATGGCGCCCGGCTCGGCCTGCACGGCGCGGATTGTCGCGGCCACGCAGTCGTCGACATAGGTGTTGCCGCGAACCTGTTGTCCGTCGCCGAAAATCGTGACTGGTTCGCCCGTCCGCAACGCTTGGATGAACTTGAAGTAGCCCATGTCGGGCCGTTGCCGGGGACCGTAGACCGAGAAGTACCGGAGCGTGACGACAGGGATGCCGAACGCCTCCGCGTAGGCTCGGGCGATCTGCTCGCCGGCCAACTTGGTCACGCCGTAAGGCGAGATCGGCTTCGTCGGCAACTCTTCGTTCCCCGATGCCTCACCGCCGTAGACCGACGACGTCGAACCGATGACGCAGCGCCGGGGCGGCTTCGCCCGCACGGCTTCCAACAACCGCTGGGTGGCCAGGACATTGCAGGTCCAGTAGCCGTCGAGATCGGTCCAGCTTCGGGTCAACCCTGGCATGGCGGCCAAGTGAAAGATCGTCTCGCAATCGGCCACGAGGGCATCCAGCGCATCGCGGCGGAGGTCCAATTCATGGAACCGGAATGCCGGGTGAGCGCGGGCGGTCGCCAGGTTGCGTTCCTTCAGCGGGCGCGGATAATAGGGCACGAAAGCGTCGACCCCAACGACGTCATGACCCAGGGCGAGCAGGTGCTCGCATAAATGGGAACCGATGAATCCGGCCGCGCCGGTGACCAGGCATTTCATGAGTGCAGCATCTCGTCATAGGCCACCCGAAGCTTGTCCATCCGCACCGCGAAACTGAAGCGATCTTCCACGGTCCGCCGGCCTTCCCGGGCGAATCGTTCGCGTTCCCCGGGATTCGTGAGCATCTGGCGCAGGCCGTCTGCCAACGTGTCAACCGACCCCGGCTCAGTCAACCGGCCGTTCACGCCATCGCTGATCAGTCGCGGGATGCCGTTGATTCGCGTTGCCAGCACGGGAGTCTCCAGGGCAAGTGCTTCAAGAAGCACGTTGGGAAGTCCTTCGCGCAGGCTGCTCAGGGCGAAGACATCGAGCGCCTCGTACAGGCCCCGCAGGTCCGCGCAATAGCCGAGCAGGCGAATCCGATCCCCCCGACCAGATTCATCGATTAACGACTGGAGTCTGGCTTGCTCGGATCCTTCGCCGGCAATGCGAAGTTCGACGTCCATGCCCTCGCGCATCAGCCGATCGACGGCCCGAATCAGCAGGTCAAACCCCTTCTCGGCCGAGAGCCGTCCTGCCGCCCCGATCAGGAAACGTTCTGGCGGCAGGCCCAACTCTTTCTTCGCTTTCGCGATCGACTGCGAGCGCCGATAGTCTTCAAGGTCGATGCCGTTTTCGAGCAATTGGCAACGGCTCGACGGCACGCCTGCCCTCCGGCTCGCGGCATAAAGATCGTCCGAAACGCAGAAAACGCGTTCGTAGAAGCGTAAACTCAAGCGGTCGACGAGATAGTAAAGCGGTGTCCGGCTTGTGTGCTGCACCCAGCCGTGAACGGTCGTCACCAGGCGCATCGGCCAGAAGCGCTTGAGCACCAGGCCGAGCGCGTTGGTTTTGTAGTCGTGCCCATGCCAGATGCGGACATTCTCGCGCCGACACAATTCGAGCAGCCGCGGAACGACGCGCCAATCGAACGGACCACGATCCGGCAGATCGAAGAGCGTGACGCCGCGGGCGGTCGCCTTTTGCCGCAGCATCTCGAATCCGGCGTCTTCGGGGTGCCGCAGATAGACGCAATGCATCCGATACCCGCCGGTTTCGAGAAACCTCGGCGAGTTGATCAGCGTCTTGTCGGGGCCGCCCCCCGCTCCCGAGAGTACGCGGGCGTCAAGCACGACCGGCAACGTGGTTTTGTTCAAGGCGACCATCAAGCGGATCCGATCAGCGTGGGTTGATGCATCTCGATCATCGATTCAAACAGGCGGGCCTTGGCGTTCCAACTTGAGTCCGCGAGGCGAACACGGGCTCGGGCTTGCACTTCCGGCAGGGCGGTCTTCAAGCGTTCGATTACACGCTCAGCGAACGACTCGGCATTGCTGACGGCATCCAGAGCATCGGCCCAATCGCGCGTGGCCGGCAGATCGCGAACCACGACCGGCTTGCCCGTCGCCAAATATTCCTTCAACTTCAGCGGCTGCATCGCTCGCGTCACTGGCAGGTTGGCATAGGGCATGATCAGCACCGATGCCGTGCTCGCGATCACCGGC
>Ga0105048_10007918_pt1 | contig 17024 bp, 22 predicted proteins | sample MAT05_FD_78382 | JGI IMG/M metagenome (GOLD analysis project Ga0105048, IMG submission 78382) | Freshwater microbial communities from Lake Fryxell liftoff mats and glacier meltwater in Antarctica - MAT-05 | ecosystem: Environmental > Aquatic > Freshwater > Ice > Liftoff microbial mat | place...
GAATTGGCCGAACATGGACAGTCCCACGGCCGGGTGGGTGTTTCAGATCGACTTTGTGTGAAATATGCGGAGCTTGAGTAAGCCATGAGCTTGCGTTCCGGCATTCGCAATCCGGCGCTAGCGGAGCGATTTTCAATCGCCCGGTTGCTGTTGCTCGCCTTTAGTATTTCCAGCGTTCTAGTCAGCCAATTGGGTCAACCCGGCGCTATGCCGCGCGTGGAGACGGAAGCGGCATTCCGGGAGAGCCAGTCGGCCGGGGCGCCGATTCGCGGTTCGCGGAAGCTGGAGAGTCTTCGTGGAGAAGTTCGGGCTCCATTCTATCCGGATGCGGATTTACTCACCGGCGACGAGCACGGCCGTAGACGAAGCGAGGGGTGGGTTCCCTAGGCGGCGGTTTGACAGTCGTGCCCACCGAAGAGTAGCCGAAGCCGTTGGTCAACGCACTCCTCAATCAAGATTCTCACCAGACGGGCGCCAGGCGAAGTTCCTTCGACTCCTTGAGGACCTGGATAGCGAGTTGGCGGCTGACGGTGGGGAAACCTTCGAGAAAATCGTCCAGAGATTCCCCGCTTTCTAAGTAGTCGAACAGCGTCTTCCCGGGCACTGGCGTGCCGCGAAACACTGGGGCTCCGTGCATTAGCTCGGGATCTCGCGTGACGGCTTCCCGCATGCGCTAAGTGTTGCGCATCGACGCCTCGTTTGTGAATTGCTCACGGGTAACGGCGCAGGGGGCAGGAGAGTCGTACGAGCCGAGCCGCCGTACCGAAGGGCGGCCTCCTCGGTATCCAACCGGGTGCCCGGTTCTGTGCCAGATAATGTTGAAAGTGACAGGCAGGCGCTGTCAACAAAGCTGAACGTGAGTCTGCAGGGGACGAAGGGTACGGGCGAGTTCATTATCGGAAGTGAACTGGCCTATGAGTCCAAGTAGGATGAGGCGCGTCAGGTGGTGGCGGCCGTGCGGCGCGAAAAATATGCGGCGCTGGGCGGCAAGCAGGATCTCAACAACGCGACGAACGAGGGATCGGCCCAGAGTTTGTGGAACCGGCATCGGGCTGCCTAGCCGTGGAGTTGAACGGGTGGGAGGCGTCTCCGCTTCCCGCCCGGTTCAAACGATGGAGCCGGCGGCTGGGCGATTCGCTCGCGGGAGAACCACTTTGCGTTTATCGGGGTCCGGGCAAGGGCGGTAATAGACGGCGGTGTGGCCGACCATCGAAACGAGGGTTGCGCCGGTCTCGGATTCGATTTCGGCAGAGAGTTCTTTGCGTTCTTCCTGTAAGTTGGCGAAGCGGAGTTTTAGGACTTCGTGGGCGAAGAGAGCCGTCTCAAAGCTCTTGTAGAAGTTTGGTGTCAAGCCGTTTTTGCCCAGGTGCATGGTGGGAGGCGCATTGTGAGCGAGGCCGCGAAGGAACTTGCGCTGCGGATTTGTTAGTAGACTCGGCATTGATACTATTTTACCGGGTTTAAGTTTATTGTCACGGAAAGCGACGCAGTTGCGCTTAGACCTGTGAGGGGGGGCGATTCCGATGTCTGGGCTAGAGATCTGGTTGCGGGTTACGGCGCTGGTTTTCGCGGCGGCGGTGATAGGGATGCTGGGTCCAGCGCCGGGCCTTGAGCATGCGCTGCTGGTGTCGTCGTCGATAGCGGAATTGGCGAAAGGTTTGCGATGGCATGAGGATGCGGCACACCTGTATTCACTGCGAGCCTTCTATTTGTTCGACTTTCTGTTTTTGCTTGCGCATGGGTTCTTCTTCCACCGGTTGCTAAAGAGGAAGGGGGCGGCGATCTTCATGATGGGGGCGGATGTCGTGGAAAACATAGCGGCCCTCTATTTGATTAACGAGGTGGTGCTGAGCGCCGAAGGCGGATCGATATGGCGGGGAGTATTTGCGTCGGCGTTTTATGCGAAATGGGTGGCGGTGGCCTGGACCTATTTTGAGTGTTCGCGGCTGCCGGCAATGGGGTGGGCGCTGCTGATCCGGCGCTTCGCGCTGTGGTGCGGGGCGGCGGCGGCAATTATATATGCAGCCGCATTTCGATTCCAGCCGACTCCGGTGGGTGTTATTGCTGGGTACGCCGTTGCAGGTTGTCTCGGGGCCGTGCTATTCACGACGATTCGGGCAATACCTCAGGCGAGTCTGCCGCTTCGCAGCTTATTTTTTCTACGGGTGCCGTTGATCGCGATGGGCGTGGCCGCAGTGGCGGCCGCAGCGGCTTTCGGGCCCCTGCGCGCTTTTCTATTCGCCGTGCTGCACTTCTACGACACCCGTACGGGGCCGTGGGGATTCCTTATAGCCGCGGCGCTGGCATATTTCCTGGCCTTGCTCGTGCCGTTTCAGGCGAGGATTGTGTTGGTGCACGGTGTGCAGCGGTTCGGATTGCCAACCGTCGGTCAAACGAAATTGCGCCGGATTTTGTTGTTTTTCCAGAATTCGATGGTCGCAGGGATTACTGTTTTGTTGGGCGGATGTGTAGCGATGAGTTGGGGTGCGTGGGCCTGGCAGTACTCACTGGTAGTGTTGGCATTGGTGACGGCGGGAGTGCTATTTGCCCTGGCTGACTGGATAGCCGGCTGGCTCACCGCCAAACCCCTGGATCTGCCACTCCTGCTGCTGCCGGGCAGATTTGGCGGATGGTGGAAGCGTGCCCTGAAAAAGCCTGGAGCCGAGCCGGTTCCGGCGATTGTGGATTGGCTGAGCGGAGTCATCGCGCGGCAACGAATGTTCAGACCGCCGGGATATTTTGATGCAGACGGGTACCTTTATCCGGCGCATGTGGGGGGGATTGGTTTAATGGCGGTGGCCGTGGGGATTTTTGCCGCCATAGTGATTTGGGTGTGGATTAAGGACCTGCCGCCGCCCCAGTCGTTGGCGAGCTTCAGTTTCCTGGGGATCGTCATAACGGGAGTGGTGAGCGGGATGGCCTTCTATTTCGACCGCCACCGCGTGCCCCTGCTGCTGGTATTGGTCCTACTGCGGACTGCAGTGGGCATGCCGGATTTCATGGACAACGTCTTTGTGGCAGCGGCGGAGAAGGAATCTAAGTTGCCGTATTCGTCACCGGGACAAGTTCTAGCGCGGTTCGCGGGCAAGGAGGCGATATTGATCGCGGCATCGGGCGGGGGGATTCAAGCCGCATCGTGGATGGCGCACGTCATTCACAAATTGGACGAAGAGAAGTCGTTGCGAGATCGGGTGGCGTTGATCAGCGCGGTGTCGGGTGGTTCCGTGGGTGCTTACCACTTGGGCGATGGCTGGAAGAACGCCGATTGGGGAAAGGCGGAAACGGCGGTGCAGGAATCGAGTCTGGGACCGATGACATCGGCGTTGTTGGGGCCAGACCTATTCAGGCCGTTCGTGGCATGGCTGCCATTTGGAAAGTATTTGGACCGGGGGTTTGCGCTGGAGGCGAGCATTGAGCAGCATCAACGAAAGAGTACGGGGAATCCGGCGGATTTTACGATGGACGATTGGGCTTTCGACGTGGCGATGCCGGCGATGCTGTTCAACACAACGGTTGTCGAGACGGGTGGACCCGTGGCGTTCGCGACTACGGAGTTGTTGAGCGAAGCGTACCGGTCGAAAGTGAAAAATCCGATGGACGTGAAGCATCCGGTGGAGGGATGGCGGGGGCTGGTTCGATGTTACGGGACGAAGGCGACGTCGCGGAACATTAAAGTGTCGACGGCGGCGCGGCTTTCGGCAACGTTTCCTTACGTCAGTCCGGCTGCAAAACTGGATGGAGCACCGGACACACTGGCGTACCATTTCGTGGATGGCGGGTATTACGACAACTATGGAGTTGTGGCGATGCTTCAGTGGTTGGACGAAGCGCTGGAAGAATTGCCACCAGAGAAGCTGCCGTCGTCAATCCGAATCCTGGTGATTCGCGGCGCGGTGCCGGGCGACGGTCCGGCGACGGGGAAACGGGCGGATCAATTGACGGCGCCGGCGGAGGCGTTCCTAAATATGCGATCGTACGCGCAGTGGAGTGGCGCGGCGGCGGCGATCCGTTTGATCACGGTGAAGTGGGAAAAGAAGGCGACGTTCGAAGATCCGGAGTTACTGGCCTACCCGGACCTGCGGAAGGTGTCGCCGGCCTGTTCGGAGGAGCCGCTTACGTGGAAACTCACGACCGCCCAGAAGGAATGTATTTCGGTGGGATGGAGGAATTTAAAGCGAAAGAGACCCGAGTGATGGTGCATCGTTTTTTGGCGTGGCGAATCAAACTGCGGTAGACGCAACGGCGGAGTTTGCCGTGCCTGGTGACGGCCGGCGGGCACTTAGTATTTCCGGAGCTATTTGAAGCCGTCCCTCGGAGCATTTTCGTATCCGACGGCGGCCATTTTGAGAATCTGGCGCTTTATGAAACGGTCCGCCGGCGGTGTAAAACTGTCGTGGTCCTCGATGGCGGATGCGACGAAGCGCTCACTTACGAGGACCTTGGAAACGCATTGCGGACAGTGCGGATTGATCTCGGGATCCCGATTGAGTTCGACCCGGAAAGCCTGGCGGCACTGCCGGTATGCGGTCGGGCGCATCCGGTATGCGGACGGCTCGGACGGACGGATTCTCTATTTGAAGCCGATGCTCGTGGGGAATGAACTGCCCGATGTCACGAGCTATCAAGTGAGCCATCCCAGTTTTCCGCACGAATCGACTGATAACCAGTGGTTTGCCGAGGCGCAAACGGAGAGCTACCGGATGATGGGACTGCACACGGTGCGGGACGTACTCGGCAACTGGGAAGGGGAGACGTTGGAGGACGCACTGGAGTATTTAGAGCAGCGAGGGAAATAAGTTTCGTTTGAACGACGCTTAAAACGAACGCCAGCCACGTGCCGTTACCCGGGTAACTTTATTTAACACTTATATACGGAAGTATGTCTAAACGGTGACGCCAATCGGTAATCGCGGATATCTACAAGCGATGCCGAATCGGCGCAAATTCATTGTTTAAGGAGTTCGCTAAATGCCTGAATCAGGAATCATGCCGTCAGAGGCGACGGCGATGCCCGGTGCGTCGGGGGCCGCCCGGACCGCGGTTATTATTGGCGCCGGAGTGCTTGGGGCGGGTTTGCTTCGCGGGCAAGGGACCGCTCCTAATGACATAGATATATTGAACTATGCCCTAACCCTCGAGCATCTGGAAGCAGCTTTCTATAACCAGGGCTTGCGGCAGTTCAGCAATCTAGAAATTGGGCGAGCCGCGTTTGCACAGCCTTTGGGTGAGACAGCGAGCAACGAGCTTTACGCCTACTTATCACTGATTCGCAGCCATGAGAACGCGCACGTAAGGACGTTGCAGAGTACATTGCGGAGTTTCGGCGCGACGCCTGTGGCCGCGTGCCGCTATAACTTTGACTTCTCAACCGTCGACACATTCCTAAATACGGCGCGAGTGCTGGAGAATACCGGTGTCATGGCTTATAACGGCGCGTTGGGGCTGATCCGCAGTCCCCGGCTGCGCACGGCCGCCGCCACGATCGCGACCGTCGAAGCGCGTCACGCCGCGTATTTGAATGTTCTCAGCGGTAATCTCGCCGCGCCGGACGCCTTTGATCCGACGAAGACGATGCAGGAAATTCTAGCGATTGCGGCGCCATTTCTAGCGGCTTGTCCGGCGTAGTTGAATTCGAGAAAAGATACCAATCATGAATAACATCCGTTCAATTACTCAGAAAGATACTTCCCGCCGCGGATTCTTTACACGGGCAGCGGTAACCGCCGCCTCCGGCGCCATCGCGGCCACATTGGTCCCGAGAACGCTCAATGCGCAGAATGCCGTTGCTCCCACGGAGGTGCAAGTCCTTCAATTCGCGCTTGGACTTGAACACTTGGAGGCCGCATTCTACGTTCAAGGCGTGCCGCGCTATGCCGCGGCCGATTTTACGAACGCCGCATTCGCCCCGATTCTCGGGTCGGGAATTTCGGCAAAGGTTTTGGATAACCTGAAGGCCATTCGCGATCATGAAGTGGCCCATGTCGCGGCGCTGCAGGCGGCCATTCGCGGATTGGGCGCAGTTCCGGTAGCGGCTTGTACTTACACCTTCCAGTACAACAATCTGACTGAATTTCTGATGCTCGCCGCGGTTCTAGAGAATACCGGTGTCATGGCCTACGATGGCGCGGTTCAGTATCTGACAACGCCGGCGCTGCTGACCGCTGGGGCGTCCATTGCTACAGTGGAAGCCCGCCACGCGTCGTTTTTAAACCTCATTACGGAGGCCATTCCGTTCCCCTCGGCATTTGATATGCCTAAAACCGTGGCGGAAATCAGTGCGGCTACAGCGCCGTTCATAGTTTCCTGCCCGGCACCCGGTACCGACCCCGGCGCCGGCGGAGGTACGAAAGCTGTCGCGAATCCGAAGAACGGGACGACCGCGGTGAATATCGTGACGCTGGATGGCAGCGCTTCGACATCGGCGGACGGTAAGCCGCTTACGTATTCATGGGCCGTTACGCAGGGAATCGCGTCCCTGAGCTTCCCAAATGTCGCCAGGCCCGAGGTGCAGTTGCAAGGCGGCTTCGGAACGTACGAGTTTGAGCTGACCGTGACCGATTCTACCGGTGGGACGTCCAAGGACAGGGCGTCTATTCTTAATACGGGCCGGTAGGGGGCGAACGTTTCACGAGGCCGGGCGGAGGAAGTGGAAACACTTCCTCCGCTTCCTTTTGGGCATCGGACTGGCGCCCGACGTTAACCCGGACCAGGCGCTTACTTGTTTCGCGGTAAAAGTCTCAACCAGAACCCGTGAGTTCAATCTTGACAGGCGAACAGACTTTGCCCCATCGCCATCCCGCGGAGCATTTGACTGGCGGACAATTAATGCGCGCGGACTAGAAGCACGCCAATTGGACGGCGCTGCGCATCGAAGCCGACGACGGTGACTGCGTTCGACTTGGGGTTAATATTTTGGAGTACCGGTTGCTGCTGGGCGGGCGGTTGGCCGGGTTGCGCCGGTGTGTTCGGCACCGCGCCCACAAAACTCACTCCGTCGGGATTGGCGATAATCTGCAGGTCGCCGGAGACTAGATCGTAAATCAGGATCTGGGTCGCGGCGGGTTCCGTTCTGGTTCCGCGTGCGATGAGCTTACGGGTAGCGGGAAAAATGGTCAACGGTTGCACCGAAATGAAGCCGGCCGGAGTGGGAAGGAGGCGGGTGCTGGCGGATTCCAGATCGAAGAGTACGATACCGGCATCACCAACGGCACGGGCAGTAGCTTGTGCGTAAAGAATACCCATCGGCGGGAACGTATTTAGGTTGGAAAAGCTGGACACCTCGGGGGGAAGGTCGAGGCGGAAGGCGGAACTGGTGACGCCGTCAAAGACGTAGAGCGTGTCGGACCGCCCTTGCTGCGCGGGGTCGGTATTGGAACCGTAGACGTAATCATTTACGTCGTTGGCGGCGTTACCGGTGATGTTGAATAGGCCTTGACCGGGGAGCGAAATTTCGTTGATTTGCCTGGTATTGAAGTCGAGAGTGATGAAGCTGGACGCGCCGCAGGCGGTGCGGATCAGGTTCTCCGGCGTCGACGATGTGGGCAGCGCGACGCGGCGGGCGAGTTCGAGGTTAAAAGTTCGGATCTGGTTCGTACAGGAGGCGGCGAATTTGCCTTCGGAGAATGGGATCACTTGAGGGGGCTGCCCGGCAACAACCGGGAAGCGAATGAACGCGTCCTTCGACTTATCGGTGGCGCGAGCGAGAACGTAGTACTGACGTGTGGTGGGGTCGAATTGAGTGGCGGCGCGAAAACGATTGACGAGAGCTACACCACCGCCGGGCAGCCCGCCTGGGTTTTGGCCTCCGCCGGGAGGTTGACCGCCTCCAGGACCTTGCCCGCCTCCGGGATTGCCGCCGCCTTGAACGGGCGCGTTTTGTGTAGGCGCAAGGAGGGGAAGCCAGCCTTCCGGGAAATCGACAGTTTGGAGGATCTCGGCTTGCGGGTTGATAATGGCGAACTTGGCTTTGGTGACCGTTTCGAGAGAATCGACACCGACGATAGCCTGTTGATTTTGGCCGAGCCCAATCGGCGGAGTAACGAGTTCTTTGACACCGTCTCCGAGATCAATCTGAAGATTATTTATGTTGAGTCCGCCGCCCCCTCCGCCACCACCAATCTGGATGCCGCCGCCAGCCGGAGCGCCTTCGGTGATTGCTCCGGATTCGGCGTCAATCAAGGCAAGCCGGATCGGGGTACCGGGAATGAGAGCATTGAAGTTACCACCCGGAGCGCCGCCAACAGTGACGGCTTTACCCGGAAGTTCCACGGTGCGAGCCTCCGCGGCGGGTTGGAGAATTGTTAGCTTGGAACTGATTCCTGTGGCGGGGTCGCCGTCGGCGGGACCGACGAGGGCGGCAAGGGCGTTGCCGTCGTTTGAGGAGACGAAGGGGGAGAGTAGCTGGGCCGCGGCGGAAGTGAAGCACCCGGGGAGGGAGTCAGCCTTGGCGGCCTCGAAATCGATGAGGATGGAAGGGTAGCATCCGTCATCGGCGCGGATACCGTTGACGACCATGAAGCCGGGGCGAAGTTCGCTGGCGATCAGAGCCCGAAGGTTGGCGGAGCCGGCCGGGAGGGGGAGGAACTCGATCTTGGGTCCCCTGAGGGATTTCAGTGTGACACGGTTGCCGGCATTGTTTGCGGCGAAGAGATTGACGACATCGCCATCCCGCACGGTAGCGGGCAATTCGATGGCGACCTCGAATTCCCCGGCGACTTCATTGGACAAACGGGCGATTGCAGGAGCGGGCATGCCCCCGATATTGGCCCGGATAGGCGTGCGCGGCGAGGCCGGATTGTCCGGGGCTGGGAGGGCGCCCGCAGCGGTGGCGGGCTCAGTTTGGCCGAGTCCGGCGACACGAAGCGTAAGGGTATTGCCGCTAATTATTCCAGCCGCACCGAAGCCGCCGAGTTCGGAATAAACGGACGGGTTGGGCTGGGTGACGGTGAAGCGGGCTGGGGCGCTTTGCTGATCACCGCGGCGGACAATAATTTGTGTGACGCCAGGGGGCGTATCGAGAGGGATTTGGGCGACGATGCGAGATGGAGTGATGGAATATATAGGGATTGCGCGTTGGCCGATACGGACTTCAATCGCCGGGTCCAGGGCCGTGGAGGGGAGAGGATTTCCGGGTTCTGCTTTCCACCCCCCCGCGGGACCGAGATTGATACCGTTAATCCAGATAATTCCGCCCTGCGCGACCGCTGAAGGGGCCGGTTGCCGCGTGAAGGCATTGACGACGCCGCGAGGATTGACGACGGGAGCGGTGGGGGCCTGCGCTGTAAGTAGAGCGGAGAGAAAAAGACCGGCGACAACCGTAGAACGCATTGCGGTGTAAACCCCGGTTGACGAAAAGGGTTTCGCTATACTGAAATTTCGTCGCCGCATTCGTTTCTCCCCTGCCAAATGAGTTCCACTTCAGCCAGTTTGCCGGCCGCCGTTCCGCTTAATGATACCGGGAGCGAGGCGAAGCGGGCTGGTTACAGAGCGCTGGCGTTGTTGTCTTTCGCCCATTTTTTCATTGATCTGTATTCCAGCGGGCTGAGTTCCTTCCAGCCGATTTTAGTGGATCGATTTGGCTTGAGCCTAGCGCAAGCAGGGCTGCTGGCGGGAATGCTTATCTTTTCGAGCTCGCTGCTCCAACCTGTTTATGGCATCTGGTCGGACAAGACAGGCTCCCGGATGTTCACGGTGCTGGCGCCGGCAATGGCAGGGATTTTCATCTCATGCCTGGGGATGGCCACCGGTTATCCGATGTTGATCGGGATGGTGTTGCTGGGCGGGATGGGAATCGCGTCGTTTCATCCCCAGGCGTCGGCGAACGCGACGGCCCGGATTCAGGAAAATAAGTCGAAGTGGATGGCTGTGTTTATCTGTTCCGGGACGTTTGGCTTGGCATTTGGGCCGGCGTTCTTCACGTTCCTTTCCGGACGGTACGGCTTGGAAATGACGTGGATGGGAGCATTACCCGGGATACTGGTAAGTGTTTTGCTGGCGATGCGATTTCGCCTGGCGCCGGTAACGCGGGAGACGTCCAATCATTTTGACCTCGGCGCATTACGGGCGAAGTGGAAACCTCTGCTCATTCTGTTCTCGCTGGTCTACATTCGCAGCGTCGTACAGATGGTGTTTTCACAGTTTTTGCCGTTGTATTTGAACCGGGAGCGCGGGTTTTCGGTGCAATCGGCGGCACTAGGATTGACGCTCTATCTGGCTTTTGGGGGGATGGGCGGTTTCGTCGGCGGGAACCTAGCCGACCGGTTCGGCGGTAAGCGCGTCATTCTCATTTCGATGGCGGGCTGCCTGCCGTTTCTGGCTCTGTTCTTCCTGACGGATGGAATTTGGGCGTTGGTGTCATTGGCTTTGGCGGGGTTATTATTGCTGTTCACAATCCCCGTGAACTTGGTGATGGGACAGCAATTAGTGCCGTCCCAGGCGGGGACGGTATCGGCGCTGATGATGGGCTTCGCCTGGGGATGCGCGGGTTTGGTTTTTATTCCGTTGGTTGGTTGGGCGGCGGATCGAGTGGGCTTGGGTACAGCGATGGCGTGTGTTTCGGGATTTCCCATAGCGGGATACTTTTTGGCGCGGATGATTGACGAAGATGCGTAAAGCAGTTTGTTTGTTGAGCGGCGGGTTGGACTCGGCCACGTGCCTCGGTGTAGCGCGGCGGGAAGGATTCACCAGCTATGCGCTAAGCTTCGACTACGGCCAGAGACATATCTGCGAATTGGAAGCGGCGGCAAGAGTGGTTGAGGCGCTGGGGGCCGTCGATCACCGAGTCGCGCGGATCGATCTGCGGATGTTTGGCGGCTCGGCGCTGACGGCCGGGATTGACGTACCGAAGCACCGTTCGACGGAGGAGATGGAGACGGGAATCCCAATTACTTATGTTCCCGCTCGGAACACGATTTTCCTGTCGTTCGCCATGGCCTGGGCGGAGGTGTTGGGAGCTTCGGATATTTTCCTTGGCGTGAACGCGGTGGACTATTCCGGGTATCCCGATTGCCGGCCGGAGTTCGTCGCGGCGTTTGAAACGATGGCGAATTTGGCGACGCGGACCGGGGTTGAGGGGACGACTCAATTGAGAATCCATACGCCGCTGCTGCGGTTGTCCAAAGCCGGGATTATTGCACTTGGCGCCGAGTGCGGTGTGGATTTCGGGTTGACGCATAGCTGTTACGACCCGGCGGCGAATGGGCGGCCGTGCGGGGCTTGCGATTCGTGTTTATTGCGGGGGAAGGGGTTTGCCGAGGCGGGCGTGCGGGATGGGTTGTTGGACCGGTACGGGCTGTGAAGATTGCGGAGGTCTTCTATTCGGTTCAGGGGGAAGGGAAGTTAGTTGGGGTGCCGTCGGTATTTGTGCGGACTTCCGGCTGTAACCTGCGGTGCGGCTGGTGCGATACCCCGTATACTTCCTGGGCGCCGGAAGGTACGCAGAGGACAGTGGAGTCACTTTTAGCGGAAGTGAAAGCATTCGGAGCCCGGCACGTAGTGGTGACGGGTGGCGAACCTATGATCGCTCCGGACGTCGTGCTGTTGACCAACGCATTGCGGGCGGCGGGCATGCACATTACCGTGGAGACGGCGGGAACGGTATTTGCGCCTGTTGTTTGCGATCTGATGAGCATTTCGCCGAAGTTATCTAACTCAACGCCCGCGGATTCCCAGTGGGGACCCGTTCATGAGCGGACCCGATTGCAGCCGGACGTGTTGGGTAAGTTACTGGCGGAGTACGCTTATCAATTGAAATTCGTGGTGGCGGACCCATCGGATTTGGGCGAGATTTTGGAACTGGTGGAAAGGCTGCGGGCGCCGGCGGAGAATGTTTTGTTGATGCCGGAAGGCCGATCGGCCGCCGTGCTGCGCGAACGGGCCGCATGGCTGGTTCCGTTGTGTTTAGGTTACGGGTTCCGGTATAGCCCGCGAGTACACGTGGATATCTGGGGCGACAAGCGCGGCGTTTAGGCGGGGAACGTTTCGCGGATCGGCGGCGTGTTATGGACGAAGCCGGCGTTGTGCCGGAGGAACTCGACGATGGGGGCGGCGCGAAGCTGATTAAATCGTTGGCCCAATCGGTTGCATATCGCTTGACGATTTCGGTGTTGCCGCCGTGATCTGTGATGGGTTGGTGGTAGTAGTAATGAGCGTGTTAGCGATCATCAGAAAACGTTTTTTTGGACTTTAGGCCCAGGCCAGCACAGTATCGGCGCTAAAGGCGCCCCGTCATCATTGCGGAAAGTGGCCCGCTAGCAGGGAGGCGCGAGAGGGCATACACCAGATACCGATGTAAGCTCTGGTGAAGCTGATCCTCGTACTGGCGAGCGTGTCAATGTTTGGTGTGCGCACTCAGGGGCAGGCTTCAGGATAGGCGCTGACAGTTCGATAGGAATGATCGCCGGTATAGAGTATGTGGCCCGGCTTGCGGCGGCAGCGGCGAGGAGGCCGAAAAGTTGACGGCGGGTGGATTTCGGGGTGGGCATTAACAACGCGAAGTTATCAGATCCCTTTGGCGGGCACCCGGTGTTCGTTAAAAAGAGAAATACTGAATTCATGCCCTTCTCGCACTCTCCATCGCTGGACCAGATTGTTCAGGATTTGATTTGGATGAGCATCGCGTATGTGCTGGCGCTTCCGATCGGCTGGAACCGAGAGCGTGAGGCACGGAGTGCGGGTCTACGGACGTTTCCCATCGTCGCGATCGCCAGTTGCGGACTTGCCATTTTGGGGACCAGCTTTGCGAATCCGACGGCGGACGCGAATTCCCGAATTCTCCAAGGGCTGGTGACCGGGATCGGCTTTGTGGGGGGCGGGGCGATATTGCGGGCCAAGCACAGTGTGAGCGGCACCGCGACTGCGGCGAGCGTTTGGAATGTAGGAATCCTAGGCGGGGCGGTTGGATTCGGATATTGGCACATTGCCGTGGTGTTGAGCATCGTGAATTTTCTTACGTTGCAGTATTTGACGCCGTTCAAACGGGACATTCAAATGGGGCTGGAGCGGGAAAGAGAACGGCAGGGGGATTCGATGATCGACGATTAGTGATAGTATCCCTAGTCAATGCGTAATCTGTTTGTCGTTTCGATTTTGCTGATGGCGGGATGTGCGGAAAAGCCCGCGGCAGTCCTTCCGCCTGAGCCCGCCGTTACAGTGGCCGCTTCGGTCGCGTTCACGGAAGGTCCGGCAAAAGGGTCCGACGGGATGATGTACTTCACCGATGTGGCGAACAACCGGATTCTGCGACTGAATCCCGCCACGAAAAAGCATGAAGTGTACCGGGCGGATTCAAACCGCGCAAATGGTCTTTTGTTCGACGCGCAGGGCCGCCTGATCGCGTGCGAGGGCTCGGACGGGGAGCGGAATCAGCCGCGAGTCACACGAACCGATATGACCACGGGGAAGGTTGAGGAAGTCGCGACAAAGTATGAAGGGCAACTGTTTAATGCTCCGAACGATGTGACGGTGGACTCGAAGGGCCGACTGTATTTTACGGATCCGGCGCCGGATGCGACTTCGCCGGCCTCGAAGGCGAAGGGTTCGACCGGCGTTCCGGGTGTTTATCGGATCGACGCCGACGGGAAAATTTCCCGACTTTTGACGACGCCCGACACGGAGTGGCCGAATGGGCTGGTTATTTCGCCCGACGATAAGACCTTGTATTTGATTGAAGCCAACAAAGTGGAAGGGGGGACGCGAGCGATTCGCGCCTATGATCTGGCCGCCGATGGGACGCTTTCGAATCGGCGGGTGCACTACAATTTTTATCCGGGGCGGAGTGCGGATGGAATGGCCATCGATGTCGAGGGGAATATTTACGCGGCCGCGGGGCTGCATCGGTTGCGAGGCACCCAGGAGACATTAGATACAAAATGCGGCGTGCATGTGATTTCGCCGGCAGGCAAGCTGCTGCGATTTATTCCAGTACCCGAAGATACGATAACCAATACAGCGTTTGGCGGAGCGGACAACAAGACACTGTTCATCACAGCGGGTAAGACTTTGTTTCAGATCCCGAATGAAATTGCGGGGATGAACCGTTAGGGTTAAATTGCCAGGTCGCCGCGTTCATCGCTACGGATGCGGATGGCGTCGTCGAGGTCGTAGATAAAGATTTTTCCGTCGCCGATGCTTCCCGTTCGGGCTGAATTCAGGATGGTCTGAACGACTTCGTTCGTTTGGCCGGAAGAAACGATTATGTCGATTTTCACTTTGGGGATTAAGTCAATTCGGTATTCAACGCCGCGATAAACTTCTATGTGGCCCTTCTGGCGCCCACAACCGCGGACGTCAGTGACCGTCATGCCGCCGATGCCGATTCCCTTCAATGCGTTCTTGACGGCTTCGAACTTAAAAGGCTGGATAATTGCTTCGATTCGCTTCATGGATTGGCGGCGCCTCCAAATAGATGGTACACAGCTTTAGGATTTGGGGATATGCGGACGATTAGCTGGAGAGTGATTCTTCGAGGAGGCGGGACAGGGAGCGATGCTTGGATTCGGCCGAGCGGAGCTCGTCCGCAAGATGCATGCAGGCAAGTACGGCAATGCGCGAGGCGTCCGCGTTGGAGCCCCGCGCAATGTTGTTCATGAGTTCGTCGACGCGGTGCGCCAGTTCCTCAACATCCTCTTCCTTGCCGGTTGTGACGAGAGCGTAGGAGTTGTTGAAGATAGTGACACGGACCGTCTTTTTTTCGGACTGCACTTCTTTCGCCATTGGCAGTCCAATTAACCGGCGCTGAGCAGATCCATTTGGCCGAGCAGCTTCTCAATTCGCGCTTTGACTTGTTTGCGCTCGATTTGGAGAATTTCCAGCTCTTTCTCGGCCTTTCCGGCGGTCGCTTTGAAGGCGGCCAAGGCGTCTTCAGCGTCCGCGCGAGCGGCTGTAGCAAGACTCGCTTCGGAAACGGCTTCGGCGAGACGTTCCCTTAATTCGGCATTTTCATCTTTGAGTTTGCCAACAAGCTGAACGGCCCGGAGGATGCGATCCTCCAGGCCGGATAGTGTATCGGTATCCTCTAACTGCAGGTCCATACGGTTCCTCTTTTTGCAGCGGTAGAATTACTAGGCGAGCGCGGTCTTGGCCTTGTCGACCAGGGCGGTAAAACCAGCGGCATCGCGGGTGGCGATATCGGAAAGCATTTTGCGGTTGATGGTGATCTGCGCCTTCTTTAGCCCATTCATAAAACGGGAGTAAGAAAGGCCATTCGCGCGAGTGCCGGCGGAAATACGGCAGATCCAGAGGGAGCGGAAATCGCGCTTTTTGAGCTTGCGGCCTTTGTAGCCGTAAGAAAGCGCCTTTTCCACTGCTTCTTGCGCATAGCGGTGCAGTTTCGACTTAGCAAGGAAGAAGCCCTTGGCAAGCGCCAGGACCTTCTTCCGATTATTGGTACGTTTAGTACCTCTTTTTACGCGGGGCACGTTTTTCTCCTTGAGTAATTAGAAAGCCCTTTGGGGGGCTGAGGCCGGTGAGACGGGCACGTGCCGCGCGCCACGTTCACACGGAGGGGGAAAGGGGATGTCTGCCCTAGTAGGGCAGCATCCGCTTGAGTTCGGGCGAGTTGGCCGGGTCCATGATGGCGGACGCGGCTAACCGGCGCTTGCGGGACGAGCTCTTGGAGGTCAAGATGTGGCGGGCGAAAGCGTGGCTGCGCTTGATTTTGCCCGTACCCGTCTTTTTGAAGCGCTTTGCGGCGCCTTTGTGGGTTTTCAGCTTTGGCATTTGGATAATTCCTGGAAAGCGTGCGTGGGAACGCACTGTCTGAAAGTATAGCAGGTCGCCGGAGGATGGTCCGTTTTCGATCAGGCGGGTGCTTAATTGGCGGCCGATTTGCGCTCAAACTTGAACTGCTGCTTCTTGTGTTGGCCGCGTTCGTCACCTTCGATGGTCGCCAGCAAATTGCCCTGATCGTCCTTTTCGCAGGTAATGATTTTGGGATGGTCATGTTGAGGGTTTTCGAAGACGGCCTTCGTGTCCGTGGCAGAAGTCAGTTTGAACTCCGTCTGTGGACGCCCGTTAGGCTGGGCGATGTAGTATGTTTCGCCTTCCTTTTGTACAATCCGGAGGAATTCGAAGGCGACCATGCGGGGACCGGCGACGGTTCGGCTTACTCCGAGCATTGCGCCCCCAGCCGGCGCGATCCAGTTTTCTTCGATCGTGGCCCGGCCCATCTTGCCGGTCCAGTTTCCGGCGATCCAGCTTAGTTTTTCGAAAGCGGGCTTTTCCTGCGCGGAAATGGTGAGGGCGAAGAGGAAGGTTAGAAATCGCATTGGTCTTGATGATAGTTTTTCGGACGCGCCGGTGTCTTGGATAAATTGGTCATCAACAGCGCCAAAGCGCTAGAGTGGCGGAAGAATTGCGCTGGCGAGACGCCGGCGAACTGACGGAACTCATTTGCCAGGTGAGCCTGATCATAAAAACCGCAGCGGATGGCAAGGTCGGCCCAACGGGGGTAGTCTTCTTCCCGATAGGCGGACAGTAGCGCCTGGAAACGGATGATACGGGCAAATGCTTTGGGCGGGATCCCGACGGCCGCCAGGAAGCGGCGGTCGAACTGCCGGGGACTGAGGTTTACGGCATGCGTGAGCGAATCCATTCGAGCGGCGCCGGCGGAATCTTCGATGAGGTCGGCAGCGTGGGTCATGGCCGGATCGGGGAGTACTTTTGGCGGCTGCGACTTGAACGGCGCGAAATGGCCGGTCAATTCGCTGGCCGGTAGGCCCAGGAATGCGCCAGCCGCGGCGGGGCGCAGCCGGACGCCGTGGGTGAGCATTCGGCCGGTGGGTTGTATGAGGAGCGGGCTGATTAGTTGCCCCGTAACGAATTGTCCCGCCTGGTTTTGGGGACGAGCGCCATGGTGATTGACGAGTTCCATTCGGCCATCGGGAAGTATCGTTTCGACCTCAGAGGCTCTTGCAAAATTCCGGTAACCGGCTCCCTAACGGTCGCGGCTCTGAAGGCTTGTGTTGATTCGATTCACTTTCCGAGCCGTGAGCGTGAGCGAGCGGTTACCGAACGGGCCGCAAAAC
>Ga0105048_10007919_pt1 | contig 17023 bp, 18 predicted proteins | sample MAT05_FD_78382 | JGI IMG/M metagenome (GOLD analysis project Ga0105048, IMG submission 78382) | Freshwater microbial communities from Lake Fryxell liftoff mats and glacier meltwater in Antarctica - MAT-05 | ecosystem: Environmental > Aquatic > Freshwater > Ice > Liftoff microbial mat | place...
GAGAGCTTCAACGAGTACGCGCACGACCTGCACTCGGGATGGCTCATCGTGATCGGCGACGTGGGGTTGCTCATCATGACCCCGCTGCACATCGCGATGGTGATCTGGCTCGCCATCGACAACAAGAAGGCGCGTGGCCCGGTCGGCTACAAGGTCCACGCGACCAAACAGAAGCGCAGCTTCGCGGCCGTGCTCGCCTCGAAGACGACCCTCTACGGGGGGCTCGTGCTCTTGTTCTTCATCGTCATCCACGTCTTGCAGTTCCGTCTGCAACACGATGCCATCGCGCAGGGCACCTTCGGTGAAGGGGTCGCTGCCGGCGACCTCCGCGAGGCGGTCATCGTGACCCTGTCGAAGCCCCATTGGGGCGCCCTCTACATCATCGGCAGCCTCGTCACCGGGTGGCATCTGTTCCACGGGATCCAGGCGGCGTTCCGCTCGATCGGCGCCCACCACCCCCGCTACACGCCGATGATCGTGACCGCGGGCGCAGGCCTTGCCGCTGTCCTGGCGCTCGGCTTCGCGTCCATCCCGGCGTGGATTCTCCTCACCTGAACCCGGTCCAGTCCTGGAGCTCGCCATGGTGCTCGATTCGCACTGTCCCACCGGCCCGATTGAGACGCGCTGGACGTCCCACAAGGGACACATCCAGCTCATCGGGCCAATCAACAAGCGCAAGTACCACATCATCGTGGTCGGCACCGGGCTCGCCGGAGCCTCGGCGGCAGCGTCCCTGGCCGAGCTCGGCTACCGTGTCACCGTTATCACCTACCACGACAGCCCACGCCGCGCGCACTCGGTCGCCGCGCAGGGCGGCATCAACGCAGCCAAAAACTATCAGAACGACGGCGACTCGAACTATCGCCTGTTCTACGACACGGTGAAGGGCGGTGACTTTCGTTCGCGCGAGTCGAACGTCTATCGACTCGCCGAGGTCTCGGCGAACATCATCGACCAGTCGGTCGCCCAGGGCGTGCCGTTTGCACGTGAGTACGGTGGCACGTTATCGAACCGAACGTTTGGTGGCGTGCTCGTGTCGCGCACGTTCTATGCGCGTGGCCAGACCGGCCAGCAGCTCCTCTTCGGCGCGACCGCGGCGATGATGCGGCAGGTCGATGGCGGCGGCGTGAAGCTCATGCCGTACAAGGACCTCATCGACATCGTCACGGTCGATGGCGATGCGCGCGGCATCGTCATGCGCGACGTGTTGACTGGGAAGATCGAGGCGCTCACGGGCGACGCGGTCGTGATGGCGACGGGCGGCTACTCGAACGTCTTCTTCCTCTCGACCAACGCGATGAAGTCGAACGTGACCGCGACCTGGCGGGCCCACAAGAAGGGCGCGTTCTTCGCGAACCCTTGCTACACGCAGATCCACCCGACCTGCATCCCCGTGCATGGCGAGCTGCAGAGTAAGCTCACATTGATGAGCGAGTCGCTACGCAACGACGGCCGCGTCTGGGTGCCCAAGGCGAAGGGCGACAGCCGCGCGCCCAACGACATCCCCGAGGGCGAACGCTCCTATTTCCTCGAAGAGAAGTACCCGACCTACGGCAACATGGTGCCGCGCGACGTCGCCTCGCGGAACGCGAAGTACGTGTGCGACCAGGGCCTCGGCGTCGGCGAATCGAAGTACGCCATCTATCTCGACTTCCGCGACGCGATAAAGCGCCTCGGCAAGCCTGCCATCGCAGCGAAATACGGCAATCTTTTCGATATGTACGCCAAGATCGCCGGCGAGGATCCGTACGCCTCGCCGATGCGCATCTACCCGGCGCCGCACTACACGATGGGCGGGCTCTGGGTCGACTACAACCTGATGTCGAACCTGCCCGGCTTGTTCGTCCTTGGTGAAGCGAACTTCTCCGACCACGGCGCCAATCGCCTCGGCGCCTCGGCGCTGATGCAGGGCCTGGCCGATGGCTACTTCGTCATCCCCTACACCGTCGGGCCGTACCTGTCGGCGCGTGGCCCCGGCAAGGACGTGGCGCTCGACCACCCCGAGGTGAAGAAGGCGGTCGCCGAGGCCGAGGCCAAGACCAAAAAGCTCGTGTCGATCGACGGCAAACGCTCGGTCGACAGCTTCCATCGCGAGCTCGGCATGATGATGCTCGACAAGTGCGGCATGAGCCGGACGGCGGCGGGCCTGACGTCGACCATCGAGCACATCCGCGGCATGCGTTCGGAGTTCTGGGAGAACGTGAACATCCTCCCAAAGGACGGCGAGACCGCCAACATGGAGCTCGAAAAGGCCCATCGCGTGGCCGACTTCCTCGAATTCTCGGAGCTCATGTGCCACGACGCGCTGACCCGCAACGAGAGCTGTGGCGGTCACTTCCGCGAGGAATACGCGACGCCCGAAGGCGAGGCCAAGCGTGACGACGAGAACTTCTGCAACGTCTCGGCGTGGGAGCATCAGGGGGTCGGCGCGCAGCCGACGCTGCACAAAGAACCGCTCTCCTTCGAGTTCGTAAAGCTGACCCAGCGGAGCTACAAATGAGCGAGCAGCGAAGCGTGGCGAGCGACCCTCGGCATTCGACTGGCGGCAAGCAGATCGACATCACCCTCGAAGTCTGGCGCCAGCCCGGCAACAACGCCAAGGGCCGCTTCGAGCGTCACGAGATGAAAGGCGTCTCGACCGACGCGAGCTTCCTCGAGATGCTCGACGGCCTCAACGAGAACCTCAGCAACGCCGGCAAGGAGCCGATAACCTTCGAGCACGACTGCCGCGAAGGCATCTGCGGCTCGTGCGGCTTTATGATCAACGGCCAGGCGCACGGGCCCGACCGCGGCACGACGGTGTGCCAGCTGCACATGCGGCGCTTCAAGGACAAGGCCCACCTCGTTATCGAGCCGTGGCGCGCGAAGGGCTTCCCGGTCGTGCGCGACCTGATGGTCGACCGCACCGGCTTCAACAAAATCCAGGCGGCCGGCGGCTACAACGGCGTCAATGTCGGCAACGCGCCCGACGCGAACGCCATCCTCATCGGCAAGGACGCGGCCAGCGAGGCGTTCGACGCCGCGGCCTGCATCGGCTGCGGAGCGTGCGTCGCGTCGTGCAAAAACGCCTCGGCGATGTTGTTTACGTCCGCCAAAATCGGGCATTTCGCGATGTTGCCGCAGGGCCAGCCGGAACGTTACCGGCGCGTCGTGCGCATGTTCGAGGAGATGGAGAAGCAGGGCTTTGGCGCCTGCTCGTGGACGCAGGAGTGCGAGGCGGCGTGCCCTAAGGAGATCTCCGTCAAGTGGATCTCGCGCGCCAACAAGGACTTCTTGAAGGCGAAGCTCGTCAAGGACAGCGGCGGGTCGTCCGACGACGGATTTGCAGGCTAGTCAGGTGACCGCCGCAAAGCCCGTGAAGGAAAAAAGCAGCCTCGTCTGGCGGCTCGTGCGCTGGGGCATCTGGACGATACTGGCGCTCGTGGTCGCGTTCGCTATCTTCTTCTTCTGGGCCTCGAGCGGCGACTCAGACGACCGCGAGACAGCCCCCGGAACGATCAGTGAGAACAGCGCGGCCGCACCCGCACCGGCCCAGGTCCCCGAGCTGCGCGTGATGACGTTCAACATCGGCTATGGCCGTGGCCCGGCTGGCGACGCGTCGGGCCCCTGGAGCGAAGAACAGATCCACGCCGGGCTCGACGGGATCGTCGGGCAGATCAAGGCGAACGCCGCGGACCTCGTGTTCCTCCAGGAGGTCGACCTGGCCTCGGCGCGCTCGCACGACATCGATCAGGGCAAATACCTGCTCGAAGGCGCGGGCCTGCGCTTCTCGAGCTGTGTCACCACGTGGGAGAAGAACTACGTGCCCTTCCCGTACTGGCCGCCCTCCAAGCACTACGGTCGCATGAGGAGCGGGCAGTGCGTCTTGTCGCGCTTTCCGATCGTCGCCTCGACCCGCCACCGCCTGCCGCAGCCGGATGCGAACCCGTGGTGGCGCAATCGCTTCTATCTCAATCGCGCCATCGACCAGGTGAAGGTGATGATCGCCGGCAACGCATGGGAGGTGTTCAACGTGCACATCGAGGCCTTCGACATCCCAAACCGGGTCGACCACGCTCAGCGGCTCGCAGCGCTGGTCTCGGCGTTGCCGGAAAAGGCACGTGTCATCGTCGCGGGCGACTTCAATGCGCCACCGCCCGAGGCGACGCAGAAGAAGGGCTTCGTCGACGAGCCAGAGGCCGACTTCAGCACCGACACGACCATCGCGGTCGTGCGCGGCATGGGCCTGCCCGAGGCGCTGCCGGACCCGGCGGCGTTCACGTTCCCGGCCGATGGCCCGACCCGGCGACTCGACTACATCTACTTTGGGAGCGCCTTGACCAAGGTCGAAGCAAAGGTCCTTGGGCAATCTATTGCAACTTCATCGCCTTTGGCTGCCGTAGCTGCCGTGCCACCGCCGGGGCCGTTCTCGGATCACCTGCCGCTGTTTGCGCGATTCACGGTGCGCTGACCCTTACGAGGCCTTCAGTCCAGGCTTCGCCATCCTGCCGAAGGCCTTCAGTCCAGGCTTCGCCATCCTTGCCGAAGGCCTTCAGTCCAGGCTTCGCCATCCTTGCCGAAGGCCTTCAGTCCAGGCTTCGCCATCCTTGCCGAAGGCCTTCAGTCCAGGCTTCGCCATCCTGCCGAAGGCCTTCAGTCAGGCTTCGCCATCCTTGCCGAAGGCCAGCCAAACCGCGGAACTCCTTGACACACGGGGATCCGCCGTCGATTGTGCGCGCGAAGTGACGACTGAAAACCCGATCGACCCAAGTATCCCGGCGCCCGCACCCATCGCCGACCCGGGCATCCCAGACCGCAGTCCAGGCTTCGCCATCCTGGCGAACGACCTCCCCCCGCCTGGCCCGACCATGTTCGAGAGCCTCGGTCTGCACGAGCACCTGATGGCCGCGATTCGCGACCTCGGCTTTGTGCGCATGACGGGCATCCAGGAACAGGCGCTGCCAACGATGCTCAAGGGCGACGACGTCGCCGGGCAGGCCCAGACCGGCACCGGCAAGACGGCGTGCTTTCTCTTGGCGACGCTCGAGACGTTGTTGCGCACGCCGCGGCCGGCCGACGGTTCGCCGCGCGCGATTGCGATTGCGCCCACGCGCGAGCTGGCGATCCAGATCGCGAGCGACTGCGAGTCGCTGACGACCTACACCGACATCAAGCACACGGTCGTGTGCGGCGGGCTGCCCTGGGGCGGCCAGGCCAAAGCGCTCGAGCAGGGCACCGACGTTGTCGCCGGCACCCCGGGGCGACTGCTCGACATGATCCGCGAGGGCAAGCTCAAGCTCGGGCGCATCGAGGTGCTGATCATCGACGAAGCCGACCGCATGTTCGACATGGGCTTCATCGACGACCTGTCAGCCATCATGCGGCACGTGCCGGCGCCCGGTAGGCGCCAGGCGATGTTGTTCTCGGCGACGCTGTCGCACGATGTGATGCGGCTTGCGAGCCGCTGGCTGCGCACGCCGAAGCGCTTCGCGGTGGAGCCGGACAAGGTCGCTGCCGAGCGTATCGAGCAGCGCCTCTACCACGTGTCGAGCCGCGACAAGCTGCCGCTCTTGATGGGGCTCCTACAAAAGGAGCAGCCGGTGCGCTCGATGGTCTTCGTCAACCGCAAGGTGGACGGCGAGGAGCTCGCGTGGCGGTTGTCGAACAACGGCTTCGAGGCGGTCTACCTGTCGGGTGACCTGCCGCAGAAGAAGCGCCTGCGCATCGTCGAGGCGATGAAGGCAGGACAAATCGTGACGCTGGTCGCGACCGACGTCGCGAGCCGCGGCATCCACGTCGACGACGTGTCGCATGTCTTCAACTACGACCTGCCGCAGGACGCCGAAGACTACGTACACCGCATCGGCCGCACGGCCCGCGCGGGCGCCTCCGGCAAGGCGATAACGCTCGCGTGTGAGGATACCGTCGGCGCCCTGCCCGCGGTCGAGAAGCTGCTCGGCGCGCCGATCCCGGTGGCCCACGCTGAAGACGACGACTTCGTGCCCGACCGCGCCGGGCGCTTTCCGCGGAACCGCGGCACCTATACCGGTTGGCCGCCGCCGAGCCTCGGGCTCGCCGAGAAGGCGTCCGACACCGACGACCCGATGCCTTCGCATGGCGGAGGCGGAGGCGGAGGGGGTGGTGGACGGAGGCGCCGCAGCGGTGGGAGCGGGGCTTCGCGTTCGTCCTGACCCTTCGCACGCTCGAGGGCATGAGCTAGAGTCACGGCATGGACACCGAACGCCCATCCCTCACGCGTAAAGAGGCGCTCGCCCAGATGCTCGCCTGGCTCGATGACGGCACGGCGCTAGAGCGCTTGCGACGACAGATGCCGCCGGGCTCGACGCTGGAAGATGCCCTCCGGATGCATCACCGGCTCGCTCAAGTGGGCCGCCGGCCCTCGCAAGTGATGAGCGTCGACGACGGCAAGACATGAACGACTTCGCCGTCATACGGGCTTTGGCTGGCAACGGAGTAAAGCACTGCCTCATCGGCGCGCATGCGTTCTCGGTTTGGGGCTACACCCGCAACACCGTCGATATCGACTTTATCACGGTCGACGACCGCGTCTTGAGCAAGCGCTTCTGGCCCGAGGATTGTGTCGATCACATCGTGGCCCTGCGACGTGGTGACGATGACGACCCACTCGTTGGCGTTGCCCGGTTCAAGGATCCCGCCATCGACGTTATCGTCGGGCGTGGCCGGCTCGTGCGCGAGGCCATAACCACCGCCACGCTCGATGACATCACGGGTGTACCCGTGGCGACGCCACTGCACCTCTCCCTGTTGAAGCTCGACGCGGGGGGCCCCAAAGATATCGCCGACGTCTGCGAGCTATTCGCGGTCATGCGGGTGACCGGGAGTGATCCCGAACTCCAGCAGCGTGTTGCCGAGCGCGTGCCCGAGTTATCGGCCTGGGGTCAGGGCGCTTGGGCACGCCTCGTGATGCTGACGGCTGGCGCGCGGCGCGGTCAGGACGGGTAGCAGACCCCGGTGCCGCCGATGCCGCAGTAGCCGGCCGGGTTCTTGTCGAGGTACTGCTGGTGGTAGTCCTCGGCGTAGTAGAACTCGGGCGCGGCGATGACCTCGGTCGTGATGGGGGCGAAGCCCTTGGCCCCGGCCAGGCCAGCCGAAGGTGAGACCGAGGCCTGCGGCAGGATGGCGGAGCCTGGACTACAGGCCTTCAGCGCCGCGTCGTAGGCGCTCCTGCTGCCCAGCGCGGCCGCGAGCTGGGCGGGCGTCGTCGCATAGATGCCCGAGCGGTACTGGGTGCCGACGTCGTTGCCCTGGCGCATGCCCTGGGTCGGGTCGTGCGCCTCCCAGAAGCGTGCGAGCACGTCCTGGAGCGAGACCTTGGCGGGGTCGAACACGACGCGCACGACCTCGTTGTGGCCGGTGCGACCGGAGCAGACCTCTTCGTAGGTCGGGTTCGGCGTGAGGCCGCCAGCGTAGCCGACCTGGGTCGAATAGACGCCGGGCAGCGTCCAGAACCGGCGCTCGGCGCCCCAGAAACAGCCGAGCCCGAAGACGATCGTCTCCAGGCCGTCGGGCCAAGGAGCGACCATCCGGGTACCGAGCACCGTGTGCGCGGGCGCCACCTTCAGCGGCGTCGAGCGACCCGGCAGCGCCTCTTCGGCGGTCGGCAGGGAGAGCTTCTTCTTCGATGCAAACCAGACCATGGGAACCTCCAGTGCCGGGGTACTATGCGCACCGGTCGCTGGCGGTCACTCTGCTCAGTCGCCATATTCCTTCAGGAGCTGCTTTGCGATGGTGATGCGCTGCATGTTCGAGGTGCCCTCGTAGATGGGGCCGATCTTGGCGTCGCGGTAGAACTTCTCGGACAGGTAGTCTTTGGTAAAGCCGACGCCGCCCAGGAACTCGACGCCCATCGAGGCCACCTCGCCGGCCACAATCGAGCTCTTGAGCTTGGCCATCGCGGCCTCTTTCAAAAACGGCTTGCCCGCGTCCTTCAAGCGCGCGGCGTTGTAGACGAGGAGACGCGCGCACTCGATCTCGGTCGCGAGGTCGGCGAACTGGAACTGCATGCCCTGGAAGTCCACCAGGCGTGAGCCGAACTGCTTGCGTTCGCGCATGTACTGCATCGCGTAGTCGAACGCGCCCTGGGCGATGCCGACCATCTGCGCGCCGATGCCGATGCGGCCTTCGTTGAGCGTCTCGATGGCGACCTTGTAGCCGAGACCGACCTCGCCAAGCACGTTTTCCTTCGGGACCTTGCAGTCCTCGAGCACCAGCTCGCAGGTCGAGCTGGCGCGGATGCCGAGCTTGTCCTCCTGCTTGCCGATCTTGAGGCCGGCAAAGTCACGTTCCACCAGGAACGCCGTGATGCCGCGATAGCCCTTGCTGGCATCGACGGTCGCCATCAGCACGTGCAGGCCGGCTTCCTTGGCGTTGGTGATCCAGAGCTTGGTGCCGTTGAGGACCCAGTGGTCACCGGCGTCGCGCGCCGAGGTCCGCAGCGCGAACGCATCGGAGCCGCTATGCGATTCGGACAACGCGTAGGAGCCGACGGTGTGCTTTGCCAACATCGGCAGATATCTGGCCTTCTGCGCCTCGGTGCCCCAACGCAGGAGCGCGTTGATGACGAGCGTGTTCTGCACATCGACGATGACGCCGAGGCTCGCGTCGACGCGCGCGAGCGCTTCGATGACCATGATCGAGTTGAAGAACGTCGAGCCGGCGCCGCCGAGCTTCTCCGGGACTTCGATGCCCATGAGCCCCATATCGAAGCACTCGCGCACGATCTCGGGCCGCATCTCCTGCTTCTCGTCCATCTCGCGTACGTGCGGCAGGACGCGCGCCTTAGCGAAGGCATAGGCCTGGTCGTAGAACATCTTCTCTTCTTGCGAGACGATCGTGAGCGGCGAGTGCAGCGACGACATCGGGACCTCCAAGGATGGGCGGATGCAGCCCCGTGGAGCGTTAGGACGGCGTGGCCCTTGGCGTCAAGGTCGATCCCCGGCTATGAGAGGCCCATGCGTATCTTGAGCTCGCTTGCGTGTGTGCTTTCGGTGGTTGCCATGGCGAGCCTCGCGGCCTGCGGCGATGAGGGTGGTAGCGAGCCCGGCGGCGGCGTCACCGAATGCAAGCCGAGCTTCCGACCGGTCGTGCTGGTGCATGGCTTCCTCGCATCGGCCGACACCTGGGGTTCGTTCGCGCGCCGCTTCGAGGCGAATGGCTATTGCCCCGACCACATCTACGCGCTCGACTGGAATACGCTGACCGGGCGCGCGGAAGCTAAGACGACGCTCAGCGCGCTCATCGACGAAGCGCTCGCGGCAACGGGCGACGACCAGGTCGACCTCGTCGGGCACTCGGCGGGCGGTGGCCTCTGCTACGAGTACCTCACCGACCCGGCCCATGCCGCCAAAGTCCGCACCTACGTGCACATCGCGTCCAACCCCGAGTCGCTCGAAGGCGTGCCGTCGGCTCCGGCCGGCCCCGCAGATGCGCCGATCCCGACCCTGAATCTGACCTCGACGGGCGACGAGATCATCGACAGCAGCACCATTGCCGGCGCCATCAACCTGGTGCTGACGAGCGAAGATCACTACCAGTGCGCGACCTCGGCCAAGGCCTTCGACGACGTCTACACCTTCTTGAGCGGCGGCAAGCACCCGCAGACAACCGACATCGCGGAGGCCCATCCGTTCGATGATCTCTTGCCGCGGGTCGTGTCCGGCAAGGCGCTGACGATCGGCGAGAACACGCCGGTCGCAGGCTGGACGGTCAAGGTGTTCGAGGTCGCTGCGGCGACCGGCAAGCGCAGCGACGAGGTGGCCCAAGCGACGTTCACGGTCGCCGCCGATGGCGGTTGGGGCCCGTTCGACGCGCTGCCGGAGACCCTCTACGAATTCGAGCTGACCGGGCCAGAGGCGACCGATCGCCCAGTGCATTACTACCGCGAGCCGTTCATCGCCTCGAACCGGTTTGTGCGCCTGCGCGCCTTGCCGCCGCCGGGCACGCTCGTCGGCGCGCTATTCTCGCAGATCCCCTACGGCACCGAGCACAGTGTGCTCATCGCGTTTGCGGAGTCGCAGGCGATAGTGAGTGGCCGGGATACGCTGGTCATCGACGGCGAGACACTCTCGACCGCCGCCATCGCGCCCGCCTCGCGCACGTTGATAGCGCTGTTCTTGTTCGATGAGGGCACCGACCAGATGTCGGGCGACGAGGTGCAGGCGTTCAAGAACATCACGCCGGTGTTCCTGGCGGCGCTCGATCGGTTCCTGGCGGCGGACACCGACCGCTCGACGACGCTGACGTTCAACGGGCGCACGCTGGTCGTGCCGGCGTGGCCCTCGTCACCGGGCGGGGCGATCGTCGCGACGTTCGATTGATCCGCGCCGAAGGACCAGGCTTCCCTGGGATCGTGCGCTCAGCGAGATGTGGAAGACATCGCGCCGTAGCGCCGGAGCCGTTGAATGTCGATCGAACTGCTAGTCATCAACCTCCTGTCGCCGCCAGTGCTCTTTTTCCTGTTAGGGTTGCTGGCTGTGGCACTCCGCTCGGACCTGGAGCTACCGGCGCCGATTCCGAAGCTGCTCTCGCTCTATCTGTTGATGGCCATCGGAATAAAGGGCGGTGTCGCGCTCGCCAAGAGCCCGCTCACTGGGGAAACGATCTCTGCGCTCTCTCTCGGGGTGCTACTGGCATTTGCAGTGCCAATCTGGGCGTACGCCCTCGCGAGAAGGCGACTGAGCCCAGCGGACGCGGCCGCCACCGCGGCGGCCTACGGGTCCGTCAGCGCGGTCACTTTCATCGCTGCGACGAGCTTCCTGGACGCGTCCGGGCTCGCCTATGGAGGACACATGGTCGCAGCTCTCGCACTGATGGAGTCGCCCGCCATCATGGTGGCGCTTCTCATCAGGCGCATTGGCGAGCGTGGCGGCGCCCCATTGCGCCTGGGGCCCATCGTCCATGAGGCCATGACGGGAGGCTCGGTGGTGCTGCTGCTCGGCAGCCTCCTCATCGGCATCGCGGCGGGTCCCAAAGGTGCGGCCGATCTCGCACCCTTCACTCAGGATCTCTTCAAGGGCATGTTGTGCCTCTTCCTCCTCGACATGGGCATCGTCGCGGGTCGCCGTCTGCGAGATTTGCGCCGCCTCGGCGGGTTTTTGATCCGGTTCGCGGTTGGATTGCCACTCTTCAATGCGGCGCTCACCATTGGCCTCGCACGTCTGGCAGGGCTCGCCGCGGGCGACGCGATTCTCCTCGTCACGCTCGCTGCAAGTGCATCGTACATTGCCGTGCCGGCCACGATGCGATTGGCGATCCCCGAGGCCAATCCAGGTGTCTATCTTACGCTGGCGCTCGCATTGACGTTCCCGTTCAACCTGGTTATCGGCTTGCCGCTTTATGCTGCCGCGGTGAAACTGCTCTGGTGAGGTGGTCCATGGAGACTGTGAAACGCGTTGAAGTGATCATCAACGGCCGGGCCATGCGCCTTGTGTGCGAGGCGCTCGAACAGCTCAAGATCGTTGGCTATACGGTCTTGCAAGGGGCCACCGGCCGCGGAGATCGAGGCATTCAGGCGGGCGACGACCTCGATAGGCTGCTGGCCAACAGCCTCCTCATCACGGCCGTCGAACCTGCCGCCGTCGACTCGCTCGTTGCGGTCATCCAGCCCCTCCTCGTCAAGTTCGGCGGAGTCTGTCTCATAAGTGATGCTGAGTGGGTGCGACACTGACGACGGTCCGACTCCCTGCGGGCAAACGCTCCTAGATTGGTTGCCGCTTGGTTCTGAATTTGTTGAGCGACAGTGCCGTGCGCAACGGGTTATCGCTGTGCAATGGGAGATGAAGACGACAATCCCCTGCAACGTGCGGAGGAGACGCTTGCTCTCGTGCGAGCGCAATTTGGCCACAACGGCTTGCAACGAATCGAACAGGCGATTGTCGACTACGGTACGGGTGGCGAGCTGGACGGGTATCACCCGCAACAGCGGGTGAGCCTGCGCGTACCCGGCCTCACGGCCAAACCGTTCCACGATCGAAGCGACTTCCCGTGGTGGGATGCCTTCGAACGAGCGACCCCGGAAGTGCTGGCTGAGTTCGAGCGAGTCGAGCGGGCGGGATTGGGGTTTACACGCTTCAACGGCTACGGGATCGGATGGTTGGCGTGGCTGTTCGCAAGCGAGGGTCGATGGAACGAGGACGTTTGCACGACCGCCCCGACCACGGCAGCACTCCTCCGAAGCACGAATCACACCCACGGCGATTTCCTATTTTCGGAGCTATCGGCCCGCGGGGCCATTCCGCCGCACACCGGCGGCTGCAACGCCGTGCTGTCCTGCCATCTGGCGCTGTCGGTGCCGCCAGACTGCTTCATGCGGGTCGGCGGCATCGATTACCGGTGGGAGCCGGGCCGGCTGGTCGCATTCGACGACAGCTTCATTCATAGTTGTTGGAACACCTCGAGCCAACGGCGTGTCTGCCTCGTGTGGGAAGTCTGGCATCCCGAGCTCAACGAACTGGAGCGCCAGGCGATGACCGTCGCCTACCATAGCCTCATCAACACGTGATGCACGGTGAGTCTCGCGTGCCCTGTGCTGGCCATCGAACGTATCGCGCGTGATGCACCTGGGTACTGGCTTCCGGCCTCAGCGGAACAGATTGAGGAACGGCGACGCCGGGCGGGCGAGGTCCTGCACCAGGCCGGCGATGCCGTCGCGCTCGGCGGGCATCAAGCCACCGACGGCTGCCGCCGCAGCCTGCGTGATAGCCTCCAGCGGGGCCTCGGCCATCATCGCGCGAATGACCGCGAGCACGATCGCGACGACCCGGACCGAGCCACCGTCGCCGTGGCCGACCTGTAGATCGAGCAGCGTTGTGGTGCTCGAACCATGGCTCCTGGCGAGGGCGCCGAGGCCGTCGATGACGGTGCTGGTCGGGTCGGGATGGCCCGCCTCGGCGACGAGCCGCAGGATATCGCGGCGCGTTGGCACATTCAGGAGCAGCGCCAGCACCCAGCGCAGGTGCGGGTCGGTGACGTTCGCGCGCCGCTCGGTGATGTGACGTTGGCGCAGGTGCTCTAGCAGCGACGCGAGCATCTGATCGGCAAGCGCGCCGTGGCGAGCGCGCGCGATGGAGGTGTAGTGCGCGAGCTCGGCGGCGCTGACGAGCTTCTTTGTCAGGTGGCGCAGCGCATGGAACAGGGTGCCGAGATCGGCCTCGCGCGCGAGCACTTCGACCGTCGCTTGCAGCGTGGCGCGGTCGGTCTCGAGCAGCGCCGTCAGAGCTTGCGCGCGGCGGTCGCGCAGGCGGTCTTCTTCGAGCGGGTCCCAGGCGATGTAGGGTGGCAGGAAGTTCAGCTGCGGCAAGTGGTCCTGCTCGCGGGTCGTGCGCACGACGATGCTGACCGAGGGGCGCGCGAGGTGGAACAGTGCGTGGATGAAGCTGTCACCCGCGAGGATCGGACGCACGTCGCCCACGTTGAGGTGTTCGACCGAGCGGAACGTGACGGCGCCAAAGCGCAGCGTCGAGCGCACGCGACGCCCGGGCACGAAGCCATAGGTCGCATGGATGCTGGCGCCGTGTAGCACCTGGAAAGCGCCCGAGAAGCCGTGCGAATGGATGTCGGTCGTCGCATCGAGCCAGTAGAGGATCTCGATGAAGAAGCCGCGCCCGCGGTACGGCACGATCGGCGGCTCGCCGAAGCTGCCGTCGCTCTGGGCCACGCCGGGGTCGCGCAGGATCGATGCGCGCAGGTGCTCGGCTGGGGAGAAGCCTTCATGCAGCCGGGCCGACTCCAACGCGGCGGTGGCCAGCGCCGGAAACGCGAGCTCGTCGAAGTTGGCTTGCGACCAGGCCGTGTTGAGCGCTTCGCCGAGCCGCCAAAAGGGGTCGTCGCTCACGTCAGCGAGCGCGGAGTGCATAATTGCGAGCGAGGTGCGGATGCACGGCGCCGGTCGTGGGGTCACGCAGCCAGCGCGACGCGATGAGCTTCTTCCACCACGGCGCGAAGTAGTCGCCGCGGCGAGGGTGCGCGGTGTGCTCGATGCCGAACGGGGTACGTCGCAGGAGTCGGCTATCGTGGCCGGCGAAACGATGGATGAGGTACTCGAGTAGGCTCCAGGTGAGAGCTCCAGCGAGAACGGCGATGAGCATGGATCACTCCGGGTCGAGGCAGCCCCTTTAGTATTAGGACGCCGTCCTACTCGCAACCCTCTCTGCCAACATGAGTGAGACAAATTCGGACCCAGATGTTTACTGAGTAGGCGAGAGGATCATGACCGCTTGGTGGCTGCACCTAAACAACGTCCCGCCGTCGTCCCAACCGAGGTGTCGCCCAAGGCGACGCGACGGACCTATACCGCCGAATACAAACGCAAGATCCTCGCAGAGGTCGACGCCTGCACCAAGCCCGGGGAGATCGGCGCGCTCGTCCGGCGTGAAGGCATCTACAGCTCGCATCTGGTGGACTGGCGTCGCGCAAGAGATCGGGGCGACCTCGAGTCCACCAAGAAGCGTGGTCCGAAAGTTCGGCCGCCCGACGAGCGGGATCGGACAATCGCGGACCTCGAGCGCGAACTTCGTAGGCAGAAGGCGCGCGCCGATCGGGCTGAGGCGCTCGTCGAGCTCCAAAAGAAAGTCGCGGAGCTGATCAACCTGGCGAACACCGAGCAGAACGAGATGTCGCGATGAAGGCCGTCCAGGCCGCCACGGCCGATGGCGGTTGCGTCCGTCTGCAATGCCCTGGGTGTGAGTCGGGCGACCTACTATCGCTGGCTTCATCCGCGCAAAGGCGCTCACCGGCCTCGGGTCATCCCGCGAGCCTACTCCGCGGAAGAACGAACAAAGGTCCTCGAGATCCTCCACGAGGAGCGTTTCGCCAACCGTGCACCGGGGCAAGTCGTGGCGGCGCTGCTCGATGAGGGGCAATACGCGTGCTCCGAGCGCACGATGTACCGAATCCTCGAGGCCGCCGCCGAAGTCAAAGAGCGGCGCGACCAGCTTCGGCATACGACCTACGCTGCGCCCGAACTGCTGGCCGGGACGCCCAACTCGCTATGGAGCTGGGACATCACGAAGCTCCTCGGCCCAAAACAGTGGAGCTACTTCCACCTCTACGTCATCCTCGACGTCTTCAGCCGCTTTGTTGTCGGCTGGATGGTCGCTGATCGCGAGTCCGCTACGCTCGCGGAGAAGCTCATCGAAGAGACCTGCACACGCCAAGGCATCAAGCCCCCGCAGCTCACCATCCATGCCGACCGTGGCTCGTCCATGAAATCAAAGCAGGTCGCCCATCTACTTGCCGACCTCGGCATCACGAAGACGCACTCGCGACCCCGCGTCTCCAACGACAACCCCTTCTCCGAGGCACAGTTCAAGACCTTGAAGTACATGCCCGCGTTCCCCGACCGCTTCGGATGTCTCCAGGATGCGCGCGCCTTCGTCGCCGACTTCGTCGCGTACTACAACAACGAGCACTACCACAGCGGCATCGCGATGATGACCCCACACCAAGTTCATCACGGCCAAGCCCGAACCACACAACTCGCCAGACAGACGGTGCTCGACCAAGCTTACAAAGACCACCCCGAGAGATTTGTGCACGGCCTGCCCAGTGCCGTGACACCGCCTCCGGCAGTCTGGATCAATCCCCCGAAGAACCAACCTCCACCGGCACCCAGTCCTCTTGGCCCTACCGATGATCAGGCATGCGCCTGAATCGCTGATCTCGACATCACACCAGTGTCTCATTCACGTTGACAGGTTCCGGGGTCGCATGACCTGCGCTCGATCTTCAGTGTGGCCGATCGCATCGCGATGATCCACCAGGGGAAGATCCGGCTCGATGGCCCGCCGTCCGTCTTTCGTGCGAGTGCCGATCCGGTCGTCGACCAGTTCGTCAGTGGCGTCCAGCCGGCCCAATGCAGACATGAGTTCCATGCCCTACGAATTCAGCGCCGACTGGTTCAGCCACCATCCCGATCTAAACGGATGACTCTCGAGTGACGCTCACGGGGAAGCGCCACCGAGCGTCGGGGACGCGACCGACCATCGAAGCGGGCGAAGCCCGCAGGGAGGGAGCGCCCCGACGTCGATGGTGCAATGGCTGGATCTCAGTCGAGAGTCATCCGTGTAGCAGCGATACGTCGCCCCGCTTCGCGACCGCGCCGACCTGCGTTACCTCGAGGTCGGCGTCTTCGAAGGCCGCTCCCTCTTCTGGGTGCTCGAGCACGTCCTCACCGGACCCAACGCCCGTGCCACCGCAGTCGACGCCTTCTTCACCCACGACTCCGACTACGAAGCGACCTTCCGCGCAAACCTCGTGCGCTGCCTGGCACGGGCCAGGGTCGACGACTTGAAGGGCGACTCCGCCGACGTCCTGCACAGCCTCCCGCTCGCCTCCCACGACCTCGCCTACATCGACGCGGGGATCAGCGCGCGCTGTCCATCGATCTGGCGCTCACCTTGGGCATCCCCGCCGAGGGCGGCCTGCTCATCCTCGACGACTACGCCCTGGGCGTCGATCGCATGTCACCCAACCTGCGGCCCGGCCCGGTCATCGACGTCTTCCTCGATGCCGTAGCCATCGAGGTCGAGGTCGTCCATCGTGGCTACCAGCTCATCCTGAAGCGCGTGCCGATGCGCTCCGCCCGCGCCGTCGGGCGGAGGCTCTTCGGTGCAGCTCAAGCAGGCGCTCACCGGCAAGAGCTTCGACGTGCAGCAGAAGTTGTTGGCGCCGCGCGCGCAGGTGCAGGCCAAAGAGGCGGTCCAGCGGGCGCCGGTGCACCGCACGGAGGTGCGCAACACCATCAAAGACGGCCCATACGAGTGGACATCAGCCTATGACGTGGGCTTCGACGAGGCCAAAAAGGAGTGCAACATCACCGTGCGCGTGAAGCTCGTCCCGAAGGACGGCAACGTGACCGAAGAAGACATCGAAGGGATAAAAGCCAACGTGGGCCAGCACTTCCCAGCGATCTGGGACAACAAATTCAAGCTCCCGGACAAAGCCTCCGGCAAGGTCTACGGGTTGCGCCTCGCGGTCGCGTTCGTCGAGAACAACGAGCACCTCA
>Ga0105048_10007923_pt1 | contig 17022 bp, 13 predicted proteins | sample MAT05_FD_78382 | JGI IMG/M metagenome (GOLD analysis project Ga0105048, IMG submission 78382) | Freshwater microbial communities from Lake Fryxell liftoff mats and glacier meltwater in Antarctica - MAT-05 | ecosystem: Environmental > Aquatic > Freshwater > Ice > Liftoff microbial mat | place...
GGAGACTTTGTGGAAGTCTTCTTAGCAGCCTTCTTCTTAGCTACTTTCTTCTTGGTTGCAGCCTTCTTAGGTGCTGCAGTCTTCTTAGCAGCTTTCTTAGCTACCTTCTTCTTCGTTGCCCCAGCTTTTTTCTTGGCCACGGATACATCCTCCGAAAAGCGAAATTATTAGTCGCCGCACCGATCGAACATCAGAAGCAGTAGATGAACGATCTATGTCTAGCAACCGGTACTTAAAAACCCTTTGTCGAAACTGTTTGGTTGGTGACGTCGTGCCGTGTTCTCGACGAATCGAGTACCCAAACAACCAATATCTTCAAAGGAACAACATCCACTTCGACTATTTGTATAAAAGTCGAAAGTTAATGCAACATCTTTTCGACAATTTTTCCACATAAATGAAACCGATTTTCCACAACCGCATGTCGAATGTGCGCGATCTTGCAAGGCTCGTGTCGATCGATCAATGCGATTTTTTTCGATCGTCAATGTGTCATTGATGCATGTCGATTGGCGACGTATTTGTGCTCGCAACATTATCGTTGGACGGACGCGTTGCATCGCTCTTCACCGTCAATCCTGCGCGCAAACTGCCGCGCGCATCAGCCTCGAGCAATCGGTGGTGAACGCAAAAAAACCAACAATTTTATTGCCATCACGCATTGATGCGGGTTGCGAGGCCTTCCTTGATGTCCGTCGTTTCAATCCACTTGCGACATCGACAACTCGTCTGCCATCAACCCATATTCGATGATCGCTGAACGTTATGTCCTCGCGAAAAAAACCGGATTCATCGGCGCAAAAAAACGACCGTGAAGAGGACTGCGCAATCGATGTTGATGGGACGAAAAAGGGTCTGCGCAAGAACAAAAAAATAGTTGAATTTTTTTTTGCGTAATCACCAATTTCGACGTCCATCACCGGCTTGGATGGCCTGAATGTTGTTCATCACCATCGATGCAAGGAACAAAGCGTTGAAAGTCATGCCCCGTGTGATGCACCAATATGCGACCAAGCTGCCGACGACCGCGCTTAGCGAATGCGCCTCCATCAACCCGCTGTTGCGCCGAAAAATCCCGAACAGGTGTTGAGCGATCTGACCACCATCGAGCGGAAAAATCGGTAGAAGATTGATGAGCGCCCACCAGATACTTGAGGTCACCAAAAATAGAATCATCGCGTAGACAAGTGGGTTTCGCGGTTGGCTTACTTCCAAATGCAAATATTCCGCCAACCAGTTGAATTCAGACACGTAGACGCCACACATTATGGCCACAACACCCACAAAAGCTGCTAACAGCAATTGGAACGCGGGACCAGCGGCTGAAATAATGATCTGATCTAGTTGGCTTAGCTGTCTTCTCCGCCCATTTCGTCCCCAGAGCATTCCAGCGCCTGGAATTGCAAGACCGCCCATATGGTAAAGCACAATGTCGCAGCGGATGCCAAAATAACGAAACGCTAACGCATGACCTAGCTCGTGCACTAGTATGGAAACGAAGGTGACGGCAACCCAAATGGCTAGTACGACGCCCAAATTTACTTGGATGTTTTGCACTCCGTACATCCGTTGGAGCGACATTGCCCAGCTATACCCAAGGGCTGCACTGACCGCCCAAAAAAGCCAAGATACGCGAACCGGAAATCCAAAGATCTGAAAACGCCAGTCGTATTGGCTCGTTTGAGGTTCGCCAAGTATCATTTCGTCAATTCCTATCTATTCGGTCCAACGGGTTACTTGAGTGGCGCGCACTTTTTCCATCAATGCCGGAATAATTTCGCTGGGGACAAACCGATCTAGCGAACGGCCATGGCCAAGACTGGCGATTTGTTTGATTAATGTGCTCGAAACATGTGCGTAAACCTCATCCGCCATCAAGAAAACCGTTTCGATTTCGGTATCCAATTGGCGATTGGCCATCATCATGGTGAACTCCGCTGCAATGTCGGTCAGCGGCCTAACGCCTCGCACCATCACTCTGGCTTTCTGGTTTCGCACAAAGTCGACAGCCAACCCGTCGAATCTCTCGACCGTAACTTGGGGCAAATGACGAGTCACTCGCTGAAGTAATTCAATGCGTTCGTCGGTCGAAAACAGTGACTGCTTTGCCGAATTGACCCCTACGCCCACTACGAGCGACGAATAGAGCCTGGCGCTTCGTTCGATAATGTCCAAATGACCAAGCGTCACTGGATCAAACGAACCAGTGTAAACGGCTTTATTGGGGCTAAGTTCTGCTGGCATGGTTCGCATCACCTTAGGAAAATTGGGATAACGTTGCTTGTTTGCTAAAGGTCAAAAAAGAAAAGAGGTAAAAAAAGAACATGACCAGACCAAACAAAACGGCAATACCGAGTCCCACATACATCCCAATCTCAATGAACATTCCCATATCGGGTGCGTTGGCCGGCTGCGCTGGCATCTGTTTTATCGTTTGTTCTTTGATCGGACCAATCGACAGATACCCTACCACGCAGCCGTAGGCTGTTTCCGCAACTTTGAAAATCAACATGAACCCCGAAACGAATCGTATCAGGTTTGCACCAAGCCGTTTTTGTTGGAGTCCCATAACCCCACCCGTAATTTCGCAAACCGACACCGCGAAATTGACCAGTCCAATCAAGATTGTTACCACCATAGCCCCAGGAAAAATGTTCATCGGGTTAAATTGCTTTTCGTCGGCGGACAAGACCATGGCTATTCCGACTACCGACTGAAGCGTCTGAAGCAGACCGAGGGCACCAAGCACGATAAAGAAAATACATACGACCTTCACGAAACCCTGGAGCGGCAGTTTTCCTCCAGGCCTCGACTGGTCCGGAGTAGATACAGGAGTGTAGGGGTTGTAAGTTGAGTCTGTGCTCATGACCGGGAAGTCCTGTTTTTTGTGTTGTATTGATTTATAGCGGTTATCAAACGCTGAATGTCCTCTCGGTCATTGTAAGCATGAGTTGCCACTCGCAAGCGTCCGTGCCTCACGCTGACCACGATTTCTTCTTGGAGCAAATAACGGCGAAGTTCACTCGGATCCACACCTGCTACCTCAAACGTCACGATTCCACTCAGTTCGTTTTCCGATTGGACTGAGCTCTTTGCGCGAAAAACGTTTGCTCCTATGGACTTGAGCCCCTCTTCGATGTTGGCGGCATTTTCTAACACCGCATAGGCAATGGGGTTGTCGGCTAAATTGCAGCCGTGATCCAGTAGCACCTTAAGACTCTCGGCTAGCCCAAGCTGTCCGACATGGTTAGCCGAGCCCCCTTCGTAGCGTGAGGCATCGTTCTTGAGAACCATGTTGGACGTTTGGAATTGGCCAGCCATCTGCAAAGATCCCCATCCCTGCATCAATGGCTCCAGCCGCTCCAAATTCTTTTGGCGAATGAACAGCAAACCAGCTCCCTCCGGTCCCAGCATCCACTTGTGGCCATCGGCGGCCAAGTAGTCGATCGGAATTTCTCGCGTGTTGAGCGAAAAGACCCCCAATCCTTGTATGGCATCGACGAAAAGTTGTGCTCCTGCGTGATGCACCCTTTCGCAAAGCTTGGCCAGATCGATCCGAAAGCCACTGAAGTACCCGACCCAACTAACCGCAACTAAACGAGTTGTTCCGTCGATTGCGTCGCAGATGGCATCCAAGGAAACAACCCCAGACTCATCGACGCGAACGGTTCGCACCTCGATTCCTCTGCGTTCAAGAGCCAGCCAAGGTAGAAGATTGCTCGAAAACTCGTTGCTCAGCACAACGACGCTTTCGGTACGTGGCGCGCCACCCCATCGGTACCCTTGTGCAATCATGTTGATTCCGAAGGTTGTATTGGGAATCAGGGCGATTTCACTCGCCTGACAATCGAGCAATTCTGCGGCTGAAATCCTCAATCTCGCCGCTCCCGCGGACCACTCTGGCCAGCAGACATCGCCCTGAAAAAGCGATTGGTCGGTCCATTTTTGAATGGCTTGAGCGGTAGGTCGCGGAATAGGGCCGACGGCGGCGTGGTCGAAATAGGCATACCTTCTCGAAACGGGCATCAGCTCGCGAAGAGTTTGCCTCGCTTGGGATTTTGGAGCGTTTTTGTCAACAAATCCTGTCATGCTGGCCTCAGCGGGTGGCTTTTTGGATAAAAACACAACGTCGGGAACTTGCCCCATGACAGTCGAAAAAGTTCAACTATACTAGCCCTCGGCATGCTGAGTTGTTTTGGCAACCGTTTTCGGATAATAATCCGAGCCTTTCCGAGAGCTGGAACCAATCCGGCGTCAACATGCGTTATTTTTACAGCACGATTTCCCATTACAGCAGCCACCCAGACACTGGGAGCATCCCTGAAGAGCACCGAGGAACTTGATGCCCAGATTGTTGTGTTTAGGCGGTCTTGTAGTCGCTGGCTTAGTATTGCTACTTTTTCTACTCGACTTCATCATGAGTTTGGCGGGGATGGGCGCGCTTTTTCGTTTTCCAAGCCTGTTAATGGATCTCACGTTCATGCTATGCTCTGCGATACTCGGCTATCTATCGTGGATGTCGCTGAAAGAACTCCGATAACGCGGCGGGTCTTTTCTCGTCACGCAACTCGTTAAGAAGCCCCCTCATTTCGGCTTCTACGCAAGAATACTATGCGATTCGACCCTGAAGCCTGGTCCTTAGTTCGACCGTCACTCGGAACCATGGCCACCATTTTGGTCCGGCCAGCAAAGACCGAGCCTTCTTGCTTAGTTGTGTTGTGCCACGGCTATGGCGCTCCTGGCTCCGATCTCGTGGGGCTATTCGAGGAAATCCTCGACTTTCTCCCGGACCATACGCCTAAACCTGCCTTCCTCTTTCCCGAAGCCCCCATCGACCTTGAAGACGAAGGTATGTACGGCGCACGAGCTTGGTGGCGACTCAACATGGCCCAACTTATGCAGATGTCGGCCACCAACTCCTTCGACAAGATGCGCGATGCCGTCCCGGACGGAATCGATAATGCCCGCACGAAACTTTGCGAGTGTATCGAGCAATGCCGAACGCAACAGGAATGGCCCAACCTCCCAATCGTGTTGGGCGGATTCTCCCAAGGAGCCATGTTGGCTGTCGATACTGCGATGCGAGGCACGGTCGAACCGGTCGTCGGACTATTGGTGTATTCCGGAGCGCTCATTTGCGAATCGCTATGGCGCAAAGCCTTCCTAACCAAACCCCTGACCGTACCGTTGGTCCAAAGCCACGGCCGGGAAGATCCAATCCTTCCGATTTCAACCGGTCGTTGGCTACAAAAACTGCTCCGCGACGCGGGATGCATCGGCCAACTCGCTGAGTTTAACGGTCAACACGCGATCCCGAGCGAGGCCCTGGAAAGCACCGCGAAGCTCTTAGCCTCTCTGCCGACAAGCCGAAATAGTTAACCCGTACGAGGCGCACTTTCGCAGAGCGAAAGGCGACAATAATAAAATCTGCGTCGGAGTGTCGAACTATATTGTCAAAACAAGGAGCTCTTTGTTACCCAGTGGGCAAATCCACGAATCGCAAAACAAAATGCTACGATAATGGCCACGTGAACGAACTCAAATCAACTTTTCAAACTCTTTATTTGCAACGCGATTTGCTCCGCCGTGATCTTAAAATGCTTGTACAGTTGATCGAATGGCGCCGAAGCACCAAAAGTGCTCATGCCGACAAACTGCCCGTCCGCTCCAATGTACTTGTCCCAGCCTTGCCGTATTCCCGCTTCGCAAGCCACACGCAGCGTCACTTCTTTTGGCAATACGCTCGCACGATACTCGGGCGATTGATCGTCAAACAATTCAAAACATGGCAAGCTTACGACACGGGTCATGATCCCCTCGGCAGCCAAGAGCTCTTGAGCCTTCATGCAGATCGGAATTTCGGTGCCAGTTCCCATAATGATGGCTTGAGGTTGGCCAGCACAGTCGCTCAGCACGTAGCCACCCTTTTCTGCGCCTGCAGCGTCACCCAATTTGGCGCGGTCCATGGTCGGAACGTTCTGTCGCGAAAGAACCATCGCCGACGGATGATTCTTTAGCAACATGGCAGCTCGGTAGCAGTGCAGGACTTCGTTTGCATCGCCAGGTCGGAATACATACAAACCCGGAATCGCTCGGCAGGCAGCCAAATGTTCCACAGGTTGGTGCGTCGGGCCGTCTTCGCCCAAGCCAATCGAGTCGTGCGTCAAAACATAAAGAACCGGCTGATGCATGATGCTCGCCAATCGCATCGATGGTCGCATGTAGTCGGTGAAGACAAAGAATGTCGCACCATAGGCTCGCAATCCAGACAGACTCATGCCGCTGAGCGCCGCAGCCATTCCATGCTCACGGATGCCGAAGTGCATGTTGCGATTGCCGTAACTAGTCGATTCAAAGTCTCCTTGACCATCAAGCAACGTCATGGTCGACGGTGCCAAGTCCGCGGAACCGCCGATCAAGCTTGGCAGATGCGGTGCCAACATGTTGAGCACTTTCCCGCTGCTAACGCGAGTTGCCAAGCCCTTTGCGTCAGCGGCGAACGGTTTGAGGCCGCTATCCCAGCCAGAGGGTAGTTGGCGATGGATAATGCACGCTACTTCGGCCCCTTCCTTCGGAAATTTTGTTTGGTAGTCCGCAAAGAGCTTCGTCCAATCCGATTGAGCCTTCTTGCCCCGTTCCCCCATCGTGTCGGCAAAGTACTTTCGCACCGTATCGGGCACGTCGAACTTTTCGTTCTCTGGCCAACCGTAGGCCTTTTTCGTCAGCTTGATCTCTTCGTCGCCCAAGGGTGCACCGTGTGCATTGTGGCTATTGGCTTTGTTCGGAGAACCAAAACCGATAACCGATCGGACAATGATCAGAGTGGGCTTGTCGGTCGTCGCCTTAAAGGCATCAAAGGCTTTTTGAAGAGCGACTAAGTCGTTGGCATCTTCAACCAGTATCGTATTCCAACCGAGGCCTTGGAATTTCTGACTGATGTTTTCCGAGAATGCAAGATCGGTATGTCCCTCGATCGTAATTCCGTTGTCGTCGTAGATCCAACAAAGATTGGAGAGCTTCAAGTGTCCGGCCATCGAGGCAGCTTCGGACGAGATCCCCTCCATTAAATCGCCGTCGCTACACAGAGCATACACGTTGTGATCAAACAGATCGAAGCCGGGCTTGTTGTACTTAGCGCCCAAATGCTTGCTGGCAATCGCCATTCCCACGGAATTGCCGACGCCTTGCCCAAGCGGGCCCGTCGTTGTCTCAATACCGGCTGCATAGCCCAGTTCAGGATGGCCAGCACAGGGACTATTCAATTGGCGAAAGTTCTTGATGTTTTCGATGGTGATCGATTCGTCGCTGGTTACTTTGCCGTGCGCATCGACACCACGAATGCCTGCCAAATGGATCATCGAATAGAGCAACATCGAGGCATGCCCACACGACAACACAAAGCGGTCACGATTTGCCCATTCTGGATTCATCGGATCGTAACGAAGCGTCTCGGTCCACAATTGAAACGTTACAGGAGCCAGGGCCATCGGAGTCCCAGGATGGCCGCTGTTTGCGGCCTGCACAGCATCCATACTCAAGGTTCGGATGGTGTTGACGGCCAATTGGCGAAGCGTGTGAGTGGGTGCGTTCATCGATTCGACTCTAAGATCTGAGAATTGTGTGAAAATCGGTTTAAACTAGGCGATTCGCAATTGTTTTGCAGGCCGCGAAGATATCGATTTTCTTGGTTTTTCGCAATCCAGGGTGCGATGCGGTGCTTATCTGCATGCCCCTGGCTTCACGCTAGGGGTTATGACCATCTATTTCTAGAGGCATGGTAAATATCCCCCGAGTAAAACTCGAGTAAAACTCGGGGGCATTTCACCGCCCCTTGGTGATGGGGCATTTCTCGGTTGCTGCTCGGGCTTAAACCGGGTTAGACGAGTCACATTTCCTGTTTCCCCAAAAACAGACTATAAATATAGCCGATGAAAACAAGCAGATGAATCCAGGCGTTCCAAAATCCTAAACCAAACGAGATACGCTATGACAAACCCAACTCAACCCAGGTCGTTTCGGTTTGTTTCCCTTAGTTTGTGGCTTATGCTGACTACTCCCACGTGGGCTCAGTCCAAACAGACGACAGAAACCCCTCTCTTGCAAGTTGGCTTTGGGCAAATCGAGATCACGCCAGTTCGACCAACGCCCATGGCGGGCTACTACGGGAAACGCTTATCCACCGAAACCCACGATCCGCTCTGGGCCAAAGCCACAGTCATGGACGATGGCCAAAACTCCATCGCCATCATTTCGCTCGACTTGGTCGCCACGACCAAGTGGCTCGTGGACGAAACCCGCACACTGATAACAGCCCAGTCGAAGCTACCGCCTGACCGCATCATGATTAGCGCAACGCACTCCCATACAGGTCCGGTATTGTTCGACCCCAACTCGTCCCGCTACAACCGATTCGGTAACGAAGCACCCGAAACGAAACAGTTCATGCTGGAGTTGCCAAGCAAGATTGCGGAAAGCGTGTCCAAAGCCGTAGCTGCAAAACACCCGATGACCGTTAGGTATGCCATTGGGGAAGAACAGCAACTTGCGTTCAACCGACGATTCTTTTTGACCGACGGAACCGTCGGCTGGAATCCAGGCAAACTCAACCCTCGGATTGTTCGCGAAGCAGGCCCGACCGATGATAAACTGCCTATGGTTGCCTTCTACAACAAAGAACGCGAACTCTGCGGACTGCTCAGCAATTTCTCCATCCACCTAGACACGGTCGGCGGAACTCAATGGAGCGCCGATATGCCGTTCGCTTTAGAACAGTCGCTTAAAAAAGTCTTCGGTGAGAATTGCCATTTGCAATATGCGACTGGCTGCTGCGGTGATGTCAACCATATCGACGTCAGGCATGCCTTCAGTCAAAAAGGGCACACGGAAGCTGCACGTATTGGCACACGCCTTGCCGGAGCAGTGCTCCGCAGTTGGAACAGCTTAACTGCGACCTCCGCCAATCGTTTGCACGCGACCAAGGCAATCGTGAAACTGCCGTTGGCCAAACATTCAGCGGAACGTATCGAATGGGCCAATTCGGTTTCTGAGCGTGCGAATAACGAAAAGCAACCCCCGTTCATGGAAATGGTCGAAGCCTTTCGCATTCTCGATGTTGAGGCACGAAAGGGCGAAAGCATCGACGCGGAGGTGCAGGTCATTTCGTTAGGCACGGAATTGGCCTGGGTCGCGATGCCTGGCGAAATCTTTGTTCAGCTAGGACTCTCAATCAAAGATGGTTCTCCATTCGCATCCACCACGATTAACGAACTAGCCAACGGTTCGATCGGTTACGTGCCAACACGTCAGGCATACGCTCAAGGCAACTACGAAGTGGTCTCTGCCCGCTGTGCCGAGGGAAGCGGAGAAATGCTTGTCGATGCCGCTCTCACGCAACTGCGTACTCATTTTGAAGTTCAAAACAAGAAACAGTAGATTCCAATGCCGGTAACCATGAACTCAAAATCGATTCTTCCAACGATGCGTCTTGAAGACATGGATCCGGCTGTCGCATGGCAAGCCTGGGAGCCATCAAACGAGGAGCCCTGGGATAACCGCCGTGCATCGCTACTGCATCGACGGGCAGGGTTTTCCGCGACTCAAGAAGAGCTTCGCGCCACCTTGTCCATACGACCCAACGAGGCCGTCGCAAAGATGGTCCGCGATGACACCAGTGACTCCACCGAGTTGATCGCGTTTGAGAAGGACTCGGCCGAGCTAGCCAAAAGTGTTCTTGCCACTTTCGATGCAAAGCAATTGGCCTCCTGGTGGATTCATCGCATGTTGAATACTCCCAAACCGCTAATCGAAAAGATGACTCTCTTTTGGCACGGGCATTTTGCAACCGGGGCTGAAAAAGTTCAGGACGCTGAACTCATGCATGCGCAGAATACCCTTCTGCGTGCCAACTCTCTGGGCAATTTCCGAAACTTGGCGCAGGGTATTGCCAAGGATCCTGCCATGCTCATTTATTTGGACAGCGTTTCAAATAGGAAAGCACACGCGAACGAGAATTTTGCTCGCGAATTGATGGAGCTGTTTTGCTTGGGCGAAGGGAACTACTCCGAAGCCGACGTCCAGCAGTTGGCCAAGTGCTTTACCGGTTGGGAGATTCGCAGAAAGCAGTTTCGATTTAACCCCTACCAACACGATGATTCCATGAAAACGCTGCTTGGGAAATCCGGCATCGAGACTGGAGAATCGGCAATCGATTGTGTTCTTGCAAGTCCGCACATGCCACGCTTTATCGTCCGCAAGCTGTTTCGATTCTTTGTTTCCGAAGATGCCAATCCGTCCGACGAATTCCTTTTGTCGCTCGCCCAACGATTCACCCAGACGAACTATTCGATAGCCAGCGTTGTTGAGATGATTTTGGGGAGTCGATTGATGCTCAGCGGCTGGAGTATAGGTCGCAAAGTCCGTTCGCCGATCGAACTGGCCATCGGATGGATGCGAACGATGAAGTGCACGACGAATGTCGGTTTTCTGTCGGAACGCTTGCGAACGATCGGACAAGCAGTTCTCTATCCGCCCAACGTCAAGGGCTGGGAAGGCGGTCGGGCGTGGATTAATTCGTCGACGCTGGTCGGTCGCGCGAACCTCATCTACGAACTGATCAACCACGAGAACACTCGTTTCGACGGTGTACCACTACTCGCGTTTGCGGAACGCAAAAACGCGAAAGATCCGAGCCAATTGGCCGCTTGGTTTGCCCAACTCTTCTTTGTGGAAGACATTAACGACACCGAACGCGAACGCCTTTCGAAGTCGCTCGACGCATCCAAACCCGATCGCTGGGCAAACCAAACGATGATTTACTTGGCGAGCTTACCTAGAATTCATTTATCGTAGGTCCGTCTATCGTAGGTCCGTCGCTCCGTCGACGGACGGTCCTTGACCGTTGCCCTGATTTCAACCGCTTCATTCCCAACATATCATGAACCACCACCTCAATCGCCGTACATTCACTTCCGCCAGTCTCCAAGCGGCCACTGCGTTAGCCATCGGGGCCAACGCACCTAGCGGTTGGATGAAATCGCTTGCCGCTTCACTCACCCAACAGCCTTCCAGTCAAGATCGAGCGCTGGTGGTTATCCAGCTTTCGGGGGGCAACGACGGACTCAATACGATCATCCCGTACACGAACGAACTCTACTACAAAGCTCGACCGAAACTAGCCATTCCAAAAGAGGAAGTTATTACGTTCAACTCGGAGGCAGGTTTGCATCCATCCATGCGAGGTATCGCCAACTTGATCGAAGACAAGAATTTTTGTGTCCTACAGGGTGTGGGCTATCCAAATCCCAATCGCTCCCACTTTGAGTCGATGGATATTTGGCATTCGTGTCAACGCAAAGAATCGCGAAGCGCAGACGGCTGGCTGGGCCGAACCTTTCTCCAATTGAACCAGCAAACGAGTACCGACTCCACCGACTCGCTAGGATTGCATCTCGGAAGCGAGCAACTGCCTATGGCCCTCGTGGCTCGCGGAGTCCAAACTCCATCGCTTGCGTCCATCGAGCAGCTTCGATGGAAGGGTAAGACAGACTCGAGCATGGAATCCTCCGATGCCCAAAGCACCACCAAGCGAAAAGCGCCTCTGGAGTCAGACGGAAACTTACTCGACTTCGTGTCGGCAAGTACATCCGCCGCGATGCAAGCTAGCGAACGACTGGAAAAGGCGCTTGCTTCTCCAGACAGTTCCGGTGACTTTCCAAATTCACAACTAGGCGAAAAGCTCAAGGTGATTTCACGATTGCTCTTGGCCCGTTTGAAAACGAGAGTCTATTACGTGACGTTAGATGGATTCGATACACACGCCAATCAGCTCTTGGCACACGCCGGACTGTTGCGTCAATGGTCCGAAGCGTTGCATGCGTTTCATAAGCGGTTGAATAGCGCAGGCTTGGGTGACCGAGTACTAGTCATGACATTTAGCGAGTTCGGTCGTCGCGTTGCAGAAAACGCCAGCCAAGGAACAGATCACGGCGCCGCAGCCCCAGCCTTCCTATCCGGACCGAAGTTTGATAACACGATCGTTGGCGATCAACCTAGCCTGAGCCAACTGGATGATGGTGACTTAAAGTTCCAGACCGATTTTCGACAAGTCTATGCTACCCTTATCGAGGATTGGTTAGGGGCCTCGAGCAATGGTGTACTGACCGAAGAACACGCCAAGCTCCCGCAGTTGGGGTTAAAATCGTAGGTTCGTCGCTCCGCCGACGAACGGTCAGTGTACCATCCGACCCAAATGCAATCCCCTACTCAAACCACTTAGGACCATTCGATCCTTGACTATCTGATTTTCCCGTAGCGGAAGTCGCCAAGACTTTCGGAATGAGCGGGCGCCGAAACTCTTGGCAAGTTTTGCTACGACACTAATTGATCGAGCGATCCTTAGTTCAAGTACGGATTTATGATTTTTAAAAACTTGAATGGCCAGACAGTTCCTACATCGAGTACCCAAAAATGCGTTCAGCAAATCACCAAAGATTGTATTATTTCAGCGTTGTTTTCGGATTGGGATTGTTGTCCCTTGGCTGCAGCAACTCAAAAGACATGGAAAAGCCAACCCGTCCAGGACGGCCCGTCGATGTCGTACCCGAGCCCAAACGAAAACTCAGTTTCTACACGGTCGATCATTACGGCGAAGATCGAAATGTCGAGGACGATTTGAAAATGACGATTGCCAGAGCGTCGGCGGAGAAGAAGCATATTCTGTTGCAGGTCGGGGGAGATTGGTGCGGTTGGTGCAAGCTCTTGACCGCGTTCGTAGAAAAGAACGAACCGGTTCGATCATCTTTGGACCGAAACTATCTTCTGATGAAAGTGACCTACACACAGAAACAGCCAAACGAAGCGTTTCTTTCAGAGTATCCAAAGATAAAAGGCTATCCACATTTATTGGTTCTCGATGCGGATGGCAAACTTCTTCACTCGCAAGACACCACACCACTGGAAGAGGGAAATGGATACAACCTTGACAGGATACTTGCGTTCTTAGACGAGTGGAAACCAAACAAGGATTGATTTCTATTCTTTTAAGTATTATCTCTTGTGGCTGAGCGAGGCCCTCGCTCAGGTATTCAGAAACCTGGCGAGGCCTTCATCGTATTTCGTGGCTTGCAAATCCCAAACGAGCGAAGGGCCTCGCTCGTCCACAGCTCATTCAATCGCTAAACGCGATTGATTTCATAGCCCTTGCGTTGTTCGCGTGCGAAGAACTTGGCTGCTTCTTCGTCGCCGACAATCTTCTCAGCCTTCGGATCCCACTTGATCACTCGGTTAAGTCGAGCAGCGATCGCGGAAAGATGGCAAGTCCCCATGGCTTGAACGTGAGTGAAGACGTCGCTCAGTGGAAGCCCTCCCTCGCGAATGCATCGGAAGAAATTGTTCTTATGCCCTTCATGCGGCTTACCTTTGTAGAGTCGCGTGACGTCTTCGTCGGAGTAAGCATCTTTGTCCCAATTCTCTTCGATCGGTTTGCCGGAGATTTTGCCGCGGCTAACAAAGATGCGCCCCTTATCTCCTTCAAATAGAATACCGTTGCCAACGGAACGTGGCGTGTCGGCGTCGGCTTCCTTGTTGCCGCCACTAGTAACATTCAGCGTCACGCCGCTAGCGTACTTGCATTTCACGACATAGTCGTGGGCAGTGTTGTAGCGGACGTCGCTCGTTGCGTAGCCATGCGAGTACGGAACCGGATGCTTGGCGTCGGTGCCATCGATCTCGATCGGGCCGCCCCCTTCTTTGTCTTCGCCCAAAGCCCATGTGGCGATGTCGATGTGGTGAGCGCCCCAATCGGTAAACTTGCCGCCGCTATATTCGTACCACCAACGGAATTGATAGTGAGCCCGTTCTTTTATGTAATCAACCTTCGGAGCTTGGCCGAGCCACATGTCCCAGTTGAGACTTTCCGGAGGCGTCGTCTTTACAAAATCTTCTTTCGCGACATCGCCGCCACCAATGCTGCAAGTGACCGTGTGGATCTTGCCGAGCAACCCCTTCTGAACCATATTCACCGCGCGTAGGAATAGGTTTTTGGAATCGCGCTGTTGAGTGCCGACGGTGAACACCAAATTCGGATATTTCTTGCAAGCGTTCCGAATGAGTTGATTCTCTTCGAGGGTTAGCGTCAAAGGCTTTTGGCAAAAAACGTGCTTGCCTGCTTGCAGCGCTTCGACCGCGATCTTCACGTGCCAGTGGTCGCAAGTCACGATGCTGACGACGTCGATATCTTTGCGGTCGAGTACTTTGCGATAGTCTTCGTAAGCGTCAGCCGTTCCCTTGCCAATTTTGGGATCGTTCTTGGCTCTATCGAGGTGGACCTTTTCTACGTCGCACACGGCCAGAATGTCACCAAAGTTATTGTGCCCATGAGCATCGCCAGTCCCCATGCTGCCCACGCCGATGCAACCGATGCGAGGCCGGTCGTTCTTGGCTTGGTTCGCAAAGGCTTTTTCAGTCCAACTGAAATAAGGAATGGACGCGCCCAACGCGGAGGTTGCAGCGGTAGTCTTCAGAAAATTACGACGGGAACGTTTCGACTGAGTCATGGAAGAAATCCAGGGAGGGTTGGGTTAACGGTAAAAACAGAAGAAGGCTGAATATAGACCCTTTATTGGGTTATTTCCAGTTTGGGGGAAATATTTTCGTGCTGCACCCGTGGATTTTGTATTTTGTGGCTGAGCGAGTCCCTCGCTCAGATTTGGGAAGCAATACAACGAGCGAAGGGCCTCGCTCGTCCACAATCCCGCAACCCTAAGCCAACTACTTTGGCAGCTCAGATTTTTCCAGCACGCCATCCTTGTTTGCATCCATTCGATCAAATATCGGTTGGATTTGCTGGGGTACTTCAGCGCGCAGTACCTTTCCATCGCCGTTGGTGTCGAGCATGGCAAATATCTGTTCGGGTGAGGGACGGGCCATTTTGGCTTTCTTGATCTCAGGAGCCCGGCCAGTGGCAGGGTCAATCGGTATCGAGATGTGGAAATAGCCGATCATCATTTCTTCGTACGTTTGATCTCCCCACTGTACCCACCCATCCGGGTTTGGATTATTGAGATTGTCCTTGGAGTTGTCGAAGGCCGCCTCGCAAAACATGCGAGTTCCGCTTGGCATCTTTTTCTTTTCGCTCAATCGATACTCCGTTTGCCAGTTGAAGTCGTACTTTGGCACATCAAGCAGGATTTCTCGCTTCCCGTCTGGATAAACGGCGGTGTAGCGGAATGACTTTCCTCGAACGTGCATGTGGGGACTCATCGACAGGAGATCGCAATTGGGCATTTCTTCGGGCTGCATGGCCGAAACCTTGTAGTTTCCATCGCCAGGCGGGATGCGAAAATTGGGCTGGACGGAGCTCGTCGTCTGAACTTCGTGCGTGATGGATTTAGTATCGGCAAAGAGGAAGCCGACTTTGCTCATATCCGATTGCGCCGTTCCGTTGGGAGTGTAATGGATTTGAAATACGAATTCGCTATTGGCTGGGATTCGTTTGGCCATCCCTTCTGGAAGCGGCACGGCACGTGTGCCTGGTACGTAGCCTACAAGAAAACCGCGTTCGGCACCCAGGTTGCGATTATTGGTTCCTTTTTCGCGAACGAAGACCAATATATGGTGTACCACGGACGGGTTACCTGGAACAATTTCCATTCCGCTGACCCAAGTGTCTTGAGTCAATTTTGGGTCTGCGACGAAGTATTGATATTTGACTTCGCCACGTGCGGGCACGTCAAACGGTTTTTCTCGCATCGGGACGACCAAATCAGGTTCTCGCGGCAATTGCCAGCCTGATACGAATTTCATTGGTGGTGGTTCTTTGCTCGCATCGCCGCGCATTGCTCCGGCTAAAGCCCAATTCTTGATCGTGGCGATTTCTTCGGCGGGCATGCGACGGTCGTTCTCAAACGAGCCATAAGCTTCGCTCGCGTGCCAAGGTGGCATGCGACCTTCGTCGATAACTTCAACAATCATGTCGGCCCAGGCCGACGCATCGTCATAGTTGCCTAAGTCCATGGGTCCAATTTCGCCGGGGCGATGGCAGCTAACGCAACGCGATTGCAGAATGCGACTGACTTGATCCGCGTAGTTGACCATCGATTCTGCTTTGGCACTGTCCGTCGGACCGCGACCGATTAGGCAGCCGGAAGCCGTTGTGGTCGTTGTTGCTATTTCTTGCTTTTTAATGATAGCATCGAGGGCCGCTACCAACTCGTTTTTCGTGACCGCTTCCTTCGTGTAGCCGATTCCGTACTGGTCGTCGATTCGCCCTCGGTATCGAATCGTGCTATCGCTATCAATAACACAAACTTCAGGCGTTCTTGTTACGCCCATTCGATCGGCAAGGTCTTGTGCGGGGTCTTTAAGAAACGCGAATTCGAACCCAAACTTCCGTGCGTGGGCGGCCATCTCGGCCAAGCTGTCTTGAACATTGGAATCGACAGCCACGAATGCGATTCCTTGATCGCGATATTGCTTTTCCAGCTCAACCAATTTCGCAGAATAGAGTTTGGCAAGCGGGCACTGGGTTCCAACAAACGCGAACACGACGGCTTTTTTGGATTGGAACTCCTCCAGCTTCCATTCTTTTCCTTGATAATCGGTCAAAGAAAAGCCATTTACCTTGGAACCGATCGCGGATGTTGTATTGGATTCTGATGCTACTTTATCCGCGGCAGTTAATAATGGGTGGTTTGAACTCCAGAGTACCGCAAAAAGGAACGCTAAAGCAAACGACCGAAAAAACTTTTGGCACAAGTCATTCATGATGGTGGTTGGTTGAGAATGCGATGGGTTGGATAAGAAACGATTTTCAGCAATTTCGCTTATTATGCCATGAAACGAGAGGCTTCATTATAGCAAAATTGCGATGTTTTTGGGAAACTCGGCCAAAATCGATAGCATTTCTTCTCCTTGCAGATAGCTCAACTGGAAAACTGCGGGCAACACATGGGCATTAAGGCGAACGGCATGCTGAAAACTACCATTGTGATGCAATCCCTCTCCGGCCTTTTAGGCCGACTCTCC
>Ga0105048_10007924_pt1 | contig 17021 bp, 12 predicted proteins | sample MAT05_FD_78382 | JGI IMG/M metagenome (GOLD analysis project Ga0105048, IMG submission 78382) | Freshwater microbial communities from Lake Fryxell liftoff mats and glacier meltwater in Antarctica - MAT-05 | ecosystem: Environmental > Aquatic > Freshwater > Ice > Liftoff microbial mat | place...
CGTGCTCAACGCCATCTCCGCCCGCTGCACAGAAGTCGAATCCGGCGCCCGCAACGTCGATAACATCCTCACCAACACACTGCTGCCCGAAATCTCCAACCGCATCCTAACCATGATGGCCACTGGAGAAAAGCAGGATGCCATCACCGTCTCCATCGCCGAAGACGGCGCCTTCGCCTACAACTAACCGCAAACAGGGGGCGGCAACCGCCGCCCCGTCACCACTGCCGACAGCCAATAAAGACGCCCACACAAACGACACCTTCACCTGTCGCATTTTCGCCTTGTGCTCAATCTTATCCGGCGGCAGCGTAAACACCATCTCCGCGCCGGTCAAATACAAAAACGCCCCCTGCGTCCGGCCCACGAACTGTGTTCTGCCCAACACCTGCCCTCTGTTCGGCTCAAACCACGCTCCAGCCGGGAGTCCCGCGCCTTGTAGACTTCGCCCATGCCTCCGGCGCCGATCATTGAGGAAAGAGAATAGGGACCAAGCCGCGTGCCCGGTATAAGTGGCATTGTTGAGCCAACTTACACAGGAGGCCTGCGCGGCGTGAAGAACTCAAGCGCGCCGGATGAGCGTCCCCCAACACCCGATATGGTGTACTAAGCTAATGCCCGAATCAGAGTACCCGGAAGAGATCCAACCTGACCTTCCGGAGCCAGCCCCGCTCGAACCCGAGCTGGAACCAGAGCCCGAACCCGAGCCTATCCCGCTCACCCCCGTCGCCCGCCAGGAACGCATCGCCGCCATGGATGTGCTGCGCGGAATCGCGGTGCTCGGCATCTTCCTTGTCAACATGCCGCTGTATGTCGCTCCGTCTGCCGGCTTCTTCGACTGGGAGAACAACGCCCTCTGGTCCGATACCGCGGACCGCCTCGCCACCCTTTTCATCTACATCTTCGCGCAGGGCAAGTTCTACACCCTCTTCTCATTCCTGTTCGGACTCGGTTTCGGCGTCCAGATGCTCCGCGCGGCGGAACGCCATTCGCCCAACTTCCTCTCCACCTATCGCCGGCGGCTCTTCGTCCTCCTCGCGATCGGCGTTCTTCATTTCACGTTGATCTGGTGGGGCGACGTACTCCATGTCTACGCGCTGCTCGGCTTTCTCTTGATTCTCTTCCGTAACCAAACCGATCGGACGCTCCTCACGTGGGCCGCCTGCTTAACCTTCATACCTTTGGTATTAGCCATCGGCGGAACGACATTTGAAAGGTTTGGCGATAAGGCCATCAAGGCGGACATTGACAAGAAGCGCGCGGAACGCAAGAAGACATCGGAAGAGCGCCTCGCCAAGGACCTGAAGACGAAGGCAACCGGACCGTTCATCGAAATCCTGAAGATTCGTCTGCGGCGCGATGCTCGGCAACTGGGGTCAGAGATCGGCTGGTCGACCGAGCTCCTGACATCCTTCCTTATCGGCCTCTGGGTCTCTCGCCGCCGCATCCTTCAGGAGCCTCAGCTCTATCGTCCGCTGCTAACCAAGCTCGCCTTTATCGGACTTCCGGTTGCCCTCCTGGCCGCAGGCGCGGATTGCGTCTACGGCTATCTGCACCCTAACGAATTCACGCCTTTGTGGCGCATCCATCTCGGACTTATTCGGGAATTTCTCTGCCGCCCTGTCATCGCGTTCGGATACGCGGCCCTGCTTCTGCTCATTGGCATCAAATCCTGGATGAGCCCGTTTGCCGCCGTTGGCCGCATGGCGTTGACGAACTACTTGCTTCATTCAATCGTCTTCACTACCGTCGCCAACAGCTATGGGCTCGGCTTGTATGGAAAGATCCACCCGATTCACGGTCTCGCCCTCTGCTTCGCTTTCTATGCTTTGCAACTCCCCTTCAGCATTTGGTGGCTCCGCCGGCACAATTTCGGGCCTGCCGAATGGTTGTGGCGTACCCTAACCTACGGAGAAAAACAGCCGTGGCTCCGCGCGCCTGCATAAATTGCGATCTCATTTTGCCGTCGGCCGGCTCTCTCATGATTTGGCCGAAGGGCATTGGGGATCGCGGGCCAGGTGAATCGCGTCGAACTTCCGCGGACGGCGGCGGACCCGCGGAGCGACTGAGGGTGGGCCGTCCCGAAGCCGATCTCCGCGAATGCCGCTTGCCCGGTGACGGCGTTCGGCTTCGCCGAGCGGCAAACCGCACAATTCGGCTCGACCGCGCGGGTCACTGCCGACGCCCGCTGAGGACTTCGCCGAACAGTTTTTCACCCCCAATTTGACCGCCTTTTAGCATGATTTCGATGCCATTTAGCGCGTTTTCGGTGCTCCAAACGACACATAATGGACCGCCGGGATAAAACGGCCGTTTGAAAGTAAGGGCTTCGAGACCCAATGCACGGCCCGCATGCCCCGAAGTGTCACCCCCTCCGATGACGATTCGCCGGACTCCGCTGCGCCTCGCCAATAGTCCCGTCAGCGCCCCCAATCGCTCGCCGATTTCGTTTCCGCGGGCCTCCGTGGCGATATCGGACAGTCCCGCCGCGGTATAGATCACCGGACTTTCGCCCCTAGAAAGCGCTAACTCCCCCGTTTGCAATGCTTTATCAAACTCACCTGCGTCCGAGATCAGCCGCCGCGGATCTACCGGCACGCCGACAAAGCCGTTCTGCTCCGCCCAGCGAATCTGTTTCCCGGTTACCGGTGAACAACTCCCGGAAACAACCAGCAGCCGGTCCACTGGATCGGCCTCGTAAGTTGTTGTAAATGTTGGTAATAGCCCCTCGGATCGCCACCATTCCAGCAGCGCATACTCCACCCCCGAAGAGCCCGCAACGAACATCGGTGACGCTCCTCGCGACTCCCAGATCGCCCGGCCCGCCTCCCGCAAACTCGGGGCGTCCAAAGTATCGAAGAGCACAAGATCGGCGCGTTGTTCCCGAAACCGCTCCAGGCCCTGGCCCGCCTGTAGCGCCAGAATATCGACTAACCCCAATGAAATCTTCGTTTGCAACGCCAGATGGCGCCGCAAATCGCCTTCCTCCATTGGCGTCACCGGGTGGCGGGACATCGTCGGATGCCGGTCGATCCGGTAGCTTTCGCCGTCCACGGTCGCGAAGAGGTTCCCGAAAACCACGTACCGCCGAAGCACTGGCGCTCCGACTACCATCGGAACGACTGCCGTTCCCAACGCCATTCGCCCCAGCTCAACGGCCCGGCCAATGTTGCCGCGCTGTGGAGAACTGTCGAATGTTGAGCATACCTTGTAATGACAAACCGGCGCGCCTAAGTCCCGCAAAGCGTTGAAAACAAGCGGCAAATGCTCGTCCATCCACGCCGGTGTTTCGCTCCGGCTGACGCCCGCGACGCCAACCGCGCGGCAATCCGGGAATCGCGCCAAGTCGTCAACTGAGGGGGGCCGCAAAAACAGAACCGACGGAACGCCATTGAGCGAGAGCGCCTCCAGAACATCGGTCGAGCCGGTGAAATCGTCGCCGTAAAAGGTCAGCAGCAGTTTGCTCATCCGGAGTATTTCTCCAGCGCTTGACGGAGTTCCGAATTCTTTGCCGCCGCAGCTTCGAGGCTAACCCCTTTCATTGCAGCGTCCCAGGCCTGGCGCATGGCTCGCACTCCGGCGGCGGCGCCGGCCGGATGGGCCATCAAGCCGCCGCCGGCCGCGTAGATCATGTCGGCCGTCCCCAAGCCCGCCCAGGTGTCATGAACCTGCCGGACCGTTTGTCCCGATGAAAATACCGGCATTACTTCACAACCTCGGTTAACGCCTGAAAACATGGGGGTTAGGCATTCTCGCGCGGAGGCCAGGACCGACTCGTCCCCTTCGCAGAACTTGTTGCGCAGACCATTCACATGCATATGATCGGCGCCGGCGAGCCGCCAAAACTTCTGATACGCCAAATACCCGATACCGATGTGCGGCGATCGCGAAAACAAGCCCCAGCCGTTGCGGTGGGCGTGGATCGGCAAGCGGCTGTGCTTCCGTAGATGAACCACCCCCGGCAGGCCGACGCTGTTGAGGCTTACCATGATGCAGGTCCCGCCCGCCTGTTCCACTAAGTCGTGCCGTCGCCACATTTGATCGATCTCGCCGGTAACATTGAACGCGAACATGACCAATTTTCCGGTCCGGCCGGCGTGATCTCGAATCACCCGCATCACCGCTGCAACCCTTTCCGCGAACGGGCAATGCGGCCCGTCCGCTTGCAACTCATCGTCCTTGATAAAGTCGATTCCGCCGTCCACCATTTGCTGGACTAACGCCGCGGTCTCCGTTGGCGACATACCGACACTGGGCTTGACGATCGTCCCGATTAGCGGCCGACCCTCCACCCCGGCTAATCGGCGGGTCCCGGCAACGCCAAACTGCGGGCCGGGATAGCTGTCGCGAAACTCATCGGGCAACTGCAGTTCCACTAGCCGGAGGGCCGAGAACTGCTGCAATTCGAACAAATTACCAGCGACGGTCGCCAGGAGATTGGGCAGGCTCGGACCCATGTTGCCGATTGGCCAGGAAAGCATTGTTTCGGCCCGTCGCCAGACCGGAGCACCGGGGCCTTTCGGCACGCGCGCGCCGGGAAGGGACGGACCTTCGACTGTACCGGTCTCGCGGATCCACTCGACGCGGGCGCCGCTGCGTTCCTTTAATTCAGCCGTTTCGCCCGGAACCTGCAGAAACGTTCCGCTCGACTGTTCGCCCGCCATCACGGCAATCGCTTCTTCCAATGGAAACGCGGTTTCCACTTCATAACGGGCGAAGATTCGATTCATTGTTAAATAGTATCCGATGGCCCCCGGGATTCATTTCACGCTCGCCCTGCTGGCTACCGCCGGATTCGCTTTGCTCTACCCCGCGCCGTTTTTGCGCTGGGGTTCCCTGGAACTGAAGACGCTGGTTGTGCCGCTGTTGCAGTTCATTATGTTTGCGATGGGGACACGGGTGAGCCTCGCGGGGCTGCGCCAGGTGCTGGTGACACCGAAACCGATCGCGCTGGGGATGGGACTGCAGTATCTGGTGATGCCGTTCATCGCGGCGAGTTTGGCGGCGCTGTTCAAACTGCCGCCGGAAGTGGGGGCGGGGGTGGTTTTGGCGGGTTCCGTGTGTGCCGGGAATTCCTCGAATGTGATGACCTACTTCGCGGGTGGCAACATGGCGCTCTCGGTCGCGATGACGACGCTCTCCACGCTGCTGGCTCCGTTGGCAACACCCACGCTGATGCGACTACTGGCTCACCGGGACGTACCGGTTGCGTTTGGCGCGCTGGCTTTTTCGATATTGCGCATCGTCGTCGCGCCGGTAATCGCCGGTCTGATTTGTGAACGGTTGTTGCGCGGGCGAAAAGAGTTGGTCGAGCGCTGGCTGCCGCGGATGGTGATCACGGCGACGTGCCTGGTAAACGCGATTATCACCGCCAATTCCCGTGAGGCCCTGTTATCAATCGGGTTTACTTTGATCGTTGTCGAACTGCTCCACAACTTCATAGGCTACGGTGTTGGCTACGGCGGCGCGATTGCTTTCGGATGCGACCGGCGGGACGCGGCGACGATGGCGATGCAGACCGGTATTCGCAATGGCGGATTGGCGACGGGGCTGGCCTATGACGTTCTGCATAGCGGTCCCGCGGCGCTGGCGAGCGTCGTTTTCGGGACGGTTCAGAACGCTTCCGGCGCGCTGATGGCGTCCTACTTTCGGCGGGGCCTTGGCCAGGTTCAAGTACCTCATTTCCGAAAGTGACCGAATTGGCAAAATCGCGACGCTCACAGATGCCCTACAGCGCATTTTCAGCGGCCGGTTGACCGTTTAGGTATTCCCCAGAAGTGGTTCGAATAGGCCTTTCGGCCGAATCCCGACTTTAACCACGGGCGGCCAGGCTACCAGCGCAATCGGCCGAGGAGTCCGCGCTCTCCCGCTCCGAATCCGATACGGCCGCGCCTTGGGGCGGAAAAGGTATGGAATCCGGGGCCGGGCACGGGCGTCCAGGTTTTCCCGGCGTCTCGTGAAATGTCTGTCCCCGATGGCCCGACGGCGGCCAGGAGATTGTTATTCAGCCACGTCGCTACCGATCGGAATCCGCCGAGTCCTCGAACGAGTGTCCAGGTTTTTCCGCCGTCCGCGGTGATGGCAGCGTTGTCACCGGCTACGCCCTCGGCTTTGTAGTCGCCTCCCACAACGATGCCATGGAGCTTATCTCGAAACGCTACCGAGAAGATCCCGGCACTGGGAGACGCCGCCAGCCCCGTTGTTGAAATCGACCAAGAAGTGCCGCCATCCGAGGAGCGCAGTACCCGGCCGGCTGTTGTTCCGATCCAAACGTCTTTTTTGCCCTGCACTGCGATGTTCGTACCGCTGGCCGCAAACGCTCCTTCGCCCGGCAACGCGCCGGTTACTTCCTGCCTCTTCCACGTCGAGCCGCCGTCCGAGGTGAGTAGCAGGACAAATTTCCCGTCTACCGAATCGCTGAATGCGATTCCGCGGGAGGGCGTCGAAAATGTCATGGCGTCATAGAACGCTTTCGGATCGGTGTTCTTGAACTGCAATTGCCAAGTGTCTCCGGCATCCTTGGTTTTATAGATTCGCGATGACTCGCCCGGACCGATGCTCAGGACATAAGCTGTCCGTTCATCGACGGCGTCGACGTCCCGAAAGTCGAGGGTCTCCGCTCCGGCCACGGTTAGCCGCCGCCATGTTGTGCCGCCATCATTCGTGCGCAGGATGACTCCACCGGCGCCACTGGCCCAGGCTACGCGTTCGTTCACCGCGCTGACACCACGCAGCCTTTGTGTCACTCCGCTATTCAAGATGGTCCACTCCGGAGTAGCCGCGTGGAGCGCGACGACGCACAGCAGGATAGCGGTCTTCATGGATTAACCCGCCAGGCCCGCGCGCATTTCCGTTACCGCTTTTTGGAGGCTGCCTACCTGCTCCTGGAGGGGAACATATTCCATGGTGATGTACCCTTCATAGCCGGCTTTAGAGATGGCTTTGTAGATATTGGCGTAGTTCATTTCGCCGGTACCGGGCTCATGCCGGCCGGGGTTGTCGGCGACGTGAAACACCTTAACGAAGGGCATCGCGGCGAGGGCGGTTTGAATCACATTGCCGCGCTCCACCTGCTCATGAAACAGATCAAAGAGCAGGCGGACATTCGGATGATTCACTTCCTGCATCAGGCGAAGCCCGTCCACACAGTTCGTGAGGAAGTATCCCTTGTGACTGACTTTTGCATTCAGCGGCTCGACGATGAGGGTGACGCCGGCCTTTTCGGCCAAGCCGGCACAGCGCTTCGAACACTCCACCATGGCTCCGAACTGTTGCTCGAAGGTTAACCCGGCGACGGTGTTTCCGGACATCAGAAGCGCCATGGGAATTTCGAGTTTTTGCGCAAACACGAGGTTCCGTTCCACCTCTTTCAAGAATGCTTCGCGGCCGGACGCCTCTAGCATGTTGATCTTTTGCTGCCCCCATTTGGGCACGGAACTGAGCGTATCGATTCCAAGCCGCAAGGAACGGGCGAGTTTCTTCACGCGGTCAATATCGGCATCGGTCCAGTCGTAGTGTTCGCCGACGAACTCGACGGATTGCAGCCCGGCTTTGGCTGCTGCCTCCATGCGTTCCTCGAAGGTTCCCTTCAGCGTCCAGAGCATGACGCTGGACGTTACCTTGGCCTTTTTCGGCGGACCCGTTTGCGAGTAAGCTATCGCCGAAGCGGCCGCGGTCAACAGAGTTCTTCGATCCATAACTAATTAGCGTACTCCGCGCTTCTCCAGAAAACCACGCATCTGGTCTTGCGCTACATCGGCGAGCGCGTTCTGTTCCATCACGCTGCGTGCGAACCGGTAGGCTTCGTCCTGGGGCATCTCGATTTGCTCATAGAAGGCTCGTTTGCCGAGGGACACGGTGTAGTCCGAGGCCGAGGCGATGGATTCAGCCAGCGCACGCACGGCCGATTCCAGGTCCGCGGCGGGGACAGCGCGGTTAATGAGGCCCCATTCCGCCGCCTCCCGGGCGCCGACCGGGCGTGCCGTGAGGAGCATTTCCATGGCGCGTTTTCGCCCTATCGCCCGTGTTAAAGCGACCATCGGTGTGGAGCAGAAGAGCCCGATCTTAACTCCCGGTGTTGCGAACCAGGCGTCTTCCGCGGCGATTGCCAGATCGCATGCGGCGACCAGTTGGCATCCGGCCGCCGTGGCCACGCCTTGGACCTGGGCGATGACCGGTTGGCGGATCGATTGGACGGTGGACATGAGTTCCGTGCAGACGCCGAATACCTCTTCCGCCTGCGCGGCCGAGCAGCCAACCATCTCGTTCAGATCGTGCCCGGCGCTGAAGACAGGCCCATCCGCGGCGAGGATCACGACGCGTCCGGCGCACCCGCGCAAGGCATCGATAATAGCTCGCATCATGTGGAGCGAGAGGGCATTTCGCCGCGGTCCGGCCAGGGTCACGACATCGACAACGCCCTGGGCCGCGACTCGAATCACTTCTTCCCCTCCAATTGCCACGACGTAAACGGCGACCGCGCGCCGCGAATGTTCACGTTCAATACGTAGGGGCCCTGAAAGGCGAAGGCGCGCGCCAGCGCCGGACCCACCTGATCCAGCGTGTCGATTGTTTCGCCGCCGCCGCCGAAGCCCTGGCAGATGAGGTCGTAACGGGTTCGACGCAGTTCACAGGCTGTCGTCGTGCCTTGAATCTCCCCTTGTAGTTCGCGCTCCAGCCCCCAGCCGCCGTCGTTTCCGACGATGATCACGACTGGAACGCCGTACCGGACCATGGTGTCCAACTCGGCGATGTAGAAGCCCAACGAGCCATCGCCGGTCATCATCATCACCGGTTGTTTGGGGCGCGCCATTTGCTGGGCCATCGCGAATGGCAACGCAGCGCCAATGGTCGCCATCGGTCCGAGACGCAGCCAGCCTCCGGGATGCAAAGCGGGGAGAATGGCCCGGCCCCAATGGATGAAGTCGCCGCCGTCGAATGACAACAGCGGCGATACCGGGAGCGTCCGTTTCACTTCGGCAAACAAGGCTCCGGGGTGGAGGAACTCGCCGTCGGGGACGGGCGCGAGCAACTTTACCAGCCACTCTTTGCGCCACTTCGCGATCTGTTTGATCCAAGCCGTTTTCGGTTCCCAGGGCGCGGCGGGCAGAGCGGCTTCCAGGAATGTCCGGACGTCTCCGACGACTCCAACGGCCACGTCGCGCACATTCCCGATTTCGCGCGGCTCGACGTCGACCTGGATGAACCGGGTTTCTTTTCCGAAGAGTCGCGGGCCGCCCATGGCGAGGCGATAATCGATCCGCTTGCCCAGGACAAGCACGACATCCGCGGCTTGAAATGCCGGAACGCAGCCGCGGTTCAGCGAGGGATCGGCATAGCCGTAATGTCCGGCGAACTTCTCGCTCACGACGCCGCGCGCCATGGTGACGTCGAAGTAAGGCAATTTGGTTTGCTTGAGGAATCGCAGTAACGCCGCGCCGGCATCACTCCACCAGATGCCGCTGCCGCCGATGACGACGGGACGTTCCGCGTGCGCCAACAGGTCCATGGCAGCGGCCGGATCCTCGCAGGAGCGAACGATGCCGCGCGCGACCGGCATGCGTAAAGGGGAATCGGTTTTACCGGTGAAGACGTTGACCGGGATCGACAGGTGGGTGGCGCCGTAGCGCCCGGTAAAAGATTCGCGATAGGCGCGGCCGAGGGCGAAGGGTACTTGGGATGGCGTGGTGACGAGGTGCGTCCACTTGGTGACGGGGGCGGCCATTCCGGCCTGGTCGATATCCTGGAACACGACACGGTGCCGCATTTCGGTGGCGGGAGTTCCGCTGACGGCGATTACCGGGCTGCCGTTTTCATTGGCGGTGGCGATTCCGGTGAGTGAGTTCGTGTGTCCGGGACCGCCGGTGACGATGGCCAAGGCGGGCTTTCGGGTCATGCGGCTCCAGCCGTCGGCGGCATGAACGACAGCGGCCTCATGCCGCATGTGGACAATGGGCAGTCCCCGTTTATCAGCCACGGATAAGACTTCATTCAGGTGATCCCCGACCAGCGTAAAAACGCGGTCAATCCCCAATTGCAAAGCACTCTCCACGAACAGTTCAGCACCAGTAGGCATCTCTGCCATACTAATCTTTTTAATGCCAAAAATACTTGTCACAGGCGGGGCCGGCTATATTGGCTCCCACACTGTTTACCAACTGCGGGCACAAGGATTCGAAGTGATCGTTGTCGACGATCTCTCCAAGGGCCATGCCGCGAGTGTCCCGGGGGAGATACTGCACGTCTGTTCTTTGTTCGACCAGGCTCAGCTTGTGAACCTGATGCAAACGGAGAAGGTTGACGCCGTTATCCATTTCGCAGCTTTTATCGCAGTGGGTGAATCGACACGCGAGCCGGAGAAGTACTTTTACAACAATACGGCGGGATCGATTTCGTTGTTTACGGCCATGGCTGAGGCGGGCGTCAACAAGCTGGTGTTTTCGTCGACGGCCGCGGTATATGGCAATCCGGCCGTCTCGCCGATTCCCGAAACGGCGGCGATCGACGCGGTTAATCCTTACGGGGAGTCCAAGGTGATGGTGGAGAAGATCCTGGACTGGCTTGACTCGACGCGTGGGATGCGGGCGATTCGGCTGCGGTATTTCAATGCTTGCGGCGCGAACAACGAGGCGGGTCTCGGGGAACGGCACGATCCGGAGACGCATCTGATTCCCCTGATTTTGCGGGCGGTGCGGACCGGCAAGCCAGTGACCTTATTCGGCGACGACTATCCGACGCCGGATGGCACGTGTGTCCGCGACTACGTGCACGTTGACGATTTAGCGTCAGCCCATATTGCGGCGGTGAACCACTTGCTGGACGGCGGGGCGAGCGGGGCTTTCAACGCCGGTACGGGGCGAGGATTTTCAGTGAAGGAAGTGGTTACGGCAGTCGAGAAAGTCACTGGTGAAAAAGTGCCCTTCACGATGGGCCCGCGACGGGACGGAGACCCCGCGCAGCTTGTGGCGGACTCGACGAAACTGCAGCAGACGCTGGGGTGGCGGCCAAAATTCGACACGCTGGAATCGATCATTGAATCCGCCTGGGTTTTTGAAAAGCAAAATTTAACGTAAAATACGCCAATGGTGCGTATTCTCCCTGTTCTAGCCTTATCGGCCTGCCTAATGGCGCAAGACTATGATGTTGTCCTGAAAAACGGACACGTTATCGATCCCAAAAACAACATCAACGCCGTCCGGGACGTTGCCATCAAGGACCAGAAAATCGCCGCGGTCGCGGTGAATATCGACGCGAGCAAGGCCACGAAGGTGGTGGATGTCAAAGGGCTTTATGTTGTGCCGGGCCTGATTGACCTTCACGTTCACACTTTCTATGGCGACGGCCCCAACTATCGGGATGGGCAACTGAGCGTGATCCCCGATTCGCACACGTTTCGCAGCGGCGTGACCACCGTTGTCGACGCGGGCACGCCGGGCTGGCGGAATTTTGAAGTTTTCAAGAAGCGGATTGTCGATCGTAGCAAGACGCGCGTTTTGACGTTTTTGAATATTGTCGGAGCCGGCATGGGCGGAACGGTGGAACAGAACATGGAGGACATGGATCCGGCCCCCGTCGCCGCGATGATCAAGAAGTATCCGGAGTTGATTGTGGGCGTGAAAACGGCGCATTTTGCAGGCCCGGAATGGATTGCGGTGGATAACGCGGTGAAAGCCGGAGAGACGGCGAATGTGCCGATTATGGTGGACTTTGGCACCTTCCGTGTGGAGCGTCCGCATCGGGAACTGGTGTTGAATCATCTCCGTCCGGGCGACATGTACACGCATGCCTATCTGGCCTGGGTTCCCATGCTGGATGAAAACGGGAAAGTCCGGCAGTATCTTTTCGACGCGAAGAAGCGCGGCGTGAAATTTGATGTTGGCCATGGCGGAGGGAGCCTGGTGTTTCGTTGGGCGGCTCCGGCGATTAAGCAGGGCTTTCTGCCGGACTCCATTTCCACCGATCTTCATACGTCGTCGATGATCGGCGGCATGAAGGATATGACCAATGTGATGTCGAAGTTTCTCAACATGGGGATGACGCTGCAGCAGGTGATTCAGGCGTCGACATGGAACCCGGCGCAGCAGATTAAGCGGACGGAGTTGGGGAATTTGTCGATTGGCGCGACGGCTGATGTGACGGTGCTTGCGGTGCAGAACGGCAACTTTGGATTCACCGATGTTTATGGGGCGAAGTTGGCGGGTAAGCAGAATCTGGTGGCGGAAATGACGATGATGGGCGGGCGGTTTTATTGGGATTTGAACGGCCGGCTTGCTCCGCTGTGGAACACGCTGAGCAAGGAATATAGCGCGCAGGGCGATCCGGTTTGGGACGGGACGGTTTCTTCGGGTGTTCGGACGCGGAAATAATATCGGTAGCGGGCAGGATGTTGGGGCGGCGTTGGCGCGGCCCCTTTTACGTTTTCTCACACTTCCCTGTCGATGAGGTCGATCGGGATCGCGGGACGGGGGAATGGAGGCGAGAATCCGCAGAAAAGATTTCATTGCAGAGCTTCGGATCGATGGGCGGTGTGGCCGGCGAGATCGCTTGCAAAAACGGCGCATTCGTATCGCTCTTTGTTCCAAATCAGCGGACTGCCTCTGGCCGGAGCGCATCTTAAAGGAATGGCTGTCAGGTGTCTCAAAGTCGTGTTAAGGCAAAGTAGAAATCCCCTATTTTAGACAGGCAGCGATGCTGGGGTTACGGCCCCCCTTTCCCTCGGAATCCATTGTACGGAACAGTACTCGCCGTAAAGGGTTCGCTATCGCCGCGCAAGAACGGCGCGCCCTTGACGGCTCCGCGCTGTTCGGAAGGCCCATCTAAGATCAGGGAAAGGGGGCGTTCGGAAATCTGCTTGTATAGGACATCTCTACTTTGCCGCGACAAGGTGGTCACGGCAAATTTGTTCTCAATAGGCGAGTCCCCGGGCGCTCGAATTTTGAGTCATCCGCAAGTAGTCGAAGACGAGACGCGTCCTGAACGTGAGTTTGCGCATCATCGCGGCGATGGATTGGGCGGGTTTCTGAAATTCGTTCTACTGGACGTACCTGGATTTCCGGTAGCGCTTCGCTGGTGAATTCCGTCGATTCCATCCCAGAATTTATACCAGGACTTTTTTTGGCGTTGTTCAGCTTTTAGACTAAGCCATTGAATCTAAATGGATGCTGTGGAAGCGCAAATTCACCCTGGGCCAGGTGTCTCAAAGTCGTTGACAAGTTCCGGTTTGAGTGATAAAAAACTAAGATTATGAAGTCTAGTCGAAGTTCGGTGGTTGTGTGTTTATTTGCGACACTGCTGCTTTCAGCCGTACCCGCGCTTCCTCAATCCATTACGGCCAAAGCGGTTGGAACCGTAACCGACCCCTCCGGCGCCGTGGTCACCAACGCCAAGGTCGAGATCCGGAATGTGCAGACCAACGCCCTTCGCTCCGGCCAAACCGACGCGCAGGGCAACTATGAATTCAACTTCCTCCCCGTTGGGCAGTACACTCTCAAGGTTGAAGCCTCCGGATTCCAGACCACATCCGTGAGTGTCTTTTCTCTGTCGGTGGATCAAACCGCCAGGGTGGACGTCAAAATGACCATCGGCCAAACCACTGAGTCGGTGAAGGTGGAAGCCGGCGCGATTCTCATGCAGACCGAGAACGCTACGGTCGGCACCGTCATTGATTCCCAGAAAGTGGTCGAGCTTCCGCTCAATGGCCGCTCGTTCGTGCAACTCGCGCTGCTCACCCCCGGCGTCAACCCCGGCACGCCGGGCTCGATCACGGTCCGCCGTTTGCGCGGCAGCGTGGGCCAGGCGGTCGGGATGTCGGCCAATGGCGCGCGCGATACCCAAAACCGCTTCTACTTCGACGGCATCGAGGCGATGGACCTCGATTCCTACAGCTTCTCCTTCTCGCCTTCCATCGACGCGATCCAGGAATTCAAGGTGCAATCGTCCACCTCCTCGGCTGAAATCGGCGGTGCGCCGGGCGGCCAAGTGAACCTCACTACCAAGAGCGGCACCAACACGTTTCGCGGGACGGCCTGGTGGTTTAACCGCAACGACGCATTCACCGCGCTCAACGGCTTTCAGCCGCGCGTCGCCGGCGCCAAGCCTCCCCGCCTCAACCGCAACCAGTATGGCGCTAACCTCGGCGGTCCCGTGCTGTTGCCCAAGATTTACAACGGCAAAGACAAGACCTTTTTCTTCTTCAACTGGGAGGCTGGCCGGCAGATCGCCGGGTCCTTCGGCGGCCAGGCCTTGATTCCGCCCGCGGCACTCCGCCAAGGCGACTTTTCCGGTGTCAGCACCGTCATCTTCGATCCGCAAACCCGCCAACCGTTCCCTAGTAACCGCATTCCGGCTAACCGCATTGCCAACTACGCACGCGTGTTCCTCGACCGCTTCGTGCCCGCTCCAAACACCAGCGAGCCTGGCATCAACTTCCGCGGGCCGCGCGTCGCCGCACCCATTACGCAGGACCAGTATGTGAGCCGTATCGACCATACCTTCTCCCAGCGCGACAGCCTCTACGGCAGCTACATCTACAACGTCCAGGCCGACGACACCACGCCCACGTTTGGCTTTGACACCCGCGGCAACCGCGCCCGGGGCCAAAACTTCTCCCTCACGGAAGTGCACGCCTTCTCCCCCACGATCGTCAACGAGGTCCGCGCCGGCTGGCACCGGTTCTATGAAACCGAGTTCTTCGGCACCACCGACAAACCCGAACTCGACATCGCCAACATCATCGGCATTGCCGGCGTCGCCAAGCGCCCCCGCGACTTCGGTGCCCCCACCTTCTCGGCCGGCTATGTCCTGCCCACCGTCCGCGGCATCGGCCCCCGCGACCGCATGAATCAGCTTTGGCAGGTCGCCGACAACGTCTCCTTTCGCAAGGGTTCGCACAACATGAAGGCCGGCGTCATGATCGCGCGGCGCAACTGGGGCTTCGACGAATCCGTCAATGGCCGCGGTTCCTTTGGTTTCGACGGCACGGTCACCGCCGGTCCCGGCGCGTCCGCCCTGCGCGACAACCAGTTCGCCGAATTCCTGCTGGGCCTGGCCACCAACGCCCAGGTCTCCATCGAGCCCTTCGCCACCCGCATGAACAACTGGTGGAATGGCTACTATTTTCAGGATGACTGGAAAGTAACGCCCTCCTTAACCCTCAACTTTGGCATGCGCTACGAGTACTTCTCGCCGCCCGTCCAGCGCGGCAAGGCCACCAACTTCGACCTTGGCATCAATGGCTTCATCCCCGTGCGCCAGACCTTCCGCGGCTTCCCCGACATTGCCGACACCACTGATCGTCCGTCGTCCCTCGTCTATCCCGATAAGAACGACTTCGGCCCGCGGTTCGGCTTCGCCTGGCTCGCTCCTGGCATGCGCGACCTGGTCGTGCGCGGTGGCTACGGCATCTATTACACGCCGGAAATTACCAATTCCTGGACCAACCTGACGCTCAATCCGCCCATCGTCCAGACGTTCAACTTCACCGGCAACGCGGCCAACCCCATTAACGTCGCCACCGCCTTCCAGGCCCAGAGCATCGGCCGCGGCGGCTTGTTCGGCTCTAGCGCGCTCGACCCCAACCTCCGCACCACCTACACCCAACAGTGGAACCTCACCATCCAGAAGCGGCTGCCCGGCCAGATCTACTACGACATCGGGTACGTCGGCTCCAAGGGCACCAAGCTTACTGCCGCAGTCGACGGCAACCGGCCCTTGCAGGTCATCACGCCGGGTCCGGCCATTGCGCCGCGCCGTCCATATCAGGGCTTTGACAACATCAGCGTCGTCAAGTCGTTGGGCAACTCCGTCTACCATTCGCTCCAGATGAAGGCGGAACGCCGCGTCGCTGCCGGCTTCTCCATGATCGGCGCTTACACTTGGTCCAAGTCGCTTTCCAATGTCGACATTTCGTCGGTCGGCGGCGGCTCCTTCAATGGTGGCATCCAGGATTACTTTGACCTCCGCGGTTCGCGCTCGCCGTCGTCTTTCGATATCAGCCACCGCTTCTCGCTGGCGGCCATTTACGACGTGCCGTTGTGGCGCAACAGCCCCAACCGCTTCGTCCGCAGCGTCATCGGCGGCTGGCAACTGAGCACCATCACTACCCTCCAAACCGGTTTCGCCGCCGCCCTTTCCAACACCGTCGACACCACCGGAACCGGTATCGCATCCCGGCCGGATGTGGTCGCCGGCGAATCCTGGAAACTGGACCGCGGCATGCGCACCCGCGCCCGCTGGTTTAATACTGGCGCTTTCGCCCTGCCCCAGGCCGGACGCTTCGGCACCTCTACCCGCAACCAGGTCTACCTGCCCGGCCTGGGGCAGATAGACGCTTCGGCGACCAAAAACTTCCGGCTCTTTGAGTCCCATCAACTCCAGTTCCGCGCCGAGTTCTTTAACGCCCTCAACCATGTCAACCTCGGTGCGCCCGGCACGAACATCCGCGACCCGGATAACTTCGGCCGCGTCACCTCCACCAGCCAAGGCGCGGCCGGCATGCCCGGCGACGCCCGTGTCGTGCAGTTCGGCCTGAAGTACTCCTTCTAACGCGCAAGCCGGGCTCTTTTCCTCAGGCGGCGGATCGCTTCCGCCGCCTGGTGTTATTTTGGGGATGCGATATGGCGCGTATTCCGGCGGACTGGCGCAAATCTCTCGAATGGAGTTGGACTGCCGTCAGCCTGCTTCTCCTTGCCGTTCTGCTCGTCCCCTTCCTGATTTCGCCTGTCTGGCTCCGGGGCACTCTCCCTGAATGTGAATGGAAGGCGCGTTACCAGCGCGAGTGCTCCGCCTGCGGGCTGACTACCGCCTTCTTCGCGATTATTGCCCGCGCCGACTGGGCCGCCGCCCGCCATTCGAACACCGCCGCAATCCCCCCAGCGATTCCTTAAGGCAGGGGCAGCACAAGCTTCAGACGGTTGTGTTTGCAGGGTTTCTACTCCCAACTCTGGCTCGCGGCATTCTTGCGAAGTTTTCAAAGCTCTTGACTCAGGCCGAGTCTGACACGATACTTCGTGTCCTATTAAAAA
>Ga0105048_10007925_pt1 | contig 17020 bp, 16 predicted proteins | sample MAT05_FD_78382 | JGI IMG/M metagenome (GOLD analysis project Ga0105048, IMG submission 78382) | Freshwater microbial communities from Lake Fryxell liftoff mats and glacier meltwater in Antarctica - MAT-05 | ecosystem: Environmental > Aquatic > Freshwater > Ice > Liftoff microbial mat | place...
GAATCCAACATGTCCAGAAGAATCCAACATGTCCGGAAGAAACGAACCAAAACAGAAGAAATGTCGTTCTTTAGAACGTCTAATTGCTAAGTGATCGAGCTTCACGCAGATACCCATTGGTGCCGACAAACACCGGTAAGCGGATGGATAAATATTCAGGAAAAAAGAAACGACAACTGTACAAATGTAATTATCGTTATAAACGTTTACTGTGAATGAACTTAGATCATGTCAGATTCTACATTTTCCCGCGAAAGGTATGTAGGGAAGATGGAGGGGCATGGCAGAAGGGCGATTTCGTCCTCTGGCGTGGTGCGGGCTCTGGCAAATTGACCGAGACCGCCCTGCCCGTCCCGCTTGAAGGCATGAACGTCGTCCCGTCGCTTTTGCAAGTCGGCGATGAGATCGGTTTCCTGATCGCCCGCCCGGCGGATCTGAGTATTCCAGCCAAGATGCCGACGCCTAGCAGACCTTCCCTGGAACTGGTCGGCCCCTTCCGCATCCTGAGCGTTGGCGACGAAGTGGTACGCGTCGGCGGTGATCGCAAGCCGCGCAGCGGCGGCAACGAACGGCTCATCACTGTTGCTCTTAAACTCGGTAAGGATCGCCAGCTTGATGATCCCAACGTCGTCAAACTGCTGGCCTCGCTTTGTGGTTCCGAAACGGACAACAAGTCGCGAGTTCACGGTGTGGCCTTGATGCGCCGCGCGGGCCGCAAGTAATTCACTCGGGAGAAACCCTCATGTCCCGTTTTTTGGTGATGGCCCTGCTCCTTCTCGCCTTCGTCGCGCCGGCTCGGGCGGCGGATGATCTGCCGAAATCCGTCCGCGGAGAAGCGGCCGCGCTCGGGCAGGAGATCGTCAAGTATCTGCGCGATCAGAACATCACGAGCATCAAGCTCGAAACGGTCCCTGCCAATAAGGCGGCGAGTGCGGAATTCACGCGCCGTTTGCAGGTCCTTTTCGAGGCGGAGTTCAAGAAGGCTGGAGTGCCCCTCAACGCGAACGCAACCCTCATCATCAAGCCGACATTCCAGATTTCCGAAGGCAAGGACCTGACCATCCGAGCCGTGATCGAGAATAACAACAGTACGATCCTGTATTCCTCGAAGCGAGGCGTCATCGGCGATAAAGAAGTCCAGGCTGCTTACAAGGTCAATCCCCCGCTTCCCGCCGCCCGCCTGATTCTACGCGTGCCCGCTGATGCGCGAGTTTTTATCGAAGGGCGCGACACGCAAACGAACGGCGAGAGCCGCGAGTTCCCCATCGCAGTGGTAAATGAAGGAACGGGGATGCAGATTCGAGTGTCGGCCAAAGTCGACACGGACATCAAGGTTGAATCGATGTTTCTGAAGTGGGAGGTATTCGCGCCTGGCCAGGCCCACGTCGTCGATTTACGGGATCGCTTTAAACCACAGATCAAGTTGCCCGCAGTGGGTGGTACGTTCGTCGAGATGAAAACGACGGGCATTAAGGGCCACTTCTCGAAAGATGGAAAATGGGCCGCCGTTCGCCCCGCAAGTAAGGGCGCCGCGATCGAGATCTGGGTTCTCCAGAAAGGAACATTGGCGGGAACCCTTCATCACGATGCGGCCTCGGGCAAGCAGATCTTCGAAATCGCCGGCAACGAGAAATCGATCATCGCCGTTGGCGTTAGTGAAAAAGGCGATCGTGGCATCTCCATGACGAAAGACGGCACGATCCGCGTGTGGCGCATGCCCGAGTAGGCGATCGACCGACGGAGATCTTCATGCGCATCACGTACGGCCTGAGCATCGATAACAAACGCGAAACCCTCGAGTTCACGAGGAATCGCGTCAATATCGGCCGTAAGCCGGAGAGCGACATCTTTCTCGAACATCCTTCGATCGCCCCCGAGCATGCCATCATCGGCAAGTCGGGGGGGGCGTCTGGATGATTCACGCCATCAATGTCGGCCCGAATGCGATCAGAATCGGCGAGAAGAAGCTGCGCAAGAACGAAATGGCCCCGATCGTCTCCGGCCAGATCATCGAGCTTTTCCCATATAGTTTCACTGTCGAGCTGCCCGAACAGGTCATTGAAACCGGCAACCCCTTCGACCGCGAGTACGCGGATTTGCTTGGAAAGATCCATCTCGATCTTCTTCGCCGCATGGATCTTTCGATGCGCGGATCATCCGAGCGCGAGGAGAGTGAGGAGTACCAGAAAAATCTTGAGTTTCAGATTGAGGAACTCGCGAAGGCTCGTGAAGGAATTGCGTGAGTACAAGTCCGAACCGCCGCAACAGTCGGAACGGATCGCCGTCATGATGCAATCAGCCCGCACGGCCGAGGCTCGTGGCCAGAGCACCGCCGCCCAGAAACAGTACGCCGATCTCGTCTTTCTGCTGAAAGGGATGCAGCAGAGCACCACGAAGGATGGTAAGGTCGAAACAACATTTGCCGGCGACAATGACAAAAAACTCTACAAGCGCACCTGGAACTATGTGCGAGCTCACATCCGTGAACCGGAAGAGTAAGCAGAACGTGCCTTGTCTGAACCGTTATGGGAACGGATAATAGCGTTTTATCTTCCCCAGCGACGGTGGATGGGCCATGCCTTCCGAAGGTTCTGCTAACGATTCGAGTTCGCCCTGGTTGGGCGTTGATGCGGTGACGCGGCAGAACATTAGGGGCGAGTCGTTCTTCTCGGCTTTCAACGGCATCTATATGGGGCTGGCGATTCTGGCCGCCCCGGTTGTCGCCGTCATCGGCGTGCAAGCCAATCCCTTGGAACTAACGATCCTGGTTGCGGCCTTTCCCGTGGGCGTGTTCTTCGGCCCGCTCTGGGCGGGGGCGGGCCGACGGCTCGGCATGCAGCGGCTCGTCACCCTCATGGCTTTCTGGGCCAACGTACCGCTTTTGCTGATGTTCTGGGTGACCGACGCCTGGTTGTTCACCGCTCTGATTTCAATTAGCCAGATTCTCAACTCCGGGATGCGGATGGGGCAATCAAGCCTTTACCACGTCCTCTATCCACGAAAAATCCGCGGTCGCGTCCTCGGCCAGTTGACCTTCTGGACGTTCATGACCATGGTGCCGAGTATCTTGCTGACCGGCTGGCTTCTCGACATGAGCCGGGAAATGTACCGCATTCTCTACCCGCTCGCCGGCGTCTGCGGCATGATTGCTTGCTGGTACTACCACACCCTGCACGTTCCGCAACAACACGTGTTGACGGCCGAGAAGCAAACCCTGCGAGCCCGAGTTCGCGGCGTGCAGAACATTCTCGCATCCGACCGCGCATACTTGTTTTTTCAGACCGCGTTCTTTGTCTCGGGCTCCGCGTTCTTCATGTCGACGCACATCGTGCTCCTGCTCGTGTGCGATCGTTTCCGATTCACCGCGTTCGATCTCGCGCTCTGGATGACGGTGGTCCCGCAGTTGCTTCTCGCCCTGAGTTCACCGCTCTGGGGCCGTGTCATCGATCGCATCGGCATCGTCCATTGCCGGCTGTTGATCTCCATCATCCAGACCATGTCGATCGCCTGCTACTGGATCGGCATTGTCAGCGGCGGCGCGCCGTTTATTTATCTGGGCAGCATCTTCTTGGGTATGACCAACGGCGGCGGTCAATTGACCTGGGCGCTTGCTTCAAGCCATTTCGCGCCGCGGGCGGAGGACGTTCCGTTATATAATGGAATCCACTTTGTTCTGAACGGCGTTCGCGGCCTGGTGCTGCCCTGGGTCGGGTCCGTTTTGTGGGTCGTCACCGGACCCGGCGCGGTGCTTGTGGCCCTGGCGACTTCGTGTTGCAGCATCCCGATCATTCTCCGTTCGCTCAAGTTGGATCGCCTGCGCCCTGTACCGCCTTCGGAACCGACGGCTCCCTATGTCGACAACGAAACGGTTCCGGCCTGGGCGGCAGACTCCTCCGGCGGGCAACCGTTCCCGGAAGGCAACGGCGTGGAACGCACTCGTTCATAGTCCTCTACGAGGCTTAGATCATGGACCTGGAGATTCGTACTTTTCTGCCGGGAGATGAGGCCAAGCAGGCCGCCATCTACAACGCCCTGGCCGATAAGATGCCCGGCTTCAAGCCCTCGGCAGTCGAAGAAATTCGCCGCCGCGGCAAAGATCCCGATTTTGAAGCGTCGTTGCGCTTCGTGGCCGTCGCCAAGGGACAAACGATTGGCTACTGCAATGCTCAGAAGAACGGTCGCATCGGTTTCCCCTGGTGCCTGCCGGGGCATAGCGCTGAAGAACCGCTGTTGGACGCCGCCCTGGCCGCATGCGAGGCGATCGGCATCAAGAAAGTGTTCACCGCATACCGCGGCGATTGGGTCCGTGTCACGCAGTTCTTCGAAGCTCACGGCTTCAAAAAGACACGCGAGATGGTGAACTACTTTCAGAACCTCCTCGACTTACCGACCATGGTGATCCGCCGCGGCTTGAACATCTCGGCACTCCGTAAGGAAGACGTGCCGACGGTTGCCGCCATGGTCCCGGGTTTGATCAATTTGCCGCCGGCTCAACTTGTCAACCACTGGTTCGCGAACCCTTATTTCGCGGCCGATTCGCTCTTCGTTTTTCGCCGATCCGACGAGACGCCGCAAGGCGTCGGCATGCTCATCAGCAAGCCAGAGTACGCGGACCCACTGAAGATCGATCCGAACGCCCCCTGCTTCCGGTTGGGTGCATTTGGCAGCGAAGGCCGTACAACGAAACGGGTCAACGGTCTTTTCAGTTTCCTGGTTCGCGAAGATTCGGACTCGACGGCCGTGGCTCTCGACCTGCTCTCGTTCGCTCTGAACCGGATCCAAGATGATTCCGTTGAAGTCCTCGCCGCCCAGGCGCCCAGCGACGTTCGCCATCTGACCGGTTTCTATCAGAAGTACTTCCGCAAACAGGGCGGCTTCCCGATTTTCGAACGGGAACTTGCTTGAACCAGGCCCGCTGACCGCAAGGGAGAAACACATGCCGTTCGCGGCCGCCATATCCACGGCTCTTGACGCCCACCAGGCCGTTGATGAAGTTTGCTGGGAAGCCTTGCGCCAGATGGGCGATGCCAAGCCGGAACTGGTCGTCGCGTTCTATTCGCCGCACCATGCCGATTCGGCCGGGCCGATCGCCCGCTTGTTGAACGGCAAATTGCAACCGCGTTGCCTGATCGGCTGCCTCGGTGAATCGATCGTCGGCAACCGCCGGGAAGTGGAACTCGACCCTGCCCTGTCGCTCTGGATCGGCAACTGGAACGGCCGTGTGGAGTTCTCCCCCTTCCAGTTACAGATGTCCGAAACGTCCGAAGGCTATACGCTCCTCGGCTGGCCGGATGCGCTGCTCGAAATCGATCCCAAGAAATCGCTGATGATGGCGTTCGGAGACCCACACACGTTCCCGACGGCGGAACTTTTCCTGCCCAATTTGAACGACGATCAACCGGGGCTTTCCCTGGTCGGCGGCATGGCCAGCAACCCGAACGGACCCAACGCCAACAGCCTGATTTTGAATGACGACGTCATCCCAGAGGGCGGCGTCGGCGTCCTGCTCCACGGCAAATTCTCGTTCCGCACGGTAGTGTCACAGGGCTGCCGGCCAATCGGCCGACCGCTCATTATCACCAAGGCGCAAGACAACGTCGTCGTCGAACTGGGCGGCAAACGACCACTCGAATATCTGCAAGGGCTCTACAACGATCTCTCGCCGGAAGATCGATCACTCTTCGAACGCGGTCTGCTGATCGGCATCGCCATGACGGAATATCGCGAGTCGTTCCATCAGGGCGACTTCTTGATCCGCAACCTGCTCGGCATCGACCGCGGCTCGGGCGTGATGGCGATCACCGATCGCGTGCGTGTGGGGCAAACCGTGCAATTCCAGGTCCGCGACGGCGCAAGTGCGGACTCGGACTTGAAAGCCCTGCTGCACACGGAACGTGATCGTGGTATGAAAGCGAAGAGCGGCCTACTCTTCACCTGCAACGGCCGCGGCACGCGCATGTTCACGGAAGCGAGCCATGACGCCGGAGCGATCCAGGCCGAAGTCGGCCCCCTGCCCCTCGCAGGCTTCTTCGCCGCCGGCGAATTCGGCCCCGTCGCCGGCCGCAATTACATCCACGGCTTCACGGCCAGTGCGGTGTTTTTCGAGTAATCTCCTGTCGGGAATTCGGACCATGCCCAAGAACCAACGCGGTGCAAATCGCTCTGTTACTCCCATCCGCCGATATAACCGGGTGCTGGGCGATTTTGTCGCTTTGCTCGAATCGGCCAGGCGTGTGGCGGCCCGGTCGGTCAACAGCGTGATGACGGCTACCTACTGGGAAATCGGCCGCCGCATCGTCGAGTGCGAGCAGGGCGGTGATGATCGGGCGGAGTATGGGGAGAGTCTCCTTAAACGTCTTAGCCGAGATCTTACCGCTCGATTCGGGCGAGGTTTTGGCGTTGATAACTTGCAACGAATGCGGTCGTTCTACAGGGCTTGGCACCCGGAGCAGATTTACGCGACGCTGTCGCGTAAATCTCTCCCCATGGAGATTCTTCAGGCGCCTTCTAAAAAATCAGCCAATGCGAAGCGACCGACGAACAGCAAGGCAGCTAAGATCGCAAACGTAAAATACGCGACACTGTCGCGTATTTTTAACCTTGAAGAATTGGCCCGTGTATTCCCACTGCCCTGGTCCCATTACGTGCTTCTGCTGAAGGTCGACAACCCCGATGCCCGCCAGTTCTACGAAGCCGAGGCTCTGCGCAGCGGATGGACAGTCCGGCAACTCGATCGGCAAATTACCACCTTGTTCTACGAGCGGACGTTGAGGTCCCGGAAGAAGGAGGTCATGCTGAAAAAAGGCGAGGTTGCCAAACCGGAAGAGAAACTCACACCCGAGGACGAGATCAAGGACCCGTTCGTTCTGGAGTTTCTCGGTCTAAAGGACGAGTATTCCGAGAGCGACCTGGAGGACGCATTGATCCGCGAACTCGAAACAGTTCTGATGGAACTCGGCGGCGACTTCACGTTCGTCGGCCGGCAGAGGCGGCTTCTCATCGGCGGCGAGTGGTATCGCATCGACCTGCTCTTTTTCCATCGACGCTTGCGGTGTTTGATCGTCATCGACCTGAAACTCGGCAAGCTCACGCATGCCGACGCCGGCCAAATGCATCTCTACCGCAATTACGCCCGCGAACACTGGACCAACACGGGTGAGAACCCACCTGTCGGCCTGATCCTATGCACGCAGAAGGACGCGGCCATCGCACACTATGCGCTGGAAGGATTGCCCAACAAGGTGATGGCGGCCGAGTACCGCACGACCTTGCCTGACGAAAAGAAGTTGGCGAGCGAAATCGAAACCAAACGGCGAGCGTTGGAGTCGAGAAGCAGTCGCAAATAAGTTGCGACGATGGAAACTGTCCAAAGCCGAATCCCATCAAATTAAACAGGTGACGTTGTTCCGCATCCAACAGCCGGATGACGGCGAGCCGAAGAAGTAGATTGAACGCTGAGGCATCTCTTCTCATGACGAGATGCCCCACCAATTAACGCTCGTCACTTTGTCCTCAGTTCCCTCCCCCCTCTTCGAATCGTGTGTGCGGAATCGACTCAAAATAAGGTTCCGCTGTGAATCAGCAGCACATCGAATTGCTTTAACACCTTCATCGAACTTTGTCATCTTTCTCGTAAAAACAGGTCGATTCGACAATTCTTCTCGCCCCGATCGCGTTTGGAACGTCGTTTGCTTTTAGAAGTGCAGGTCGCGAGACCAAACAGGATCTCGCCAAACACGAGGAGTCGAGAAATGAATGACGCCGTATTCTTGTTCGTCGTTGTCCCGCTGACGATTTCCTTCGTCGGGTTTGTCTTCACCTTGGTCTACGCAAAGGACATTCTCGGCTGGTACTTTGGCCAATTGGCCGCGCAGCGGCAAGCAAAGAGCCGAGCGCTGTCTGATCGGCCGAACGAGACATTCGCGAAACCGATTTATCACGACGAACCGGCCTCCGGCAAGAGTGAGAAACAATTGGCCGCATGTTGACCTCGGCCGCCGCTGGCCTGTTGGCGAAAAAGCCGGGGTGACACGTTTTTCAACGTGCCACCCCGGCTTTTTGCGTTGCATGATCCGTACTGATCACAACGACTTGATATGGTGGATGACGCGGTCAGCGAATTCGCTGCTGGAGACGCCGGCCTTTTCGCCGTAGCCCGCGAATTGCCGGGCAATGTCGTAGGTCACGTGGAGTTTGCCGCCGGGTCCCTTCTTGGCGATCTCGTCGCTCTCGGCAAAGGTCTTTTCGACTGCTTTATTGACGAGTTCAGCCGCCTCGAACCAGCCCATAAACTCAAAGAGCAGGACGCCGGAGAGGAGCACCGCGCCGGGGTTGGCCATGTTCTTGCCGGTATACTTGGGGGCGGTGCCGTGGGTCGCCTCGAACATGGCGGCGACGTCGCCAATGTTGGCGCCAGCCGCTAGCCCTAAGCCGCCCGTAAGGGCGGCCGCGGCGTCCGAGAGATAGTCGCCATTCAGGTTCGTGGTCGCGAAGACAGAGTATTCCTCCGGCCGCAATTGAATCTGCTGGAAGACGCTGTCCGCAATGCGATCTTTGATGACGAGTTTGCCGGCCGGCGCCTTGCCGCCATGTTCCTTGTAGATTTCATCTTCGGTGACGATCTGCTCGCGGAACTCGGCCTTGGCAAGTTCGTAGCCCCAATCCTTGAACGCCCCTTCGGTGAACTTCATGATGTTCCCCTTGTGAACGATCGTCACGCTGGGGCACTTCTTGTCGAGCGCGTACTTGATGGCCATGCGGATCAACCGCTTCGAGCGTTCCGGCGAGATCGGCTTGATGCCAATGCCGGCCGAATCGAGGACGAGGTCTTTTCCGTAGCCCATCTCGCGCAGGAAGGCGATCACTTTCTTCGCCTTGTCCGACCCGCTCTTGAATTCGATGCCGCAGTACACGTCTTCCGTGTTCTCGCGGAAGATGCACATATCGACCTTGTCGGCATGCTTGTTGGGGGCCTCGACGCCGCGGAAATACTTCACGGGCCGCACGCAACCGTAGAGGTCAAACCGGAAGCGGAGGAAGACGTTGATGCTGCGGAAGCCGCCCCCGATCGGCGTGGTGAGCGGCCCCTTCAGGCCGAGCTGATAGTATTCGAACGCCTTGATCGTGTCGTCAGGCAAGTAGACTTTGCGTTGGCCTTCTTCATCCAGCGCCTTCACTTGCTCGTCGCTAATCCCGGGATTGTACATCGATCGAGCGACGTCGCCGGCATGAACGTCGAACCAGACGATCTTGCGTTTGCCCTTGTACGCTTTCTCGATGGCGGCATCGAGCACCTTCACTGATACCGTCGTGATGCCGGGGACCCCGCCGACATCTTGGGCAATGCCATCGCCGCGGAGGAGGCAAACGATCGGGTCGTCAGGGAACTTCCAGACGCCGCCGTCGACGGTGGCGCGGGTTCCAGTGGTCGGAGCTTTCAGTTTCTCGTAAGTTGGTGCGCTCATCGGATCGTTTTCACTCGCCTCAGGGAGGAGGATAAGGCAGGGTTTACCGATCGTTGTATGAGCTGACCTCCGGGTTGGCCAATCGGCATCGGACCACCTTTGAAGGAGGAAATTTGGGAGCGTTGCACATTCGGTTTCCTCCGCTTGATTGGTATGTTAACTACACAACTCGTTGCAACGCGGTCCCTCCTCGGGTGAACTGATCGTGGCCAAACAAGATGCCCTGACCTCTCCTACCGGCTGGGCTGACGACTGGAGCGTCGCACTTCGCGTCTGGGTCGAGCGATCGGGGGTGCGTTTTCTCGATCCCGAACGGCTCGATCTTTTGCGCGGCATCGATTCATGTCACAGCATCAGTGCCGCCGCCCGTCAACTGGGCATTTCCTACCGGCACGCCTGGGACTTGGTTCACGCCATGAACTCATGTTCCGAGACGCCGATCGTGATTTCCGTCACGGGCGGCCTTCATGGCGGCGGGGCGGAACTGACCCCATTCGCCCGAGGGGCGATCGATCTTTTCGCTCGCATCCGCGATCACCTTCATCAACAAGCATCGCAACTGCTCAACCGCATGCTGGCGGTCGATCCGTCGCGCAGTCTGCACGTCGCCGCGGCAGTCAGTTTGGAAGATGTTCTGAATCAGTTGTTGACCCAGTATTCGCTCGAACAGCCGAAGATTCGCGTTCGGGCGATCTATGGCGGTTCCGACGAATTGGCCGATCAGATCTTGGGCGGCGCGCCGATCGACTTGTTCTTGTCGGCCGATCATCATCAGATTGATCGCATCGTCGCCGCGGGTTTGATTGATTCGACGGCTCCGCGGGTTGTTGCTCGAAATGGGCTGGCGCTCATCACGGGCAAAGAGTCGGGGCTAACGATTCGGCGTCTGAAAGAGTTGTCCCCGAATAAAGTCAAGCGGCTGGCGATCGCGAGCAATTCGTGTCCGCTGGGACGATACAGCCGTGCCCTGCTGCGCGAACATCGTCTGCTTGATGCGATGGAAGAGCGGATGGTGAATGTCGATCACTCGGGCGCGGTGGTGTCCAGCGTTCGCGCCGGTCAGGCCGACGTCGGGCTGATCTACACCAGCGACATCCAGCGAGCGGCTGACTGCGACGTCTTGTTCCGGGTCGAAAAGTTGCCTGAGCCGATCGTCTACTCAGTTGCAGCCGTGCGCCGCGACCGAGGGACGGATGCCGATCGGCTCTTGAACTTTCTCTTGGAACCCGAGTCGCGTCGCCGCTGGCGGGCCTGTGGATTCTTGTCCCCGGCAATCAGTCGATCTCGCTGACGCCGCCGTCGTTGCGGACGCATAATCTTTGTAACGATTGAAGAGTTAGCGAGTCGCGCAGGAAACGCACGGATCCATCCGCCAGGGTGAAATTGGCTCCGCCGATATGATTGCTGCCGAAGGAGCTGACGCGGTCTTCGTAAAAGGGAAGGTATTCGCCATTGCTCGTCATGGGTGAAGCGAGCGCCCCGGCGTTGGCGTAATCGACGGGAATACGATAGTTGATCCGAACGGAAGCTGCGAGCAGGACATCCCCGGCCGCCAAACGGCCGGCAGAGTAACCCCAGGCGCCTATCCGTTGCAGGGACGGGATCACCGGCCCCGTGGTTCCGGCCAGGCCGGTTACGAACGATTCATGATTAGCATCGCGGTGATTGCGCTCGCCGTAGAGAATCGTATTCGTCAGCCCGTCCGAGATTTCACTTTCGGTCACGGGACCGCGAGTCGTAGCCGTCTGCGATCCGGGGCCGATGACGAAGAAGATGCCGTCGTTCGTTGCGGCTTGCGGGTCATACGATTTGATGCCGCCGTTGCCGCCGTAACTCGTCATTCCGTAGAAGCGCCCACTCCCGGCGTCGATCGGATTTTCATTGATCACATTCGCCGGGCAGACCAGAATCTTCATTACGGCGGCCGTGCGCGACTGCAATCCCCCATTGGAGTTGTTCTGCGGGTCGATGTCGTCCCAACCGGCCACGGCATTCCCCTGTTCGAGGTAGGGCAAAATTTTCACGAAGTGAGTGGTTCCGCGATACTTGGGCGCCTGAATGAAGAGCAGTTGGTTTACACCCGCGGGAAAAGTCTCGTGATCGCGAACATGCATCTGGGCGGCCAAGCCGAGTTGTCTCAGGTTGCTCTTGCATTGAGTGCTCATCGCAGCGGCGCGAACCTTCTGGACGGCTGGGATGAGCAGACCGATCAGAACGCCGATGATGGCGATGACAACCAGAAGTTCGATCAGGCTGAACGCCCGCCGTGTCGCGTTCACTTGCTCTCCTTCCTGTCGCGTAGAATGGTCTCGATACTCCATAGCGATACCTTGCGATCGATGCCCCCTGTCACCAGTGTTCGTCCGTCCCGAGTGAATGCCACCACTTGAAAACCGAGTGCGCCTTCCTGCATTCGGGCGACGACTTTGTTCTGTTTCAAATCCCAGATGTTCAACGTGCCGTCACGCCCTGCCGACGCCAGCCATTTTCCATCGGCTGAAAGAGAGAGTGAACGCACGAGACCTTCGTGCCCGCGCCATGAATCGAGAGCTTCGCCATTCGCGATATTCCACTGGCGAATGACGCCGTCCTTGCCGCTGGAAAAGAGCTTTTTGCCATCCGAGGTGAAAGCGAGATCGCGAACGAACCCGGTATGACCTTCCAACTGATACAGGCTGTTGCCCGTGGCGGGATCCCAGAGGCGGATGATCTTGTCCCATCCCGCGGAGGCGAGCGACTTGCCATCGGGAGAGAACACGACGCAATTGACCTCGGCCGTATGTTCCTTGAAACGACGGATCTCTTTGCGCTCTGGCCAGTCCCACACGATGAGCGACTTGTCCGCGCTGCCAGACACGAGCCAACGGCCATCGGGAGAAAACGCGAGGCCGCGCACGTCTTTTTCGTGTCCTTCCAGTTGCCCAAGCCGTTTGCCCAAAGCGACGTCCCAAATGGCGATCGACGGATCGTGACTTCCCACGACGAGCGTTTTGCCATCGGGCGAAAAGGCAACGGCGGTCACCATGTCCTTGTGACCGGTGAAAGTCACCAAGGCCTTCTTAGTCGCCAGATCCCAGACGATGGCCGAGCCGTCTTTGGCGCCGGAAGCCAATCGTTTGCCGTCGCCGCTAAACGCGAGACAAGCCAGCGTGTGCTGATGCCCAGCCAGCGTGGCTTCTTGAGCACGGCCGCCGGAGACGGACAAGCCCATCACCAAGGCAGAGAGTGCCATTCGGCAGAACATAGCCGTCGATCCTCAACCTGAACATTGACGAGACGATCGTTATGCATAACGTAGCATAACGATCGCCGATCGTGAAGGATGAACTCCCGCCAACGGGCTTTCAGATCCACCAAGCCTTGCCACACCGGCACCGAATGGAAAGGCTCACCATGACCAGCCGCACGCTTCGCTTTTATGTTCTCCTGGCAAGCACGCTCTTCGCCGCGCCGGCATCGGGGCAGTCAACTTACATTTGGGACAATTCCAATTCGATCTGGGAGAGTGCGGATAGCTGGACGGCGGGAAGCGGCTATCCCGGCCTCGTTTCCAGCGACATTGCGGACTTCAATCCCCAGTCGGTTACGACGGGAACGTTCTTCCAGCCGAAAGTCACGATTGCGCTCTCTCTGCAAACGATTACGATCGCGAATCGCTACGATCTCGGCAATTATTCGTTCACGAGCAATGGGATCACGACTGACAAACTCATTCTCAGTTCGAACGCCGTCGGCAGTGGTCTCTCTCTCCGCGGCATAGGTACGACGACTTTTAACGGACCGAGCATCGAAGGTTTCAACACAACTCAACTGGCGACGATCAGCATCGGGTCGAGTACGATACTGAAGCTCACCGGCACTTCTATGGCGAACACAAATGTAGGGCCGACCTCCGTGCTGAGCGGAACGCTTCTCATCGACAATGCAACGACCAACACGCTGACCCGATTCGCGATTGGCGCCAACAAGTTGAGCCTTCAAGGAAGTGGCAAGTTCTCGCTAAACGCGAATGCCGCCGGTGGAACGATTGCCGTGCAGTCGCAGGTGGGCAGCACCTTCGGCCTTCTCTCGTTCCAATCGGGGAACAGCACCGTCGAGATCAACATCTCTTCGACGCCCATGGGCCAAACGATCTTGGTTTTCGGCGGCTACGAACGGTTCAACCCCGGCGCTACCGTGAATTTTGTCCTCAACGCTCCGGCAGGAGTGACCCTGGGCGGCTCGGGAGCCAACGACCCGCTCATTCGTTTTCTGCAACAGACGAACCTGACGAATAACGCCATCTTGAAAGCGAATACCGCGGGAGGCGGAGGAGGCAATGCTACCGCGCTCGCCTTTGTCAACGGCACGGACTTCGCCGCGTGGAACACCGCCCGTCAGACCGTAATCGCCCTGGCGGCCACGGCCGTCAACAGCAGCACGTTGAGTGGTCAAACGACGGGCAACTTCTCGTTCACCCCGAACGCGGGCGGCACGACCACCCTTACCAACAACTCCAAGATGACCAGTCTGAAGCTGAATATCACATCGGCCACGGAAACGACGTTAAACTTGGGCGCGTTCAACTTGCAAACGACCGGCTTGCTCCTCCCCGGACTGAATAGCTACAGCATCATCGGCACCACGGGAGCGTTGTTTGACGGAACTAGCGGCACGGGAATCAAGAACGTTTACGTCACGCAGGCATTAACCGTTCTGTCGATCGGGGCCGTCGTTCCGTTTTCGCCCACCCAGTTCAACTTTCCGATCGCCAAGTCGGGCGCAGGCATTTTGGAATTGGCTGGCTCGGTTGATCAGATGAATCTATCAGGCCAGGCGATCTTTCTGAACGAAGGCGTCTTTCGCGCGGCGCTCGGCGTCAATCTGGGCGTGAACAACGTGATCCAGTTCCGCGGCGGCGTGCTCGAAATCAGCAATGGCGCGACATTCAGCCGGTCACTCGGATCAGTTGCCGCAGGTTCGGTCAACTGGGATGTCGGAACCGGCAACGGCGGCGGCGGTGGATTCTCCGCCATCAATCAAAATGCCATCATCAATATTGGGTCGGGCGCAAGTCTAATTTGGGCCGACGCCAACTTCGTCCAAGACGGCTTCGCGCTGAAGTTCGGCGCCGTCGCTTCGAATCGCACGGTCATCTGGCAAAACAACCTTCAACTCGACAGCTTAGCTCCCGGCGCCTATGCCGTTCGCGAAATCAACGTCACCAAGGGAACCGGCGGCTCCGCGGATCTAACGCAGTTCGTTGGCGTCATCACCGGTTCGAGCTCGACTGATCTGCTCAAAACGGGAACTGGCATACTCGTCCTCGCGAATTCCACGGGAAATACCTACGCGGGAAATACTCTCGTCTCGGCCGGGACGTTGCAACTGAGCAACACCGATTCCGCCACCTCGGCCACCGGAACCGGCAGCATCGTGGTCGCTCAAGGCGCGGTCCTGACTGGAACCGGTTACGCCGCACCGGGGGCCAGCAAAAATGTAATCGTTCTCTCGGGCGGCATTGTCGCCGCGGGATCGCCCACCGGCGTTCTGACGATCAGCGCCCCGGTTGTCTTGAAAGACGGCAGTGTTTTTCGTTGGAATCTTGATAACATCGCACCCGACCCCAGGGTAGCCAACAGCGGCCTGAGCAACTTGATGGACAAACAGAGTGAACTGATCATCTTGGGCGCGGGCAACACGTTGACTTTGGGAGCGATTACGTTTCAGATTCGGGAAGTGTCGACGCCTTCCTTCACGAACAACGAAACCTATAGCTGGTTGGTCGCCTCTGCCGACTCCGGCGTCACGCTGGGCGTGGTGACTTTCGATCTCACGAATGCCTCGACGTTCACCGCTTACGGGGGCGCCAGCCATCTGTTTCTGGTCGCACAGGGCGACGGCGTCTACCTGAACTTCACCGCCGCTCCCGAGCCATCATGGATCATGATGTTCGCGGCGGTGGCGTTGATGGCGGGCGGTCTGAGAAACAAGTGGCTTCGAAGTCAGGCCTCCGAGATGAAGGCGCCCGGGTTGACATGAAAATAGTGGGATAACTTGGCAATTTGCCCGCGATTCAGCTTTCGTCTCCCCGCCAACACTTCGGAGATTGTTGATTCCGCGATCGAGGAACCATCCGCGACCGCGGCTTGGGTGACACTCTTCTGCTCGATCAGGAAACGCAACAGGTAAGCATCGCCAACTGGCTTGAAGGGGACCTTCTCGGTCTCATAAGTCTCAACCAAATCGCTTAGCACGTCGAGATAATCTTTTTCCGGCGTCGAGAGTGCGGATTGATCGATTAGAACGTCGATGATCGCAATGGCCGCGTCAAGGTCTTGATCAGTTCGAATGGGGCGTAACGGGAACTGGCAGACAAGTTCGAGGTATTGGCCCTCGGCTTTGCCGTACAACGTCCGAATCGTGCTCGCTTTTTTGTTGGCCACGCTCAATCGTCCTTCCATTTATCTTCGTCATATTCTTCATGCGTGAGCACATGTCGAACGAACAATTTCCCACGGTTAAAATGAATGGCCGCGATCAGGCGGTACTTGTTGCCGCCAATGTTGAAGACCACGAATCGGTCGACAACATCGGCAGCTTTAAATGTCGTGCGTACGTCTGCAAAATTCTCCCACTCGGCAGTTCTCGCAATCTGATACCACGCCTCAAGGGTCAACTTGGCTCGGGGGTGCTGGGCCCAAAAGTCGCGTAGTTTCTTCTTTGAGATGATGTGAATCGCCAAGCTCTCGGTGAGAAGCAATCAAAACGACTTTTTCCCAGCCGGAGAATGATGAACATTCGCAAAATGCGAACCACGTTATTCTCTTCGCAAACTACGAAGATGTCAACCCTGGGTAAATCATTTTGAAGAGACCAGTCGCTCGGCCTCTTTGTCCGCACGACTCAACATTTCTCTTTCGGTCGGATCGCGGGATGACACGGACACATTGAAAGAGTACCTTCTTCAATATTCAGTGCTGCCAACTTGTTGAGGATTCACCATGGCTCTACCCAATCTCACCTACCTTTCTTCCGCCGTGATCGGCTTGTTGCTAACGACATCGGCATACGCCAAGCCCGAATCGCTTTCACTGGCCGACAACGGCAAGGCGCTCCAGCCGATCGTGATCTCGGAGAAAGCGAGCGCGAATACGAAACTGGTCGCGGCTGAGCTTGCGGAATACCTGGGCAAGATCGCCGGCGCGAAATTCGAGGTGAAGACCGGCGACGGCACAAGCGGCATCATTCTCGGAACGCTGGAAGAGTTTCCCAACCCGGCGTTAAAAGACGGGCTCGCTCTCCACAACAGTTACGACGGCCGCGAAGCCTTTGCGATTCGCACCGAGGCCAAGCGGGTGCTGCTCATCGGCGCCACCGAACTTGCCGCCTCGCACGCGGCCTTTCGCTTTCTCGAAGCGCTGGGCTGTCGCTGGTTCTTCCCGGCGAAAGAGTGGGAAGTCGTGCCGTCGGAGAAGTCGTTGACAGTTTCGTTCGAAGAGACCGATCGCCCACGTATCCTGGCCCGGCGGATCTGGTACGGCTACGGCGTCTTCAACGACAAGGGCCACCCGACC
>Ga0105048_10007926_pt1 | contig 17019 bp, 15 predicted proteins | sample MAT05_FD_78382 | JGI IMG/M metagenome (GOLD analysis project Ga0105048, IMG submission 78382) | Freshwater microbial communities from Lake Fryxell liftoff mats and glacier meltwater in Antarctica - MAT-05 | ecosystem: Environmental > Aquatic > Freshwater > Ice > Liftoff microbial mat | place...
CACAAGGCCGCCAACCCCGCCTTCGGCATCGAACAGGTGCATTTCTTTCCGCTTGGTGGCATCAAGACCAATGCCACCTGGGCAACCGATCATGGCGGCAAGGCTTGCGCGCCTGCCGCACAAGCATAAAGGCCTGCAATGACCCGCACCGTTCTTGAGTCCAAAACCAAAACCGTCGTCATCGGCTTTGACGAGCCGTTCTGCGTCATCGGCGAGCGGATCAACCCCACGGGGCGGAAAAAGCTGGCGGCCGAACTCGAGATGGACAACTTCGAGACGGTGCTGAAAGACGCGCTGGAACAGGTCGCCTGCGGGGCGATGGTGCTGGACGTGAACTCGGGCGCGGTGTTCACCAACAAGATGGCGTCGGACCCGCGCTATGCCGACAACAACTTTGTCGAGCCGCCGCTGATGCGCGAGTTGATCCTGCGGATTCAGGCGGTGGTGGAGGTGCCGCTGTGCATCGATTCGTCGGTGCCGGGTGCGCTGGAAGCCGGGCTGAGGGCCTGCGAGGGCCGCCCGCTGCTGAACTCGGTAACGGGCGAGGAGGACCGGCTGGAACTGGTGCTGCCGCTGGTCAAGAAATACAACGTGCCGGTCGTGGCGATTTCCAACGACGACACCGGCATTTCCGAAGACCCCGAGGTGCGGTTCGCGGTGGCGAAAAAGATCGTGCAGCGGGCGGCGGATTTCGGCATTCCGGCGCATGACATCGTGGTTGATCCGCTGGTGATGCCGATCGGCGCCATGGCGACGGCGGGGCATCAGGTGTTCACGCTGGTGCGGCGTCTGCGTGACGAATTGGGGGTGAACACCACCTGCGGCGCGTCGAACATCAGCTTTGGCCTGCCGCACCGCCACGGCATCAACGCGGCCTTCCTGCCGATGGCGATCGGCGCAGGCATGACCTCTGCCATCATGAACCCGGTCCGGCAAGTGGAGATGGAGGCGATCCGCGCCGCCAACTTTCTGATGAACCACGACGCCAACGGCACCGACTGGATCCGGTTCACCCGCGTGATCGACGCGGTGGCAGAGGGGCAGACGTTTTCCGAGGCGTCGGTCTCGGTGGCGCAGGCCAGCCGGGGCCGGTCGGGCGGACGGGCCGGACGGGCACGCGGGTGATGCAGGCGTTTTCCGTCGATGCAAAGGATCGCGCCATGGAAACATGGGCCGACCCCGCCTGCGGGTCCATCGGCTGGCAAACCCTGATATCAAAGGGGCTGACCGACAGCGCCGGGATGGTCTGCGGTATCGGCCATCTGGCCACCGGCATGGACTTTGCAGCGCACCACCACGCCGAGGCCGAGGTTTACTTTGGCCTCGACGGTGTGGGCACGGTGATGATCGACGCGACGGCGCACCGGCTTGCACCGGGTGTGGCACTGTTCATTCCGCCCCATGCCGTTCACGGTGTGCCGACGGTCAGCGAGCCCTTGCGCTATTTCTATGTCTTTGCCACCGACAGCTTTGACGACATCACCTATCACTTCCAGACTGCGACCTGATCTTGTGGTGCCTGGGGCCTTGCAAAGCCCGGCGCGCGCAATACTACCCTGATGCCGGACTGACCCCAGGAAACCAGAGGACTGCCCCACTTGTCCAACCCAATGCCCCAGACCGCAACCGAAGACGCGCTGGTGATCTTCACCCCCTCGGGCAAGCGCGGCCGTTTTCCGCACGGCACGCCAATCCTGACAGCCGCGCGTCACCTCGGCGTCGACCTCGACTCGGTCTGCGGCGGGCGGGGCATCTGTTCGAAATGTCAGATCACCCCCGGCTATGGCGAATTCTCCAAACACGGGCTTACCGTGCAGCCCGACGCGCTGACCGACTGGAACGCCGTCGAAGAGCGGTATCACCGTATCCGGGGCCTGCCTTCGGGCCGCCGTCTGGGCTGTCAGGCCTGCGTGATGGGCGATGTGGTCATCGACGTGCCCCCCGAATCGCAGGTGCACAAGCAGGTGATCCGCAAGTCGGCCACCATGCGCGACATGGTGATGGACCCGGCCACGCGCCTGCTTTACGTCGAGGTGGCCGAACCCGACATGCACGAGCCGTCGGGCGATTTCGAACGGCTGGCACAGTCGCTGCGGGATCAGTGGCAGGTTGAGGGCGTGACCGCCGACCTGTCGCTGCTGCGCCGCCTGCAACCCGTGCTGCGCAAGGGCGACTGGAAGGTGACCGTGGCCCTGCACAAGGGCAACCACGACGCCATGCCCCGCATCCTCGATCTCTGGCCCGGGTTCCACGAGGGCAAGATCCTGGGGCTGGCGGTCGATCTTGGCTCCACCACCATCGCGGCGCATCTGTGCGACCTGAGCGACGGCGCGGTGCTGGCCTCTGCCGGGGTGATGAACCCGCAGATCCGCTTTGGCGAAGACCTGATGAGCCGGGTGTCCTACGCCATGATGAACCCCGGCGGCGATGTCGAGATGACGCGCGCGGTGCGCGAGGCGATCAACAGCCTGGCCGCCTCGATTGCCGCCGAGGCGCAGGTCGATCCGGCGTCGATCTACGAGGTGGTGTTCGTCTGCAACCCGGTGATGCACCACCTGCTGCTGGGCATCGACCCGGTCGAACTGGGGCAGGCGCCGTTTGCGCTGGCCCATTCCGGCAGCCTCAGCCTCGACGCCCGCGATCTTGATCTGGCAAGCCTCAATCGCAATGCGCGGGTCTATATCCTGCCGTGCATCGCCGGCCATGTGGGGGCGGATTGCGCGGCGGTGGCACTGTCCGAGGAGCCGGGCAAATCCAAGGACATGGTGCTGATCGTCGATGTCGGAACCAATGCCGAACTTCTTCTGGGCAATGAAACCCGGGTGCTGGCCTGTTCCAGCCCCACCGGCCCGGCTTTTGAAGGTGCGCAGATCTCCAGCGGTCAGCGCGCGGCACCCGGTGCGATCGAGCGGGTCGAAATCGACCTTGCCACCAAGGAGCCGCGCTTCAAGGTGATCGGGTCCGATCTGTGGTCCACCGATCCGGGCTTTGCCGCCGCAACCGCGACCAGCGGCGTCACCGGCATCTGCGGGTCCGGCATCATCGAGGCCGTGGCCGAGATGCGGCTGGCGGGGCTGGTCGATCCGGGCGGTCTGCTGGGGTCTGCCGAACAGACCGGGACAGCGCGGATGATCCCGAACGGCCGCACCCATTCCTACCTGCTGCATGATGCGCCAACCGACGGCGGGCCGCGCATCCTGGTCACCCAGGGCGACATCCGCGCCATCCAGCTGGCAAAGTCGGCGCTATACGCCGGGGCCCGGCTGCTGATGGACGCGATGGGCGTCGATCATGTGGAGCGGGTGACGCTGGCCGGGGCCTTCGGGGCGCATATCAGCCCGAAACACGCGATGGTCCTCGGCATGATCCCCGATGCCCCGCTGGATCGTGTGACCAGCGCCGGCAACGCGGCGGGCACCGGGGCGCGCATCGCCTTGTGCTCGGTGGCCGCCCGCACGCAGATCGAGGACACCGTTCACCACATCCACAAGGTCGAGACCGCCATCGAGCCGCGGTTTCAGGAACACTTTGTCAACGCCAACGCGATTCCACATGCAACCGATCCGTTCCCTCATCTGTTGTCGATCGTGACCCTGCCCGATGTCAGCTTCAACACTCAGGGGTCTGGTGCGGGGGGCCGCCGGCGGCGGGGTTGACAGACGCACCCCTGCCTGAGAAGCAAGACACATGACCGATGACCCGATCGCCGATCTGCTGACCCGTATCGCCGCGCAAGACCGCGCTGCGTTCCGTGAACTTTATACGACAGCCTCCGCGAAACTTATGGGGGTGCTGCTGCGTATGCTGAGAGAACGGGCAGAAGCGGAGGATGCGTTGCAAGAGGTTTTCACCAGGGTCTGGTTACGGGCAGGCCGCTATGATGCGGCCAAGGGCCGTGGCATGACCTGGCTGATCGCCGTCTCGCGCAACCTTGCGCTTGACCGGATGCGGATGCGGACCGAAGACCAGGCCGACGAAGAGGCCGCCGAGTCGATCGTCGATCTGGCTCCGACGGCCGAACGCCGCCTGATCGCGCGAGGCGAGGCGGGCCGGGTCAGCGAGTGTTTCGACCGGCTGGAGCCGACCAAGGCCGATGCGGTGCGCGGGGCCTATCTGAACGGGATGAGCTATGTCGATCTTGCCGTCCGCCATGCCGTGCCGCTGAACACCATGCGCACCTGGTTGCGCCGCAGTCTGCTAAGCCTGAAGGAGTGTCTGGACCAATGACCAGCCCCCTTTCCGAAGACGACGATCTGATCGCGGCCGAATATGTGTTGGGCGTGCTGGATTCAGCGGCGCGCGCCGCGGCCGAAGCGTCGATCAGGCGTGACCCGGACTTTGCCGCCGCCGTGCAGGCCTGGGAACACCGGCTTGAGGGGCTGAACGACGATTTTGCGCCCGCGTCGGCCCCCAACCTGATGCCCGCCATCGAGGCGCGGCTGTTTCCGGTGCAGCCCAGACCCGCACGGTCTTGGTTCGGCTGGGTGGCGGCCGGGGCGCTGGCGGCCTCGCTGGCGGTTGCGGTGCTGGTGATGCAGCCTGCGGGCCCTGCCCCGGTGCTGACCACGCTGGCCGCCTCGGACCTTGCCTATGAAGTGCGCGCCGATGGCGAGACGCTCGAGATCACCCGCGTGGCCGGTTCGCCGGCCCCCGCCGGTCAGGTCCACGAATTGTGGCTGATCGCCCCCGGCGCTGCCCCGGTGTCGCTGGGCCTGCTGGCCGAGGGGCCGCTGCGGGTGACCTATCCCACACCGCCCGCCGGTTGGGTGCTGGCGGTATCGCTGGAGCCCGCGGGCGGATCGACCACCGGCGCGCCGACCGGCCCGGTTTTGATGACTGCCGAAATCAGCGCCTGACCGTCGGGCTGCGGTTCTGAGCCTCATCGCCGACCGGGCGGTGGGGCTTTTTCATCGGCAACGCCTCGGATCACGACGCCGTGATCGGCGACAAAAATCCTCTGCCGCTGAAACTTTGCCTGAAACCCGGCCGTAGATGCAATGTGAGGCGGGATGGACCCGCCCCGAGAAACCTCTGGGAGATGCCACATGAAACTTCGTTTGTCCGTTGCCGTTCTGGCCCTGTCGACCGTCGCTGCCTTCGCCGAAAACCCGATGGTGGGTGGTGCGGCCATGTTCGAAGACAAGAACATTGTCGAAAACGCCGTGAACTCGGCTGACCACACCACGCTGGTGGCCGCGGTTCAGGCTGCCGGTCTTGTCGAAACCCTGTCGGGCGCTGGCCCGTTCACCGTGTTCGCCCCGACCAACGACGCCTTCGCCAAACTGCCGGCCGGCACTGTTGAAACCCTGGTGATGCCGGAAAACAAGGAAACGCTGACCAAGATCCTGACCTGCCACGTCGTTGCCGCCGATGCGATGTCGGACGCCATCGGCAAGATGATCGCCGATGATGCCGGCACCCACCCGGTCACCACCGTTGGCGGCTGCGTGCTGAACGCCACCATGGACGGCGACATGATCAAGCTGACCGACGAAATGGGCAACGTGGCGACCGTCACCATTGCCGACGTCAAGCAGTCGAACGGCGTCATCCACGTCATCGACACGGTGATGCTGCCCAAGTCCTAAGCCCGATATGTGGCGGGGAGGTCACCCCCGCCACATGTATCCTGTTGGGGTTTGCCATCGTCCCCACGAACAGCCCGGCAGGGTCCAGCCCTTCGAAGCGCCAGCTTCGGAGGGTATCTTCATGCCGGGCCCGCCGGGGCGGAAACCGGCAGGCGATGCCCTGACCGCTTGACGGCGATGCCGGCTTCGCTTACCTCAACCCTCGTTGCGGGTGTAGCTCAATGGCAGAGCAGCAGCTTCCCAAGCTGAATACGGGGGTTCGATTCCCCTCACCCGCTCCACGCCCGATCGCGCGCTGTCCGATGCGATCTGGCTGCGGCTTTGTGCCTGTTGGCGGCGCCTGATCTGCCGTTCATCGGTCAGAGGAACTCGCTACCTTCACCGTCGACCACCTGGGCTATCATAACCGCACCGACGATCTGCCTTGCGTCGCCGTGACCGAAGATGGCAGCGACGCCTGGATCGTCGACTTTGCCGATGGTGATCAGATTGCCCGTTCCGGTGTGACACGACGATGCAGTGGCTGTCGATGGCGTCGGGCGACAGGTTCGACTGCACCGCGATCCGCTGGTGCTTTTCTTTTGCGCCCTGGGCCGGTAATCACCCGGACATAGGCACCAAAGGACATCCCATGAACCCTGACATCACCCGCATCGACCCCGGCTCCCGCATGTCCGAAGCCGTCTGTTACAACGGCCTTTGCTTTGTCGCCGGCCAGGTCGGCACACCGGGCGACTCGGTGGCCGATCAGACCCGCACCTGCCTTGCCGAGGTGGACCGGATTCTGGCGCTGGCCGGCACTGACAAGACCCGCATCCTGATGGCGCAGATCTGGCTGGCCGATGCAGGCACCGTGGCCGAGATGAACGCGGTCTGGGACGCATGGGTGCCGCAGGGCCACACGCCCGGCCGCGCAACCGGGGAATCGCGGCTGGTGGCGCCGGGCTATCTGGTCGAAGTCATCGTGACCGCCGCCCTGACATAAGGCCCGGATCAGAATTTCATCAAAAACTTCTGCGAAAATCCTGCAAGGGATTCTGGCTGCGCGGACCTATCCGCGCAGCACAGCCTAGTCGCGCAGGAACCGCACAAGGGCTTGGGTCGACCCGTCCTTGTCCTCGGCCGATTGCGACCCTTCCAGAATGGGTTGCAGCGCCAGCGCCAGTTCCTTGCCCAGTTCCACCCCCCACTGGTCATAAGAGTTGATCCCCAGGATCACGCCTTCGACAAACACCCGGTGCTCATAAAGCGCAACAATCTGCCCCAGAACAAACGGCGTCAGTTTGGCATAGGCCAGCGTCGTCGAGGGCCGGTTGCCGGGAAACACCCGGTGCCGCGCCTGCCGGTTCAGATCGGCCCCGCTTGGCCCCCTGCGCTCCAGGATCGCCGTCGCCTCGGCCAGCGACCGCCCCCGCATCAGCGCCTCGGACTGCGCCAGGCAGTTCGACACCAGCAGCAGGTGCTGGCCCGCAAGATCGGGCTCATGCCCCTCTTTTGCCACCAGAAACTCGCAGGGCACGGGCCGGGTGCCCTGATGGATCAGCTGATAGAACGCATGCTGGCCGTTGGTGCCCGGCTCGCCCCAGACCACCGGGCCCGAGTGAATCGTCAGGTCGGACCCGTCCATCGCCACCCGCTTGCCGTTGCTCTCCATCTCCAGTTGCTGCAGGTAGGCGGGCAGACGGCCGAGCCGCTGGTCATAGGGCAGCACGGCGCGGGTCGGATAGCCGCAGATCTGGTTGTGCCAGATGCCGACCAGCGCCAGCAGCACCGGCATGTTCTGGGCAAAGGGCGCCTCGCGGAAATGCCGGTCCATCGTGGCGGCGCCTGCCAGAAAATCGTCAAACGCCTGCGGCCCGATGGCCAGCATCAGCGAAAGCCCGATCGGCCCCCACATCGAATAGCGCCCGCCCACCCAATCCTCGAACCCGAACACCCGCGCGGGGTCGATGCCGAAGGCGGCGGTCTTGTCGGCGGCGGTCGACACCGCGGCGAACTGCGCTGCCGGGTCGGCCACCGTCAGCGCCATCCAGTCGCGGGCGGCGCGGGCGTTGGTCATGGTCTCGATGGTGGTGAAGGTCTTGGAGGCGACGATCACCAGCGTCGTCGCCGGATCGAGCCCCCGCAACGTGTCGGCAATATGCGCGCCATCGACGTTCGAGACGAAATGGCAGCGCGGCCCGTCGTGGTAGGGGGCCAGCGCCAGCGTCGCCATCGCGGGGCCCAGGTCCGACCCGCCGATGCCGATGTTGACCACATCGGTGATCGTCCCGCCCTGCCCCGCAAACCGCCCGGCGCGGACATCTGCGACAAACGCCTGCATCCGCGCATGGGTGGCGCGCACATCGGGCAGCACGTCACGGCCATCGACCACCAGCGACCCCGCCATGTTGCGCAGGGCGGTGTGCAGCACGGCGCGGCCTTCGGTTTCGTTGATCCGCGCACCGGCGAACATCGCCTCGCGCTTCTGCGCCACCCCGGCGGCCATGGCGAGGTCCAACAGCAGCCCGCGCGCCTCGGCGTCGATATTGGTCTTTGACCAATCGAACAGCATCCCGTCCACGGTCAGCGAAAACTCGGCCGCCCGGTCGCCCCGGTCGAACAGATCAAGGATCGACCGGTCGGCCACAACGGCCTGCCGATCCGTCAGCGCCTGCCAGTATGTCTGCATCTGATCACTCCGCCCAATGCACGGTTGCTCTGTCGAGAACGAGGCGCACCGGGGCCTCGAGCGGCGTCAGCGTTGCCGCCTTTTCGATCGCGGCGCGCTTGTCCTGCCCGGTGATCAGGATGTGCACATGACTAGCCCCGCGCAACACCGGAGCGGTCAACGTGATGCGCGGCTCGCCCGCCGCCTCGGCCCGCAACGCCATCAGCACCGGCGCGTCGGGGGCCAGCGCCTCGGCCAGACGGTCGGCTCCCGGAAACAGGCTGGCGGTGTGCATGTCGGCGCCCATGCCCAGCAGCAGCACAGTGATCGGCAGATGCGGTGCGATGCCGGCCGACAGCTGATCAAGCATGTCCTCGGGCGCGGGCGCATCGGCATAGAGCGGGATCAGCTGCGCCAGCCGCGCCTTGTCGCGCAGCAGGCGGTCGCGCAAAAGGCCGGTGTTGGACCGCGGGCTGCGTTCGGGCACCCAGCGTTCATCGTTCAACAGCACCGCCACATTGGCCCAGTCAATGTCGACGCCCGACAGGATGTCGAACACCGGCCCCGGCGTGCTGCCGCCCGGCACGCACAGCGTTGCCCGCCCGTCGCGATTCAGCGCCTCGGACAGCTGCGATGCGACCTTGCCTGCAAGGTTGAGCATCAGGAATTCGCGGTCGGGGTAGGTTTCGATCTTCATCCCTTGATCTCTCGCCAGCGTCTGCCGTCCTTGTGCATCAGCATCAACGCATCCTCCGGTCCGCTGGATCCCGCATCATAGGGTTGCGGCCGCGTGCCCCGCGCCTCCCATCCGGCGATGATCGGGTCGGTCCAGGCCCAGGCGGCCTCCACCTCGTCGCCGCGCATGAACAGCGTCTGGTTGCCCCGGATCACGTCCATGATCAGCCGCTCGTATGCGTCGGGCACATCTTCGGCCTCGGCCCCCAACGCCTCGGCAAAGGACATGTCCAGCGGCACCTGCATCAGCCGCATGCCGCCCGGCCCGGGTTCCTTGATCATCACCATCAGGTTCATGCCCTCGTCGGGCTGCAACCGGATCACCAGCACGTTTTCGCGCCAGCTCTCGGCATCGTCAAAGATCGCATGTGGCGGCTGCTTGAAGGTGATGGCAATCTCGGACGCCCGCGCCCGCAGCCGCTTGCCGGTGCGCAGATAGAATGGCGTCCCCGCCCACCGCCAGTTGGCGACATGCACCTTGAGCGCGATGTAGCTTTCGGTCCTCGACCCCGGATTTCCGGAATGGGCGACATAGCCGCCCTGGCCGTTGCCCGGCAGATACTGACCGCGCACGATGTCTTCGGGGGGCACCGGGTCCAGCGCGCGGATGACCTTCAGCTTTTCATCCCGCACTGCATTGGGGTCAAAGTGGTAGGGCGGCTCCATCGCGATCAGGCACAGCAGTTGCATCATGTGGTTCTGCACCATGTCACGCATCGCGCCCGAGGTGTCGTAATAGGCCCCGCGCCCCTCGACGCCCACGGTTTCGGCCACGGTGATCTGAACATGGTCGACGTATTGCGCCTTCCACAGCGGCTCGAACAGGATATTGGCAAACCGCACCGCCATCAGATTCTGCACGGTTTCCTTGCCGAGATAATGGTCGATGCGGTAAATCTGCTCTTCGCGGAAATGCAGTGCCAGCACCGCATTCAGCGCACGCGCCGAGGCCAGATCGCGACCGAACGGCTTTTCCACCACGATCCGGCTGGTGGCACTGGCAATCTCGTGCAGGTGCAGCCGTTCGGCCAGATCGCCGAACAGCGCCGGTGCGACCGAGAAATAGAACGCCCGCACCACGCCGTCGCGCATCAGCACCTGCAGCGCCGACCACCCCGCCTCGCCCTTGGCGTCGATCGAGACGTAATGCAGCCGCGACAGAAAGTCGGTGATCACCGCGGCATCGCGCCGCTCTGCCGGAACGAATTCGGCAATTGCCGTCGCCACCATCTCGCGAAAGCCATCGTCGGTCAGGTCGGCCCGCGCCGCCCCGATGATCCGCGCCGAGGCGGGCATCTGCCCCGACAGGAACCGCCGGTATAGCCCAGGCAGGATCTTGCGCCGCGCCAGATCGCCGGTGCCGCCAAAGATCACCAGATCAAAGCTTTCAACCGGAATGACACGCGAAACCATGGATCACCTCGCTGCTGGGCCGGCATTCTGTTAGCGCTAACGTCGCCCTCGCGGCGTTCTAGCCGAGGCAGGCCCCCCAAGTCTAGCACTGCAGGTGCAGAAACGACAAACCGGTTTCCGCCCCGGGGAAAAACTGGACCATGTCGAAACGCTGGTGGACAGCGACACCGGCGGCGCGGGGTTTGAACATCTCAACCCACCCGACACCGACATCCACCGCCGTTGATGCTGTGCTGACCGGCATCGGCGGGATTAACCGGCTGGCGACGTGGCGGGGAACCGCGCACCTGGCCCGCAGGATGGATCAGGACAGCCACGCCGGCGTTGCGGCGATGGAGGGGCTGGGCGTGGCGGTGACCGGCACCGCGAAAACCCTGGCGACACCGCCGAACGCGGCTTCAGGGTTGCAACATCGCGTCCGGTCCGGTGTGCGGGCCGGATGGGCGTCAGAACGGTCCTGGTGATCGACCGGAACATCGGCGGCAAGTGATGCCTCAGGCGTCCAGTTCGGCATCCCAATACAGATAGTCGAGCCAGCTGTCGTGCAGGTGGTTGGGCGGAAAGCGGCGGCCATGGGCTTGCATTTCCTCGGCCGAAGGCGCGCGAGGGCTGCGGTGCAGGTGCAGGCCCGACTGACGCAGGGTTTTCGACCCCTTGTGCAGGTTGCAGGGGCTGCAGGCCGCCACCACGTTTTCCCAGCTGGTGATGCCGCCACGCGACCGGGGCACCACATGATCAAAGGTCAGATCCCCCTTGGCACCGCAATACTGACAGGCGAATTCATCGCGCAGAAAAAGATTGAAGCGCGTGAATGCCACGCGCTTCTGGGGTTTGACGAATTCCTTCAGCACCACGACCGAGGGTATCCGGAACGCCTGCCTCTGGCTGTGCACCACATGATCATACTGGGCAACGATGGTGACCCGGTCCAGAAACGCCGCCTTGATCGCCTCTTGCCAGGGCCACAGCGACAGCGGGTAATAGGACAGCGGGCGATAGTCGGCGTTCAGCACCAAAGCGGGGTAATGCTTCAGCGCCGCCGGATCGCGCACGAACTGTGTCCTGAAATCGCCGTCCATTGGTTACGCCCTCGACTTTCGACCAGCACCCTTGCGGGTCAACCGCCCCGATGCCGCAAACTATATCTGGCGTTTTTGTGCTGGCAAGCCCCCGGATGTGCGGTGTCTGGCCAGCCCCCAGCCATGGGTGACGATATGACATGAGGGTATGACGGCCAAATGACAACCGCGTGGGGCCAAATGGCACAGGCCCCGGTTGCGCCGGGGCCTGTGCTGTCTGGCGTCAGGATCAGGCGGCAGTGACGGCCCGCGCGGTCAGGACCTTGACCAGATTGGCGCGGTATTCCGGCGTTCCGTGCATGTCGCCGATCATGCCCGACGGGTCGACCACCAACCCGGCAATCGCCGCTGCGCTGAAGCTGGCCGACAGCGCCGTCTCGGCCTCGGTCCAGCGGAATACGCCGTCGTTCGACGCGCCGGTGACCGCCACCCGCACGCCATCCGCGTATTTCGCCACGAACACCGCCGTCAGCGAGAACCGGCTGGCGGGCTGGTCGAACTTCACATAGGCGGCGCGTTCGGGGATGGGAAAGCGCACCTCGACAATGATCTCGCCGTCGTCCAGCGCGGTCGAGAACATGCCCTGAAAGTAGTCATCCGCCGCAATGCTGCGCATATTGGTGACGACCGTCGCCCCCGACGCCAGCACACCGGCCGGATAGCAGGCCGCCGGATCGTTGTTGGCGATCGAGCCGCCGATGGTGCCGCGATTGCGCACCGCCGGGTCGCCGATGCCGCCGGCAAGCCTGGCCAGCGCGGGATAGATCGATGCCGCCTGCGCCGCCACCACGGCATGCGGCGTGGCCGCGCCCACATGCAGCCCGCCGTCGCCCTGACAGACGCCCTTCATCTCGGGGATGCCGGTCAGGCTGACCAGAACGCCCGGCTCTGCCAGCCGCTGTTTCATCGTCGGCAGCAGCGTCTGCCCCCCCGACAGCGCCTGTCCGCCATTCGCCATGGCCGCCACCGCGTCGGCAATCGTCGCGGGTTTCACGAACTCGAAGTTGTGCATCCAACCCTCCTTACGCGTTGATCGCCGACCAGACGCGCACCGGCGTCAGGGGCATGTCGATATGGGTGATGGCCGTGTGGCCACCGCGTTGCAGCGCGTCGATCACCGCGTTGACCACCGCCGGGGGCGACCCGATGGCTCCGGCCTCGCCACAGCCCTTGACCCCCAGAACGTTGTGGGTGCAGGGCGTGATGCAGGAATGGTCGACCGTGAACATCGGCAGGTCGTCGGCGCGCGGCATGGTGTAGTCCATGTAGCTGCCGGACAGCAGTTGCCCCTGCGCATCGTAGACCGTGTGTTCCAGCAGCGCCTGCCCGATGCCCTGGGCCACGCCGCCGTGCACCTGGCCCTCGACGATCATCGGGTTCATCACGTTGCCGAAATCGTCGGCGCACGTGAAGGCCATCACCTCGACCCGGCCGGTCTCGGCATCCACCTCGACCTCGCAGGCATAGGCCCCGGCGGGGTAGGTAAAGTTGGCGGGGTCATAGAACGCCGTCTCCTCCAGCCCCGGTTCCAGCGTTTCCAGCGGGTAGTTGTGCGGCACATAGGCCGAAAACGCGATCTCGCCAAAGGTCTTGGCGCGGTCGGTGCCGGTCACCGAGAACTTGCCATCCTCGAACACGATGTCACCCTCGGCGGCTTCGAGCATGTGGGCGGCGATCTTGCGGCCCTTGGCGATGATCTTGTCGACCGCCTTGACCATGGCCGTGCCGCAGACGGCAAGACTGCGCGATCCGTAAGACCCCATTCCGAACGGGATTTTCGAGGTGTCGCCATGCACGATGTCGATGCTGGAGGCGGGAATTCCCAGACGGTCCGACACGATCTGCGCAAACACCGTCTCGTGCCCCTGTCCGTGGCTGTGCGCGCCGACCATCACGCTGATGTTGCCGGTCGCATTCACCCGCACCGTTGCCGCATCATACAGACCGACCCGCGCCCCCAATGCGCCGACCAGCGCCGAAGGCGCGATACCGCAGGCCTCGATCCATGTCGACAGGCCCAGCCCCCGCAGCCTGCCCTTGGCGGCCGAAGCGGCGCGGCGGGTCTCGAAGCCCGAATAATCGGAAAGCTCCAGCAGCTTGTCCAGCGTCGCCTGATAGTTGCCGGTGTCATAGATCAGGGCGACCGGGGTGGTGTAGGGGAACTGATCCGGCGTCAGGAAATTCTTGCGACGCACCTCGACCGGGTCCAGCCCCAACTCGCGGCACATCTTGTCGACCACGCGTTCGATCGAATAGGTGGCCTCGGGGCGGCCCGCGCCGCGATAGGCATCGACGGGTGCGGTGTTGGTGAACACCGCCTTGACGTTCACATAGACCAGCGGCGTCTTGTAGGGCCCCGCCATCAGCGTGCCGTGCAGGAAGGTCGGGGTCACGGTGGCGAAGTTCGACAGATAGGCGCCGACATTGGCCAGCGTCTCGGTCCGCAGCGCCAGGAAGTTGCCCTGCAGGTCGGTCGCAAGCTGGATCGTCGTCACATGGTCGCGGCCATGGGCGTCGGACAGGAAGGATTCCGACCGTTCGGCGACCCATTTCACCGGCCGGTTCAGAATGCGCGACGCCTCCAGCACCGCCGCCTCTTCGCCGTAGTGATAGATCTTTGACCCAAAGCCGCCGCCGACATCGGGCGCGATCACGGTCAGCTTGTTCTCGGGAATGCCCATCACGAAGGCCGCGATCAACAGCCGCGTCAGGTGCGGGTTCTGGCTGGTGGTGTAAAGCTTGTAGTCGCCGGTCCCCGAGTCGTAATCGCCGATCGAGGCCCGCGGCTCCATCGCATTCGGCACCAGACGGTTGTTGGTCAACTTCAGCGTCGTGACATGCGGGGCCGACTCAAAGGCCGCCGCGACCGCCGCCCGGTTGTCCTCGATCCAGCCCCAGTCATAACAGACGTTGTTTTCAATCTCGTCATGCACGCGATGCGACGCATCGGCCACCGCCGCCGCCATATCGACAATCGCGGGCAGTTCGGTGATGTCGGCATTGATCAGCGCCGCGGCGTCGCGCGCGATGTCCTGCGTCTCGGCAATCACCACGGCATAGGCGTCGCCGACATGGCGCACCTTGCCATGCGCCAGCACCGGGCGCTTGGGTTCCTTCATGGTTTCGCCGCCGCGCGACTGGATCAGCCAGCCCGCCGGATTGCCGCCCTTGGCCGCGAAATCGGCCCCGGTCAGCACCGCCAGCACGCCGTCGAGCGCCAGTGCGGCCGTCGTATCAATACCGTTGATCCGCCCATGCGCGACATCGGACCGCACGAACCAGGCAAAGGCCTGTCCGCGCAGGTTGATATCAGCGGTGTAGCGTCCCTTGCCGGTCAGAAACCGGATATCCTCGCGGCGTTTTGTGCTTTCGCCGATCCCACCATCTTTGGGCATAGCATCCTCCCTGAAGCGGCGCGTGCAAGGCACACGCCCGACCCGTGTTGATCCGATGCCGATTACTCGGCGGCGACGCTCATGTTCTGTCCGCTGGCCGTCAGAACGGCGCGGACGATGTTGTGGTAGCCGGTGCAGCGGCAGATGTTGCCCTCGAGCCCGTGGCGCACCTCGGCCTCGGTCGGGTGGGGGTTGTCGGCCAGCAGCGCCGCCGTGGTCATCACCATGCCGGGGGTGCAAAAGCCGCACTGCAGCCCGTGGCAATCCTGAAACGCCTGCTGGATGACGCCAAGCGAGCCATCGGCATTGGCCATGCCTTCAATGGTGCGGACCTGCGCCCCCGCCACGTCCATCGCCAGCACGCTGCAGCTTTTCACCGCCACGCCGTCAACATGCACCACACAGGATCCGCATTGCGAAGTGTCGCAACCGATATGCGTGCCGGTCAGCCCCAGTCCTTCGCGCAGATAGGCCGACAGCAGCGTGCGACCCTCGGCCTCGGCTGCGACGGATTTTCCGTTCACCGTCATGGATATTTTCGCCATTCCACCCTCCCTTGGTGTCACCTGGGGTTCGGTTCAGCCGGTGATGCGGCGGAACCAGCCTTTTTCCGGTTTGGTCCCGGCCCCATGGGCCGTCACCGTCTCGGCATCGTCTGCGGTCTTTGCGGTCTTTGCGGTCTCGGCATCGTTTGCGGTCTCTGCGGGGCCCTCGACAGCGTCCTGAAACCGCGCAAAGAATTCGTCAGCCATCTTCCTGGCAAAGCCGTCGATGATCCGGCTGCCAAGCTGCGCCAGTTTGCCACCGACATGGGCGTTGACCTCGTAGGACAGCCGGGTGCCCGCCGGGATCGGATCAAGCACCACCTTGGCCCCGCCGTTGGCATAGCCCGCGACGCCGCCCTTGCCCTCGCCCGAGATGGTCAGGCTTTGCCCCTCGACCCGGTCGGACAGCGTCACCACCCCGGTGAACCGCGCCTTGACCGGGCCGACCTTCTGCACCACCGCCGCCTCAAAGCGGGTGTCGGCGGTGCCGGTCATGCTTTCGCATCCGGGCACGCAGGCGCGCAGAACCTCGGGGTCCAGCAAAGCGGCCCAGACGACGGCGGGCGGCGCGTTGATGTCGCGGCTATCAGACAGTTCCATCAGGCTCCCCCCCTGGTCCCAAGACTACGAAGCCCCGTCCGCCCGGGCTATGGCCCAATAGTCGTAGAGCCGGGGTTGCCCATGCCGGCGATCACCCCGGCCAGCCGCGCGGTGTCCAGCGGCTTGGGCATCACGGCAAAGCCGGCGCGGCGGATCAGCCCGTGCAGGTCGCTGCTGCGGTCGGCGGTGATGACATGGGTGGCGACCGGTCCATGCAGCCCCTGAACCGTCAGGGCAAAGTCGAGCCCTGTCATCCCCGCGCCCAGTTGCTGGTCGACGATGAACAGATCGGGCAGGATGCCCAGTTCGTCAAGCAGCGCCAGCGCCTCTTCGCCGGTCGCGGCCTCCAGCACCGCAACCCCCCAGGTTTCCAGCAGCAGGCACAGCGCGCGGCGCAGATCCTCGTCGTTCTCGACCAGAAAGACGATGCGCCCCTGCCCTTCGGCGGGGGGCAGGGCCACCACCGGGTCTGGCCCGTCCATGCCTTGGGTCAGCGGCACCGTCACCCGCAACACCGTGCCGCGCCCGATGGTCGAGGTAAGCGTCAACGGATGCCCCAGCAGCGCGCAGGCCCGCTCGACAATGGCAAGGCCAAGACCCATGCCTTCGGACGCCGAGGCGGGGGCGTCAAGCCTGTGAAATTCCTTGAAGACGTTCTCGCGCTCGGCCACGGGGATGCCCGGCCCGGTATCCCACACCTCAAGCCGCACCAGCCCGTTGCGCCGTCGCGCCCCCACCAGAACCCGCCCGCGGGGCGTGTAGCGGATGGCGTTGCCGATCAGGTTCTGCAGGATGCGCCGCAGATAGGTCGGGTCCGACAACACGGTCACCGCGGCGGGCAGCACCACCAGCCGCAACCCCTTGGCCGCCGCCAGCCCGGCGAATTCGTCGGACAACTGCGCCAGCAGCCGGTCCAGCCGCACCGGCACACGCTGCACCACCGCCTTGCCGCTTTCCAGCCGCGAAATGTCAAGCAGCGCATCGAGAATCCCCTCGACCGACACCAGCGCGTTC